>Ga0075424_100006813_pt1 | contig 11029 bp, 5 predicted proteins | sample SoiMethybrSBSTD3_FD_75301 | JGI IMG/M metagenome (GOLD analysis project Ga0075424, IMG submission 75301) | Bulk soil microbial communities from a Populus tree surrounding site in Tennessee, USA - Soil MetaG P. TD hybrid SBSTD3 | ecosystem: Environmental > Terrestrial > Soil > Tree plantation...
GAACGCGGCATCACGATCCTCGCCAAGAACTGCGCCGTCGATTACGGCGGCACGCATATCAATATCGTGGACACGCCGGGCCATGCCGATTTCGGCGGCGAGGTCGAGCGCGTGCTGTCGATGGTCGACTGCGTGCTGCTCCTCGTCGATGCCGTGGACGGACCGATGCCGCAGACGCGGTTCGTGACGCAGAAGGCGTTTGCCCATGGGCTAGCGCCGATCGTGGTCGTCAACAAGGTCGACCGGCCCGAGGCGCGGCCCGACTGGGTGGTCAACCGTACTTTCGATCTCTTCGATCGCCTCGGCGCCAGCGAACGCCAGCTCGACTTCCCGGTCGTGTACACCTCGGCACTGCGCGGAGTCGCCGGCTTCGCCCCCAGCGCGATGACCGAGGACATGACGCCGCTCTTCGAGACGATCGTCGCGCGCTGCCCGGCCCCCGACGTGGACGTCGACGGGCCGCTGCAGCTTCAGGTGAGCCAGCTCGACTACTCGAGCTATGTTGGTTCGATCGGCATCGGCCGAATCCGGCGCGGCACGATTCGCCGCGCCATGCCGGTCGCCGTCGTCGACCGCGAGGGCGCCGTGCGCAGCGAGCGCATCGGGCAGGTCTTCGGTTTCATGGGCCTCGAGCGGGTCGAGGTCGAAGAGGCGCGCGCGGGCGACATCATCGCGTTCTCGGGCCTCGAGGCGCCCAAGATCTCCGACACGGTCTGCGATCCTGAGCATGCCGCGGCGCTGCCGGCGCTAGTCGTGGACGAACCGACGATCAGCATGAGTTTCGAGACGAACACCTCGCCGTTCTTCGGCCAGGAAGGCAAGTTCGTCACGAGTCGCCAGGTGCGCGAGCGGCTCCTGCGCGAGACACTCTCGAATGTCGCGCTCCGCGTCGAGGAAACCGACGACCCGGACCGGTTCATGGTCTTCGGGCGCGGCGAGCTGCACCTCGGGATCCTGATCGAGAACATGCGGCGCGAGGGCTACGAGCTCGCGGTTTCGCGCCCGCACGTCGTCCTGAAGGAGGAAGGTGGGGAGCGACTCGAGCCCTGGGAGCAGCTCACCGTGGACGTCGAGACGACGGCCCAGGGGGCCGTCATGCAGGCACTCGGTGAGCGGGGCGGGGAGCTCGCCGACATGGTCCCGGACGGGAAGGGTCGCGTTCGGCTCGACTACCGGATCCCGTCGCGCGGACTCATCGGGTTCCAGACTGATTTCCGCACGATGACGAGCGGCACGGGACTGCTGTACCACGTTTTTGACGCCTTCGCGCCCGCCGTCGAAAAAGAGCTCGCCGAGCGCAGTGCCGGCGTCATGGTGTCGAATGCCCGCGGCGAGGTGCTCGCGTACGCGCTCTTCAATCTGCAGGAGCGCGGGCGCCTCTTCGTTGCGCCGGGTGACGTCGTATACGAGGGCCAGATCGTCGGCGAGTCGAGTCGCGACGGCGACATGGTCGTGAACCCGCTGAAGGGCAAGAAGCTCACGAACATCCGGACTCAGAGCAAGGACGAGAACGTGCTCCTGACACCTCCCGTCCGCATGTCGCTCGAGCAGGCGATGGAATACATCGCTGATGACGAGCTCGTCGAGGTCACGCCGAAGAGCATCCGCCTGCGCAAGCGTCACTTGAGCGAGGGTGATCGCAAACGGGCCGAACGCACAGGCTGATCGAAGGGGACAGTCCCCTTCATTTTTTCGCTTATGAAAGGGCGCGTCCCCTTCGCTGCAGCATCCCGGAGGCGTATTCCTGACGGTCGCGGGACAAGGTCCGTCCCCTTGCGGAGCCGGGCCTCAATATCGCGTCGTAGGTCACGGGACGGGTCCCGCCGAACCGCGAACGGGGTCACGTTCGACCCCGGGGGCATCCCCTAGCATCGATGCATTACGTCGCATTCCTCAGGGGTGCGGCGGGCATGTGCGTGGAGTCCCGGTGTCGGCGAACAACACGAACAAAGTCGTGATGCTCAAGAAGTCCGCGGAGGCGGATACGGCCTCGCATACCCTGCCACAGGCGCCCGTCCCGGCGCCTCGCAAGAGCCAGATTCACCCGCTGCTCGAGGGGCAGCTTCTCGAGTCCGCAGACTCCACCGGCAAGATGCAGTTGCGTCGCCTCATCGAGATCGTCAGCCGCCAGTACGACGCCTACGAGAACGACCGCACGAGCCTCGAGACGGTCATGCGCCTCGCGTCCGACGAGGCGAGCGCCGCAAGTGAGCGGCTCGAGCGGGAGGGCGTGGCGCGGCTCCAGGCCATCCTCGACCACGTCAAGGACGGAATCCTCTCGGTCGACCATCTCGGCCGCATCGAGAGCATGAACCGTACCGCCGAGCGCTTCTTCGGCGTGCGCCAGGCGGATGTCCTCGGCGACCCCATCGACACCCTGCTTCCGCAGATCGCGCCGGCGGGCGACGTCGCGCACGCGCTCGAGAAGCTCGCGACTGCGCAGGAAACGACGCATTACGACCTCGCCGCGCGCGAGGTCGTCGCCAGGCATCGTCGCGGCGAGCTGATGCCCGCCGAGATCCTCGTCAGCATGATGACGAGCCAGCACCGGCCCAGCTACATCGTCTGCGTCCGCGACACCGCGGAACGGTCGAAGGCCGAGGATGCACTGAAAGACAGCGAGGCGCGCTATCGCGTGCTGGTCGAGAACGCACCGGAAGCCGTCGTCGTGCTCGACGTCGACTCCGGGCGCTTCATCGACTGCAACGACAACGCGGCCGACTTCTTCGGGATGTCGCGCGAGTCGCTGCTGCGCCTTGGGCCCGTCGACGTCAGCCCGCCGCAGCAACCGGACGGATCGCCGTCGATGGCCCTCGCGCGCGGGTACATCGAGCAGGCCATCGGCGGTGCCACGCCGGTATTCGAGTGGACGCACCAGGACGCCGAAGGGAAGCTGATTCCCTGCGAGGTGCGGCTGGTCCGCCTGCCGAGCTCGGCGGGCGCGCTCGTTCGCGGCAGCATCCTAGACATCAGCGACCGCAAGCAGGGCGAGCTCATCGCCGCCGGCGAGCGCAGGGCGCTCGAGAAGATCGCGTCGAACGAGCCGCTCGACGCCGCGCTCGCGTCCATCACCGAGGTCGTCGAGCGGGTGCTTCCGAGCTCGATCTGCTGCATCCGGGCCTACGACCCCGTGAAGCGGGTCCTGACGCACGTCGCGGGGAGCAACCTGCCGCGGGAATACGTGCTCCTGATGGACAACTACCCGGCGGAAATCCGCTTCGGGTCCTGCGCCGCAGCCATCGCGCTCCAGCGCCAGATCATCGTGCCGGACATCTCGAAAGATGCGCTCTGGGAGCATCGCCGCGAGGCTGCCCTCAAGGCCGGCCTGCTGGCCTGCTGGTCGACTCCCATCATGGGAGCCGATGGCGAGATCCTCGGAACGTTCGCGACTTACCTCAAGCGGACCGGAATGCCATCGCGGCGCGACCTCGAGCTCGTCGGTCGCATGGCGCAGCTTGCGCGCATCGCGATCGAGCGGCGCCGTTCGGAAGACGCGCTCCGCGAGAGCGAGAGCCGTTTCCGCGGCCTGTTCGACAATGTCGTCGAAGGCGTCTACCAGGTGACGCTCGACGGCTACCTGCTGTCGGCAAATCCCGCGCTGATCTCGATGCTGGGCTACGCGTCACTCGACGAGCTGCGTGCCATCGGCTCCACCGACCAGCTGTACCCCGATCCGGCCATGCGCCAGGCGCTGATCGAGAAGATCAAGCGCGAAGGCAAGCTGGTGGAGGCGGAGTACCAGCTCCGCCGCCGCGACGGCACCGTCATCACGATCACCGAGAACGCCCGGCTCAACCACGACGAGCAGGGCGAGCCGGTCGGCTTCGAGGGCACGCTCACCGACATCACGGAGCGCAAGCGCGCCGAGCAACAATTCTACGAGGAGAAAGAGCGGGCAGAAGTCACGCTCCAGTCGATCGCGGACGCCGTGATCACGACCGACCGGTCAGGGACCGTCGACTACATCAACCCGATCGCGGAGAAGATGACCGGCTGGCCGTCGGACGAAGCCTGCGGCCGCAACGTCACTGAGATCGTGAAGCTCGTGAAGGATGGCGGCCACGAGGCGATCGAGGACCCGGTCAGCCACTCGCTCGCGAGCGGCGACCCGATCCACCTCGACGACCAGACGGCGCTCGTGAGCCGCCGCGGCCACGAGGTCGCGATCCAGGCGACCGTCGCCCCGATCCGCGACCGGGCCGGGCAGACCGCGGGCGCGGTCATCGTATTCAGCGACGTCAGCCGCGAGCGGCGCATGAAGCGGCTGCTGTCCTACCAGGCCGCGCACGACGCGCTCACCGGGCTCATCAATCGGCGCGAGTTCGAGAGCCGGCTCAACGCCGCGATCGAGTCGGCGCGCCAGAATGCGGCGATCCGGCACGCGATGATCTACGTCGACCTTGACCAGTTCAAGGTCGTGAACGACACCTGCGGCCATCCCGCGGGCGACCAGCTGCTGCGCCAGGTCACCGGCCTCCTGCAGACGCGCGTGCGAGCGAACGACGTGCTTGCCCGCCTCGGCGGCGACGAGTTCGGGGTGCTGCTCGAGCACTGCACACCGGAGCAGGCACTTCGCATCGCCGACTCGCTGCGCCAGGCGATCCATGACCTGCGGTTCCAGTGGGGCACGAACACGATGCAGATCGGCGCGAGCATCGGCATCGTGCAGATCGACCCGTCGACCGAGAGCGTCGCGACCCTGCTGTCGGCCGCCGACATCGCCTGTTACTCGGCCAAGGACGGCGGCCGCAATCGCGTCCAGGTCTACGACCCTGCGAGCGCCTCGGCCCGGCACCGCGAGATGCGCTGGATGGCGCGTCTCACGAACGCGCGCGACGAAGGCCGCCTCGACATCATGTTCCAGCCGATCGTGCGGATCGCGGAATCCGCCAAGGACCGGCCGCACTATGAACTGCTCCTGCGCCTGCACGACGAGAACGGCGCGATCGTGCTGCCGGACGAATTCATCCCCGCGGCGGAGCGCTTCAACCTGATGCCCTCGCTCGACCGATGGGTGATCGAGAAGGTGTTGCGCGACTATGTGCCCTCGACGCGGGACGGCGTGGAGGAGGCGACGTTCACGGTCGCGATCAACCTTTCCGGCACGACGCTCTCGGATCCGGGCTTCCTCGAGTTCCTGGTCGACGTCCTCGAGGAGCACGAGCCGACGCCGGGCGTGCTCTGCTTCGAGGTCACGGAGACGGCGGCCATCACGAACCTCGGCCATGCGAGCTACCTGATGCGCGAAATGGCGAGCCGCGGATGCCTCATCGCGCTCGACGACTTCGGCAGCGGCCTGTCGTCGTTCAACTACCTGCGTACGCTCCCGGTCAACTACCTCAAGATCGACGGAAATTTCGTACAGAACGTCGCGAGCGACCCGATCGACCGCAGCATGGTCGAGGCGATCGTGCAGATCGGACGCGCCATCGGCATCGAGACGGTGGCAGAGCGCGTCGAGACGCCGGCGGTCCTCGATACGCTGCGGCGAATCGGAGTCGGATACGCCCAGGGCTTCCTGGTCGGCCGCCCGACGCCGATGGCTGTTTTCCCGCACCGCAAGTAGCGCCCTCGTAGCGGCTTCGCCGCGGGGCCGACCACCCGACATTCCGGAACTGTGAAGCAATCTCGGTTTTCCGGGCCATTACCCGCGTGATTCCCGCGCCGAACAGGCCGACAATAAAGGCTCAGTGAAACACGGCAAACCCGTCGAAAGGCGGGGACGCAAAGCCTCCGGTCTGTCGGCCATATGGCCCACGATAGCGGGGTTGCCACTCGAGCACGCGATGCCTCGCGTCGTGCGGCGACCCGAAGTCTTCGGCCATGTCGACGGACCCACACAGGACGGGTGGTCGACATGGTTTCATTCCGACTCATTCCGGCGCTCACGCTGATTCTCGCAATCGGAGCCGGCGTGCGCGACGCGACCGCCGGTAACGATAGCTGCCAGGGCAATGGCCGGCGTGCTTCCGGCTGTTCAACCTTGTCCGCTAACAGTGCACCCACGATCAGCGGCACCCCTTCGCCCGACGTGATGGTCGGCTCGACTTACGTGTTCACGCCGACGGCATCCGACCCGGACAGCCGGTCCCTGAGCTTCAGGATCGTCAACAAACCGACCTGGGCGACGTTCAACTCGAACAATGGCCGGCTGAGCGGCACGCCCGGCGCGTCGGCCGAAGGCGAATACATCGGCATCGTCATATCCGTCAGCGACAACCGTTCGACGACGTCGCTCCCCGCCTTCTCGATCGTCGTCACTGCGGGCAATCACGCGCCGAGCATCAGCGGCGCGCCGGCGACTTCCGCGCGCGAGGGCCAGGTCTACGACTTCGTGCCGAGCGCATCGGATCCGGACGGCAACACGCTGTCGTTCACGATCGCGAACCGGCCCGCCTGGGCGACGTTTGACCCGCAGACCGGCAGGCTGACGGGCAATCCCGGGCCAGGCACCGTGGGCGTCTATTCGAACATCACGATCCGCGTGAGCGATGGCACGACCGTTACATCCTTGCCGGCTTTTGCGATCAACGTGGAACAGGCATCCCTCGGCAGCGTGACTCTGACCTGGACGCCGCCGACATCCCGCGAGGACGGGACGCCGCTGACAGACCTCGCGGGATACCGCGTCCGATACGGTACGGCGCCCGGCAACTATCCCAACCAGCTGCAGATCGCGAATCCCGGAATCACGACCTGTGTGATCGAGAATCTGCCGGGAGGCACGTACTACTTCGTCGCGACGGCCTACGACGCAACGGGGCACGAGAGCCAGTTTTCAACGGTCGTTTCCAAGACCATCGGCTGATCGCGCAGGGCGAAAGCCCCGCCGAGTTCCGGACACTCCGCTGAAGCGTCGCGCCTCGCAGCGCGCGCGACGTCGGCTGCTACACTCATTCCTGTCATGATGAGAGTGTCGTGTCTGTTCGTCGTCGCGCTCGTCGCGAGCCAAGTCGCAGCCGCGGAAGAGCCGCATGAACATGGCGCGATGGCCATGGCCATGATGGGCACGCTCGGCGATTACCCGATGTCGCGCGATTCTTCGGGCACGGCCTGGCAGCCGGACGCCACGGCCCACGTGATGGGTCACGTGATGAACGGGGCGTGGACGCTGATGGGCCACGCGACGTTGAACGGCGTCTACGACTGGCAGGAGGGCCCGCGCGGCGACGAGCTCGCCTTCACGTCGGGCATGTTCATGGGCGCGGCGCGGCGCGACACGGGCGGCGGCGACACGCTGAACCTGCGCGCGATGCTGAGTCCCGACCCGTTCATGGGCAAGCGCGGCTATCCGCTCCTCCTGGCATCGGGCGAGACGGCGGACGGAGTGACGCCGCTCATCGATCGCCAGCATCCGCACGACCTCTTCATGGAGCTGTCGGCGAGCTACGCCTGGCAGCTCGGGACCGGCCGGAGTGCGTTCGTGTATGCGGGCCTTCCCGGGGAGCCGGCATTCGGGCCGCCGGCATTCATGCACCGCCCTGCGGTGATGGCGAGCCCGGAAGCGCCGATCACACACCACTGGCTCGACTCGACGCACATCACCTTCGGCGTGCTGACGGCGGGCTGGATCGAAGGCGGCTGGAAACTCGAGGTCTCGCAGTTCACCGGCCGCGAGCCCGACGAGGATCGCTACGACATCGAGCGTCCGCGCATGGACAGCACCGCGCTTCGGGTCAGCTGGAATCCCGGCGAGCAATGGGCCCTGCAGGCTTCCTGGGCCGACGTCGAGAGCCCGGAGCAGCTGGAGCCGGAGATCGACGAGCGGCGCATCTCGGCGAGCGCGCTCTATGGGCACGATCTCGGCGGCGGGCGCTCGCTGTCGGCGACGCTCGCCTGGGGCCGCAAGGAGCCGAGCGAAGGCGAACCTACAAATGCGATTGCACTTGAGGGCGCCTTCGTTCCCGCGCGTGACTGGCAGGTCTTCGGCCGCATCGAGTGGCTCGAGACGCACGAGCTCGGCGAGCATCACGAGGACGTCAACGAGGTCGCGCGGCTTTCCGTGGGCCTGCGCCGCGAATTCCCGGTCGGAGACAAGTTCCGGCTCGCGCTCGGCGCGCTCTATACCTTGAACCAGGTCGACGACGCGCTGCGTCCCTCGTACGACGGGAATCCCGACGGCGCGATGGTCTTCCTCCAGTTCCTTGCCGGCACCTGAATTCAAAGGGGACGGTCACTTTTAAAGGTGACCGTCCCCTTTTGCTAACATGCGCCCGGAACTCGGCGGGCGCCGCCTTGTCGGATCGCCAACCACTGGAGTCGTGAATGGCTGCTTCCCAAGCCTACATGAAGGATCGCGCCGGAAAGCTGGCGCTCCTCGTCGGCATCGCGATCATCACCCACCTGCTGTACCAAATGATCGTGATCCCGCGCGCCGACGCGTGGAAAGCGGCGCAGCTCGAGCTCGTGCGCAAGACGCCGGGCTACCACCCGGAGCGCTCCTTCTTCGTGATCATTGCCGGCGACGAGCAGAAGGCGACGATCATCATCGCCGTCTGGGCCGCGTTCCTGTCGTTCATGCAGTTCGGCGACACGCGTAAGCAGCGCCGCCTGCTCGAGGCGGACCTGCTCCGGCTGCCGCCGGGCGTCGTGATTCTCCCCGAGGACGCGCAGGAGTACTCGCGCCGCCTCGACCAGTTGCCTGGGAAGGAGCGTGATTTCGTCGTGCCGCGCGTGCTGCGCGGCGCACTGAAGCGCTTCGGCACGACCCGTAACGTCCAGGATGTGTCGACCACCGTCCACAACACCTGCGAATCCGAGGCGGCGCGCCTCGACTCGGAGCTCGCGATGCTTCGCTTCAGCGTCTGGGCGACGCCGGCGCTCGGGTTCATCGGCACGGTTCGAGGCATCGGCATCGCGCTGCAGGGCGCGGAGATGGCGATGAAGGGCGACACCTCTGCCGTGACCGGCGGCCTCGGCATTTCGTTCAATTCGACCCTGATCGCGCTGTCGCTCTGCTTGATCCTGATGTTCCTGCTGCACGAGATCCAGCTCGCGCAGGAGCGCCTGGTGCTGGATACGGAGCGCTATGCCGACGAGCAGCTCGTCGCGCGCCTGAGCTCGCGATAGGGAAGTGCGGGCTCAGCCCGCGGGTGCGTCGGATTCGTCGTCGCTCTCCGTGACCGCGACCCAGGTCGAATCCGGATCGTACGCGTCGATTTCCGCGACGACGGCGTCGGTGCTTTCGCCCAGGTCCTTCTGGAAAACGACGCCATCCTGATTGACGATGAAGGTCATGACGCCGCCCGCGCCGTAGTCAGCCGGCCAGGCGATCAGCGCGAATCCGTTCTTGAGCACGCCCTTGTCGAAGTAGTCCAGCGCGCCGCCGTTCGCATTGTCGGTCTGGCGGAAAAGGGGGCGGTAGCGGTAGCCGTGATAGGCACCGCTGCCCGACTTGTAGCCCTCCGCCGCGGCGGCAGCGATGAAAGGCCCGACCGGGCTCTGCGGCTCGCCTTCTGCGGCTTCCCAGTAGAGGCCGTTCTGGGTCCCCGGATCGCTCACGAGCTTCTGCGCGAAGATGCCCGCACCTTCGCCATCGTGGTCGGCGGCGGCGTATTCGTGCTGCGCGTCGACGAATCCATGGCACACGGAAATCGCGCCGAGCTCGTTGCGCCCAATGCGGCGGTAGACGATTTCGTCCGCGCCCGCGTCGCCGTCGAGGTACCACTTCCCGTCCTTGCGCACGACCGGCACCGGCATCGGCCAGTCGTCGTTGCCGACCTGGAGCGTGACCTTGTCGTCTCCCTCAGGGACGAGGGCGTGCTTCTCGTCGTACTTCGCGAGGAAAGCCTCGCGTGCCGCCTTGTCGGCCACGGCATCGCCGGAGGAGAGGATAGCCTCCGAGTCCGGTCCGAAAAGCTCGCGGAGACGCGCGACGTCCGATTTTCGGCCCGCATCGATCAGCGCAGAGACCGCCTCGTCAGCCGAGTCGAAACCGGCATGATCGGTCTTGTGGGCACAGGCAGCGACGGCGACCGTCAGGATCGCGCCGATCACCAGGACGAACGCACGAGCGAAGCAATTGTTCTGGGAGTTAGTCATGGTTCGTCTCCTAGCGCCGCGGCTTGCGGGCCTTGTTGCCGCCGCCGCCACCCATGCTGCTGCGTCCGCGCTGGCTCGCATTGCGCTCCGCGCGGCCGGACGACTGGGCGCCCGCACCGCCCCCGAATGCGGTGCGGTCGGTTTGATCCGGTGCCGCAGCTCGCGGTTGCGGCGCGGACCGCTGCGCTGGCTGGGAGTCCGGTCGCGTCGGGGCCTGAGCGCGCGCTGGCGCGGCGGACGCACCGACGGAGCGCTCACGACCGCGGTCGGCACTTGCACGCGACGGTGGCGCCTCGCGCGTCGACGGGCGCGATGACGCCTGTCCCGACCCGGACCTGCCGGTACCCGCCTGGGAGGGCCTGTTCTGCGCACCCTTGTATTCGCGGTCCTGCGCGCCCTTGTATCCGCCGCCCGTCCGGCCCCCGTACGACTGCGTCGGGCGCTTCGGCAGGTCCTGGGCCACGCCCGCAGGAGGCGACTTGGCCACCATACGATCGCGCGCCGGCTTGTTCTCGGGCCGCGCGCCGGCATAGCCGCCTTGCGCCGGTCGATCGCGCGTCGCAGCGTCGCGGTTTCCGACCTGCTGCGACTGCCGGCCACGATCGGCCGCCTGGCGGTTCAACTGGTCAAGGTCGTTACGTCGCGGCTTCGCCGCCGTGATCGGGCTCTGCGCCGGTCGCGTGCTGATCTCGTTCCGGCCACGGCCATTGCGCTTCCAATAGTCGTTTCCGCCGTTGTTCACGATGATCGTGTTGTCGTTGAAGCTGTGCCGGTAGTCGTTACCGCGGTTGTAGTTGTGCGACGGGTAATAGCCGCCACCGTACGGGGGCCGGTACATGTAAGGCGGCGGCGGGTAGTACGGGCCGCCGCCGTAGTACATGCCGCCGTGGTAGTAGTTCGGGCCATAGTCATCCCAGTCGTCGTCGAAAGCTTCATTGATGAGAATGCCGGCGCCGAAGGCGAGCAGGCCCGTCGTGATGAGCGCCTC
>Ga0075424_100006814_pt1 | contig 11028 bp, 6 predicted proteins | sample SoiMethybrSBSTD3_FD_75301 | JGI IMG/M metagenome (GOLD analysis project Ga0075424, IMG submission 75301) | Bulk soil microbial communities from a Populus tree surrounding site in Tennessee, USA - Soil MetaG P. TD hybrid SBSTD3 | ecosystem: Environmental > Terrestrial > Soil > Tree plantation...
GAGCAGCCGACGAAGTTTGAATTCATCATCAACATCAAGGTAGCCAAGCAAATCGGTCTCACGATTCCGCCCAATGTCCTGGCGAGGGCGGATCGGGTGATCAAGTAACCTACGCGACACCGCCAGGATGCAAGTGTTGTTGTCCGTGTTTTGTCCGTGAAGGGAAACGCGAGAGCCCCAGTGGCGTTAATCACGAGCGCCATTGAGGAAATCCTGATGGCTTGCAGACGCGCCGGACCTTAGTTGCGTCAGCAACTAAACTCAAACTCCGGTGGGGTTCACCCCCGTGAGGGTTCAAGTCCCTCTTCCGGCACCATAGAAAACAGTATCTTACACGGCGCGTCTATGATTCCCCGCTCACCACTCAATTTGAAACTGTGCCCAATCAGCTTTGTTGGCCGGATTTTTAGCGGAACCACCCTGGTGGTCGCATCCTGTTTTTTGGCGTGTTCCGAAGTTCTCCGAGCAGCATCTTTAAGATCATCTTCGCTAACGACGTTGTATCGGTCAAAAACGCTTCTCGTTCTGTGACCCGATATCATCATTGCAACTCTCTCGGGGATTCCCGCGCGAATCATGTTCCTAACCGCCGTGCGTCTGAAGTCGTGGAACAATTTCCCAGTAAGCTCTGAGTTTTTGCAAGCCGCAGCCCACACGTCTCGAATCGCATAATTAGCAGGCGTAAAGTGTTACCGATATTGGACTAAGGTCCAATGCCTATGAGCTTTTGGCTTGCACCGCCGGTTTCGATTTCGTAATCTCGCCGGGAGGACTAGGTATATCATGAAACGATTTGTCTGGATCGGACTTTTTATAGCGATCAGTATCTATGGCTGTGCTGTTGCCGTACCGCCTAAATACAAAATGGCTGTGTGGAAGCAGAAAAAAGTGCTGCCGCCCAACGAGTGGTGTTCCCTTACGTTCGCTTTCACCAACACTCGTAATTCTCGCGACAGTTTTTGGATGGAAGCTATAGTTCTCGACGCTGAAAATAAGACCATTGCCGATAGTTTCCTGACTTTCCCCTCGCTCGTCAATTTCGCTACGCCCCTCGGAAAGACACAGCAGCAGGAAGTCATGATCTACACGACCTGTAATCGTATTAGGCAAGTTGCGATTACCGGAAACGGCCAGATTGTCGAACCTGATAGTTTTGCTTGGGAAGAATGATGATGTGGCGGTTAATAATGGCTCCCGCGTAAATCCCACCTATACGCAGAAAGTCGGCCGGGCAGGAATTTTTCCGACGCCAGTAAGAAGGCCCCGTCATCTTCGTTTCTATCCATACGGTGGAGGAGAACTGCCACCCGCCGGCCGGCTACACGGGGCCACGTAGGCCGTGAAAAATAACCGCGCCAGGTGAAGGCACCCATCGAGCGCCCGGCGCGATTCCGCACGAAGACTTCACGGTTTTTTTGTTCGCTCTAGGGTTACCGATACTAATTAGACATTTCACTAAGGCGATTGGTTCGCGTGTATGGTACGGGACGTACGTCCTCGGCAGCAGAAGTGGGTTCTTACGGAACGCGTGGCCTTGTGGCCAGGCGGCGGCACTAAACCGCCTCGGCAAACTTATTTTTTATTTTCCAAGCCAATGGCCAGCGCTTATTTCCTTGCACATTCCGTAGAATGACCAATCTGGCACGCTCTCGTGACGGCCCTGTTGCAGTTCTATAACAGGTTTTTTGCCGAGCATTTCTCGAGTGCGCAATTTCTTTCTTCCATAGACTGGCAATAACTCCCCGCCCAGTTCTCGCTGGCCTACTCCTTGCCTCTTTAGCTAGTCACCATGCAGTTAAAAGCATTTTTTTGGGCGACTTTTGCGACAGTGTGCTCTTCTGGAGCTTGGCGGCCGTAATTGAGATTTCTCTATTTATCCTAGGCCGTTCGGTCACATGAGCATGAATCTTGTTTGACAAAAGAAAACCGCCGGGTGAAAGGAGTAAGCCCCGGCGCTTCTCACTTGCCCGGTACTGCACCAACATCGGGCGCTCTCTCCGGCGCCACATCGCCCGGCTTCCACCAAAATTTTGACCTGCATTCCAGTTTCTTGCCCCTGCTGCTGGCGCCACACAATACTCACCAATCCTCGAACACACTGAATTTGCTATCGACTTCCGGCTCTTTGTAATTTCTAATCTCGTCGGGCCTTAGCGGCCGCCCGACCTGTCCGGCCGCAACACGGGTGAACGATAAAGCCACGGCGCTGTAATTTTCAGTGACGCCTTTTCTTTGCTCAGGCGAAAGCAACGACTTGTCTCGACGGAAGTCGCATTGAGTACGTGCTGGCGCAGGCCCGCTGCGTCGTATAGCCGTAGCCGGCGATACGTCATATCGGGACTGAAGCCAGACCCAACCGGCGACCTTTTTATCGGCATCGATGCGAGCGTGAAGCATGACTCAACGGCGGGCTGAGTACGACAAGCCGGAATACCAGCTCGCCGGAGGGGTCGCGCCTGAGCGCCATTTCCAGCACGCGGCGCTGATACGGCGCTAAGTACTCGGCACGGCTGAACCGCCGGTGGATATGGGGCGTCAAACTAAAAGTTAAACTGCTCGCCTCTCTCGTCACGCTTGATAACGCGCTCGATAAACTCAACGGGGCCGATGGTTGGCTTTGATTGGCGTTTCATAATGTTTCGTAAACCCATTGTTTTCTGAACCTCTAGAGATAGGCTCAATTTCTAACCAACCGTTTGAGCTTATCTACCGGGGCCGCAGGACCGGGAGCCCGAACTGCAACCATGCGGGAGGGACTGCAATGGCATCGTCTAACCACAATAGGGTTTTCGAGGTCAGCCGAATACTCGCGCATCTCAAAACTTTCACCAAGGCGTCTTGTCCGCACTGCCTGAGCACTCAGTTGCGGCAATCTCACCGGCATTTTTATGAAAAGCCTCTGAGTCTTCTCGGCATTCGTCCGTTACGATGTCTACGTTGCTACACTCGCTCGTGGAAATTTTTGTCATCTAACCGACTGCGGTTCCAGAAAAGCCCGCGTATACCACCCGCTTTTCCTAAGACACGGGCGGTTACACTCAGCGGCGCAATGGCATTGGCGTTAACTGCGCTATTGATTGGGACTTCTCTCACGCTGCTGTTTGCTGCGCTTCTACGGTCGATTAACCACTCCCCAAAACTCATTAACGCCCACTCTGTCGAGCAGCGCCTTTACTCGCTTTAATGCGTGCAATCGTACTTGCACGCATCACTAGAGAAGAGCCGTTGTGTTTCCATCATCTTTGTTGCCGCGGTGATCCATCAACTGTCATAGCGTGATTACCTTTAGCTCGTAGCGATAGGCTTTGCCGCCCCGCGTATCGCTTACAAGTTTGGTATTTGCAATCCCTTCGCTTCCAAGCATAGAATTTCTGTTCTCACGGCCCGGCGCATACCCAAAAGGGAGAGCCTATGAACATCTACGAATTTATTAATCAGCTCACCCAGTGGTTTGATTTCAGTATGCATATGGTGATCAATCACCCGGTTCTCTCCGTAACGGGAGCCTTGGTTGTTTTTCTTTTCTATCAGGTTGTAAGCACGCTGCAGCTCACTGGCGCAATAATCAGCGCTGGCCTAGGTGTGGTTCTGGGCTTTCTCTTAAAGGTGCTGAGTTCCTGAGTGGCCCACCAACTCACTTTGCTGCTCCTCGGATAACCTTCAGCACTTCCAAGTCAGACAACACGTTGAGCGCCGTCTCCTCAGGCGACGGATCGCCCAAGCATCCCACCTAGAGTCATCGCTGCAGAAGCGCCGCTGAGTCGGGCGCCATAGGCCCTGGTTTCCTACATACATGGGCCGCCTGCTGAAACGACTAGCAAAAAATTTGGGAAGAATTTTTTGGAAAATCAAAAATTTTTGTTTGTGAGAGCTATACAGGTCCAGATAAAGGGGCGGAAACCGATCTTTAAATGCCGGGTGGTGCCTGAGCTGTGCCCAAACTGTGCCTAAACCATCGAATTCCCCAACCGCCCATCACATCCAACCGCGCTGGAAAAAAGCTCTTAGTTTCATGCAATAGGTGTTACTAGGCGCCGTGCGGTGAGCGAGGAATGTGACTCAAAACCCGGTGGGGTTCACCCCCGTGAGGGTTCCTCCTCCGGCACCGCACATAAGCCACTTATAGTGCGGCTATCTATTTCGATTTATCCGCTTGATAGATGAAGGCGCAATGCGATCTGGCTTGAGATGTTCTTCGGTGGCGGAATCTCGGAGCACGCTTGCCAGACTCGATATCATAATCCGGCCAACCTTGATCGAATTGTCTCGAGACAAAATGTCGCCGGAATCTTTAGCGGAAATATGATGATAAGTCACCTTGCCGCTCCAAAAATTCTCGAACGAGAACTTCCGATCCGGCGCATTGCGCGGGTGGTCTGATTCAAAAATCTCTACAACTGCTAACCTGCCGAACAGATGTTTCGGCCGATAGCGCCGGAGGGCGCGACGGTTTGCCCCAGTCACTTGTAATTGATGAAATTCCCGCGTAAGCCGCTTGGTTTTATTAACACTCGTTAATGTTGCGCCGACAGCAAAGATCTTTCTAAACAAATAATGGGGCCGTTTGGCGCCGGGTATCTTGCGAAGTTCTTCTGCATAGAGCCTTATCCGGTTCAAAAGCAAACTCCGCAACGCAGCAGTTTTATGCCCACCTCCAAAACGTACGCTTCGATTAGAGTTGAGCACCGGAAACTCCTGATTTGTAGGATCGATTAGGCCGAGGTAAGCGACCTCTTTTCCGCGCAGCAATAACTGACGGGCGATCTCGAAAGCTACGGTGGCTCCGAAACAGGCGCCGATAAGAATGTAAGGACCTTGGCTTTGCACGGAAGTGACCTCGTTGATGTATTGCTCGGCCATTTCATCAATTGTCTCGAGCGGTGAATGGCGTCCATCCAGACCGATCGATTGCAGCGCATAAAATGGATATTTGCGACCGAGTTCTCGGCTGAGCGGCGCAAACCCAAGTACATTACCGAAGACACCCGGCATCGCAAAAATTGCGGGTAGCTCACCTTCTGTCACTAAGGGAACCAATGCGAGGTAATCCTGCTTCTCGAATGATTGGCTGCAATGTTCGGCAAGAGTACGCAGGGTCGGAGATGAAAATAGCACACTTAATGGCAGTGAGATTCCAAAATCTTCATCGAGTCGAGCAAATAGTTTAGCCGCCAGCAATGAATGCCCGCCGATATCAAAAAAATTGTCGTCGATCCCGATCTGCTCCACGTTAAGGATCTCGGCCCAGATTTTGGCCAGCCTCTGTTCAGCAGATGTTCTTGGCGCGACAAATGTGCGACCTAGCGTCCTACCGAGCCAATCCGGAGCCGGCAACGCCTTGCGATTCAATTTGCCATTTGGTGTGAGAGGCAGCGAAGACAAAAATACGAAACTCGATGGGATCATATATTGCGGAAGCTTTTCGCTAAGAAATCGTCGCAGTTCTTCGGGAGGGATCTGAGCTTCCGTACGGGTCACCACATAGGCGACCAGACGTGTCTCAGCATGGTTATCGATAACAGCGGTGACGACGCACTCTCGCACTTCCGGATGGCGATTTAGCACTTCTCCGACTTCACCCGGCTCAATTCGAAAACCACGGACCTTGACCTGCTGATCAATACGTCCGAGAAACTCGAGATTGCCGTCGGGGCGATAGCGGACCAGGTCACCAGTCTTAAATAAAAAAGTGCCCTCGGCACCAGATAAAGAATCGCCAACAAACCGCTCGGATGTCAGTTCTGTCCGATTTAAATATCCGCGAGCAAGGCCAGCCCCACCCACATGGAGCTCTCCCCAAATCCCGACGGGGACCAAATGATTTCGAGCATCGAGCACGTAAAATTTTGTGTTGCTGATGGGACGACCGATTGGAACAAAATCGGGCGGCGCCAACTTCCGATCCATTTCCCAGAAGGAAACGTCTGCGGATACCTCGGAGGAGCCGTACAGGTTAAGGAGCCGGGCGCTCGGCAGTTTGGTGGCAAAGGAGCTGACAAGATCTTTCGGCAGTGCTTCTCCGCTGCTGATGCAAATCTTCAATTCGCTCCACTTTTCCGCCAAATCCCGGCAGCTCTCGAAAATGGCTCGCAGCAATGAGGGAACCACCACCAGACGAGTGACACGATACCTTCGCACGGCTTCGACGAGCAGTTTTGCGTCGGTGGCGACATCGTCTGCAATGATGACGATGGGAACACCTTTAAGCAGCGGCCCGAAAATCTCCCATATCGAATCCACAAAACTGATGGACGTTTTTTGGCAACAAATCTCCCCGGCCTCGAAAGGCAACACGTTCCACATCCAGGCAAATCGGTTAACGGCGCCCGAGTGGAGGCCAAGCACACCTTTCGGCTGACCTGTGGAACCAGACGTGTAGATGACGTAGCCGAGTCCGGATGAATGCTCCGACCTCGCTATGTTCGTCGTTGGCTGCTGGTCGATTATGCGCGCGTCAGCTCCATCCAGGACAATTTTCGGTCTATCATACCCGGGGACCTGATCCTGTAGGCTATTTTGCGTAATGACTACTGACGCTTCACTGTCCCGTAGCATAAATAAAAGCCGGTCCCTCGGATAGGTCGGATCCAGGGGCACATATGCCCCTCCGGCTTTAAGAACGCCCAACAATCCCACAATTAGATTTAACGAGCGTTCCATGCAGACGCCGACGCGAGACTCTGGGTCAACCCCTAGTCTTTGTAAGTAATGAGCAAGTTGGTTGGCACGGGTGTTAAGTTCGCGGTAAGTGAATTGTCGCTCTTCGCAGACTAGAGCGATTTCGTCTGGGGTCTTCTCGACCTGTTCCTCAAACAGTTGGTGGATACATTTGTCTTTAGGAAACTCAGCTTCGGTGTTATTGAATTCGACCAGGAGCTGATGTTTTTCGAGGTCCGTCAGAATGGGCAAATTGGAAACGCGCCGGTTTCGATCGGCCACGATCCCTTGAAGCAAGATCTTAAAATGGCTCGCCATCCGTTCAATGGTCGCGGCATCAAAGAGGTCGGTGCTGTAATTTATCGAACCCGCCAGTTTGCCGCTTTTTTCCGACATAGTCAGTGTGAGATCGAATTTAGCGCTGCGGGTGGTAACTCGAATCGGTGTGACCGTAAGTTCCTTCAAGTTCAGAACCGCTTCGACATTATTTTGCAGGATAAACATCACCTGGAACAAAGGTGAGTTGCTCAGATTGCGGTCCGGATGGAGTTCCTCCACCAGCTTTTCAAACGGCAAGTCTTGACGGCTATAAGCTTCTAAAGTTGTTCCGCGGACACGTTGCAACAGTTCCGTGAAGATCGGATCGTTCGAAAACTCAGTGCGTAAGACCAGCGTATTGACAAAAAAGCCGATCAGCCTCTCAGTCTCCTGCCGTGTCCGGCCGGCAATTGGAGAACCAACGGCAATGTCGGATTGCCCAGAATATCGGAATAACAATATTTGAAACGCTGCAAGCAGGGTCATGTACAATGTGACGCCTTCCTGCTGACTCAGGTCCTTAAGCGCTTGGGTAAGTTTGTTGGATAGATCCAGACTCCGGCTAGTGCCCTGATATGTTTGAATTGTAGGACGAGGATAGTCGATAGGAAGCTGCAGCGTTGATACGCCGTCAAGTTGTTCTCTCCAGTAAGATAAGTGTTTTCCAACTTCCTTTTCATTTTGGAGCCAATTTTGTTGCCATACCGAATAGTCGGCGTATTGAATCGGGAGTTCCGGAAGAGGGCTTGGGTTACCTAAACAGAAGGCCTCGTAATGAGCCGAGAGTTCGTGGAAGAGCAAACCCATGGACCATCCGTCCGAAACGATATGGTGCATGTTCAAAAGCAAAGCGTGATCCTGAGAAGCGATGCGCAGAACTTTGGCCCGTATCAGCGGACCACAACTCAGATCAAATGGAGTCTCGGCTTCTTCCGCTACGATCTCGCGGAGACATGCCTCGCGCTCTTTTTCCGGACGATCGCTTAAATCGATATAGGTCAGCGGGCAATTGGCCAACAGTGAAATTTTTTGATTGGGTTCCCCACTCACCGTTTCAAAAACGGTGCGCAAGACTTCATGACGGCGAACGATCTCGTTCAGGCTCTGCTCCAAGACGTGAAGCTTGAGCTCACCGGCTAAGCGGAACGCCGCCGGCACATTATAGGCCGCGCTCTGCGGTGTCAGCCGATCCAAAAACCAGAGGCGTTGCTGCGAAAACGACAAAGGGATCTTATCGTCTCGCGTTACCGGTACGATCGGCGGAATGATCTCGCGGTTGCTCTCAGTCGCACGAGTGAGATCGATGGCAGCGGCAAGCTCCGAAATTGTGGGAGTTTCAAATAGCCGTCGCAACGGAATGGCAGTTCGAAAAGAATCGTTGATTCTTGAAATAACTCGAGTTGCTAATAACGAATGGCCGCCCAACGCAAAAAAGTTGTCGTGGATCCCCACTCTCTCGAGCTTCAAAACCTCTCCCCAAACCCTTGCCACCAATTCTTCAATCGCGTTTCGTGGGGCAACGTAGGTTTCGGCTAAATCGGGTCGATGAACGTCCGGCATTGGCAACGCTCGACGATCGATCTTTCCGTTGGAAGTCAATGGAAAAGAGCGCAGCCTTACAAGAATAGAAGGAACCATGTAGTCCGGGAGAATTCCGCAGAGCGATCTGCGAAGCTCCTCTACGGTGACTTTGTCATCCATTACGGTATACGCGACTAAGCGTTTGTCGCCGGGCGTATCTTCCCGCGCAATCACGATCGCGTCTTTTACTTGAGCATGCTGAGTTAGCGCCGCTTCGATCTCGCCCGGCTCGATCCGAAATCCCCGGATCTTGATCTGATCGTCGATCCTCCCCAGATACTCCAATTCTCCGTTCGGCAGCCATCGCGCTAGATCTCCGCTCCTGTAAAGTCTCGCTTGCGCATCGTTGCTGAAGGGATCATGGACGAATCGCTCCGACATTAGTTGCGGCCTTTGCAGATAACCGGTCGCAACACCCGCTCCCCCAACGTAAATCTCTCCGGGAATCCCCACCGGCTGCAAATTCCGCTGCGGATCCAGAATGTAGACCCTCAAATCGGGTATCGGTCTCCCAATGACACTTGTTGCTCGTGACTCAATGTCCGCTCGCGTAATCGGTCGATAGGTGACATGCACCGTGGTCTCGGTGATCCCGTACATGTTCATTAATTGCGTTGTCCCGTCGCCATAGCGATCAAACCAAGGCTGCAAACTCTGTAGTTCCAAAGCCTCGCCACCAAAAATCACGTAACGTAAACACGATTGCTCTGGGCTTAACGTGGAGATCAAACGCCCCATCAGCTGGCGAAACGACGATGGAGTCTGATTGAGTACGGTGACGCCGTTTTGTTTTATGACTTCGGCAAACTCTTCTGGGGATCGGCTCACAGCATGGGGAACGACAATTAATTTCCCGCCATGCAGCAACGCTCCCCACATCTCCCAAACCGAGAAATCGAACGCGTAAGAGTGAAACAGCGTCCAAACATCAGAGGCATTGAAATCGAACCAGGCCTGAGTGGACTGAAACAGTCGCACGACGTTGTAGTGCGTCACCCACACGCCTTTTGGATTACCCGTCGAGCCGGAGGTATAGATCACATATGCCAAGTTATCCGGTTGAGTTTCACTTTCCAGGTCGCTGGCGGCGACACCCTCGGCGGAAGAACTCTCTAATGGTTCTGTGTCCAAATAGACGACCGTTGTTTCATCCGCTGGGAAATTGGCCGCAAGATGCTTTTGGCTAACCACGACCGACACATGGGAGTCTTTCAGCATGAACTCTAATCGAGCTGCCGGATAATGCGGATCCAACGGCACATAAGCACCGCCCGCTTTGAGTATTCCCAGAATTCCGACGATCAGCTCTATGGATCGCTCGGCGCATAGACCGACTAAGATATTCGGACCGACTCCCGATCGCTGCAATCTGCAAGCTAACCGATTCGCGCGCTCATTCAGTTCCCGATAGGTGATTTGTTGGCCTTCCAAGACTACGGCGATTGCCTCAGGGGTTCGCTTTGCCTGATCTACAAAAAGTTCGTGAATACACTTGTCTTTCGGGTAATCCTGCTTCGTCTCGCTCCACTCCAGCAATTCTCGCCGGTCGGCCTCGGTGAGAATCGGCAGATCAGAGATCCGCTGGCTTGCATCATCAACAATCCCTCGGAGCAAAGTTTCAAAATGCTTCAACAATCTCGTGATCGTCGCCCTTTCAAACAAATCCGTGTTGTATTGCAACGATCCCGTCAGTCCTTGCGCCGTCTCATGTACCGATAAAGTCAAATCAAACTTCGCCGTCTCGCTCCCCGTCCTCACTCGACTGACGCTCACTCCCTCAAAGCTCAACGCCCCCTCCGGAGCGTTCTGCAAAACAAACATCACTTGAAAAACAGGCGAGTAACTCAGACTGCGCTCAGGCTTGAGCTCTTCGACCAGCTTCTCAAACGGTAAATCCTGATGCTCGTAAGCATCCAGCGCCACCCGGCGCGTTTCAGCCAAGAGTTCCCTAAACGTAGGGTTGCCCCCAAACCGGCCGCGCAAAACCAGCGTGTTGACGAAAAACCCGATCAATCCCTCAATCTCACTGCGTGTCCGATTCGCTATCGGTGAGCCCACAACAATGTCTTCCTGCCCCGTATAGCGGTAAAGCAGCGTCTGAAACGCTGCCAACAACGTCATGAACAGCGTCACCCCTTGTTTGCGACTCAAACCCTTGAGCTGCTCACTGACCTCCTTGGATAGCGTTATCGATTGGCTCGCCCCTCGAAAACTCTGTACCGCCGGCCGCACTCGATCGGTTGGAACATTGAGCAGCGCCGGCGCCCCTTCTAACTGCTTCTTCCAGTACGAGAGCTGCCTCTCTAACTCTTTTCCCGTGAGCCACTCGCGCTGCCAAATCGCATAGTCTGAGTACTGAATCGGCAATTCGCTCAACGGTGAGCTTTTCCCCTGCGTAAATGCCCGATACAGTTCCGATAGCTCGCGGTGAAGCACTCCCATCGACCAGCCATCGGAAACTATATGATGCAT
>Ga0075424_100006816_pt1 | contig 11025 bp, 9 predicted proteins | sample SoiMethybrSBSTD3_FD_75301 | JGI IMG/M metagenome (GOLD analysis project Ga0075424, IMG submission 75301) | Bulk soil microbial communities from a Populus tree surrounding site in Tennessee, USA - Soil MetaG P. TD hybrid SBSTD3 | ecosystem: Environmental > Terrestrial > Soil > Tree plantation...
CGCTCGATGTCGCGTGCGACACTCTGCTCGAACGGCGGCCGGACATGGAGGCGGTGGCCCGCTGGTGCGCGTCGGAGCTGGCCTTCCTCGACGACCAACACGCCGCCCTTCACCACGTACCGCGGCGTGGAGAACATCGTCGCGCGATTGTCGTGTGGCGCGTAGACCGTTAGGTCAGCGTCTGCGCCGACGCCGAGATGGCCCTTGTTCCGGAGGCCGAGCAGCCGGGCAGGGCCGGCACGCGTGATGATGGCGATGTCGCGCATCGAGTACTCGCGCGCGAGGCCATCGGCCAGTGCGCTGCCGGTTAGGAGCCTCTGTTCGACGCGCGCGATCTGCACGTCACGGTGCGCCCGATCCATCAGAAGGCGAATGAGCTCGGGGTAGGACATGAACGAACCGCCATTCGGGTGGTCGGTCGACAGAACCAGTCGCCAGGGATCGCCCGACAGGAGAAACAGCTCGAGCCCGATCGCCCACTGGAGCGCGGCGACCGCGTTGCGGTCACGGTACTCGTGAGGCACCACACCGCAACCGGTCTCGAGCTCGATATCGACGTTGGCCCATTTCCGGCCACTGCTCTTGTGAAGGAGATACTCGACCGGCGCATCGGCTGTGAGCGTCGTCGCCGAGCCGAACATCACCTGCCCGACATCGCCGCTGACGTTCTCGTGGGCGTTGACGTATTCGACGATCTCGCGCGCCGCCGATCTCCACCGCCCGTCAGGCGACGTTCCGTAGCTGTGAAACTGGAGGTGGGTGAAGTGCGCGCGACGGCCGTCGAGCGCGGCCATGGTGGCGAGCGTGGTTTCGGAGTTGCCGGGCAGGCCGAGGTTGTTGCAGTGGATGTGCGCGGCATGCGGCAGCTTCAGGGTGTTGGCGGAGTCCACCAGCGTCTCGAGGATCGCCCGCGGCGTGACTCGGCTGCTGCCTAACGTCGTATCGAGGTTGGTGCGCTCTTTCGTCCCGCGCTTCCAGAGCTCGACGCCTGCCGGATTCACGATCTTGATGGCGTACGCGCCTGTAGCGCCGAGCACCCACGCTGCGTACTCGCGTGCGCGCTCGCGGTCGCCCGAGTCGATGAGCCGCAGCAGGTAGTCGTCGTTGCCGAGAAGCGCGAAGAACCCGCCGTCCACGATGGGAGTGTCGTCGAGCTGGCTGTGCGCGGTGCGCGCCATGATCGGGGCGACGGCGGCGTCGAATACAGTCGTATAGCCCAGCCCTGCGTAGCGGTAACCGGTGGTGAACGTGGTCGGCACTGTTCCCGCGGCGCCGGACCGGGGCACTTCGGCTGGATCGTCGAGCGACGGAGCGGTGGCGGGATGCCGGGCGTGCTCCTCTGGAAGGAGACGTCGTGCGACGTTCACCGTGGCGCTCGCGACGTGGCAGTGCATGTCGACGCCACCAGGCATGACGACCATGGCGCGTGCGTCGAGCCGCGGTGCGGAGTCTGGCAGAGACGTGACGATGCGCCCGTCCTCGATGCAGATGTCACGCACATCGCCGTCGATGTCGTTCGCGGGGTCGTACACCGATCCGCCGGTGATCCGGAGCTGGCTCATGTGCCTAACGCTGCTGACTCAGCGCTCGCGGCAGCACGGTCGAGCAGAAGCAGGCGCCTGATGCCTAGCGCCACGCCGCGAATGGTCTCGGCCGTCGACCGCGGTCCGCCCAGCGAAGCGCGGAGCGGCAGCGGAACGTCGTCCGTGCGGAGTGCCGTACCCGACGCATGAATCCCGTCGACTCCGGTATCGATGACGACACACCGCTCGCCTAACGTCATGGTACTCGCGCGCGGGCCGATCGCCACCGTGTCGTGGGCAGCGAGCGTGCGCGAGACCTCGCTTGGAAGTCCCGTCGGGTCGCCCACGACGAGCGCCGCGTCGGTGCCGTACGCACCAGGATCGCGGAGCGCCGAAGCATGCGGATCGTAGCGTGGATACCCGCGCGCAAAATCGACTGCACAGGGGTAGCCGGTCTGCGCGACGAGGATCGAGTCCGCGCCGGAGCGATTGCCACCGGCACGCAGCGCGAGCGCGGCACATCGCGTACGATCGTTCAGGGCCTGCGCCAGCGAGACCAACGCCTCGAAGCGTACCGTCGTACGCTCCGATCGGTCGTCGGGCTCCGCGTCGTAGACGAGCCCGATGTATCGCGCTGACAGCAGTGCCAACGCGAGCTCTCTCGCGACAACCCACGCGCGATCCGGGAGCGAAGCGTGGTGTCTGGCGTCGGGTGAGCGGGTGATCGCTTCCAGTGCAGTCAATGTCGCGAGCTCGTCCGCGGGCTCGACGGCGACCCGGACATCCGCGTCGATCGTCGCCGTCGCGCTGCCGACATCGACGGCTATGACGGTGCGCGACTGCCGGCCATCGGGTACATGCGTGCCCGGCGGATTCGGCGCGTAGCGCGCGGCGAACCGTGGATACCGCTCGGCGAGATCGATGCCCCAGAACACGAGCACGTCGGCACGGTTTCGCACCTCGCCTAACGTCGCCGAAGCGTGGCCGTGTTCCTGACTGGCGAGCGTGAAGGGTAGCGCCGTCCAGGTCGTGACGGAGTCGAGTCTCGCACGAAGGAGATCGGCAACAGCAACGGCTTCGCGCTGCGACTCGCACGAGAGACCGGGCGCGATGTAAACGAGCGGGCGGTCAGCCTCGCAGAGCCGGGCTGCCGCCGAGCTCACCGCCTGCTCGGCAGTAACGTCGGCGCCATCGACGCGGATGTTCGAAGGCACCTGGCCGTCTCCAAACCATCGAAGGCCGAGCTGACACGCGTTGCGTGCCTCCACGATGCGGCCGCTCGCGACGACGACGTCAATGTCATCGCACGTGCACCCGCAGCCCAGGCACGTGGCGTTCTCGATCACCGATGGATGTGTCATGCCGGCACGCTGGCCCACCACTCGAGGGTCTCATACACGCGGTTCGCGCGCGCGACGAGCCTTGCATGACACGCTCCGAAGTCGGCGCCGACGGCGAAAACCGTACAGACGGGACGACCGGCAGGGATGTGCTCGCCGGGATGTGGAATGTCGCGGACCGTCGTGTCGCCGAGCCAGGCGCTCGTGTCGCCGCAGGTAACGCTGTTGTGCGCGAAGACGATCGCTTTGCCGATTACGCCGGATGTGGCGCGTGCCTGCCCGAGGTCGAACGTTGGCAGCTCGCGCGCCGTGCACGCGGCCGCGTGTGCGCCGAATATCGACACGCCGTACGTTCGCTCGACCAGCTCCATCGAAGCCGACCAGCGCGGGTTGACCTCGATCGGAACCGCGATGTCGTCCCGGGCGATGAAGTCGATGCAGTTGACGCCGACGAGGCCGAATTCGCTGGTCAGCTCACGTGCCACGCGCACTGCGGATGCTGCGTGCTCGCCGGCAGCCAGGATGTTTCCACAGTACCGGAATCCGCTCGCGCCGAACGCAGTCTCTCCAACCAGTTGTCTCGTTAGGCCGAGCGGCACGAGATCGTGCCCGTTGGCGACGAACACGATCGAGCCGGGCTCGCCATCGACGAAGGGCTGAACGTGTGAGCCCGCCGGCACCGGGTCGCCCGGGGACCACCAGTCGATGCCGTGCCCACCGCCCGAGGCACGTGGCTTGACGAGCCACCGGTTGGAGGCCCTTAGCGTACGCGACACCACTCCCGGGTCTCGCGCCCGACGCAACACCGACGCGTCATTCCCCCACAGCACGCGTCCGCGCGCAAGTCGCTCGACCGCAGCCGGGTGATTCTCGAACGGCGACAGGTAGGCGACGACATCGCTTTCGATCGTGTCCGCCGCATCGACCACAGCATCCACGGTGAACGGCAGGCCGACGTCTCGCGGCAGCGACAAGGCCCGAACATCGCGGTGCTGATCGAGATCGCCGAATGCGTCGAGCGACGTCACGGCGTACCCCGCCCGCGCGGCCGACTCGGCCATCGCGCGGGTGGAGACCCCCACCAGGAGCACTCGCGGCCGACCCGGCACGTTAGGCGCGAGTGATGCCGAGGCGGTCGTACGCCGTCGTCACCGGGAAGAGCACGATGTGGTCCAACACCGTTCCCGAGGCCCGTTGAATCCCGAGCCTGCTGACGAGGTCCGCCTCCTGGCCGCCGGCGAGGCCATTCGCGATCAGTGCCGCGCCCTGTGCGCCCTGCTTGGCGTTTTTCGCGAACCCCGTGAGCCGGTGAACGGCGAGCTTCGGAGCGACCGTCGTCAGGCGACGCGCCAGCTCGTTGCGCACGCGATCGAGCATCGCCACCCGGCCCGAGATCACGACTTCGATCGCGCTCGGTGCCGAGACGAGGAGTGTCACGACCGCTTTGATGGCGCCCTCCATGTACGCAAACCAGGCGGCCTTCTCCGGGCCCGTACTCGGCGCCGCGAGCCAGTCGACTGCCTCACGGTCGCCTCCGGCGAGAGTGTCCGCGCCTCCCTCGAACAGCATGCCTTTCGTGACGGTGCCGGCGAGATACGCCACTTCGCCGTCGAGCGCACCGGGCGACTGGATGCCGATGGGTCCCGACGAGCCACCGAGGCCGTCCGTGATCTGCCCTCGCTCGACCGCGATGGCGGCCGAGAACGCGCCTCCGAGCTCGAGGTGAATGAGCGAGACGTCGGCGACGTCGCACCCGCGGCGGGTCGCGAAGTCCCGTACGGCGAGCGCGGTCGCGCACACCTTGTCCGCTGTTCCCATGTCGACGCGGTTCACCTTGCGGTGCACCGGAACTGTGCCGAGATGGACGACCCCGGGCGTGAACACGACCGGCAGCTCCGACGCCGCGAGTGCGCGGGCGAGCGAGCGAAGCCCGCCAATGCCTCCGCCGTCGCCGTCCGCAGCGAGGTAGGCGAGGCGGAGATCCGCGTCCGTGAGCTCGCGTGCGCGGCGCAACGGGAGTCCGTAGCCCGACGGACCGGCGACGAGGTCGAGCGGGGCACGCGACTCGAGCCGCGCGACGAATTGCGACGCATCGGCCAGCGCCTCACGCGTGGGATAGGATTCGTCGAGGAACAGCCGGCCATCGTCGAGTCCGCACACGTCGATGCTGACGGTACCGGGATCGATCCCGATGACGCGCGGCACGCGGTTACACCGGCGGCGGAACTGATGACGGCTGCGGCCCGGACTGCACGAGCTCACGTGCGACGTCGCCGATGGACTCGGCGTCGAGCACGAGGTCGTTGCGCTCGAACAGCTTCGCGATGCAGCGCTTGTGCACCTTCATCTTGAAGTTGCCGACGCCGAGCGCGCCGAAGACCTTCGCGCCGTTGCGGTCGGCACCGGCGTCGTTCACCTCGACGCCATCGATGCCTAACGGTGGAACGGCGTTCAGGTCGGCGGCGACACGCAGCTTCGGCAGATTGGACCACGCGTTGCGGGGAACGAGCTGGACGCCGGCCGGGCCGGCGTTCAGCAGCAGCTCGACGTCACCTAACGCGGCGGCGACGTGCGTGGGGTCGGGAACGACGATCGGTTGCACCTCGCCGCCGAAGCGAGTCCGGATATGTTCAGCCACGCGTGCGGCCTCGTCGCCGTGACGCGAGGTGATGGCGACGCGGGCCCCGGCGCGTGCCAGAAGACCCGCGGCGCGCGTGCCCACTGGTCCGGTGCCGGCGACGACGATGGCTCGCCGCCCGTTTACGTCGCCGATGGATTGCACCAACTTCGCCACGGCAGCGACGGCAGTGGTGTTGGAGCCGTTGGAGTCGAGCATCACGGACACACGCAGCGGGCCGAAGAACGTCTTCTGGACGGCCGAGAGCACGCGCTCGCCGGCGGCCATGTCGGCGCCGCCGATGAAGATCGCGGTGTTGTGCAGGTCCTTGGGTCCGCGCGTGAACATCGCCCCGTGGACGAGCTCGCGAACGGAGTCGGCCGTCACGCCCCCGTAGCTCAGCACCTCGTCCGCACCGCCGTCGTAGGCGACGATGCGATCGAACACGCTCGGTGCGGGCGAGGTGTCGAGGTGAAGGAGGAGTCGTTTCATGGGGACATCGGGACTGGGGACTGGGACTCGGCTGGGATGCTATTTGCGCTGAGGAGACCTCCTCTCGGGTAGAAGGCTCCCGGCCGAGTCCCCAGTCCCGATGTCCCCAGTCCCGGCTGTTACACGTTCGTCCCCGCCATCTGCTTGGACCCGCGCTTGTCTTCGGCGTTGCTGGCGAACGGGTGCTTGGCGGTGCGGGCACGAGCGATGACGTCGTCGATCTTGGGCTCCCCGGCCAGCGCGCGCTGGATCGACTCGCGCACCGCCTGGTAGTTGTAGTCGTAGATCTTCTGGTCGTCGGCCGCGTCCCAGTGGATGAACACCCCCACCATGATGCAGTAGTCGTCCACCTTGTTCTTCGGGATCACGCCGGCCTCGACCGAGTCGACCACTGCCCGGGCGACGGCGGCCTGGGCCGGGCCGAACATCTGCACGGCCTGCTTGGCGCCCTTGATGGTCACCTTGTTGAACAGGATGGTGTCGGGCTTGGCCGGCAGGTTGGGGGTGACCACGGCGGTCAGCGTGGTGAAGCCGTCCTTGTTGTTCGTCAGCGCGTTGCAGAACGCGGTGCCGGCGGGCCCGGACTTCGAGCCGATGAGGAGGTCGATGTGGGCGACCTCGTTGCCGTCGCCGACGAGCGATTCGCCGAGAAAGAAATCCGCTGCCATTGGTACTCCTCCGTAATGGAAAGGTGAGCCGGCGCTGCAATACCTGTTCTTTCCAGGCGACGGAGCGGCGCGTGCCACGCGAGATGCGGCGGGTGCGCAGTCCCACGCGGGATACTTCCCGCGTGGGTAGCCCGTGATCGTTCGGTTTTTGGCGGCGCCGGTACACGCCGCTTGGGGTTCCGATGATGCCCAGAAGCCGTACCGGGTGTCAAGCGGACTGGCGCCAGCCGCCAGCCGCCAGGCCGCCAGTCGCCTAGAACGACACCTGCAGCCCCGACGTGAGAAACCGGTCGGTTTTCTTGACGCCTGGCTCCGGCAGGTTGTCGAACCTAACGACATAGCCGAGCTTGAGTCCCAGGTGACGTGACAGCGGAGCGACCACGGCGGCCTCGCCGTTACGCGATAGTCCTCGTTTTGCTCGAAGTTCGGCAGATACTCGACGCGCTCCTCGAAGTACGTGCGCTCTCCTCGCCGTCGGTGGTGCTGTTGATCCCGTTGATCGACTGCGTCCAGAGAAAGTGTGGCCGCTTCCACTCCAACCGCTCGTTGATGCTGAGCGTCGTGATGTCGGTGTTCCCGCTGGCATCGAGGAACGCGACGCCCGCAGTGGCCTTGAGCGGCCTGGTGGTGTCGGGCTTGGCGGCCTGGGCATGCACAGTCGATGCGCCGAGCACGATGGCGGCGAGTAGCACATAGACTGACGATTGGTTGCGCGGCATAGCGAGACGAGTGGAGGTCGCAACAACGGGGAGTGCAGGATTCCCGATATGGTAGAGTCGCCGGAAAGTCATCGGGATAATCCGATAGGTCACCTAGCTGTTGGGAATCGAGAATTGGGAAGCGAATGGAAATCACCTCTTGACGATGTATGCATCGCACACCAGTTTGTAGTGCAAACCAGTCTGAGTTGGTACATGCCTATCCGAGAGACCGCCGCGCTCGACCGCATCAACGCCATCACCGCGAACTTTTTCTTCTGGCAGGGGCTTCGATGGATTCCACTGGGCGCAGCCCTCCTGGTCGCCGCGTGGAGCTCCAGCCAGAGCTCGCCGGTCCCGGAGTCGTGGAGGTCAACGCTGTTCATTGCGACGATGACAGTGGCGCTCGCGGTGTCGGCCATGATTGGCCGCTGGTACGGTCGATCGTTCGGTAGAGTCCGCGGGATTCCGGGTCAGCACGCGCGCCGCACGCGGACGAAATGGCTCGTCGTTTACCCCGCGCTGTTGGTCGCGCTCCTGGTCGATGTGATCGTGAAGCCTCCCGTGCTCGTCTCAGGAATCACGTTCGCGGCCGCGATCGAGGCATACCGTCGGTCCACCGGAGGCGGTCGTCATCACTACATCATCGTGAGCATTGCATTTGCCGCTTTGACGTTCGCGCCAACTCTCGGCCTGGCGACGCCCGGAGCGGGCGCACTCAACCTCCTCATTACACTGTTGGGCGCGTCTTACACGATTGGTGGACTGCTGGACCACCGTGAGCTCAAGCGAGTGTTTCCCGACGTCGACGACACCGACACACCACGAGGCGCGGTCGCGGGCGCGGGGGGGGCGCGATGAGCGCGCCGTTCGAGCGGCTCGCCGAGCTCGATCGGCTCGTGCACGAGCCGGCGCGGCTCGCGATCATGACGGCGCTGTCGGCCTGCGAGCGCGCGGATTTCCTGTATCTGCAGCGCCTCACCGGACTCAGTCGAGGGAACCTCTCGAGCCACCTGTCGAAGCTGGAGGCCGCGGGGCTCATCGCGATCGAGAAGGAGTTCGTCGGCAAGATTCCAACGACGCGCGTGGAGCCAACCCGCGACGGCCGCGCTGCGATCGCGCGGCATTGGAAACAGCTCGAGAAGTTGCGGCAGGCGACGCTAGAGTGGACGCCGGACGCGACCTGAACGGGCGGCGGGCGGCGGCCGCCAGCCGCCAGCCGCCAGCCGCCAGTCGCCAGTCGCCAGCCGCCAGTCGCCAGCCGCCAGTCGCCAGCCGCCAGTCGCCAGCCGCCAGTCGCCAGCCGCCAGCCGCCAGCCGCCAGCCGCCAGCCGCCAGTCGTTCAGCCCTCCGCTCGCAGCGCCTCGATCGGATCGATGCGCGCCGCACGCATAGCCGGCAGCCAGCTCGCCACTGCCGCCACCGCCAGCAAGCCTAACGTCACGCCGCCGAGCGTCAGCGGATCGTACGGCGCGATGCCGTAGAGCAGCGAACGGATGAGCTGAGACAGCGCGAGCGCGCCCGCTAGGCCGATCGCCGCGCCGATCGTCGCCAGGATCAGGCCCTGACGCACGACCATCCGCCGCACCTGGTCGGACCGGGCACCGAGCGCCATGCGCACACCGATCTCGCGCGTGCGGAGACTCACCATGTAGCTGATCACGCCGTAGATCCCGATCCCGCCGAGCAGCAGCGCCACGCCGGCCGCCGCGCCGATCATGATCAGCGTGAACGTCGTGCGGGCCATCGCGGAGCTGACAACGGTGGACAACTCCCGGACGTTGACGAGCGGCAGATTGCGGTCGAGCGCCCAGATTTCGCTGCGAACCGCCGGGAACACTGCCATCGGGTCGCCCACCGTGCGAATCGTCAGTGTCATCGCGTTCTCGGCCACCAGCGTATCCTTCAATCCGGGCTGCGGCTGGATGATGCCGATCGTCGGCTGGTAGATCATCTCGTTCACCGGCTTCGTGAGCGCCTCGTCGTGCACGTCGCCGGCGACGCCCACGATCGTGCTCCACGCCGCTTCCGGCCCGCCCGTCTTCACCCGCTTGCCGATGGCGCTCCCGTTAGGCCAGAAGTGGCGAGCGAAGGCGCGGCCGACGATCATCTCGCGCGGCGCGCGATCGCCCCCGTCGTCGCGGAAGGTCCGGCCCTCGACGATCGGGATGCCCATCGCCTTGAAGTAGTCCTGCGTGACGGTCGCCGTTGAATGGAGTGTCGGGAGCTCCGTGCTCGAGATCGGGTGATCCTCGACCCACACCCCGTTGTTGCTGTGGCCGGCGTCGAGAAGCGGGAGTTTCGATGTCGCGCCGGCCACCTGCACGCCGGGTACCGTCGCGAGCCGCGTCGTCAGCTGATAGTAGAAGCGCGAGATTTCGCCGGGCGTGCGATAGGTTGCCTCGGGGATCGAAAGCCGAAGCGTCAACACCTTGTCCGATTTGAAGCCCGGGTCGACAGCGCGCATCCGCTGGAACGACCGTGCGAGGAGCCCGGAGCCGACGAGCAGCACGAGGGCGAGGGCGACCTGGACGACGACGAATGCACTCCGCACCCGCTGTCGCTCGCGGCCGCTCGTGGAGCCGCGCGTGCCGTCGCGCAGCATCGGGGTAAGCTCGGCCTTGCCGGCGCGAATGAACGGAATCGCGCTGAAGAAGAGGCCCGTAAGAACGGCGATCGTCGCCGCAACGCCTAACGACGCAAAGTCGATCGAGATCTCGCTCGCACGCGGCAGGCTCGTCGGGGCGAGCCGAAGGAGCGCGTGGACTGCGCCGTAGGCCAGCGCGACACCCAAGACGGCACCGGCAGCCGCGAGAACGAGGCCCTCACCCAGGTAGAGCTTGACGATGCTGCCCGGCGATGCGCCTAACGCCGACCGCACCGCCACCTCCTTCGTCCGCGCTTCGGCGCGCACGAGGAACAGGCTGGCCACGTTCGCGCAGGCAATGAGCAGGACGAGCGCGACCGTACCGATGACCGTGAACAGGATCGGCCGGATGTCGCCGACCACGTCGTCGCGCAGCGAGTGCAACATCACCCGGATCTTCGCCTGGTCGAACATCACGTGCGTCATCATGCCTGGCACGTCGTCCGGCAAGCGCATGAGGATCGGCGTCATCTCCGCCTCGGCCGCGCGCATGGTGATGCCGGGACGGAGCCGACCGATCGCGTTGCGGTTGAAATTGCCGGTGTTCAGGCCGGCGCGATCGATCGCCATCGGCAGCCAAAGCTCGGTGGTCGCTTCGGGAAAGTGGAAATCGGCGGCCATGATGCCAATCACTTCGCGAGCCTTTCCGTCGACCTGAATCGTCTTGCCGAGCATCGCGGGGTCGGCGCCGTAGCGACGGCGCCAGAGAGCGGCGGACAGGATGGCTACCGGCGGGCCGCCTGGCCGATCTTCCTCGTCACTGAAGTTGCGGCCAACGGCCGGCCGAATGCCGAGCGTTGGCAGGAACGACGCGGTGACATTGGCCGAGCCTACGCGCTCGGGATCCTGGCTGCCTGTGAGGCTGCTGGATGCGCTCTGGTAGCTCGCCGTGGACTCGAACGAACGGGTCGCCTTATCGTGGTATTGGATGTAGGAGGCGTCCGACTGTTCGACCTGTGCCATGCCGACTCCAAGTGCCGAATGCCAGAGGTGAACGAGGCGTTCCGGGTCGCGGTAGGGCAGTGGCCGGAGCAGGACGG
>Ga0075424_100006817_pt1 | contig 11025 bp, 10 predicted proteins | sample SoiMethybrSBSTD3_FD_75301 | JGI IMG/M metagenome (GOLD analysis project Ga0075424, IMG submission 75301) | Bulk soil microbial communities from a Populus tree surrounding site in Tennessee, USA - Soil MetaG P. TD hybrid SBSTD3 | ecosystem: Environmental > Terrestrial > Soil > Tree plantation...
GGTGAGCTCTCTTACCGACTCAGGCACCAAGGTACAGTTGCTTGTTTGATGCTACGCGATGGTCGAAGCCGTTCCTAGTCGTTAGTTCCATTTTAGTGATCTTTTCCAGCTTGACGCGCTCAACCGCACTCGCGCAAGAGGGTTTCAGCTCGACCACTCAGAACGGCGCTCTCTCGGATGCACCCCAACAGGCACAGGATACCACTCAATCTGGAGCAAATGACTCGCGGCTGACTGGCACCGGGAGTCTATCCGGGACGGTGCTCGATACGAATCGGGACGTCCTGCAAGGTGCGCGCGTGACACTGGCGGGCCGAGCGGGTGCTGCCATACAGACCGTGGAGTCTGGCAGCAACGGGCAGTTCGCGTTCACAGGCCTACCGCCGGATGTTTACAAGCTCACAGTGACGGCGGCGGGGATGAACACTTTCACCTCGACCCAGATTCCCTTGCATACGGGCGAAGCCCGTATTGTGCCAGCGGTAACTCTCTCGGTTGCTGGTGGGATCACCAGTGTGACCGTGACTGCACGAAGCAAGGAGGAACTGGCTGAGGAGCAGGTGCATATCGCGGTACAGCAGCGCATCGGTGGCGTCATTCCCAATTTTTACAGCACCTATGACTGGAATGCGCCGCCAATGCAAGCGAAACAGAAATTTCAATTGAGCATTCGTTCAATCGTCGATCCGGTTTCGTTTTTGACCGTGGCGGGAATCGCGGGTGTGCAGCAATATAACAACGCCTTCCCGGAGTATGGTGGCGGAATAGAAGGGTATGGAAAGAGATACGGCGCTGCGTTGGCGAATCACGTCTCTGGCGCCCTGCTGGGCAAAGCTGTTTACCCTTCGATCTTTCATCAAGACCCGCGCTACTTCTACAAGGGGAAGGGCAGTATCCGGTCGCGCGCGCTGTACGCGATATCTGCGGCCGTGATCGCCAGAGGCGATGATGGGCGGTGGAAGCCAAATTACTCGAACGTGCTCGGCAGATTCTCCGCGGCAGCCATTTCGAATCTTTACTATCCCTCTTCCGATCGCGGAGCTTCGCTAGTCGTTTTCAATGGTTTGGCGGGCATTGGCGAGGGCGCGGCGAGGAATCTGATCCGGGAATTCGTTCTGAAGCGGATCACCTCGCACGTTCCCAAAGGAGCCAACGGCCAGCCCTAGTCTTAGGACTGCCTGAAGAACCTGCTTGTCGTCTCAGCCAACCCACAGGCGATTTCACCAGTTGAGAAGCGCCCGCACCTTCGGTTTCCCCTCCCACACCGCGCGCTCCCCTCACTCCCGCCCCCGCTCCCGCCCTCCGCACTCCGCGCACCGAATTCGCCCATAGCGCGCAACCCCGTATTTGACGCGGGTGGGACGCATGTCATGGCGCGCGGAGCCGCATGAACACTGGGGATTATGCATATCAGCTCAGTAGGGGTGTACTAGAATTTCTCCCTATCCCTTATAACCCCGTCAACGCGGCGCGTCTAGCTATGGCGTTTTCCGTCCTAACCGAACGGATAATCCGTAGAGCCTGAAGATCATTGAGAGGCGCTGATTCTGAGCAGGTTACGAGGGATCCCAATTTGGTGAACAGATTGCCTTCATGAAGCGTCTTCGGAATAGCAAGCTAGTGGATGCAGCTATGCGGAGCTTTTCGTACCCTTCCCTTTTTGATTGCTACAGGACTTTTTCAGCAGCCTGTTAGTTTAGAAGCTGCCGACGGAGGTATGCCATGGGTTGGACAGACTTATTGAAAAACATCGCATTTGAGGCATTGCAGGAGGATCTTTCACCCGCGCTGGCGGCGGTTCGGGAGAAGCTTGGCGTGGCCGCACTGAAGGCCGCGAAGGACGATGCGTCTTTGACGGAAATCCTCAAGGTGGGCTACCTCGCGATTCCGATGCCGCTTCAGTTGATGGTGTCGCGGGACAAGTTCATTGAATTCTGCCTGGCGAAGCGCGACCTTTTGCTGGCAGACCAAATCCTGCGGTGTGAATCACCTGGCTGGGCGTCAATCAGGCAAAGTTGATGGGGTCTCGATGTCGCTGAGGTTTGGGTTCGCAAGCGAGCCACGCGCAAGCAGGGATGCGCTCCGCGGCCTCACTGCGCTTTCTTCTTGGGGGGAGTCTTGGATCCTTGCTTGGCACGGGCGGCTTCTTGTGCGGCGGCAAGATCAAACATCTGATAGCCATCGGGGACTTGAAATAGGCTGGTGTCTTGCGGTCCTTCCTGAATGTCTTGCAGTTCGGCTGCGCTCCGCTCGCCCTCCCACCTGATCACAGTCTTGAGCCTGCGATCCACCCAAGCGTATCCAGTGTCGCCGTCCCGGGCCGTGCCCTTGTATTTCACCGCCTCGCGGTTGTTGATGGCTTCATCTCCCACCTTCGTGCAAGTCTCAGGCTTGTCCAGGCTCTTTTGCCAAGCGGGACAGGCATTTTCAACGTCGGCAATTTGGAACAGAGGTAGAGAGGAGTTGACATGCGTTGTTTTTATGTAGGTCTGATTGTCAGGGACGATCATCAGCGTGGTGCGACTCTGCAGATCTATGATGGCGACGCTACTGCGTTGCCCGCCGGTGGCCTCAAACCGCATTTTCGGACCGTGCGCGTAAACCTTGGTCGTAACTGAGTTGGCGGGCTTCAGACGGACGAGTTTGGCCGAAAAGTCCTGAGCAATTAGTGGCAAGCTTCCCACTGAAAGGACGAAAAGGCCTACCGGGCGAAAGACGAGTCTTGTAAGCACGACGATCTCCTCAGTTGTGATGGTTGGGGAAGTATCCGGTCGGGGGTCTGGCTCGAATAAGGATAGCAAAGTGGTGGCCGACAGCAAAGGCGCATCAATGAGAGCTTAAGGCTGGCTTCCTAAAAGCCCCGTTCGATCCACTTGGTCATCAGAAAGTGCTCGTGGTCGACGTAACCGGCCCGCCGGTAAACTTCTTTGGCGGTGTCGTTTCGGCGGACCACTTCGAGGTGGATCGATCGAACGTCGCTGCTCCGGGCCTGCTCTTCCACAAAGTCGAGGGTCTTGCGTCCCCAACCTCGTCCACGATGGGACTCGCGCAGATAGAGTTCGTCGATGAAGGCGTCACGTCCAAGATATTCGAGGCTGTATCCAAAGGTCAGGACGACATAACCTACGGCGGTTTGCTGGTCACAAATCAGCCACGCGCGACCGAACGATGGCTCTCGCAAGAAAGTGAGCAGGGCGACTCGGGCACGGGGTTCATCGAATGCGTGGCCGTCGTAGGTGTAGTACTCGCGCATCATTGCCAACAAAAGATCAGCGTCGGCATCGGTCGCGTGCCGGAAAGCGGGTTCCATGTTTCAGGTCAGGCCACGTTCTCAATGGCTAACGCCATTCCCATTCCACCGCTAACACAAAGGGTGGCAACTCCGAGGCGTGAGCGGCGTTTCAACATTTCGTGCAGCAAGGTGACGGTAATGCGTGTGCCTGTGCAGCCGATGGGATGTCCCAAAGCGATGGCGCCTCCGTTTACATTGAGCTTTGCTGGATCGAGGTGCAGCTCGCGATCGCAGGCAAGCACCTGCGCGGCGAACGCTTCGTTCAGTTCGACCAGATCGAAATCGGAGGGTCTGAGGCCGTATTTGGCTTCCATCTTGCGCAACGCTGGGACTGGCCCAATCCCCATTACGCGCGGATCGACACCGGCGGAGTTGATCGCTCGAATGCGAGCGAGCGGTTTCAGATTGTTCTCCTTTGTGAACCTTTCGCCCGCCAGTACGACAGCGGCTGCTCCGTCAGTAATGCCCGATGAGTTCCCAGCCGTGATTGTTCCTGTCTTCGAAAATACTGGCGGGAGTTTAGCCAATTTTTCAAGGCTCGCGTCGGCGAAGGGGTGCTCATCGCGGCTGAAGACTTGTGTTCCCTTTTTGCCCTCGAGTGTCACAGGCACAATCTCTTCCTTAAATCGATCGGAAGCGAGCGATGCCGCGGCGCGCGTCTGGGATCGTAGGGCGAACTGGTCCTGTTCCTCGCGCGTGATCTTGTATTGCTCGGCGAGCACTTCGGCTGTCTCTCCCATGACCATCTTCGCCATTGGACAGAAAAATCCGTCGCGATACATACCGTCGACCAGTTCCTGATTGCCCAGGCGATATCCCCAGCGCGCACCGTCGAGATAGTAAGGGAGGCGGGACATAGACTCGGTGCCGCCTGCCAGTACGCAATCAAGATTGCCCACAGCAATTTCCTGGAATGCAAGGGCAATCGACTTTAGCCCGGAGGCACATGCCTTGTTGACCGTGTAGGCAGCAACTTCCTGTGGAACTCCACTGCGAATCGAAATCTGGCGCGCCGGATTCGGTCCGCCGCCGGCCTGGCGGGCATTCCCGAAGATTGTCTCTTCCGCCTGTTGGGGCTGCACTCCGGCGCGTTCCATGGCAGCCTTGGCGGCGACGACTCCCATATCCGGAGCAGACATTGAGGCCAGCGATCCGCCAAACTTTCCAATGGGCGTGCGAACCGCGGAGAGGATGTATACGTCCATCAAGACGGTGCCTCCAAACTTTTTAGTCTAGCATTGCAAGAACGGGCCCGCCGCGAGTTCGCAGGGACAGCTAGCGAGGCGGTACACTGACCATTTCATGAACTACATCTACGGTCTTAATGCGGTCAGCGAAGCCATTAAGGCACGAGGCCGCGCCTTCCAGTGGGTGGGCCTGGCGAAGGAACGCCATGACCTGCGGCTGCAGCGCATTATCGAGGAGTGCCGCAAGCTTGGCGTGCCGGTACGGTTTCTGCAGCGCACGGAGTTGGACCGACTTGCTGGGAACGCGGCACACCAGGGAGTAGTCGCAGTTACCTCCGCGAAGCAGTACAGCGAACTGGACGACCTGGTCGACGCGAAGCGCGGTGCTTATTCATTGATTATCGTTCTCGATGGCGTGGAAGATCCGCACAATCTGGGAGCGATCCTCCGGACGGCCGATGCTGCCGGTGCTGACGGCGTCGTGATTCCCGAGCGACGCGCTGCCGCCGTGACGGGTGTGGTCACGAAGACGTCTGCCGGCGCGAGCGAACATCTGCCGATTGCCCGGGTGACGAACATTGCGCGCACAGTTGAAGAATTGAAGGACAGGCAGATTTGGGTCGTGGGACTGGATGAGCGCGGCTCGCAAACCTACGACACTGTCGACTACAACATGGATTGCGCGATCGTCCTGGGGGCCGAGGGCAAGGGCGTGCATGACCTGGTGCGCCGAAAGTGTGATTTCCTGGTCTCGATCCCCATGCTCGGGAAAGTTTCGTCTCTGAACGTGTCGGTGGCGGCAGGAATTGTCCTCTACGAGATCGTGCGGCAGAGACGAAAGAAAGCAGCGACGCAGGGAATCGAATGAAGTGGCTGCTGGCTATCTGGGTAGTTTGGGTTGCGGCGGTTCACTCCTTCTCGCTTGACCGCAACGCATTTACCTTCACCCGATATGATCTGGATATCCGCGTTGAACCCGAACAGCAGCGGCTGGCTGTGCGCGGTTCGATCACTCTGCGCAACGATTCATCAAATGCCCAAAAGAACGCGGCTCTGCAGATTTCCTCCAGTCTTACATGGCGTTCGATTCAGGCCGAAGGCAAGCCTCTGCAATTTGTAAGTCAGACTTACACATCGGACATCGACCATACCGGCGAGTTATCAGAAGCGATCGTCAGTCTTCCCAGAGAGGTTCCATCGGGCGGTTCCATCGAACTCGACATTGGTTATGAGGGAGTCGTTCTGCTTGACGCTACACGGTTCACGCGTATCAGCATGCCGAAGGAAACGGCAACCCACAGCGATTGGGATCAGATCAGCCGGGAGTTTTCAGCAGTACGAGGCGTTGGCTATGTTGCGTGGTACCCGGTAGCAGCCGAGGCAGGAAATCTCTCCGAAGGCCGCAGCCTGTTTGAGGTGATTGGTAACTGGAAAGAGCGCGCGCAGAACGCAGAGATGAAGGTAACTGTGCGCCTTGAAGCCAATCCCGAAGGCACGCCACCGACCATACTTTGCGGGGGAGGCGAGCCTTGGGCGACCAAACAAACGAGCGGTCCACAGGAGCCCTCAGTCGAATGCCACTATTCCCCGCCTGGTTTGCGAGCACCCTCATTTGTTATCGCGAACTATGACGTGCTGAATGGTTCGGTCGTGCAAATCGCATATCGTCCGGAGCATAAATCGAATGCCGAGAAGTTTGCGCAGGCCGCCGATACGGTCGCGCCCTTCGTCACGGACTGGTTCGGCACAATTCGCGGGAAGGCGCAGGTGGCGGAACTTTTCGATCCCGGCGCCTCTCCCTTCGAAAGCGGGGCGGTCTTATTGACTCCACTCAGCGATACCGATCCGAAACTGCTGCAGATCGCGCTGGTTCACGAACTCACGCATGCAGCTCTTTCCTCTCCACGTCCTTGGATCTACGAAGGTCTCGCACACTTTGCGCAGGCGGCGTATCGCGAGCATCAAGACAGCCGCGCGGCCGCCCTGGACTTCATGGGATTGCATCGCGCAGCCGTCGTGGACGCAGAAAAGGCTTTCAATTCTGAACAAAAAGATGCCGTGGCGAAGGACGAATCTTTAGTTTCCACTACCATCGACGAGTTCTATCGCAGCAAGGCCGCCTACGTCTGGTGGATGTTGCGTGATCTCGTGGGAGAGGAGACGCTGAAGAAAGTTCTCGCAGCCTACAAAGCCACAGAAGATCGAGATCCAGCTTACTTGCAGCGTCTGGTACAAGGCGAAACGAAACGCGACCTGCAGTGGTTTTTCGACGATTGGGTCTATCATGATCGAGGGCTGCCGGATTTTCGAATTGAATCGGCTTTCTCACGCCAAGCCTCACAGGGTAATTACCTGGTGACCGCGACGGTGGAAAACCTCGGGGCGGCAGGAGCAGAGGTTCCAGTCACAGCGCGATTCGATGGTGGTGAGACCAGCGAGCGTGTCGATGTTCGCGGCAAGGCGAAAGGAGTCGTCCGTATCGCTACACCGAGACCTCCCACAGAAATTGTTGTCAACGACAGCAGCGTGCCGGAGAGCGATCTGACGAATAATACGTACAAAATGGAATCATCATCGAAATGAGGTTTCACCACGGAGGCACAGAATCACAGAGACGGACCAATAGAATTCTTGATTCAGAGCAAGAACTGACCAACGCTGGGGTTAGCTGAAGCTAATTTGATTTTCCGTGCCTCCGTGTCTCCGCGGTAGCTTTTTGTCACAAAGGTGCAGGGCATTCGCAAGCATTGAGAACGGGAGGAGCACTTGGCTTATATCCAATTTCTCGGCGCGGCCGGCACCGTTACCGGTTCGAAGCATCTCATCAATACCTCGCTCGATGGTGACGGCGAAAAGGGATTTCAAGTCCTGATCGATTGCGGTCTGTTCCAGGGGCAGAAAGAATGGCGCGAGCGTAACTGGCAAGAACTGCCCATCCCTGCGAAAGAGATCGATGCGGTCATCCTTACCCACGCGCACCTCGACCATTGTGGATGGATTCCTCGCCTCGTGAAAGAAGGCTTTCGAGGGCCGATTTACGCGACTGCTCCTACCATCGACCTGTGCGGCATCATCCTGCCTGACTCAGGACACCTGCAAGAGGAAGATGCGGAGTTCTACAACAAGGTCAAGAAGTCTAAGCACGATCCAGCCCTGCCTCTTTACACCCTTGAAGAAGCCCAGGAATGTCTGCAGTATTTCAAGCTCGCGCAGGTAGGTGAGGACAAGCAACTGAGCCCGGGATTTTCCTTCCGCTTCGTACGGGCCGCGCACATTCTCGGGTCGTGTATGGCCGAGGTCACGCTCAAGACAAATGGTCAGTCACGTCGACTGCTGTTTAGTGGAGACATCGGTCGCGTTCGCAATCAAACGGTCGCGCCGGGAAAGGTTGTGCACTCAGGGCCGAATGAAGGGGAAATTGCTGACCTAGTGGTGATGGAGTCGACCTACGGCAACCGCCAGCATCCGGAGAATGACCCGCGCCCCGAGTTAGCGGGCGTGATCCGACAGACAGCTCAGCGCGGCGGATCTATCGTTGTCCCAGCGTTCGCAGTCGAGCGCACGCAAAAGTTCGTTTTCATGATCAAAGAGTTGATAGAGTCGGGGCAGATTCCGCGAGTGCCGGTGTTTTGTGACAGCCCGATGGCGATCAAGGCGGTCGAAATCTACTTGAAGTACGAAGACGAATACACCGACGAGGCTCGTACGTTAATCAAGAAGTACGGCAGCCCGCTGCAGTGGTCGGGATTCACCTTCGCTTCCACGCCCGAAGAGTCCAAGAAGATCAACGAAGCACGTTACCCCTCGATCATCATCTCCTCGAGCGGCATGGTCACGGGCGGGCGTGTCCTGCATCACCTCGCACAACGGCTGCCCGATCCCAAGAACACAGTGATCTTTATCGGCTTCCAGGCGCCGGGGACGCGTGGTTTCACTATCAAGAGCGGTGCGAAGGAAGTGAAGATCTTCGGCGACTTCGTTCCGATTCGTGCGCAGACCGCCGCTTTTGAGCAGTTCAGCGATCATGCTGACCCGCGCGAATTGCTGGAATGGCTGCGAACGTTTCCGCAAAAACCCCGCGTCACGTACCTGGTGCACGGAGAAACGGGGGCGTCGTCGCAGTTGCGCGACACCATGGCCAGGGAACTGGGGTGGGATGTACAGGTGGCGGAGTGGATGCAGAAGGTGCAGGTGAACTAGTCTTTTTCACCACAGAGTCACAGAGACACAGAGAATTTGGTGATTGTGGAATTTGGTAATTGAGTAATTGAAAGCCTTGGATTGGCTGAGTCCGTCGCACAACGGAAAATGCACGCCGACTATCCAAACAGAGCGCTTCAAATGACAAATTAATCGCTTAACCTTGAAGAATTCCTCTGAGTCTTGTGACTCCGTGGTGAAATGGTTTTGGAGTAGTTATGACTGAAGCCGAACTGAAGAAGCATCTCGAAGCGGCAGAGAAAAGTCCGAAAGAAATTGCGGCGGCGGTATCCGGACTTTCGCCCCAGGTCCTACGGTACAAGCCTGCCCCCGACAAGTGGTCGATCATCGAAATTCTGGGGCACCTCGCCGACATCGAGATTGTCTATGCCTACCGACTGCGTCAGATGGTGGCGGACAAGAAGCCTGTGATTGCTCCCATGGATCAGGATGAATGGGCGAAGAACCTTGGCTACGTGGATACACCCACGCCTGAGTTGGTAGCGCTTTACGGCCTGAATCGTCACCACAATCTTCGACTGCTTCGCCGATTGAAGCCCGCTGATCTGGAAAAGTCCGCCTTTCATCCTGAGTATCAACAAGACGTGACTGTGAGCACACTCGTGGAGAAGATGGCCGGCCACGGAGCGAATCATCTGCAGCAAATCGAGCGGCTGAAGCGGGAAGCTGTGAAGAAGTAGCGGAAGCCCGGACCTGGAGTGCTTGACGTTTCGTCCGGCTGGACCGGAGGGGGACGCGCGTACCTCCGTTTCGTTTGATGAATAATGATGCCACGGCTCGCCGCTAGCGGCTTGCGACCAGCGACTTATCTCGTCTCCCGGCTGCTAAAATAGCTCTTCACTATGTTTGAGAATCTCCAGGAAAAACTGCAGCGTGCCTTCAAGACCCTGCGCGGACAGGCTGTCCTCACGGATGAGAATATTCAGCAGGCCCTGCGCGAGATCCGTCTTGCGCTGCTCGAAGCTGACGTCAATTTCAAGGTGGTCAAGCAGCTTATCGACCAGATTCAAGCCAAGGCGGTCGGCCAGGAAGTGGCCACGGCACTCTCGCCCGGCGAGCAGGTCATCAAGATCGTGCGCGATGAGATGGTCGAGGTGCTGGGCAAAGATACCGCCAAGCTGAAGTTTGCATCGCAGCCGCCCACGGTTGTGCTGATGGCTGGCTTACAGGGTTCCGGCAAGACGACCACGTCCGGCAAATTGGCCAACTGGCTCAAGAATGGCGGACATCGACCGCTGCTGGTTTCGGTGGACGTCTATCGCCCTGCAGCACGCCAGCAGTTGAGAGTCGTTGCCGATGCCATCAAAGGCAACATCTACGAAGGCGAAGTGACCGAGTCGAACACGGCGACGGTCGAGCGGTTGGTGAAAGAAGCGCGGCGCGAAGCGGTCATCTCAGGCAGCGACGTGCTGATCGTCGATACGGCCGGCCGACTGCACATTGACGACCAACTGATGGAAGAGATGCAGTCGCTCAAGCGTCTGCTGAATCCATCGGAAATCTTGTTCGTCGCGGACGCCATGACCGGCCAGGACGCTGTGCGCTCCGCCGATGAATTCCACAAAAAGCTCACGCTCACCGGTGTAGTGCTTACCAAGATGGACGGTGATGCACGCGGCGGCGCGGCGCTCTCGATCCGCCAGGTCACGGGCCAACCGATCAAGTTCATCGGTGTGGGCGAAAAATATGACGCGCTTGAGCCCTTCCATCCCGACCGCATTGTTTCACGCATTCTCGGCATGGGCGACATCCTCTCGCTCATCGAGAAGGCCGAGCAGCAGATCGATAAGAAGAAGGCCGAAGAGATGGCCAGCCGCGCCCTCGCGGGCGACGGCTTCTCGCTCGAAGATTTTCGTGACCAACTGCGCCAGGTCCGTAAAATGGGATCGATTCAGAGTCTGATGGGAATGCTCCCGTCGATCGGTCCGTTCAGCGGCCTGCAGAAAGCCGCTGACAAAGTCGACGAGAATCAGATCAATCGAGTGGAAGCCATTATCAACTCCATGACTCCCCACGAGCGCACGCATCACGAAGTCATCAACGGGAGCCGCCGCAAACGCATTGCCCGGGGTTCCGGCACGACCGTGCAGGAAGTCAACAACCTGCTCCGCCAGTACGCGCAGATGAAGAAGATGTTCAAGCAGATGGGCAAGCCCAGCTTTGCGCGAAGGCTGGCGGGAATGAAAATGCCTATGTGAGAGCAGGTGTTAGGTCTTGGGTGTTAGGTCCTCCGTACCAAAGGTTGAAGATGTCTCCGTAGTCTGAGCCCAAATCCTTAAGACCCAAGACCTAAGACCCAAGACCTAACACCCAAGACCTAACACC
>Ga0075424_100006818_pt1 | contig 11025 bp, 9 predicted proteins | sample SoiMethybrSBSTD3_FD_75301 | JGI IMG/M metagenome (GOLD analysis project Ga0075424, IMG submission 75301) | Bulk soil microbial communities from a Populus tree surrounding site in Tennessee, USA - Soil MetaG P. TD hybrid SBSTD3 | ecosystem: Environmental > Terrestrial > Soil > Tree plantation...
GCTGCGCTCGCACACCCCCGGCGGCGTGCAGCAGGAGATCTGGGGTTTCCTGCTGGTCCACTACGCCATCCGCGCCCTCATGCACCAGGCAGCGCTGGACGCCCGCATCGACCCCGACCGGGTCTCCTTCACCCGCACCCTGCGCCTGGTCCGCCGCCAGGTCACCACCCAGGCGGCCCTTTCCCCCCCTCACGGCTGGCCCGCGCGCTCACCCGGGCACTGGCTGAGATCCGGCGCCACCTGCTCCAACGCCGATCGCGCAGCAACCCCCGCGTGATCAAGCGCAAGATGTCCAACTGGAAACTCAAATGCGCCGCACACTGCAGCCCTCGTCAGCCCAGCCAGCGACCCACCAGCGCGATAACCATCACCGCAGCCACCAAACCCAGCCCTACCAGCAGAAAGAAGCAGCCTCTTAGGACTTAAGTCAGCGGTATTGCATCTAGACCAGGACGCCTCAAGGGTTGACAAACATCAATGAACATCGATCGGCGCGATCTTCCAAGGCGGCGGCGCTCGGCGACCGCTTACCCACTGTGACAGCTACCGTCTACTGACATGCTGCTGTGGCGTCGTGGTTACGGAGTTGCGCGTTGTTGGTTTTCGTGCTCTAAGTGCCTCCGTTAGAGATAGCTAATACCCAATCAGCGCTCAGCTGGCTGTTTAGCCGCCCGATAGCGACGCGTTGGCGCGCGGCCGGTTCCTGCCTTATGGCACCGCGCCCGCGAGATAGTCGTGGCGGCGCTGGTGGCGGCCCTGTTCGTGGGCCAGATGTCCCGCTTCGCCAGCCGCAAGAATGCGCTGGTGCTCGGCTCAGTCCCAGGTCATTCCTCCTGGGGCCTGACGGCCTTGCGGGGCTCCACCCTGGACAGCGCCTGCGCTCTGGCGCTCTCATAGGGCAAGGAAGAACCGGGAGATCAAAAGCAAGATCCGCATTACAAGAATCTCCACGGTTCCGGGGGACCCTGCGTGTCACCACTATCTCGGAGGAGTCGGCGGTGCGACGATGATCACAGGCGAGATGCGTCGGAGACGAACCGACGATCCCAAATTTCGTCACGCAGCTGGGTTGGGGGACGGGTCGCTGCTGGCTCGCGGTGTAGCCCCTGTCCAAGCTGGCTTCGAGCCGTCCACCCCGGCACCTGGGAGGCCCGAATGCAAGAACTGTTCCCGTTGGCACGTGGCCTGCTGCTTGGCGTCACGATCGGCTTCGTCCGTCCGACGCTGCAGCTGCCCATTGGGCCTACGCTGGCGATCGTGCTCGAGTTACATGCCACCGTCGTCACCAGGGAGTTCAAGACGGGCCGGGGATACCTGCTTGTCGACATCCCGCTCGTCGCGTCGGCCACGGTCATCGGCTGTCTCTTCGTGCGTCATCTGCGTCCCGCAATCTGGAGGTCTCACCAATGACCCAGGAATGGCGAAGACCCTCGTCCGAGATGCCCATAACAGGTCCAGCCGACGAAGCGCAGGCAGCGCGCGAGCGGCGCGAGGCCTTCGATCCCGCGGCCTGGGAGGCCGCGCTCGAGGACAGAGCGGCGCTACCGCAGGCGCCAGACCCTCGTCCTCCGGAGCTGGATGCGGAGGCCCTCGACCGGCTTCGGGAGACCGGCATCCTCCTACTTGCGGACGACGGTGAGCGGCCGCGCGCCGAGGTCCGGCCCGTAGAGAACCCCGAGCCACGCGGCAGCTTCGGCTTCGTCGGTGCGTTCGCCCAAGTCGCCGCGGACGAGCTGCGCAACGGCACGCTCGCGCTGGCGCTCGACCCTGAGCAGGCTCGCCTGGTCGTAAATCAGACGCTCCGGCTTTTCCGGTGGAACCCCGACGAGGAGCGCTTCCGCATGGTACAGCCGTCCGGGGTCGCCGCCGACGGCTCATACATCTGGGGCCGGATCGGCGCGCCGGGTGTCTACGCCGCCATCGGGCTCCATGCCGATCCTCTGGTGCTGCACACGGTGAAGACCTTTTGCGGGCTCGGCGCCTTCATGGCGACCCTCGAGCCGCGGCGACGGGACGCACTTCAGCGTGACATCTGCCAGCTCATCTTGTGTGCTGGCGACCTCCGCGGAGCACTCGCCGCTCCCGGGGCCGTCGAGGGGCTGCTCACCGGGGTGTTCGGCGTCGCCGCCAACGAGTTGCCAGTGCCGCCCTTCCCAGGAGGATGGGAGCAGCCTCAGCTCGCGGGCATCTGCGAACAGTGCGTGGGGATGAAAGTCGTCCCGCTCCTTCCCGAGTGCGAACTGCTCCGGGATGGGCTCGCGCCGATCGGCTGCACGGATTCCAGATGGCATGACGTCGGCCCGGCTGATCTCGCCGGGTGCGTGATTCAGGTGGTTGTCGACCCGACCAACAACGACCGGCTCTATGCGGCCGCGGCCGATGGTGGAGTATGGCGCCTTGATAGCGTCACGTCCTACCCGGCAGGCACGTGGACCCCCCTGACCGATCAGCAGCCGAACCTTTCGATCGGGGCCGTCGCCGTCGCGCGCTCGGACTCCCGCGTCCTCTACTACGCCGACGCGCTGCAGTACGTCTATCGCTCGGTCGACCGCGGCAGTTCTTGGAGCCGCACCAGCCCCACGAAGATCGGCAGCCCGGTGTACAAGCTCGTCGTGCATCCGTCGGACCCGGACACCGTTTACGCGGCGACTCCCACCGGGCTCTGGTTGACCGGAGATGGCGGGGCGAACTGGAGCACCGTAAATGCCGGCAAGATCACCGACGTCGTGATGGATCCCTCCGACTCGTCGATCCTGTACGCCGGCAAGCCGAATGTCGGCGTGCTCAAGACGTATAACTCGGGCTTGACATGGCACACCGTGCTTCCCTGGTCGGCGAGCTCCGCAAGCTGGCCGATGATCAAGCTCGCCCTTGGCGCCAGTGGCACGGAGGCTACGCGGACCGTCGCCGCAAAGCTCAACGAGGAGATCTGGCTAAACCGGGTCGGGGGCCGCAACGGCGTCGGCCCGATCGGCTGGCAGCACTTGGCAACGCTCGCGAGCATGGGTCAGTGGGACTGGGACCACGTCGTCGGCGTCGACCCGTTCGACTCCAACGTATTCCTCACGGGAGGGCCGACGCTCTATCGGTCGGCGGACGCGGGGGCGTCGTGGTCAGGCGTCGTTCAAGCCGGCGGTGGCGACCCGACCCACGAGGACCAGCAGAGCATCGCGTTCGACCCGATCAACGCCGGGGTCGTCTACCTTTCCAACGACGGCGGCGTCTGGCGATCGACCGACGGCGGTCGCACCTGGGCCACCGGCAACATCGCCGCCGACATCGCCACCCGGAAGAATCTCAACCGCGGGCTCGTGACCGCACAGTTCTTCCGCGTGGGCGCCACAGGAACCAGAGCGCTCGGCAACCTCTTCCATTCGGGGATCATTGGCTCGGCCAACGTCGCCAGCCGCAGCTGGGTCGGCGTCGAGGGGCACGGTTGGGAGTGGCACCACGTCTACGGCGATCCCCGCCGGCCGTCCTACTTCGTCATCGGCGCCAACCTATTGCGCCGGAAGTGGCCGTCGACGGGTGTCGACGACTTCCAGGTCCCGTGGGGGACGCCAGGCTTCCCACCCTCCGGAGGCGCGGCCGTTGGATCGATCGCCGTCGATCCCCGCCCCACCTCGTCGACCGTGCTCGTCGGGTCGCATACACCCGGACGGATCATGCGCGGCGACGGATCCGCCGAGTCGCCCACGTGGACCCCGATGCCCGGCATCGCGATCGGCGACGAGCCAATCGTCTCGATCGGCTTCGCGCGCAGCGCGCCGGGGAAAGCTTACGCCGTCTCGGGATCGGGTCGCCTTTTCCGGAAGGACGACGTCAACGACGACGTCACGGCGCCCGCCTGGAGCGCCGTGGCGCAGTGGGTATCCCCGACGAACAGCCAGGTCCGGCAGCTCGCGGTCAACGCACAGGACGCGAACCGGGTCTACCTCATCACGGCCCAGGAGGTCGTCACCTGGACGCCCACCGCCGGCTGGTCATCGATCATGGGATCGGGGCCGACAACCCTGCCCAATTCGGACCTGCACTCGATCGTCGCAGACCCGCGAACCGCTTCGACCATCTACGTCGGGGCGGACGTGGGCGTATTCGTCTCGCGCGACGACGGTACCAACTGGTACGCCTTCGACCAGGACCTGCCCAATGCGATCATCGGGCAGATCTTCTGGGACACGGACTACCTGTACGCCACTACGTACGGCCGCGGCCTCTGGCGCCGGCGCACCTGCCCTTGACGGCGTATCACGAGGATTGGGGCCAAGTTACCCCGTCCGACAGTGGTCGCGGAGCTGTCAGGGTTTCCTGGGCGGCGCCTACGGGCAACGCGACTGTGCCCGTGTGTCACGCCACGCTCTCAGCCCGACTGCGGTATGCGGCTGGGCGCCGGCAGGCACCTTCCTGGCAGGGAACGGGGCCGACGGATCTGGCGGGGCGGCATGCTGGGGTGGTGTTTGTCGCCGATGATCTTGCGGCGTGGCTGACGGGGGTGCTGGCCGATGCGGGCCGCAAGAAGCTGACCGCGCTGGTCCTCGGCACTGATCAGGAACCTGCCCTGCGCTCAGCCGCGACGGCGGCTGTCCGGCGCACGGCCCAGGGGCCGCTAACCGCCACCCCTTGCGCCGCGGTTTCCGGAGCATTCGCACGACAAGCGCCTGTGCCACCAGCGCACCGAACCCGGCGCCGGCCGAGCGCCAGGCTCCACGAAGCGCCGCCCAGCCATCCGGCACAACGTCGGCAAGACCCACAACAAGGGGAGCATGGCATCAGCGCCACGAGGGGGAGGGGTTATGTATCGGAGGTCCTACGAGTGGTGGGCGGCTAGGCGGCGATAGTCCCGGCGGGCCAGCACGGCAGATACAGCTGCAGCGAGCAAGAAGATCCCAGCAATGATCCATTCCAGGGCACCGGAGCCGGCATCTGGCTCAAGCCTGGTCAGTTCCTCGATCCACTGCGGGAATACCAGCGTCAAGACACCCAGCACGGCGCTAATGACCGCCAGCACTACTTCGATGCGCAGCCGCCTGCGAAGTCGCCCCATGGCACAGTCCCCTATCTCTTGTGGCCGGCGTGGATGTCAGCAGTTGTGCCAGCGGTTAACAGCCCGCTGGTCGCGTTCTCTGCCGAAGTGGGCGTACAGCGGCTCAACGTTCGCCCGCTGGTTCCCGCCCTGCATGGTGTAGCCGCTCGCCGACCACGTCAGCCCGTCAGGCGAATGCCGCCGGCAGGTCAAGTAGTCGCCCCATGCCCCACCGGCTGGTCCGTTGCTGCTGGCGCGGGTGGCTGCCAGGCTCAACGTCGCGTAGGCGTCACGGATCCCGACGCAGTGGGTCGGGTTGTAGTTGCCGCCGCCATAGAACAAAGTGACGCCCACATCGCCCCGGTCATTAGAGCATGCCGCCGGGTACGCCCAGGCTGTTACGGTGCTCCAGATGTCCGGCTGATCGATGACCGCCTTGGTGGCCTCATCGATCCGCACCACCCGCACGTGCGGGTTTGGGCGGCCGCCCTGGGCGTTGGCTGTCCACATCGCCCCGATGATGTTGTCGCCTACCCACGCTCCGGTGATCCGAGAGTCACACCGGCCCAGCCAGTTCGCGTTATCCGGGCCTGGCGCGTTGTATGCACCGCCGGTCCACGCATTGACGTTGATGTCCCAGTAGCTGATGTTGTTGCCAGCGTCCTCCCATCGGAATAGCCGCAGCTGCGAGAGGCTGTTGTGGCTTAGCCAGTACATGGTGTTGCCGGCGCCCTGGGACAGGCGCAGCGAACCGTTGCTGGTGGTGGACCACCAGTTGTAGATGAGCGTGCCGGCTGCGGCCAGCGTGTCGAGCGGGAACTTAAACACCACCGCCCGCTGCCAGACTCCCGTGCCGTTGAAGACGTTGAACGTCGCCCACAAGTAGTTGTCCGACAGGGCCAGGTCAGGATAGTCGAACCAGAGGCCGGCCCACTGGTTGTTCAGGCCCTGGACGGAGAAGTCCCACCAGTACCACGAGTTGTTCTGCAGCGAGTCGCCCTGCTTCACCGCCAGGCGGAACACGTTCTGGCTATTGCCGTCCCGGATGTATTGCAGCACCCAGAAGAACAGGTCCCGGCTGCGGTCGTAAAGGGACAGCTGGTCGCAGCAGAACCCGCCCGCGGCGCTGGGCAAAGTGGTGAACGGGCTCACGTACTCCCAGCTGGCAGCGTCGTCAAGCGACTTTGTGGCATACCAGTTCCCGGTCATATAGATCTGACGGCCGTTGTTGGCGACACTCGGCTCGCCGACCGACGACGTCTGCAAGCTGGTGTCCTGATCCGACAATGCGACGTTCCGGAAAATGACAAGCGACTCCGGTGGCATGGCTCCCCCTCCGCTCGATCGCCGCCCACCGGGCGGCCACCACCCGTGTGACGAACGCCTAGCCCCCGGGTGTTACCTCCGGAGGAGGCGTCTCGTCGACCTCGTCCGCGGCACCGGCCTCAGCGCGCGCCGCATTGTTGCCTTCCCTCTCTTCGAGAGGCGGACCCTGCGCCTTCCGGGGTCCCGTGAACCCTTGATCGCGCTCGTCAAGCTCATCCTCGGACAACCGGAAAGCCTCACCCGAGGCCATTGCCTCCCGCGTCGCTTCCGGCCCTGAGGCCCGGGGATCACCAGCCGAGGCCTCCGCCGCCGGCTCTTGACCGTCAGGCTCACGAATATCGCCAATGCTCACTACAAGCCCCCTGCACTACACGGTCCCTTGGCCATTTCAACGCTACGCGCTTAGCCAATACCGGTCAAGGTTTCTTCTATTGATTGTCGATGCCATACATAGCAGTCCGCAGCCACGCGGCGATGCGGGCGACCCGGTGTCCAAAGCGCCGACGCGCGGCCGTCCGCTTGGAGCATCGCACACGGACTCCCCGCACAGCGGCCGCTCCAAGAACGCAGTCAACCACGCATCAATGTCATCATAAACGCTGAGCGGTAACTGCCGCAGCTGAAGCACAATTGAAACGGCAAGCACACCTGTAACAATGATCGCGCAAGACACAGTACGACAATAGTCCACCTGAACTCGCCCAAGTTCGGGATGTGCCAGGCCGCAGGCCCAGCGCAGACGGCAGCTCGTCGGCCACGCTGCCTCTCCCCGGTATTTGACCAGGCAGGCCTCAGCTCTCGAAGGCCCTGCCGCAGCTCCCAGCAGGACGTGCTAGGAACGTAAGTGGCCTCGGCGATCGCAAATGTATTCCCTCAAGGCTCGCACTTCCTCAGTACGGCAGCCAGGCCCGCCACGTATGCGGTGGAGCAATGGGCCTATTGGGCCTCACAGGTGTCAAAACGTAGCCCAATCAGGATCTTATTACTATTTTGCCTGCATGGCCAACCTGGAAGTTCGGTATGCTTTTCGGCCCTGTGACCGATTCTTCTGGTCGCGCGCTACTAGAGATGCCAGGCACGGCGGAGTATGATTTTCCCGCCGAGTGTGCTGGGCGGCATGACGGGGGGCGTCGCGATGGATGCCGACTCAAAATCAGAGCCCGGGATTACCCACAGCACGGGATCGCTATGACTCGTGGCTGCTCGCGCTCGAGCCGGTGTTCGCTCATGATCTGAAGCAGAAGTTCAAGGAAATGGCCGGCGAGCCAGTGGACGTCCTGCGCGCAACGTTCTATCGTTGGTCGGAGCGCTTGGCTGATGATGTGTACCTGGAAGTGATTTCCGCTCCCGCCGTACGGGCGGTGGGTGATGTGCATGTCGGCAACTTCGGCACCTGGCCCCGCGGCCAGGGCCGTGTCCGGTGGAGCCTAATCGACTTCGACGAGGCCGACTGGATTCCGTTCACGAACGACCTCGTGCTCCGGGCGACCAGCGCGCTGCTCGCCCGGAGCGACCTCGATCCGCAGCTGGTGGGGCGCCAGATCTTGTCCGGCTACGTAGACCATAGATACTAACAAGCCGGCGCGATTGCGCGCAGCTGGGTATCTATAGTATTAGGTCCATCAATGCCGTAGGCAATTGACAGTCAGCGCTCGGGGACTCCCCGGCCGGATGCCTGCACAAGGACCGCCAACTGCGCGGATTCCCAGCTCGCAGCTAGGACCGGCGGCTATGATGCTCGTTCGTCGCCTGGTCACTGACCGTGGCACTACCTGACCAAGGAGGGGCGCGCCGAGCCGTTCGGGGCGCCTTGGCGGTTGGATGCGCTCACGACGCCAGTCGCGCAGATCGGGCTTTTTGCGCCCCTCCGAACGTGTGCGGCGAGATTGGTCGGCCGCCATCGCTGTCATCGCGGTTGTCCGGACCGCGGCGGTCTTGCTGGGCACATGGTCAGTCCCGGTTAGGCCTGCTCGGTCGCATGTGGACGCGGGTGAGCGCGTTAGCCGCGTAGGGTGTGCGCCGCTAACTTACTTCGCCCTGAAAAAGTGACTGGCCTGAGGGTTGAGCCGTCCGTGTGGCCCGGGGCTGGTCTGGGATGATGCTGGTTAGCTGGCTAGGGCTGCGATCTTGACCAGGTTGTGGGCGAATACCCCGTGTCCGCGCCAGATCTGCGCTCCTTTGATGCCATCGAGGTGGGTGCGGTACCAGCCGTAGCTGCATTTGAGGTAGCTGATGCGCCCTTCTGATCCGGTGCGTCACTTGACGTGGCGGTGCGCTGGTGGGCCGTCATGTAAAGTAGAGGTGAACGGATGTTTGGTTACATTAGTAACAATTCTGTTACCGTTTTGCAAGCCTTGCGTATCCTGCTGGCTAGTTGTCCTCCTGGGAATGTTCGCCATGTGATAGGGGGGCCCGCTGATGACATGGGCGTTAGCATGCTCCGGGTCGGCTTCGTTGTGTGTACCAAATGTGTCATGTACGACAAGGCATTCCCGCTCTTCACGGCTGCTCGAATAGAGCAATCTGCGAATCGCATCAGTTACCGGTTGACTTGGGCCGAGTCGCCGACGATCCTGGTCTGGTCAAAGCGTGCGATGTGCTCCAAGTTTGGCCAATCCTCATGTACGGCCAAGTCGACCGCAGCGTTGCGTCGACCGACACAGGCGACCCCGTACATCAACGGTTGGTCACCACATCGGCATGGACGAATCGATGGGTCCGTCCACAGCCGCCGAGCCAGCTTGTCGGGAAGGGGGGGTGCTTGCCATCGTGCGGCGCAAGCTGCGCCGCAGCCAGACAGTCACGGCCTAGAGGGGGTCGAGCATAATGCCGCCAGTGACGCTCACACCGATCGCAACGGGATTCAACAATCCCATCGGCATCGACTATCACGAGCCGACCGACCAGGTCATCTTGTCGGTCAACTATCCGACCGGGCAGCCGAGCAACTTCGAGTTGGTCGCTCGCGACGGGACCCGCCAGCCGTTCACGACCATCAGCGGCTTCACCGATGAGGTTAAGATCGCTACCGTCCGCAGCGGCCCCCACCAAGGCGGCTTCATCGTCGGTGAGGTCTTCACCGGCAACGGGCAACCCGGCCAGATCGTGCGCATCTCCCCGGACGGGAGCGCGGTGCAGAACCCCTGGGTCACCCTCCACGACCCCGGGCTGCTCCGGGGAAGCCTCTTCCAGGACCGCTACGGCGTCTTCGGTGGCGACCTGATCGTGGTCACCACCACCGGCGGAGTCTGGCGAGTGGATTCGGCAGGCGCCGCCACCAGGCTGGCCAACCTCGACGTCCATCTGGAGGGCGTGACCACCGTGCCCGACGACCCGGGCAGGTACGGGCCATGGGCCGCCAAGATCGTCGTCGGGGCCGAGCAGCAGGGCAACATCCACACCGTCGACACCCAGGGCAACGTCGCCACGTTCTCGCTCGGCATCAGCCCCGAGGACATCGACATCATCCCCACAGGCGAGAACTTCGTTGGCGTGGACTTCGGGGGCAAGCAACTCCAGGGGGCGCCCGCTTCGGAGTTCGCCGGCATGGCCGGCGACTTCCTCATCGCCCAAGAGAGCGGCCCCCTTTGGCACGTCCGCTGGGATCCCGCCAGCGGCTCCTTCCAAACCGAGCAGGTAGCCCGGGTCGAGCAGTGGGAGCACGTCACCTTCGCGCCGGTCGGCTTCCCGCTGTTTGAATACGCGGTCAAGTTCATCTGCGGCAAGTCCGACGGCGAGGTCGTCGCGCCTGGGGTCTACTACACCGCCATTAACATCCACAATCCGACCAACACGGCCATCAGCTTCCGGAAGAAGTTCGCGGTCGCCCTACCCGCCGAGAAGCCTGGACCGCGGACGGATTTCATCGGCACGGAACTCGGCCCAGACCTGGCCCTGGAGATCGACTGCCCAGACATCGTCCGCCACCTGCGTGCCGCCCATATCGATGGTCACTTCTTCAAAGGGTTCGCCGTAATCCAGAGCAAGGTCGAGTTGGACGTGGTCGCCGTCTACACCGCGACCGGTGCGACAGGACAAGTCGAAACACTACACACCGAGCGCGTCCCCGCACGCCAGGTCGGGCTGGAGCCCCCGACTAAGCAGCCTCCATCTACCGAGCCCGCCCAGCTTGCCTAACCCATTCCGCGCCAGGCCGTCGACGACGCTCCGCTGGGACGGGCGGCCGTTGACGGCCTGGCGCACCAACCCGCACCGCGTTCCCGATGAACCTCGGGTGACGCGAGGCACACCAGCGCGCTCACAGCCCACGGTTCATGCCTGTACCGCTCCAAAATTCGTCGCGTACAGGGAGCGTCCGGCCGACTGTGTAAGTGATCGTGGCTATGGTCATGGGGTTGGGATTCGTCCCTCGAAGTAGATCGTGAACGCCTGGAGCGCTTGTTTCCACCCGGAGCTGCGGATCCCGGTGTTCGGGCTCCGGAATTCCTCCAGGTTGCGCACCGCCAGGTAGAGAACCTTGAGGGCGGCCTGTTCGGAGGGGAACTGGCCCCGGTTGCGGGTGACCTTGCGCAGCCGGGCGTTCATCGACTCGATCAGGTTTGTCGTGTAAATGACGCGCCTGACCTCGGGCGGGAACGCCAGGAACGGGGTGAACTGCTCCCAGTGCGCCCGCCACAGCTTCACGATCGCCGGGTAACGGTCTCCCCAGCTGGCGG
>Ga0075424_100006819_pt1 | contig 11025 bp, 9 predicted proteins | sample SoiMethybrSBSTD3_FD_75301 | JGI IMG/M metagenome (GOLD analysis project Ga0075424, IMG submission 75301) | Bulk soil microbial communities from a Populus tree surrounding site in Tennessee, USA - Soil MetaG P. TD hybrid SBSTD3 | ecosystem: Environmental > Terrestrial > Soil > Tree plantation...
CGCGTGTGCTGCGCCGAGTGCCAGGTCGAGCGCTCAAATAACTGATGCAGCGGCGGGGTGCCATAGAAAGTTCTGATTTTTTGCCGGCACGACTTATCTTCGAGTTGCTCCCACCACGTCTGGATTCGCCCGATAATTTCATCACCGTACCGGATAATCTCCGCTCCCGTCGTGCAGGTTCCTTCAGCAGGCGGAACATTGGCGTTGTTGACGCGGTATTCCACATCGTCGATAGCGGTTTCGAGAAAAGCTTCACCGATGCGAAAAATGTGGTGGCTCATGAGCCTGATCGAGCGTTCGCGGTTATCGATCACTCGCTCGACCAGCCGTACGTCAGGAATTTGCCGGATATAACGCTGGGCGGCTCGCAAGACATTGATCCATTTCGTTAAAAGTATCGGCGGCGCCAGCGGCGTGTGTCCAGTGCCTTGCACACCAACAAACTCGGCGACATCCTCGAGATTCTGACAAAAAATGTACTGCCCCGCGCGCGCGAGCACCGGCACAGTGCTCACCCCAAGAGTGAGCAACTGCTCCCGTCCTGCGGGATCGTTGATGACGTCAACCGCACTAAACGGAATCTTCTTTTGCGAAAGAAACTCTTTCGTTCTGAGACAGCTGCTTCAACCCGGTTGAGTAAACAACACAAGTGGTTCCGAGTTTTCCATTGATTGTTAAGTCGTCTTTAATTGAGACGATATAATCGTGCCGCGTTGTCATGCATCATGTTTTTCTTGATCACATCGGATAAATCCGTGCGCTCACGAACTTTGCTGATGGTATGCGGCCAATCGCCGTCCCAGTGTGGATAATCGGACGAGTAAAGCATCGTGTGTTCCAGACCCCAGCGAATTCCGTCTGGAATCGTCTTCTCACCGCACTCCACCCCAAAGAAAATGCGGCCGCTGACCACGTATTCGCTTGGGAGCTTCGTAAGATATGGAGCTTCATCGGCGCCGCGTTTCTCAACCTCTTCGTCGAGGCGATCCATCATGTATGGCACCCACCCGATGCCTGATTCGAGATAGGCAATGCTGAGCTTGGGAAAACGTTCGAACACGCCGCCGACAATCGTCGCGATCATGGCCATCATCTGTTCTGCAGGATGATCGATCGTATGAGCCGAGAGAAATTTCCGAAAGCGCTGGCCGCCGAGAGAATCCGCCGAGGTCCCCGTGTGAAATCCAAGACCGACTCCCAATTCTTGCGCCGCTGCGTAAATCGGGTCGTACCAGGAATCACCGAAATCGGGACGCTGCGGGATAAATGTTGGCAACACCCCCGCCACCGCACCGCGCTCCGTAACGGCGCGCCTCAACTCGTCGGCCGCAGCTTTGGGGTCCTGAGCAGCCAAGAGCGCAACGAACTTGAGCCGCTGGGGATCGGTCTTGCAAAAATGAAACATCCATTCGTTGTAGGCTTGAGTCAGCGCCGTCGCGAAATCAAGTTCGTGCAGGACTCCGACGTGTAAACCCGCCGTGGGATATAAAACCATAATGTCGATGCCATCCTTTTCCATTGCGGCGATCTGATCGCGCGGTACTTCGGGCTTCGCACCGAGCTTCCCACGCAGATCGCGATCCCAGGCATCGTTCGGAAACAAATTGCGCCGCTGCCAGCGCGGCTCCAAAAACTCGCGCATACCGGCGAAGGACTCGCGCACGTGGCCGTCGGCATCGATGATCGGATACTTCTCCATATTTTCCTCCGTGCGATCTGCCTCCCGGATTCCTAAGGGTATGCTCTAGCATCGTCAAAACATCCCCGTCAACTCGATCTTGCTCAGAGCAAAATCTTCACCCGCTCCTGATCACGCCTCTTCACTGAGAGTTGGTCGAATCTGAAAAACAGCTCTGTTAAGATGCCGCGTAATGAAATCGGTTCGTAAAGCGCTCACGATCGCCGGCTCCGATTCAGGCGCCGGCGCCGGAATCCAGGCCGACCTGAAGACATTCGCCGCGCTTGGTGTGTACGGCACTTCCGCGATCACCGCGATTACCGCTCAGAACACCGTGGGGGTTACCCAGGTGCTGGAGCTTGAACCCGAGATTGTGGCGGGACAGATCGACGCGATCATGGATGATATCGGCGCGCACGCGGTCAAGACCGGCATGCTCGCCAATGCGCCGATCATCCGAGCGGTCGCGACAAAGATCCAGCAGTACCGGTTCAATAACGTGGTCGTCGATCCCGTCATGGTGGCGACTTCCGGAGATTTGCTGATCGAAAAAAATGCCGTCGCTACTCTTCGCGCCCATCTCGTTCCATTAGCGACCGTGCTGACGCCGAATTTGCCGGAAGCGGAACAGCTCACCGGGATGGACCTCCGCAGTCCTGGTGATCTCGAAGAAGCGGCGCGCCGAATCATCGCGATGGGAGCAAAGACCGTCGTGATCAAAGGAGGTCATCGCAAGGGAGCTGCGCTGGATCTTTTTTTCGATGGAAAACACTTCCGAGTGCTCCGGGCGGCGCGTATCCGCAGCAGAAATACCCACGGCACCGGATGCACATTTTCTGCCGCTATCGCCGCCTATCTTGCGCGCGGTGAGGCACTGGAAAAAGCGGTGTCGCTGGCAAAAAAATATATTACGGGAGCGATTGGCGCCGGCTTCGTTATTGGCGCCGGACATAGTCCGGTACACCATTTTTACCGGCTATGGAGCAAAAAAAATTAGCGCTGGAGGCAGCGCGCGCGTCAACTGAGTGGTTATTTGAGCGCGTCTTCCATTTCGGCGACAATTCCACGCGCAGCCATTATTGGATTTTGTGCCTCGAGGATCGGCCGGCCCACGACAATGTAGTCAACCCCGGCGCGGACCGCGTGGCCGGGCGTCATGACGCGCTGTTGATCATTACGTTGGCTGTCGGCGGGTCTGATGCCGGGTGTGACGATCACAAACCGCTGACCGCAGGCCTGGCGGATGTCGGTAACCTCATGCGGAGAAGCGACGACTCCATCCATTCCGGCTTCTTTGGTCAAAAGCGCCAATCGGACCACCTGATCCGCGATCTTGTGTTCGACCCCCAGCCGCTGTAAATCCTCTTGTCCGAGACTCGTCAGGACGGTGACCCCCAGCATGATCGGCCGGCGCAGCTTTTGCTGTCGGCTCACCCGCTCCACTTCCTTCACCGTGAACCGCATCATCTCGAGGCTGCCCGAAGCGTGGACATTGAACATCTTTACACCGAGCCGAGTCGCTTCAATCGCAGCTTTCGCGACGGTATTGGGAATGTCGTGAAATTTTAAATCGAGAAAGATCTCGCCGCCGAGATCTTGAATGAGACGCACCGCTTGAGGACCGGCATGTGTGAACAGTTGTTTGCCGATCTTGAACATCCCGACTTCCCGCGCGAGGGATCGCACCAACTCCGTTGCCAGTTCTAGGTCATCGAGGTCGAGGGCGACAATCAAACGCTCGCGCACGGATCCGCGTCGACGAACCAGCTCGAGCTTGGATGCCATGCTATGCCTGTATAGCTTGGGAAATGATCGAGTTGATCGTTTTTATCACTTCGCCCTGAACAACCTCCTCGGTTTCGCCTTCGCGCCGCCGACGTAGCTCGACCCGGCCTTTTTCCAGAGTCTTGGGCCCGATCGTCACACGCAATGGAATTCCTACCAGATCGGCATCTTTGAATTTGACGCCCGGGCGCTCATCTCGATCGTCGAGCAGAACGTCGATGCCGTTTTCCTGTAAGCTCGCATAGAGCGTGTCGGCAGCTTCGCGGATACGGGTGTCTTTGTAATTAATCGGCAGGAGCAAAACTTGAAAAGGTGCGATCGAAACCGGCCAGATAATCCCGTTCGCGTCATGGTTCTGCTCGATGGCGGCGGCGACCAGCCGGCTGATGCCGATTCCGTAGCATCCCATTTCGATGGGCCGCTCGCGACCTTCGGCATCAAGATAAGTCGCGCCCATGGGAATGCTGTATTTAGTGCCGAGATAAAAAACTTGACCGACTTCGATGCCGCGATGCGCTTCGAGAATTCCGTGCTCGCAGCGCGGGCATGGATCGCCGGCCACGGCGAGTCTTAGATCGGCGAAAGACGAAGGCGTAAAATCTCGTTCCTGATCGACGTGAATGAAATGGGCGTTGGCCTCATTGGCGCCCACCACGGCCGCGCGCATGCCGTGGACCGATGAGTCGGCGATCGTGTGGAGCTTCAAACCGATCGGGCCGAGAAATCCCGGAACTAGTCCCGTCGCCGATGCCACGGCAGCCTCGTCGGCAAGAGCGATTTCCTGCACACCCAAAACCGTTTTGAGCTTGAGCTCATTGAGCTCGTAATCGCCGCGCACCAGTACAGCGATGAGTTCTCCGGCATCGGTTTTGTACACCAGGGTCTTGATAAACCGTTCGGGCGGCACTTTGAGGAATTGCGACACCTCCGCAACAGACTTCTTTCCCGGCGTCGAAACCTTTTCCAACTTGGGCTCATCCTCGCCAATATCGCGTCCCGCCGGCCGCGTCGTTCTGACGTCCGCCTTCTCGACGTTGGCGGCATATTCGCAGCTAGTGCAACTGACGATTGCATCTTCGCCCGACTCGGCGAGCACCTGAAACTCGTGCGAAAGGCTGCCGCCGATGGCGCCCGTGTCGGCTTCCACCGGTCGGTAGCGCAAACCACAGCGGCTGAAAATCCGCTTGTAGGCCTGAAACATGTTTTCGTATTCGCGGCGGCTGTCGGCGATGTCCGGATGAAAACTGTAAGCGTCTTTCATGATGAACTCACGGCCCCGCATCAAGCCGAAACGCGGCCGCGGTTCATCGCGAAATTTGGTTTGGATCTGGTAGAGGTTGAACGGTAATTCCCTGTAGGATCGCACCGAGCGGCGCACCAGATCGGTAACGATTTCTTCGTGCGTCGGACCGAGGCAGAAATCGCGATCGTTGCGGTCTTTGAAACGAATCAGCTCTTTGCCGTACTTCTCCCATCTCCCGCTCTCCTGCCAAAGCTCGGCGGGTGACGATATCGGCATCAAGAGCTCCTGTGCGCCCGCTCGGTTCATCTCCTCGCGGACGATTTGTTCGATTTTACGAATGACTCGGAGCGCAAGCGGCAAATAATCGTAGACGCCGCGGCTGATTTGGCGGATAAAGCCGGCACGCACAAGGAGCTTATGGCTGATCACCTCAGCGTCCGCCGGATCTTCCTTGAGCGTGGGGATGAGCGTTTTGCTCCAGCGCATAAATCGGACCGACTGATTTGCCGACTCACCACGAAGTGCACGAAGAACACGAAGGTACCTTATCGAGAAGTCTGAACTTCTTGACCTTCGTGTTCTTCGTGGTTGAAAGCTTCCTCACAGAGTTCAACTTGCGGGGCACAAATCGGTGAAACTTTTGAGGAGGGAAAATTAGGCCGTCGCGGCGGCGGCGCTCTGTTCCGCTTTTTTTTCCGCAGCGAATTTTTCGACTTCTTCCATGAGAGCGTCGACAATTTGCGCTTCGGGCACCTTGCGGATCACTTCGCCTTTCTTGAAGATCAGACCGATGCCCTTTCCTCCGGCTACGCCCAGGTCAGCCGCCCGTGCCTCGCCCGGTCCATTCACCTCACAACCCATTACTGCGACATGAATATCCAGATTACTGTAGGGAAGCATCTTTTCTTCCACCGCTTTCGCCAGCGCCACCAGATTGACATCGGCCCGCCCGCACGACGGGCAGGCAACAAACGTCAATCCTTCGTCTTTGAGCTTGAGGGCTTTTAAAATTTCCCGCCCCACTCGCACCTCTTCCACGGGATCCGCGGCCAGCGAAACCCGGATGGTGTCGCCAATACCTTCAGCGAGTAGCGTACCCAGACCAATGGCGGATTTAATCGTGCCGACACCCGGAGTTCCGGCCTCGGTTACGCCAAGATGAAACGGATAATCGACCTGATCGGCAAGTAACCGGTAGGCTTCTATCATCATCAGCGGATCGGAAGCTTTGAGCGAGATCTTGATTTCGTTGTAGCCGACGTCTTCGAGAATTCGTATGTGGCGTAGTCCACTTTCGACCATCCCTTCGGCAGTGGGTCCCTTGTAGCGTTGCAGCAGGTCCTTTTCGAGTGAGCCGGCATTGACACCGATACGGATCGGTATTTTGCGCTGAGAGGCGGCCTTGACAACTTCTTCGACATATTTGCGGGCCCCGATATTTCCCGGGTTGAGACGCAGACCATCGACGCCTTGCTCAATGGCGATCAGGGCGAGTTTATAATTGAAGTGAATGTCGGCGACCAGTGGAATACGAATTCTTCTCTTAATCTCGCCAAGCTGCTCTGCCGCTTCACGTACCGGCACTGCGCAGCGGACAATCTCGCAACCCGCCGCTTCGAGATCCCAAATTTGTTGTACCGTCGCGCGCACATCTCGAGTGTCCGTCTTGGTCATCGACTGGACGGTGATCGGGGCATCACCGCCGATCTTTACCTTTCCAAGCTGAATTTGTTTGGTTTTACGCCGTTGAATCACGGCTCTACTATAGAGAACCGATGCCGGGGGGTCAACAAAGCGAGATGGCGTGCGAAAAATAACAGTGAGCTGGTCAAATGGGGGAAGGTTTTTTCGGTCCTGTTACTGAGAGTCTTCGTCGTCTACCGAGGTCGGTCCTCCCCCGCTTTTGCTTTGCGTTCGTTCGGGCTGCTTTTGCTGCAGCGCCGAAGCCGTATCCTTTTTCTTGCGGTCCCCCTCCGGGATGATCAACAATCGCCGATACGAACCTTGGCCGAGGCTTTTGGTCGAGACCCAAGGATCGTCCTGCAGCGCGGCGTGGATAATGCGACGGTCGGCGGCGCTCAGCGCCTCGACGGTTACCGTTTTTCGCTGGCGCTTGGCTTTTTCACCCAAACGCAGCGCCATATCCTCGAGCATCTTACGCCGCCGCTCGCGGTATTTCTCAATATCGACGACCACATGCGGTCCCTCGGCCGCGTAGTGCTCACCGCAAATGCGAGTCACAAGATATTGCAACGCTTCCAGCGTCTGGCCTTTTCGGCCGATCAGCAACCCGCTGTTTTCAGCATGGATTTCGAGTGTCGTCTCATCACCCGAGGTTTTTATCTCGAGAGTCGCCTTGACTCCCATGAGACGTAAAATCTCCCGCAACGCCGATTCCGCCTTTTCAACCAGCGCAGCCGCTTCGACGCTGAGCAGCGCCGGCTCGCGCGGCGCTTCCGGCTCTGGCGTCTGGGCGAGCGGCGGCTTTCGCACCTGAGCCCGGACCCGCGCCTTCTGCGCGCCAAAACCGAGGATGCCTTTACGGCCCTCGGCGATAATGTCAACGGTGATTTTATCGCGGCCGACACCGAGCAATTTGAGCGCGTTTTCGATGGCGTCGTCTATATTCTCGCCTTCGGTCTCCACTAAATCCATAAATTCTGCCTTTTAAAAAGCCGACGTCACTTCACGCTCCGGTTGATCCAATACTGCTGGCCGATAGTAAGCAGATTGTTGACCAGCCAGTAAACCGTCAATCCCGCCGGGAACGACACAAACATGAAGGTGAACATCAAAGGCATCAACATCATCATCTTCCTCTGATTGGGATCTCCCGCCGTGGGCGTCATCCACTGCTGTATAAACATGCTCGCGCCCATCAGAATGGTCAACACCGGAATGCCACCGGGCAAGAATGCAGGCCACCAACTCGGAACCGAGAAAGCGAGCGACTGCCAGTCGGGCCGCGAAAGATCTTTGATCCACAGAAAGGGAGCATGACGAAGCTCGATCGGCGTCCCCAGGCAGTTGTACAGACCATAAAATACTGGAAGCTGCAGGACCATCGGCAGGCATCCGCCGAGCGGATTGACTCCGTTGCGCCGATAGAGCTCCATTATTTCCTTGTTCAGTTTTTCCTTATCTTCGTTGTAACGTTCCTTCAATCGCTCCATCTGGGGCTGAAGCTTTTGCATCTGTTTCATCGAAACGTAACTCTTGTGCGTCAAAGGCGCCATCAACACTTTGATCAGCACCGTCAAAATGATGATGTCTAAGCCGTAGCTCGCGGTAAACTGGTGGAAAAAATGCAGAATGTACAGCAAAGGAATCGAGATGAACCAGAAAAGACCGAAGTCGATCGAGCGCTCGATGCCTTTGCCGACCGCTTTTAACGTGTCGATATCCTTGGGACCGATAAACACCGTGTAGCGCTGCGTCGCGGATTGACCGCCGATTGCCCCGATCAGAGCCGCACCCATCTGACGCACCGAGACTTTATGCTGGGCACCATTTTCAGGCAGCAGGGCAAAGAGAAAATAGGTGTGGCCAAATCCCGCCCATGAAACGTCCCCGGTGAATTCATGGCCTTTGGCCGCTTCGGCCGGCGGTTCCCGCCTGATCTTGTTGTCGACGAGCGCGATAAATCCCTCGAAAGGTGCGTCATGATTAGGCACCGAGTGGTCGCTTTGGTCCGCCAGCAGGATTTCCGGACTCGGAGCGCCTTCTTCCGTGCCTTTCACCGAAAGCTCAACCTGAATCGGGTATGTAGCACCGGAAAAGGTAAAAGACTTGGTGATCTCGGCACCGCCCTTGGTTTGTCCTCGGAAAACCAACCTTCCCTTGTTATCACCGGCCAATTTCAGATCGTCACCCTGCATCGAATAGATTACGTCACTGTCGTCGACCGGGGATCCCGCCTGCCAGCGAACCCCGAGTGGCAGTGGCACACCGGGGACATTTCGGATCATCTCGAAAGGCGGACTTTTCTCATCCACGGAGCTACGATACTTCTTGAATTTGAAACTCTTCAGTCGAGCACCTGCGCTAGTAAAGACCGCGGTGTAATTGTCCGTCTCCACACTAACTTCTTTGGCTGGAACGGAACTCACAGGAGTATTCGGCGTTGCAGGAGCGACACTCGGAGGAGTCGCGGTGCTGTCTTGTCGCGGTTCGGCAGTTTCCGGTTTGCTTTTCTCGATCTCGGGCGCGGAAACTGTCGGCGGCGGCCCGTAAAAGTAGGTTACCAGCTGTTGGTAAACCACCAGCACGAGAATTGAGAGACCAATGCCGATGAGCGCGCGCTTGTCCATGAAATCGAAACTATTTTATCGGGTCATAGCCGCCCGGATGCCATGGATGGCAGCGAGCGAGACGATTGATTCCGGAGGCGATTCCCTTGATGATGCCGTATCTTTGAATGGCTTGTTGCATGTATAACGAGCAACTCGGGTAAAATCGGCACGCCCGCGGCAACAATGGCGAGACAACGTTTCGATAAGCGAGAATCAGCAAACAAAAAACCGTGCGGCTCATCTCATGAACTTCAGCAATTTTCTTTTCCGCTGAGCTGCGAAAAGGTTCTCGATCTCAACGCGAATGTCATTGCCTTCAAGCGCGGCGGCGCCCCTGCGCGCGATGACAAGAATATCGCTTTCCATCGGCAGGTCGGCGCGATGCCGCCGAAAATACTCCCGGATGAAGCGCTTGATCCGATTTCGCGTCACGGCATTGCCGACTTTGCCGCTAACCGTGATTCCTAATCGGTTCTCCTGCTGTCTTTTCGCCCAGACGACGACAAGGAAATTTGCCGATTGCAGTTTGACGCCGCGGCGGGAGAGATTTACGAACTCAGCTCGTTTTCGCAGGCGTGCCGTTTTCGGGAACCGCTGCGACGCTGTCAGCGACTCCACCCGGACTTACGTCCGCGCCCGTTTTGGCGGCACAGTAACGGTCAACCGTTTGCGTCCTTTGGCTCGGCGCCGTTTGAGGACATTGCGACCGCCGGGTGTTTCCATGCGGGCGAGAAAACCGTGTGTGCGTTTTCTCCTGATGTTACTCGGCTGGTATGTTCGTTTCATAGACTAAATGCTCCCTTGGGCGCCTAAACGGCCGAATGTTTATATGAACCATACCCACCGAGCGTTGTCAATTTTACCCGGCCTCAGCTTTGAGCGAACGCAACATGAGATCGCGTACGGCGCTGGCCGGCTCTTTTCCTTGGTAGAGCACCTGCGCCATTTGCTCCACGATCGGCATATCGACGGTAAGCCGCTCTGCCAGACGGCACACCGTGCGGGTATTGCGTACGCCCTCGGCAATCGTGCGCGTCGCAGCCGTTATCTCGTTTAAACGCTTGCCGCGAGCGATCTGCAGGCCCACGGCTCGATTGCGGCTCAGATCGCCGGCACAAGTCAGAATCAAATCGCCAAGCCCCGGTAATCCCGCAAGCGTCAATGGGTCGGCGCCCATTCGCACTGCCAATCGTGTCATCTCGGCCAGACCGCGGGTGATCAGCGCCGCACGGGCGTTCTGCCCCAAGCTCAAGCCGTCGCTGATGCCGGCGGCGATCGCGATGATGTTTTTGATCACACCGCCCATTTGGACGCCGATCACATCGGCCGAGGTGTAGACGCGGAAAAATTGCGTGCTGAGGAGGTCTTGAATGGCCTTGCCAACCTCCAAATCGAAAGCCCCTACGGTAACCGCGGCAGGGAGCTCTCGGGCAACCTCCACCGCAAACGTCGGTCCGGACAAAAATGCGAGATACGATTGCGCTCCTGGACCGAACAGATCCAGCAACAACGCGCCCATCGTTTTCGCGGTTTCTTCTTCGAGTCCCTTCGTCCCGCAGACAATCATCGTCCGGCGGTCAATAGTTCCGGCGGCATCGGTGAGAACGTCACGGACGACGTGCGACGGCAACGCGATCACAATCAGGCGCTTGCCAGAGACTGTTTCGCGAATGGACTGCGTGGCTTTGATCGTCGCAGGAAGCGCGATTGTCGGAAGATAGGCGCGATTTTCTCGGCTTTCGATTATATCCCGAAAAGTCTCGGCGCCGTGGCACCACAAGGTAACTTCTTGAGCCTTGTCGGCGAGCACCTTGGCCAAGGCGGTTCCCCAAGCACCGGCGCCCACCACTCCAATTTCACTTGGCATAAGCGATTTTGCGCGCCTTCAATAGCGGAGCCGTTTGCCGCTCCAGGCATTTGCGCTATTCCAGGAAGAATCATTCGCCATCCTTTTCCTCTTCCGCTTCGTCTTCTTCCTCCTTTTCGGCCAAACGCGCGAGGGAAACCACTCGTTCTCCTTCTTCAAG
>Ga0075424_100006820_pt1 | contig 11025 bp, 10 predicted proteins | sample SoiMethybrSBSTD3_FD_75301 | JGI IMG/M metagenome (GOLD analysis project Ga0075424, IMG submission 75301) | Bulk soil microbial communities from a Populus tree surrounding site in Tennessee, USA - Soil MetaG P. TD hybrid SBSTD3 | ecosystem: Environmental > Terrestrial > Soil > Tree plantation...
CACGAGCACCGGATTGAGCGATTTGCCGACGTCGTGTGCGATCCAGACGTGGACGGGATTCCACAACCCCGTCTCGGGATCAACCTCAACTTCCACCACGGAGGCCGAGTAGGAGTAGGCGGGGGACGGGCCGACGCCCGCGCCACGATAGCGGCCCGGCGAGCGCGGCGGAATGTAACTTCCTGTTGTGGCAAGGGTGCCGAAGCGGGCCTCGGTGGCAATCACGGCATCCTGGAAGCTAAGGCTCTTCTCCGGGTCCTCCGCATCGAAGACCCGGCGCTCAGCGAAGACCAGTCTGGATTGCGGGACTTCGAGCTGTTGCGAGACAGCCTGGGCGATCAAATCCCGCGCCCGTTCGGCAGCCTGGAGCGCGGCGTTGCCCACCATCAGGGTGACGCGCGAGGAGTAACTGCCGAGATCGACGGGCGTCAGATCCGTATCCGCCACGCAGAGGCGGATGTCCGCGAGCGCGACGCCCAGCACCTCGGCCACTACGGCAGCGAGAATGGAATCCGACCCTTGGCCGATCTCGGCCTCACCGCAAAATGCGGCGACGCTGCCCGAGCGGTCGAGCTTCAGCATCACGCCAGACTGCGGCATGTGATTCCAATAAATGGGCAAGCCCGCGCCGCAGAGATAGGAGCCGCAGGCGAGCCCTAGGCCTCTGCCTTCGGGAAGCTTGCCCCACCGCTCGCGGAAACCGCTTCCCGTCACCACGGCTTCGATGCACTGCCGCAGGCCCATGGAGCCGATCTTCAGCCAGTTGGCTGTCACCGAATTCGGCTCGGCGAGCATGTTGAGCCGCAGGTCCGCCGGATTCTTTCCCAGGGCCACGGAGATCTTGTCGAGATGCACCTCGAAGCCGAAACGTGGCTGGGGCGTGCCGTGGCCGCGCTTGGGACCGCAGGGCGGCTTGTTGGTGAACGCTCGCACGCCCTGAAACTCATAGGCGGGCAGCTTGTAGGTAACCGTCTGCAGCGCACCGGTGTAATACGTTGACGCCACGCCGTAGCTGCCGTAGGCGCCGCCGTCGAGGGCCGTGCGCAGGCGCTGGGCGGTGATCGTTCCATCCTTCTTGATCCCCGTTTTCATCGCCATGAGCACGGGGTGGCGGCCGCGGTGGCAATAGAAGACCTCCTCGCGGTTGAGCGTGATCTTCACCGGCCGGCCGAGCTTCAACGCCAGCTTGGCGACCACGATCTCGTGATTGAACGGATCGCTCTTGCCGCCAAAGCCGCCGCCATTGGAGGTGGCAACGACACGGATGCGCGCGGCCGGCAGCTCCAGCACCTTGGTGAGTGCGCGGTGCACGTAGTGCGGCGTCTGGGTGGAGGAGTAGAGAGTCACCCGGTCGTCGTCCTCGGGCACGGCGACCGCGCAGTGCTGCTCCATGGGAAGGTGGGTGTTTCCTTCATAGTAGAAAACGTCCTCGAAGATCTGGTCCGCCTCTTCGAACCCTTTCTCAACCTCGCCGAAGCTCATGGAAACAACTTTGTGGAGGTTGCCATGATCGCCATAGTCGTGAATCCGCGGCTCCGGATGGGCGAGGGCATCCTCAATCGAGGAGATCGTCGTGAGCGGCTCGTATTCAACTTTAACCCGCAGGGCCGCCTCATAAGCAGCGTCCTCAGTAACGGCCGCGACCGCCACGACAGGATCGCCCACGAAGCGAACGCGATCCGGGCAAAGGGCGTGCTCGTCCTGTGAGACAGGGAGGATGCCGAAGGGGATCGGGACTTCTTTACCGGTGAGAGCGCCTAAATATCCCGGAACCTTCTCAGCCTCCGAGAAGTCAATCGACAGGATGTTCGCGTGCGGCACGGTCGAGCGAACCAGCCGGGCGAAGCACATCCGGGGAAACGCGAGATCGTCCGCGAATCGCGTGGCGCCAGTCACCTTGGCGCGGCCATCCACGCGGCGGAAAGGCTTGCCGATGATATTCAGATCGCGCTGCGGCTCAGGATCAGGTTTACGTAGCGGGTCGGCCATGACGATCTACTCCTGAACGGGAACGGGCGAGCCGTAGAAAACCTTCTCTGGTGGCGTACCATCTTCGCCACGCATGCGGGCAGCGGCCCATTCCACGCCTTCGACGATCTTGTGATAGCCGGTGCACCGGCATAGATTGCCGGCCAAGGCCTCGCTGATCTCCGCGGGACCCGGCTGCGGATTTTCAGCGATCAACGCCTTGGCCGTCATCAGGATGCCCGGCGTGCAATAGCCGCACTGCGCGGCCCCGAGGTCGGCGAGCGCCGCTTGGAGAGGATGGAGCTCGTTGCCATGCTGCATCCCCTCGACCGTCTCGATCCGTTTACCCGCCATATCCGCGGTGAGGACCAGACAGGAAAGCACGGGCCGGCCGTCCACCAGCACCGTGCAGGTACCACATTCTCCGAGCTCGCAACCGTGCTTGGTGCCGGTGAGGCCGCACTCCTCGCGGAGAACTTCCAACAGGGTATGGTGAGTGGGGAAGACCACGGCGCGATCTTCGCCGTTGATGTGGAGCTTCAGGGTAGTCAGGTCGTTCATATCCTTAGCGCCTCAGGCGCTGGTCCTCCTTCGGAGTAGTCCATCCCACCGCAGCCAACATTCCCAGCCCCGAAGGGGCGACAGCATAAAGCCTGGGGCGCAGCCCCAGGAACATGAAACACCAACATTCCCTAGCCCCGAAGGGGCGGCAGCGGTCGCCAGAATTACCGATTCGCTCACGCGTTCGATGCAGGTGCTGATTGGGCGCTCTCCCCGTCTCGGTTCTCTTGGCGCATCGCTGCGGCCTCACGCGCAAAATACGCCTTCAATTCCTCACGCGAGAGATCTTTCGTCTCTTCGTAGATCGCGTCCCGGATGGTGCGGACCATCTCAACGGCTCGAATTGGAGCCCGTAGCCTGCGAAGTTCCTTGCGACGTTCTGTGAAATGGTTAAAGAAATATTGGAGCAACGCCCCGACCACCACACCTGCGAGAGGTAACGCGACCGTGAGGAGAGTTGGCAAACCTTTCATTTCGAAATCTCAGACTCTAGGTTTAGGTTTAGCCCCATCTCACGCCGCCAACCCCCGCACCAACAACTCCGCGCATTCCCTCCCGATCTCCCGGGCAGTCTTGCCGCCGTCGGGCCGGAACCACTTGACGGTCCAGTTCACGGCGCCCAGGATGGCCATGGCGCTCACCTTGGGGTCGGTTTGGCGGAAGATGCCGGTCGCCATTCCTTCTTCGATGATTTCCCGGAAGGCGCGCTCGTAGGCATCTCGCCGATCCTGGACGGTCCGCCGCCACGGCTCGCTCAGGGCCTCGACCTCCAGGTGGGCGAGGGAGCCGGGGATCTCTTCGTTGAGCAGGACGACGTGCTCCTCGATCAGCATGAACAGCCGGGCATTGGCACGGAGCTTCTGGTCCCGCACCCGAGTCGCCAGCTCCAGGAGCGCCTCGAGGGTGTCTTCCTGGACGAAGGCGAGAAGCGCCTCCTTGTCCTTGAAGTAGTAGTAGAGGTTGCCGACGGCCATGTCCAGCTCCGCCGCGATGTCGCGCATCCCGGTGGACTGGAGCCCCCGCCGGCGGAAGACCCGCGAGGCCGCGTGAAGGATCTCGCGTTTCTTCTCGAGGACTTTCTGTTGTACGCGGGGGTCTTCTGAGGTTTGAACCATAGTTCAAACTATGCCAGAGAACAGGATGGGTGTCAAGGTTCTGGTTGGACCCAACAAGAATCTTGTTGTACTCTGCCACTATGCCAGCACGCCCCATTCAGATTTCCCTGGACTCCGACCTGCTCGGTCAAATCGACTCTGACCCCGAAGTGCTTGAGAAGGGGAGGTCAGCCTTTATCCGCTCCGCAGTTCGGATCTACCTCCAGGCCAAGGGACGGCGGGAGATCAAGGACCGGCTCGCCCAAGCCTACGGCGGCGAGGCTGACAGCCTGCTCAAAGAGGTCGAGGCATTGTTGGGTCCGTAAGTCGAGAAAAAATGCAGGAGGTCTGCCGGGCTCTCGAGATTGCGTTTGCTTGCGAGTAACCCAGGCCCGTGCGAACCTCACTCATGACGCGATCCTCCTACCTCGTTCTTTTGGTTCCTCTCCTAGGCCTCGCGGCTTGTAGGGGAGGCGGTTCCCTCGACAAGGCGGCGCCGACGAAACCGGCTCGAGCGGCTGAGTCGGAGGTCTGGATGGAGCTGCGTCGCGGGACGGAGCCCCAGGAGCTGGTGCGCATCGGCACCCAGGGCGTGGTGATCGGGCCCGCCGGGGAGAAGCTGACGGTGGAACTCTTTGCGGGGCCTCGCCGCTCCGATACGGCCTGGTATTTCCTTCGCACCTACGCGCCGTTCGAGATGAAGTCGCCGCAGGGAAACCTTGTCTTCCACAGCAAGGGCCGCGTGACCGCCGGCCCGGTGGAGAAGCGGATGATCTTCGAGTGGGCGCGGTCGGTCGCGGCGGAAGCGGCGGACAGCCGGGTCACGGACACTTATGGTCTCGTGCTTGCCTGGCATCAGGGCGGCTCTTCGGGGATCTGTCGCGACGTTGCCCTCTACCTGACCGGAGACGCGGTAGCCTCAGCCTGCGGCTGGGACAAGGTCGTCGAAGGGCGTCTCGATCCCGCCGTGCTACCTCAGGTCTACGATTGGTTCGATCGCCTGAAGAGCTTTCAGGCGGGCGCCGGGGATCAGGACATGCGGCAGGGATCTCTCGAAACCCGCTTGGTGTTCGCCGGCAACGGGAATCATCAGGCCGGGGCCAGCGAGCAGGCCGGGATGCAATCCTTCGGAGCGGCCCTCTTCAGCGAGCTCGCGGCCCGGAGGGAGGGAGCCGGCCCCGCGCCGGCCGCGACAGAAGCACCTCTGCCGAAGAAGACGCTGAGCCCTGCTCCGCCGCCGCCATCACGTCTCCTTTTGCCGTCGCACCCCGTCTTGTCCAAAGTGGACCAAGAGATCGTCCTCCAGATGCCGGACCAGCCCCCGCCTCCACCTCCTGGAATGGGGACGACCCCGCGACCGCGTCCCCGGCCGGCTCCGACACCAGAGGAATCGACGCCGCCGGACTAAGGAAAAAAGACACAAAGGACATCAAAAACACCTGAGGACACGAGGAGATGTCGCTCGTCATGGGCGTACTTGGTGCCCGGGCAATCAGGAAATCTCTCCAAACCCCGTCGCGGCATCAGCCGGGCTGAAGATGTGCACCTCCGGGGGGTGGGCGAGGAGCGTGCCTGCGGTGGCGATGGTGAACCTTCGGCACAATGGCGGTCGTCGTGTCTGTCTTCTGGTTGTCCGCAGGATTCTGGTCCCCCTCGTTGGCTATCGCAGCTGCGGTGCTGCTCAACGGGCCGCGTGTCGACGGAGCCACCGTGACCTTTATCGTTCTGGTGAAAGTATCGCCTTTTTTCAGAGAGCCAATGTTGCAGAACCTAGTCGATCCCGTCGGGGTGCAGCCGGGGACCACGGGGACGGTGACTCCGGCGGGAAATGTCACGGTAACCTTGGCCCCGGTCGCATCCAGGAGTCCCGCATTCGTGACGGAAAGAGCGTAGGTCAGGGTCTGGCCGGCCGCCACCGGTTTCGGAGAGCTGGTCAGGCTTACCACGAGATCAGGCACCGGATTTACGCCGGTGACCGTAAGCGTGTAGCCGCAGACTTGGTTGATGTTCGAGTCGACATTCAGGAAATAGATGCCGGGAGGGTAGGGTAGGGTGGGTATTGGCATCACTTCGGTTCCAGGACCGGAATGGTCCGGGGAGTTGTTGACGCACTTAGAGCCGTCGCCGCAGGCACTGAGCAAAGCCAGGACAAGGTCCGCCGTTGAGCTGGTTACTTCGAACCTCACGTTTTTGTTTCCCGGGTGAAGCGAGACCTTGTAGATAGCCTCCGGCTTAGAGTACGGGGTTCTTGGAATCGTACAATGCCCTGCGTATTCATTCACGGTGTTCACGGAGAAGCTGCAAACGGTCTTCGTTTCGGTGAAGGGAAGCACCTCAATCTGAACGGGTGCTCCCGTTGCCGGGCACTGGGCTTGCGCGGACGGCATATAGAGCGCGGCGATCGACAAGACGGCTGCCGCAACCTCCCAAGTCATAGTCCTGGCGGAAGGGTTTCCGATCCTTCGCATGGCAGTATCCCCTTACTGGTCTTCAGTACCTGAAGCCGGCCGAGAGCGAGATCACGCTGACCCGGTCCGAATGATCGATGGCGGCATCGACTTGAATGCGCCGTATTGCCAGCCCCAAGCCGGCCGTATAGTGCATCAAATTGGCGCCGCGGCGGAACACGGCTTCGAACCCGGCATTTTTGCCTTCGAATCGCAGGCTGTGATCCGGCTCGTACCAGCCGCCAGCGCGCAAGGTGAGGACAGGCCAACGCTGCAGGAAGGCGTACTCCATGCCGAGGTGCAACTCTCCAGTGTCGTCGATCACGAACCGATTCAGCTCCGGATCGGGCGGCGTCGGAAACAGAGGATTGACAGGCGGCAGGGCTGCCAGGTTGAAGATATCGACGAATCCTCGCAAGAGCTGCGAGTAGCGAACGCGGTCGTAATCGAAGGCCACGCGGCAGGCGTCGCTGGGCTGGAAGGCGAGTCCAATACCGTAGATGTCCGGCACGTGGAACGCCGCCTTCTGAACCGATCGTGAAAAGGGCAGGGTCGTGCCTGGGCCTGGGTCATTCGTTGCCTGAAAGGTGAAGCTGGGCCCTTGCCGGTAAACACCTCCCAAGCTCCACCTTCTCCTTGGGCTCTCCCAGAGGAAACCGGCGGCGACGCCCCAATCGCTGTCCTTCCCGCGCTGAGTTTGAAAGTTGACTAAAGGGTCGGAGGTGAAGTCAGGTGCCGAGAAGAGACTGGGGAGGAAGCGCAGGGCCAGCGAGTCGATCGCAAAGTCGTAGTAGGAGATCGTGACGCCGAGGGAAAACCCCTGTCCCACCTGGTAGGCGGCCGCGGCGCCGTAGGAGTTGATGCTCACATCCATCTGGTTGCGCAACGCTGCCAACCTGGCGTCGGTCTCGCCAGGAATACCCCGGGGGCTGCGATTTCGGTCTTCCGTCAGATAGGCACCGTGAGTAGAAAAATCGGCCTTGAAATTCACGAGCTCGTGTCGGTAGAGGGAGAACGACCAGTCGTCGCGGGGATAGACGTACGAGAGGTACGAGAGACCCGTGACCTGGTTCTCCGCTCGGCCGTCCACGAGACCCGCATGGTCATCGAAATCCGTAGGATCGACGGACGGGTTCCCGATGAGTCGACCCCGGTCCGTGAAGACGTGGGTGTAATACCAGTGCCGGCCCTCTATGAGCGACTCGGGCGCGGCGATGGTCGTGAGACCCGCCGGGTTGGTGTAGGCGGCGCTGGCGTCGAAGGCGAGGGCAAGAAAAGCGCCGCCGAGCGCCAGGTTGCCGGCCCCCGGAGTGGAGAAATTAAAGTGCACTCCGGCGTTGGTCTCGAGGTTCGTCTGCGCCAGGAGTGGAACGGCGGACAGAGTCGCCGAGAAGGTCAGTGCCACGGCGAGCTTCACTAGGGCCTCCCTTCTCCGAGCCAGCAGCGCCAACGCTGGCAGGTCTCGTTGTTCGGGGTGAGCTCGCGGTTCGGGCCAGCGCATTCGGAACCGAGCATTTCAAGGACCTGACGTTCGTCCTTATATTTATCCTTCGGTCCATTTTTCAAAATCAAATCTTTGAACTGGAACCGATCATACTGACGGCATGCTTCCCGAATGCACCCAAGCTTAGCCAGAGCTTTGGCGAGCCGCAGGCCGGGAAGATAAGGGTCAGGCCACCGTGCTGACAGCTTCATCTGACCGTCATCGGATTCGATCTGCAGCGCATCCCACATGTTTTCCGCCGCTTTGCCCCAATCGCGATCAAAGGCCTTCAGTCCCTCGTTGAACTCAGGTGGGTGCTGCTGCAGTTGCCGCTGGTCTGCGAGCCTGGTGCGGCATTCCTTTGTCAGGTCGTCTAGGTCCTTCGTAGGCCCGTCATGTCTTGTCGGCTCGGTGAGGCAGCTTGAGAGATAAAAGTTCCGCAACGCTTTGAAGGAGCTGTCTCTATCGTTCAAGCCATAGTTACATTTTCCTAGATAATAGAAAGGTACGTAATGATACTCGCCAAAGTCGAATACCTTGATGATCCAGGGAGCCATGGGACAACGGTCCGCTGCCCTGCTAAGGCCGGGAATCGCGGCTTCCCATTGGCGGCGTGCATATTGTTTAATGCCGGATCTAAACGCTTCCTTCGCCGCCTCGTCGCAGCGCACGTCCGGCGGAGTGGCGCCGGCCTCGCCTGCTAATCCAGCGGCCGAAAAGACCAGCAGGCAGACCGCCACCGCGGTATGTGGCCTCAATCTCGGCACAACGGGGCTCTGCAACCACCGAACGGACATCATAGATGAGCTCCAAAGTACTCGATTGCCCCTTTGACCGTGGCTGTTACGGCGCCCACGAGACCGAGAAGCTTCAGCAGAAGCTCGGCCGTAGCGGAGATTTGTTTGGTGACTATCTCTAACCTGCTCGAGTCCTTATCTTTGTGTTCCGTAGGCTTCGGCGGCGACGCGGGCGACCAGCGCCTGCGAAAGAAATTGCCGACTAGCGCGGAAGCCAGGAAAGTACCGGGTTGACCTAAGAGAAAGACCAAGAGCGCCCACCACCATATGAACCCAGGCCCTTCGAAGCTGATCGTGACGAGCCAGACACAAAGGAAATTCAACACGCCGAGGGCGAGCCCCAAAGAGAGATAAAGCCGCCAGCGTAGATACGTCCAGATCGTCCCTGTCGCGAGGCCCATCACGAAGGGAGGGAGAACGACGGCAAGAATCTTTGAGAGAGCGATAATTTTTGAGAGATTGGATTCCGGCAGCGGCGCCATACCGATGAACAGATAGCCTGAAGTAAATAAGACGCAAATGGCTACAGCGGTTAGGGCGGCAAAGGCCTGGAGGCGATCCGTCCCTGGCGCAGGGGGAACGGTGAATCCTTCGACCCTCTTCTCCACCGAGACCAGCCGCTCCAGTAGGGGCTTCATCAGCCTGAGGTCAAAGCCGCAATAGCGGCAGACTACGGCCTCGTCCTTGATTTCTTCGGCGCAGTAAGGGCAGTTCATGAACGCACCCTGCCAAGCCCGAGATGGCTGCGGTCTCCCGCGACCAAGCCTCCCGAGTCGACAATCTGTCTTCCGTTGAAGACTTATTGTACTGCGGCTTTTAGCAAGCAGTCAAGTCGACGGTCGAGGAGGGTGTTGGGGCGGGATTACAGGGGCACTGATACGATTGCAGGATGCCGTCCGCGTTCTCCCATGCCGTGGCTGCCCTGAGTCTGGGGACGGCCTTCTTCGGAACCAAGGCGCCTACACGGGTATGGGCGGTCGGCGCGGCCTGCGCCGCCCTGCCGGATGTGGACGTGATCGGATTTCGCTTCGGCGTCCACTACAGCGATCTACTGGGTCACCGCGGTCTCACTCATTCACTGGCTTTCGCGGCACTGCTGTCCGTCGTGGTCCTGCCGCTGGCACTGAGCCGTGACGGACCGGCTCCGGGGAGGCTCTGGGCGTTCCTGTTCCTTGCGACGGCCAGTCACGGCTTCCTGGATGCCTTCACCAACGGCGGCCTGGGCGTTGCCTTCTTCTCGCCCTTCGACCCGACGCGCTACTTCTTTCCGTTTCGCCCGATCACGGTGGCGCCCATCAGTGTCGCGCGGTTCTTCACCGGGCGCGGATGGGATGTTCTGAGAAGCGAACTGATCTGGGTGTGGGGACCGTCGGCTCTGCTGGCAGCGATCTCTCTGGCGATCCCGGCGATCACTTCGCCAGCACCCCGCGGAAACCGCGGCTGATGAGCGTGGCGATATCTCCCAGGACGCGGGGGAGGGCGAGGCCGCCGGGGCAGGCGAGATAGCGCGACTCCCAGACGGGCTCGAACTTGTCCTTGTACTGGCGCAGCCCCTGGAAGTTGTAGAAGTGCTCGCCGTGGCGGAAGACCATGGCGCCCAGCCGGCTCCAGAGGGGCGCGATGGTGCGCGCTTCGAGGCCCGCCAAGGGCGCCATTCCCAGGTTGAACCAGCGATAGCCCTGCTCCTGGCCGTAGAGCATCAGCTCGACGAACAGGTAATCCATCACCGCGGTCGGCGCGTCCGCGGTGTGGCGCATGAGATCGATCGAGATCTCTTCTTTTTCGCCCCCCAGCCAGAGATTGGCGAAGGCCACGATGCGGTCGCCCTGGTAGACCAGAGCCAGGGGAAACCACCGTAGGTAGGCGAGATTGAAGTAGCCGAGGGAGAAGGCTTTCTCTCGCGTGTTCTTGTGCTCCAGCCAGGCGTCCGAAATCCGCTCCAGCTCCGGCAGCAGCGGCGCCGCCTGCTCGACCGAGAGCACTTCGAAGCGGCAGCCTTCCTCGGTGCATTTCCGCTGCGCCCAACGCAGCTTCTTGCGGCTGCTGCCGGTCAGCGAGAAGCCGGTGAGCGGCACCCGCGCCTCCTCGCCCAGCTTGATCAACGTCAGCCCAAGGTCGGCGTAAAGGTGAAGGCTCTTGTCGTTGACTTGATAGAAACAGGTCCAGCCGTGGTGGCGGTCCGCCAGCTCACGAAACTTCCACACCAGCTCCGCCCGCTCGCGGTCGGGGCCGATGGGATCGCCCATCGACACCCAGGTCCTGTGCTCGACGCCGAACATTACGAAGGCCTTGCCCGACTCGTGGAACAGGAGCTGTTTGTCGCCGATCAAGGCGAGCCAGGCGTAGGTGCGGGGAAAGGCGGCGGCGACGGCGGCGGCTTTGGTCAGCTCTTCCTCGGTCGGCGTCGTGGGCTCCATCGGCGCCGCGCGCAGCAGACGGCTGACGGCGACGCCCAGGGACACGGCCACCACGCCCACCGAGGCGCGGAGGAAGCGCGGCGCGTTGCCGAACAGGGTGAAGTGCCACCAGAGGTCCCGTGAGTAGTCGACGTGTTTATAGGCGAAAAAACCCAACCACATGGAGCCCAGAAGGACGATGGCGATGGCGAGGCTCCAGCCCGGAGTGAACGGCTCGGCGGTGAGCGACGCTTTGCGGAAGAAATGGCGATGACAGGG
>Ga0075424_100006823_pt1 | contig 11023 bp, 9 predicted proteins | sample SoiMethybrSBSTD3_FD_75301 | JGI IMG/M metagenome (GOLD analysis project Ga0075424, IMG submission 75301) | Bulk soil microbial communities from a Populus tree surrounding site in Tennessee, USA - Soil MetaG P. TD hybrid SBSTD3 | ecosystem: Environmental > Terrestrial > Soil > Tree plantation...
GGAGCGCGCACGGCGCCGGGGCCGCGGAGCGGGGCCGTCTTCGCGCTGCGCATCCCCAGGCTGAGCTACTACGCGGCCGTCCGGCAGGGGGTGACGCTGGGCGTGCTCGGCCTGGGCCCCGGCCACTATCCGACCACGGCCTGGCCCGGGCAGCCGGGGAACGTGGGCGTGGCCGCGCACAACCTGTTCTGGATCCACTTCGACCAGCTGCGGCCGGGCGACGAGATCGTCGTCGAGGCGCGCGACGGCACGTATCGCTACCGGATCACCGGCAGCCGCGTGATCGCGCCGAGCGACTCCAGCGTCCTGGCGGGGGGCGGGGGGCACCGGCTGACCCTGACGACCTGCTGGCCGCTGTGGGCGGGGGCGCTGGCGCCCCAGCGCTTCGCGATCTCGGCGGTGCAGGTGACGTGACGGGCGGCCGGCCGCCTACGCCAGCCGGATCAGGCCCTCCTGCACGACGGACGCGATGAGGCGGCCGTCGCGCCGGAAGATCCGGCCCTGGGCGAGGCCGCGGGCGCCGGAGGCCGCCGGCGACTCCTGCGCGTACAGCAGCCACTCGTCGGCGCGGAACGGTCCGTGGAACCACATCGCGTGGTCCAGGCTCGCGGCCGTGAGGCCCTCGGCCTCCCAGCTCAGCCCATGCGCCAGCAGGACGGAGTCGAGCAGGGACATGTCGCTCGCGTACGCGACGGCGCACACGTGGAACAGCGGGTCGTCGGGGAGCGGCCCGCGCGCCCGCATCCAGACCATGCTCCTCGGCTCGCGCGGCAGGCCGTTCGCATGGGTCCACGGCGGCTCGCCCGCGTAGCGGATCTCCACCGGCCGCAGCCGCCGCGACCGCTCGGGAAGACCCTCCGGGTCGGGCGCCTCCGGCATCGGCGCCTGGTGCTCCAGGCCGGCCTCCGGGCGGTGGAAGGACGCCGACAGGGTGAAGATCGCGCTGCCGTGCTGGATCGCCGTGACGCGGCGGGTGCTGAACGACCGGCCGTCGCGCGTGCGGTCCACGGTGTACACGATCGGCACCTCGGGATCGCCGGCCCGGATGAAGTACGCGTGCAGCGAGTGCACGGCGCGCTCGGTGGGCACCGTGCGCCCCGCCGCCACCAGCGCCTGGCCGGCCACCTGGCCGCCGAACACGCGCTGGGGACCCTCCTCCGGGCTTCGGCCGCGGAAGATGTCGACCTCGATGCGCTCCAGGTCGAGGATGTCGACCAGCAGCTCGGGCCTGTTCGCCAGAGAAAGACCTCCTGTCCGCCTCGATGTCCGCCGCGCTCCGGCCGGCGCGGACATGGATCGTACGTGCGCCCGCCTCCGCGGCGCTCGCGCGGCTCTCCATATCGCCTCCTCGCACCATATGACCAACGGCCACCCCCGATTTCGACATGGCCGTTCGCGATGACCCATTAGTGGAACAGTTGCGATCATGGTGTGACCCGGATTCGATGCACTGTTCACACAAGCTGTCAACGCGCACTGGCTGCGCACGCGGGGCGCCAAACGCGTCACCTGCTGGGACGGGTAAGCATCGCGGCGCTGTGAAGACCGCCTGCGCTGTTCATTGCCGCCGGCCGTGCGGTGGGTGGGCGAGGGTTGGAACCCGTCGCCGGACAAGATCAGCTGGGCCGAGCGCAACCTCACGCTCGGCTCCTCGCCACCGTCAAGTGGCAGGACACCTGGCAGCTCGTCAAGGGGTACGGCACTGGGGCTGATCCCGGCGAGCGCCGGCGACAACACTACGACGGCCATGGCCACCTGGTCGAGACGCGCGTCCCCGCCCCCTGGCCGACCCCGGACCCGGCCGGCTGGCGTCGGCATGGCCCGTCCGGCGGAGGCCCAGGGGGCCAATCGGAGGGATTTCATAGGAAAACAAAAGGGCCCGGCCCCTCGGGGGCCGGGCCCTTTGATCGCCGTCCGGCTACACGGCCGGCCGCGTGTCCCGCTGCTCGAGCATCAGCCTGAACCGCTCCAGCCACTCCAGCTGGCGGCTCACGTCCTCGGACTCCAGCGGCCGCCGGGCCGGCTCCATCGCCGCGATCACCGCGGCGGGATCGAGCCAGATCAGGTCGGACAGCGCCACCTTGATCTTCTCGTAGGCGGCGAGCTGGGCCTCCCTGCTGCTGGGGCGGTCGTGCATCGAGCTCTGCTCCCTGACGAGGCTCCTGGCCCTCGCCAGCGCCCCGATTGTCGTCAGCTCCCGCCTCCTGCTGTTGCAGTCGGCCACGTAGTCCTCGAACTGCTCCTCGGTGAGCCCCGCCAGCCGCTGCCAGCGGTACGACTCGTTGCGCGTGATGCCCAGCTCGGCCAGCGTCGCGCTGCGCGATACCCGTCCCTTCGGGAGATCGGTTTTCGCCGGGCGTCCACCGCTGTTCTTGTCCATCGTGGCGAGCAGCTCGCCCGCGCGCCGCTGCGTCCGAAGGTGTGCTTCGGCGGCCGCCTGACGGAGCGTGAACTGCTCGGACTCCAGCAGCCGGCAGCCCTTCAACGCCTCGGTGACGAGCTTGTCGGTCGCGCTCGCGCGACGTACGAGCATCACGCCGTCCCGCGCGTCGTTCACGTACCTGACCATTTCCCTCGTCCGCTGGACGAGCTCCGTCAGTCGGACCAGGTCCGGTTCGTGACCGTTCTGTGGTAGCAGCACTCCGACGTGAGCGCCGTCCGACAACGACGCCTGCACCTGGAGCTCCTGCATCGCCTGCATCCGCGTACTCCCATCGCTGACCAAATCGCACCAACAAAGACCCATGGATACCGGCCGTCCGGTCGCGTCCCCGCTCGACGCGGGGCCTCGACGCGGGACGTGCCGCGCGATTCAGCCGTACATGGCCAGATTCCGACTTGTCCCGACTCGCCACCACGTGGCGTCAGCGTCCCGAATTCCCAGTCCCATCGCTATCCCCTCGAAATTGCCGCTCGCTCCAGCCGCGGAGCACGGCATCAACTCCACCGACGCGGTCACCCTAGTGGCCGCGGCGCACCATTGTGTAACAAATGTGGAAGTCGCACGGTATCCACGGGAGAAATCACGGATTTCCACTAGATCGAAATAGTTTGGTCTCTGATGTCATGCCAGGCATGCAGCGACAGCTCGACGTGTCGGGTGACCACCACGAGGTTGTCCGCTCCGATCGGGCCCGTGCACACTAGCCGCCATGTGTGTGACTGTGAGTGGGGCGGTGCCCACACTCGTTGTTCGGCCGGTCACGGCGCGTTCGCGATGACCACGGCACGCGTCCGGCCACTCGACATCACGAGCGATGCGATCCCCGAGCTGATCGTGGGGAGCGCGGACCTGGTGTCCCGGCAGCTGCGGCAGGAAACGCCCTCCAGCTCCACGTTCACGGGCCTGATGGCCGCGTATCACATGGGCTGGGTCGACACCAGCGGTGGGCCCGTGTACGCCAAACCCAGCAAGCTCGTGCGGTCGAGCCTGTGCCTGTGGGCGTGCGGAGCGGCCGGCGGTGACGGCGAGGCGGCGCTGCCGGCGGCCCTGGCCGCCGAGTGGGTGCACAACGCCACGCTGGTCCACGACGACATCCAGGACGGCGACCGCCAGCGGCGGTCGCGCGAGACCGTGTGGTCGGTCTGGGGCGCCGGCCAGGGCATCAACGCCGGCGACGCGATGTACGGCACGGCGTTCGAGCGGCTCCTGCGCCCCGGTCCGCTCGCGCGGCGCCGGCTCGCGGCCGGCCGCGTGCTCGCCGGCGCGATCATGCGCCTGATCGAGGGGCAGTGCATCGACCTCGCCCAGGAGGGACGCCTCGGCACCAGCCCCGCGGCCTACCTGCGCATGGCCCGCCTCAAGACCGGGGCCCTGCTCGCGGCAAGCCTGCAGATGGGCGCGATCATGGGCGGCGCCACGCACGACGTGGTCACGCGGCTGCGCCGGGCCGGCGAGCTGCTCGGGCTGGCGTTCCAGGTGCGCGACGACTGGCTCGGCATCTGGGGCGATCCCGGCGCGACGGGCAAGTCCCGCGACCACGACCTGCTCCGCCGCAAGGTGACGTACCCCGTGGTCGCGGGCTACTCGGCCATGAGCGCGGAGGAGAAGCGGTCGTTCAGCGCCGCGTTCTCGGCCGGCGGCCGGGGCGGCGCTGGCGCCGTCGCGGACCTGCGCGGCCTGCTGGAGCGGAAGGGAGCCGACCACCTGGCCGCGACCGCGGGCCGCGAGTTCGCCGACCAGGCGATCCAGCTCGTCTGCGCCGGTGGCCTCGACGGCCGGCACACGCAGCAGTTCAAGGAGTTCGCCCGATATGTCGCGAATCGCGCCGGATAGGGAGATCGGGCGGCTCGAGGACGTGGCCGCCGAGCCGGGCACGGTCCGGCGGAAGGCGGACCACCTCCGGATCAACCTCGATGCCGACGTCGACGGGAAGGGCATCACGACCGGGTTCGAGCGCTACCGGTTCCTCCACCAGGCGCTGCCCGAGCTCGACCTGAGCCACGTGGACACGCGCAGCGAGCTGTTCGGGAGGCGCCTCGACGCGCCGCTGCTCATCTCCTCGATGACCGGCGGCACGGACGAGGCGGGGCGCGTCAACCGCTCCCTGGCCGAGGTCGCCCAGGCCAGCCGGCTCGCCATGGGCCTGGGCTCCGGGCGCGTCCTGCTGGAGCACCCAGAGCTGCTCGACACGTTCCACGTCCGGCCGCTGGCGCCGGATGCGCTGCTCCTCGCCAACCTGGGGGCGGTCCAGCTGGCCAGGGGGACCACCGCGGACGACTGCAGGCGCCTCGTGGACCGGCTCGCGGCCGACGCGCTGGTGCTGCACCTCAACCCGCTGCAGGAGGCGGTCCAGCCCGAGGGCGACGTGTGCTTCCACGGCCTGCTCGCGCGCATCGAGGCGGTCTGCGCCTCGCTCGAGCACCCCGTCGTGGTCAAGGAGGTCGGCTGGGGCATCGCGCCGGACACCGTCCGCCGGCTGGTGGACGCGGGCGTGGCCGCCGTCGACGTGGCCGGGGCGGGGGGGACGTCCTGGAGCGAGGTGGAACGCCACCGGATCGCCGACCCGGTGCGCGCGCGCGTGGCGGGGGCGTTCGCGGACTGGGGCATCCCCACGGCCGAGGCCCTGCGCCTGGCCCGCCGGGCCGCGCCGGAGGCCCGGATCTTCGCGAGCGGAGGCGTGCGCACGGGGGTCGACGTGGCGAAGTCGATCGCGCTCGGCGCCGACGTCGCGGGCGTCGCGGGGCCGTTCCTGCGCGCGGCGTGCGCGGGGGAGCGCGGCGCGCACGACCTGGCGACCGAGCTCCGGGAGGTGCTGAGGGTGGCGATGTTCTGCGTCGGGGCGCCGACCCTGGCGGACCTGCGCCACACGCCGCGCCTGCTGGCTCCGGGCGAGAGCCCGGGACGGACGTGCGCCCGCGTGTCGCGCCTGACGTATCGGACTGCCGGCGCCGGCACGTTCATCGACATCACGGAGGACGTGTCGGCGGCGCTGGGCTCGTCTGGGGTGCTCGACGGGATGGCGCACGTCTATTCGACGCACACGACGGCCGCCATCACCATCAACGAGAACGAGCCGCTGCTGCTGAACGACTTCCACGGCCTCCTCCATCGCATGGCGCCGGCCGACCACGCGTACGAGCACGACGACATGGCGAGGCGGGTGGACATCGGGCCGGACGAGCCGGTCAACGGCGGCGCCCACTGGCGGCAGCTCCTGCTCGGGACCAGCGAGACCCTGCCGGTGGCGGGGGGGAGGCTCGGCCTCGGGCGCTGGCAGCGGATCTTCCTGGTCGAGCTGTGCTCAGCGCGCGAGCGCCAGGTGGTCGTGCAGACCATCGGCAGCTAGGTCGTGATCGAACAGTTCGTGAACGCCGTCGGGCCGGCGGCGGGGGTGATCGGCTTCTACCTGAGGCTGTCGGGCCTCCCGATCCCCGTCGCCGAGCACGCGCTGCCGGTGTACCTCGGGCACCAGGCGGCGTCGTCGCCGACCGGGCTCGTGCTCGCGTGGCTGCTGCTGATCGTGCTCTCGGTCGCCGCGACCACGAACCTCTACCTGCTGGGCAGGTGGCTGGGGCCGGTGCGCAGCCGCGCCGTCATGGCGCGGCTGTTCCGGCTGGACCGGGCGCGGCTCGACCGGGCCGAGCGCTGGTACCGGCGCTGGGGGTGGGCGGGCGTCATGGTCGGCGCGCACCTGCCAGGCGTCCGCCTCGCGGTGCTCTCCGGCGCGGGCGCGCTGGGGATGCGCTACGTGGTGTTCGTGGCCAGCGTCGTCGCGGCCTACGGGCCGCGGTTCGCGCTGGCGCTGTGGGTGGGGGTGAGCTTCGGGAACGCGTTCGCCGAGTACCTGACGACCCACCCGTCCGCCTACATCGCGATCAGCGCGTTCGCCGCGCTGGTGATGATCGGCGCCGCCTGGCGCCTCCGCACCGCCTGGACCACGTGGCCAGCGGAACGTACTGACGGATAAGTCGGAGAAGAGGCCCCTCCCCCCCGTGGGGGGAGGGTTGGGGTGGGGGTCTGTTCAGAAGGGATCGAGCGTACAGCCTTGTCCAAGCGTGCCCCCACCCCAACCCTCCCCCGCGGGGGGAGGGAGAAAGGGGAGGGACCGGGTCAGTCCGGTGGCGTAGACGCCCTCAGCGTGTCGGTCGCGAACGGCCCCGCGTCCTGCCACAGCCCGCAGTCCCACGGCGCGTACGTTGCCACCTTGAACTGGCGGTACAGCTTCAGCGTGCGCCGGCCCGCGAACAGGTCGTGCAGCAGCGCCTCCAGCACCGCCGCCAGGTCCCGCTGCTGCGTCTCCAGCACCCGCAGGCGCTCGCCCATCCCCGTCGCCCTGCCAGTGTGGAAGAGGCGCAGCGCCATGATCGACAGCCGGTCGATCAGCATGCCCGGCGTCTCGAACTGCTCAGCGACGCGGTCGCCCGGCCCGTGCGCCGGGATCAGCGCCAGCAGCAGCTCGTCGACGCGCTCCATGAGCAGGTTGCGCCTCGCGTTCAGCGCGTCGATGGAGCGCTTCGCGCGCGCGATGTCCGTGTCCGGCAGCTCCCTCCGGCGCGCCCAGTCCTCACAGTGCCACAGGCTGAAGTTCACCAGGTGCAGCGCGTCGATCGCGCTGGCCACCGAGCCGTCCACGACCACCTCCGGCCTGGCGTCGTGCCAGTCGGCCGCGCTGCGGCCAAGGTTCGCGACGGCGCCCAGCACGTCGTCGACCGGCGTCCGCACCTCCTGACCGCGCATCAGACGCTCCACCCGAGCGCGTCGCTCGCCGGCCATGCGCGGTGCACGATCCGCTCACAGTCGCCGGCGACCACCAGCGCCGCCGCGTAGCCGGCGAACGCGTCCAGGCTGGTGAGCGTCCATCGCCCGCCGCCGGCCGGCGCCGGCGCGTCCAGCCGCGCCGGCGCGCCCGGCGTCAGCGAGACCGCGAAGCTGTCGAGTCGGGTGACGAGTCCGGTGCCGATCGCCTTCACGTACGCCTCCTTGCGTGTCCAGCCGTTGAAGAATCCCCTGATCACCGCGTCCGCGGGCAGCCGCCGCAGCTCCTCGCGCTCCGCCGCGGCGAAGAACCGGTTGGCGAGGCCGACGTGCGGGAGCCCGTCGCGGACGCGCTCCACGTCCACGCCGATCTCGCGATCGCGCGTCACCGCGTACAGCACGAGCCCGTGCGAGACCGACAGGTTGAACGTCAGCGACGCGTCACCGTTGCGATGCGAGACCCACGGCTTTCCGTAGTCGCCGTACTGAAAATCCAGCTCGTCCGGAGCGCGATCCAGATAGCGTCCGAGGATGACGCGGAGCAGTCCCCTCCGCACCACGAACGCGTCCCTCGCCACGTCGATGCGCAGCCGCGACGCGCGCGCGCGTTCACTGGGGGAGAGCAGCGGTCCCAGCACCGGGACCTGATCGAGGAACGACGCGACGGAGAGCGACCAGACGTGCACCGTGCCGATGTCGATGTCAATGGTCTCGGCTGGCGGGAATGCTGTGGCTTGCCGCGAGAATTGAGTCGCCATAGTTGATCGCCATGGTAGACGGGCCTGACCCAAATCGCTGACTTGACAGCGCAAACGATCGGGTGATCTAATTGCCCGCGGAAGCGGAAAAGGCTCGTCCGCGGAAGCGGAAGAATACAGTCGAGGAGCCCCCCCTCGCGATCTACGCGCACTGTGAAGTCCGCGCGTGAAGACGGGTGGCTCGTCTTCAACGATGCCATCGGAGCACGATGTGCGTCTGTGTTCGTCGGGACTGGGATTGGATGCCGTATGTGCGTTCTTCGAGGGAGGTGCTGCCGTATGGAAACCGTGCGGAGGAGCGGATGAGCGAAGACGAAGCGACCCCCGATTCTCGGCTGGCCCTGGCGCTCGACCTCCTGCGGAGCGTGATGGACTCCGGCGGGACGCCCGGCGCCCCCCGGCGTGGCTACACCCCGCTGGTCGCGGCGCCCGAGGTGGAGCGTCGCCTGAGCGCGACCGACCTCATCAGCTGGTGGTTCCAGCCGGCCGCGACCGCGCTGGATCCCTGGGAGGAGTTCTTCTCCCCGGCGTCCAACGGCCACGACCAGCCCGCCGACGCGGGATCGGCCGATGGGCCCTGGTCCCAGCTGCAGGCCGTGGTGGCGGACGCGGAGGGCGAGCTGGCCGACGAGCAGGCCGAGGCCGCGATCCAGTGCCTCTACGAGTTCGTCCACGCCATCGGGCGCCGGGACCTGGACCGGGCCCTCGAGCTGGTCTCCGACGACTTCCACACGCTGGAGGGCGACCGCGAGATCGACCGGCTCGGGCTCCGCCAGCAGCTGGAGGCGCTGCTCGGCGGCTTCGACGGCTGGGAGGTCGAGACGTCCCTGGTCACCATCCCGGAGGCCATCCGGCACCCGTCCGGCATCGCCATCCTGGCCGAGCTCGCCGTCGACGGGTACCGCCCCGACGACGACGAGGCGTGGCGCTCCGTCATCCAGCGCCGCGTCGCCGTGCTGGAGTGGTCGGCCGACCGGGACTGGCTGATCACCGGCCTGAGCCCGGCCTGAGACATCGAGTTGGAGTTGCGATGATTGCCCCGCCGCGTGCGCCGAGCGCCAGCCTGCCCGCCGAGGTCAAGCTGCCGGTCAGCCTGCTGACACGCTACGTCCTGTTCCTGACGCGACGGCCCATCAGCTCGAGCAACCCGCACTACCTGGGCCGGCGGCTGGAGGGCCTGCGCTCGCTCGCCGAGCCCATCTCTCGCGCGGGCGTGCCGCTCCTGGACGAGGCGGTGCACCAGCTCGAGGCGATGACGCCGGCGAACTTCCACCGCCTCTCGGAGCGGCTCCAGGCGACGCTCCTGCCGGTCGCGCCGGCGATCACCGAGCTGCCGCGGGACTACGTGGTCTCGAGCAGCTCCCCCCGGCCCGAGCTGCTGGCCGGCGCCCGCCGGGTCCTCCTGATCGCGGGCCCCGCCATCGGCGTCGGCGACGAGCTGATCCTGTTCCCGCTCCCCGGCTGGCTGCGCGCGGCCAACCCCACGGCGGAGATCACGGTGATGTCGGGCTACGGCGGGCTGTGGGACCGCGTCGACGGCGTGGACCACCGGGTGACCTACCGGGCGCACCGCGAGCTGCTCGACGCGATCAGGGGCGACGGGCCCGCCGGCGCCTACGACGTGGTCGTGCTGGCGGACTTCGAGCGCCCGGACCTGCACCCGGCGGTCTGCGGCGAGCTGTCGACGGGCTGCTACGTGGAGCTCTCGCTGGGCGGCCGCTCCGGCGTGCTGGTGGACGGCCACAACCGCTGGCTGCACCGCACGCGCGGCCCGCTGCCCTACGCGTCCAACTTCTATTTCGGCCTGCCCCACCTGGCGGAGTGGCTGGGCCTGGACGCCGGCCTCGGCGACCGCCGCCGGGCCGTCCGGCGCACGGCGGAGCCGCCGGCCGACCGGCTGCGGATCTACGTGAACGCGTTCACCTCCAAGTACGACCCCTCGGCGCTGTACTGGAGCCGGCTGCTGAGCGCCCTGCTGCAGCAGCGGCCGGAGCGGCCGGTCGAGGTCGTCGTGGACCCCGGCACCAACACGCAGACCCAGGCGTTCGCGCTGTCGCTCGTCCGCTCGACGGGCGCGCGCACGGCCCCCGGCGTGACGCTCTCGGTGGCGCGTCCCGCCCAGGGCTCCTCGATGTCGTTCGAGGACGTGTTCTCGCAGATGGAGCGGGCGCACGTGGTCATCTGCACCGACTCGTTCCCCGCGCACGCCGCGCCGCTGTTCGGCTGCGCGACCCTGGTCATCGCCGACATGGGCCTGGAGAACTGGCGCGTGCCGTTCCAGCCCGTCTGGTACCTCAGCCCGCAGGCCGACGTCGACGCCGTGGCGACCGCCATGCGCCAGGTGGTGGGCCGCTTCGAGCACGGCGCCAACGGGAGCGCGCTGCCCCTCGCCGACGCGGCGCCGGAGCGCGAGCTGCTGGCGACCTCGCGGCGCCTGGGCCAGCTGCTCGGCGACGAGCGCGACCTCGACGACCGGTTCGACTCGCTCTGCGGCGCCTACCGCGACTTCTCGAGGTCGTACCGGACGGTCGCCGGCCGGCTCACCGCCTGGCCGCAGGAGTTCGGCGAGCTGTTCGCGGACGTCGACTACCTGGAGCCGCTGGACGTGCCCGTCGACGGCGTGCCGCGCGGGCTGAGCGGCGACCTCGCCTTCCACCTCCGCGACCGCTGGCAGTGGTGGCAGAACACGAACCTGCGCAAGTACCTCCGGCTGGCGCTGGAGGCGGGCGTCCAATGATCGGGATCGACCGCGGGCTGGACGCGATCCACACGTCGCAGCTCGGCTCGGGCGAGCTGCTGGCGTACGCGCCGGAGCCCGCCGGCGGCCTGATGTACGTCCGCGCCCCGCTGTTCTCGACGTTCGTGCACGAGGCGCTGGGCTGCTTCGACCCCCGCTCCACCGCGTGGGAGGAGCGCACCCTGGCCGCGGTCGACCGCGAGGACCGCGGCCGGTTCGTGCGGGCGGCAGGCTTCCTGCGCCGGCGCGTTCGCGGGTACCTGAACTGGCAGTCCGAGACGGACGGCACCTGGCGCTTCTTCGGACGCGCGAGCGGGCTGCCGCCCGATG
>Ga0075424_100006824_pt1 | contig 11022 bp, 9 predicted proteins | sample SoiMethybrSBSTD3_FD_75301 | JGI IMG/M metagenome (GOLD analysis project Ga0075424, IMG submission 75301) | Bulk soil microbial communities from a Populus tree surrounding site in Tennessee, USA - Soil MetaG P. TD hybrid SBSTD3 | ecosystem: Environmental > Terrestrial > Soil > Tree plantation...
GCCGCGCCCACCGCGGCGGCCCGACCGGGAGCTGCTCCCGCTCCGCCACGGCCGAGGCGTCGTGGGTGGTGACCAGCGTGGCCAGGTCGCCGAGGTCGGCCTCGGCCGAGACGGCGACCCGGTCGAGCGGGACGCCCGTCCTCGCCTCGATGAGGCTCAGCAGCTCGACCGTCTCCAGCGACGTGAGGCCGAGCTCGCGGAGCGTGGGCTGGCGCTCGCCGCCGCTGCTCCGCGCCGGCGTCGTGGCGAGGTGCGCTGCCAGCAGCCGCAGGCGCCGCCTGCGGTCGCCGAGCGCCAGGATCGCCTCCAGCGTCGGCGCCGGCTCGTCGGCCTCCGGCGCCCAGCTGCGCATCCGCTCGGCCACGTCCTGGCGCCGCACCTTGAGCAGGCTGGTGCGCGGGAAGTCCTCGTCCGGGTACACGCTCCACGAGCGGATGACCTGGTGCGACTCGACCTGCCGGTTCGCCCGCTGGACGACCCGGCCGACGTCGGCGCCGTCGTCGAGCAGCAGGACCGCGTGCACGGCGACCGTCCCCTCCCGCTCCTGGCCCATCACGACGGCGTCGCGGACCCCGCCGATGCCGCGCAGCACCGTCTCCACCTCGTCGGGGTGGACGTTGAACCCCTCGCTGGTCACGATGACGTCCTTCTTGCGGCCCACGAAGTACAGCCGGTCGTGCTCGTCGCGCACCGCCAGGTCGCCGGTCCGCAGCACGCCGTCGCCGAGCCCGTTGGCCTCCGGCGCCTCGCCGCCGATGTAGCGGGCGGCCACGCTGGGGCCGCGCACGATGATCTCCCCGTCGGGCGCCAGCTCGACGTTCGTGTGCGGCAGCGGGACGCCGATCGACCCGGCGCGGCCGCGCCACGGCAGGTTCACCGAGACGATCGCGGCGGTCTCCGTCAGGCCGTAGCCCTGGATGACCATGCAGCTCGCCCGGCGCCAGAACTCCTCGTCGGCCTGCGAGAGGTCGGCGCCTCCCACGAACAGGACGCGGAACTGGTTCCCGAGCAGCCGGTGCACGTTGCGCCTGAGCACCAGGCCCTGCAGGAAGGGGAGCCGCGCCCTGGCCATCCGCGCCTCGATCGTGCCGCCGCGGCGGTCGGTCAGGGGCATGCGGCGCACCGTCGCCCCCAGCGTCTGGACGACGCGCGGCACCGTGGAGAGCATGGTCACGCGGTTGTCGCGGATCGTCCTGACCAGGTGCGCCGGCTCGATCGACCCGGAATAGAGGACGGTCAGCCCGACCCACAGCGGGATGCAGACGCCCAGCAGCAGGCCCTGGCTGTGGCTCAGCGGCGCGAGCACCATCATGCGGACCAGCCCCAGGCGCGGGAGCTTGACCCCGGTCGCGAAGCCGGTCATCTGCACCGCGAGGTTGCGGTGGGTGAGGACGACGCCCTTCGGCCGCATGGTCGTGCCCGAGGTGAAGAGGATGACGGCCTCGGCGTCCGGATCGAGGGGCACGGCGATCGGCTCGTGCCCGGCGCCCGGGACCGGCCGGACGGCGCCGATCGGCACCGCCGGCACGCCCAGCGCCGGGCCCTCCTGCTCCTCGCCGTGGACCACGAGCACGGCGTCCACCTCTCTGGCGATCCGCCGCGCCTGCTCGCACGAGGCGCCCTCGTCCAGGGGGACCACGGTGACCCCCCGCAGGGCCGCGCCGAGCAGGCACGCCGTCCACTCGGGCCGGTTGGCCGACCACAGCAGCACGCGCTGGCCCGGGCGCACGTCCCGGTCCCGCAGCAGCGCCGCCGCGCCGCACACCGCCTCGTAGAGCTCGCGATAGCTCCACCAGCGCGCGCCGAAGTCGCGGCGGAGGCCGACCGCGCGGCGCTTGCCGCGGGCCGGCAGCGCCGCCACCAGGTCCTGCAGGGTCTCCGGGCTCATCGGAACCGCAGCCTCACCAGGGAGTTGCGGGCGAAGCGCGGCTGCGAGTACGTGAGGTGCACGACCCGGCCCCCCTCCTCACGGAACGCCGGGTGCTCGAAGGCCAGGTAGATCAGCTCGCTGGCGTCGTGGTGCGAGACCGTGCCGATCGTCGCGGACGGCGAGAACGGTCCCGCCGGCGAGCCCGCGGTGCGCATCCGCAGCGTCTTCGACTCGCCGTCGACGTAGATCATCGTGAACGCGCCGACGTACGGGTTGAACGAGACCGAGTAGTCGGGCGCGCAGAGCCCGAGCGGCGTCGCCTCGGCGGGGTCGACCACCCAGTCGGACCCGGCCAGGAACCGGTACGCGTCCGGATCCGCGATGCGGTCCACCGGCACCCGGCCGATGACCGCCTGGTTGTCGTTCCCCGGCCCCGACCGCGTGCTGCCGTACAGGTACACGAGGTCGCCGTCGCGCAGCACCTGCACGCCGAGGTGGAGGTCATCCACCGTGTTCGGCCACAGGCATGGGTCGCCGTTCCGCGTCACGCGCTCGCACGCGCCGGTGTCGGGATCGACGATCGCGAGGCCGACGCCCCGGTTCTCGAAGCCCCAGGTCGAGCGCAGGTCCTCGGAGTGGATGATCAGGTAGTAGAGGTAGACGCGGCCGTCCACGAGGACGCCGTGCAGCGGCCAGAAGCGCAGCCGCTGGGCCGCCTCCTCCTCCGTCGGAGAGATCAGCTCGCGGGGCACGCCGGCCTCGTCCGTCAGGTAGCGCGCGCCGGCCAGCGCCGCGCGCAGGTCGTGACCGGTGGCGATCGCGGCGGTGTTCGCCAGGAACGCGTACCGGTCCCCGGGCTCCCGGCCCGGGATGCCGTCCCCCGACAGCGCCAGCAGCGTGTCGGAGAACACGAACAGCGTCCGGTCGCCGAGGTCGATGGACTGGCCGCCGTCCTGCCCGAGGAGGCTCCAGCCCCTGCCCGCCACGGCGGGCGCCTCGCCCAGGTGGCGGCTCGACGCGAGCGCCACCCGCCTGCCGGAGGCCGCGCCGCGCACGATCGCGGACACGCGGCCGCCGCCGTTGGCGGCGCCGTGGCCGCTGCCGTTGGCGCCGTGGCCGTTGGCGCCGCTGGCGCCGCTGGCGCCCACCCCGATCAGGCTCCGCCGGCGCCGGAGGATGCCGAGCTCGCCGACCCGGTCCACGGTCTCCCACCGATCCGGCGGCAGGGCGGCCTCGACCGCGCGCAGCGCGGCGTCCGCCGCTTCGGGCGGCCCGGCCGGCAGCCGGACGCACAGGTAGCCGCCGCGCCGCACGATGTGGGCCCAGAGCCGGACGTCGCGCTCGAGGTCCTCCGGCGCGGCGCCGCCGTGCACGAGCAGCAGGGAGGCGTTGTCGTCCGGCCAGAACCGGCTGACGACCGGTGGATCGGTGACCAGCGCCACCACGTGTTCCTCGAGGCCCACGCCACGGGCGCCGTGCGCCAGCGCGTCGACCGTCCAGGCTCCCGGTCCCGACGGACCGTCGCCGCCGGAGTCCAGCTCCCGGTAGGCGTCCACGCAGAACAGCGGGTAGCCGGACGCTTCCCGGCAGCCCTCCGCGAGGTAGAGCGCGGACCGCTGGCCGAACCCGCCCACCTCCATGCATGGCCCGTGCGCGGCGGCCTCGGCCGCGAGCTCGAACAGCCGGAGCCCCACCGTCTCCGACGGCCACCCCGGCGTCGCCAGGGCCGCCCTGCCGACCTCGGACCGAATCATCGCGCACCTCCCGCGGCGAGCGCCGGCCGCCGCTCCCAGCCGCTGGTCGCGCCGTCCAGCAGCTCCTGCCACGCGGCGCTGATGTGATCGTCACTGCGCCACTCGCCGCTGAAGTGCGCGCCGTGGAACTCGACCAGCTTCGTGATCCCCCCGGCGCGCTCGTGGATCCGCATCGCGTGCGCGAGCGGGATGTGCTCGTCGCCCCGCGAGTGCAGGACCAGCACCGGGCAGCGACACCTGCTGATCCTGCGCAGGGAGTTCATCCGGGTCCTGGCGAAGACCCGGAACAGGAAGATCGGCACCCGGGGGAAGAGGGTCGCCGCCAGATCCGGCACGGACGTGAAGCCGCTCTGGAAGACCAGGCCGCCGCACTCCCGTGTGGACGCGATGTACGTGGCGACGGCGGTCCCGAGGGACTGGCCGAAGAGGACGATGTCGGACGCGGGCACGCCCAGCGTCCCGCGCACGTAGGCCCATGCCGCGTCGCCCGACTCGTTGCAGTTGCGCTCGCTGCACTTCCCGCCGCTCTGGCCGTACCCCGGGTAGTCGATGAGGAAGACGCCGACGCCCAGCTTCACCAGGTAGCGGAGCGTGGCCAGCTCGTACGAGAGGTTTCCGTCGCTGCCGTGGAAGTAGATGATCGCCTTCCGCCGTGGGCCGGCGACCCACCACCCGTGGACCCTGACGCCGCTGGCGCACTCCAGGAACACGTCCTCGAACTCCAGGCCGAAGTCCGAGGGCGTGCGAACCGACTCAGCGCGCGGCCGGAATACGAGCTGCTGCTGGCGCAGGAAGAGCCGCGTCAGAAACAGGCCGATCAGTCCGAGAATCAGAGCCGGCGGGACCAGGAGCACCGCGACGATCACATCAGCCATCGCAGCCCCGAACGACCATGGACACGTTCTTGAGGCCGGCGTGGCTCTGCCAGACCAGCAGCTGGTCGTGCTCGAGCGGCCGGCGCTGCGGCTGGGCGTTGACCCGGCACTGCGGGTCGACCTCGTCGCAGTTGGTCAGCGGCGGGATCACCCCGTCGCGGATCGACAGGGCGGCGTGGACGAGCGAGAAGACGCCGCCGGCCGCGCCCGAGTAGCCGAGCGCCCCGGTGGCGGCGGTGAACGGGACGTCGGCGTCGCCGGTCACGCGCTGCACGACGGACGCCTCGCTGATGTCGTGGTCCCGGGTTCCCAGGCCGTCGCCGTAGATCCCGCCCAGCTCGCTCGGCTGGGTCCCGGTCAGCTCCATCGACTGGCGGGCGGCGTGCTCCAGCGCGCCGTTGGCGTGCGCGCCCCGCTCCAGCAGCAGCTCGCAGTGGCTGGTCTGGGCGATCCCGCCGATCTCCGCGTAGATGCGCGCCCCGCGGGCCCTGGCGTGCGCCTCGGACTCCAGCACCAGGAACGCCGCGCCCTCGCCGACCGCGAACCCGTCGCGGCCGACCGCGAACGGCCGGCAGGCGCCCGCCGTGTCGTCCAGCCGGCTGGACAGCCGGCCGGCGATCATGTGCTCCACGACGCCGTCGACGGTGACCTGCGAGTCGTAGCCGCCGGTGATCGCGACCTCGACCTCGCCGCGCCGGATGGCGCGCGCCGCCGTGGCCACCGCCTGCAGGCCGGACACCGGGCCGTTCGTGATGTTGGTGTTGGCGCCCAGGATCTGGTGCAGGATCGAGATGCCGCACAGGCCGCCGTTGGGCAGCGCCTTGACGAGGAAGAGCGGGTCGAGGAGCTTCAGCCCGCGCTGCGCGTAGCGCGCCATCTTGAACTCGCCGTCCCGGTCGAACGACTCCTTCAGCGCGGGCAGGAACGTGTCGGGCGGGATGTCGAACGCCAGCGAGCCGACGTAGAGGCCCGCGTTCGCCATCACCTCCGCGTTGCCCTCGAGGCCCGCGTCCCGGATGGCGTCGTTGGCGGCGGCGATCGGGTACGCGCCGTTCGGCGACACCAGCTTCCGCACCATACGATCGGGTATGTGATCCTTGCGCTGGAACCCCTGGATCAGCGCTCCGAGGTGGGGCGGCAGCGTTTCGCAGTAGGGCCGGTCGCACGTGACGACGCCGGACTCGCCATCCAGGAGGCGGCTCCAGTGCCGGTCCACGTCGAGGGCGAGCGGCGAGATCACGCCGCAGCCGGTCACCACCACGCGAGTCGTCTCAGGTTCCATCACAGGTAGCCATACCTCCGCATGCGATCGCCGCAGACCTCCTCCACGACCTCGTAGTCGCGGTACTGCTTGCCGGGCGGGACCACCCGCAGGCCGGCCAGCTTCTCCCAGATGGGAGCCGAGCGATCGGTGACTTCCTCCAGCTCACAGAAGCGCATGAGCTTGCCGATCTCCTCCTCCGGCCGGGCCACCAGGTCCTCGTGGCGCAGCTCGTAGAAGCAGGGGAGCTCGTCCCGCACCGCGTCCAGCGCGTCGAGGGCGTCGTTCCACACCCTGGCCGTCGTCTGGATGCTCTCGACGCCGTACTCCTCGATGTACTTGCCCAGGTTGGGGATGCGGGGATAGGGCACGAAGGGCCGCTGCCCGTTGAGCGGCTTGCCCAGGACCTCCCGCACGTACGCCTCCTGGTCGCGGTGGCGCTGGAAGAGCTTGATCAGTGAGTTGGCGACCATCCGCGGGTCCCTGACCACGTGGATGATCCGGGCATCGGGGAACACGTCCCTGATGAACAGCGCGTGCGTCGTCAGGCCGGGGTTCTTCATGAAGAACCGGCGCTGCCCGCCGAAGCACCAGATGACCTTGCGAATGGTCTCGTGGGCGCGCTCCCGGCGCTCGGGGTTCATCTTGGTCCCGTCGTACTTGACCGTTTCCACCGACCACGGGTCGATGCCGAGCCAGTCGAGCAGGAAGCCGTGGCCCTCGTTGGCCGTGCCGGGCCCGATCATCACCCCGTCCTCCAGGAACCGCTCGCCCGTGAAGTCGAGCTCGAGGCGCTTTCGCAGCGCCTCGGTCGCCCAGAAGGACTTGCGGTTGGAGTTCATCGCGTTGGTGATGTAGGCGATGTCCGGGTGCGCGCAGATGATGTCCTGCAGCACCGTGGTGCCGGAGCGCGGGAGGCCGATCAGGAAGATCGGCCGGTCGACCGTGATGTCGCTGATGTCGACCTTCATGCGGCGGCTGCCGTACCAGTCGACGAACGCCTGCGACAGCCGCGGCGGCTTGTGCAGCGGGATCACGAACTGGAGCTCGTACGACTGCCGCAGCACCCGCTTCGAGCGGGGGTTGGCGTACTCCACGGGCCGGTCGGGCGCCGGGATCCGCCTGCGTCGGAATCGGGTGAATGCCATGGCTCTCTCTCTCAGCCCGCCGTCTGGAGCACGGCCGCCGGCTCGGCAGCGGGTTCGGCCGGGACCGGGACCCGGACCGGGTCCAGCCCGGGGACGGGGGGCAGGGTGTCGAGGATGTCGGGGCTCGCCAGCAGGGCGCGCATGCGCCCCTGCTGGCGGCGCACATAGGACAGGTCGGTGACCTGCCGGTGGACGTACATCATTCGGCCCAGCGTCCCGATCAGCTCGGACCCGCTGCGGACCACGCCCTCCATCGACGCCCCGGCGTCGTGGACGCGCTCCATCCGCATGTCCAGCTGCAGGAGCTCGCCGACGTGCGGCTGGCGCCGCAGCCGGAAGCCCTCGGCCATGATGAGGAACGTCTGCGTCCGGAGGCCGTGGGTGAGCAGGTTGAGGTCGCCGCCCGTCTGGGCCAGGCACTCCAGCAGGATGCTGGCCGGCATCGCCGGCCGGCCCGACGGGTGGGGGACCAGGTAGCCGTCCCCCATGTTGATCAGCTTCGTGGCGAGGATCCGCTTCGCGGGCTCCACCTCGAGGATGCGATCGAGGAACAGGAAGCGCATCGCGTCAGTCCGCCGCCACGCCGGCCGCGGCCGGCTCCGTCCAGCGGCCGATGACCAGGCTGCCGTTCTGCCCGCCGAAGCCGAACGAGTTCGACAGCGCCACGTTCGCCTGGGCCTGGCGCGGCTCGTTGGGGACGTAGTCGAGGTCGCAGTCCGGGTCCGGGTACTCGTAGTTGATGGTCGGCGGCAGGACGCCGTTCTGCATCGCCAGGACGCTCAGGATCGCCTCGACCCCGCCCGTCGCGCACATCAGGTGCCCGAGCGACGACTTGGTCGAGCTGACGGGGATGCGGTAGGCCTGTTCGCCGAAGACCCGCTTGATCGCCAGCGACTCCACGGGATCGTTCTGCGGCGTCGCGGTGCCGTGCGCGTTGATGTATTCGACCTGCGCCGGCTGGATGCCGGCGTCGGCCAGCGCGCGGGTCATGCACATGGTCGGGCCGTGGCCCTCGGGGTGAGCGTCGGTGAAGCGGTAGCCGTCGCACGAGGAGCCGTAGCCGAGCAGCTCGGCGTGGATGCGCGCGCCGCGCCGGCGGGCATGCTCCAGCTCCTCCAGGATGAGGATCGCGGCGCCCTCGCCCAGGACCAGGCCGTCGCGCTTGCGGTCGAACGGCCGGCTCGCCTTCGTCGGGTCGCCCTGGAAGAACGACGTCGCGTTCAGGAGCGTGAAGGCGGACACGCAGATGACGGACAGCATGCTGTCCGTCCCGCCGGACACCATCAGGTCCATGTCGCCCTCGCGGATGGCGTGGTACGCCTCGCCGATCGCCTGGGTCGCCGACGCGCACGCGGTCTGCACGCAGGTGCTGGGGCCGTGCAGCGCGTGCCGCATCGACAGCAGCGTGGACACCGCGCCGAAGTCGCGCTGCGCCTGCACGTCGGGCGCTTCCTTGCACAGCTCGTAGTACTGGAGGGCGCTGTCGCGGTTGAGGTCGAAGACCTCGCGGCGATCAGACACGTCGTAGGTCGGGCTGTTCCACGCGCCGATGCAGACGCCGGACCGCCAGTGGTCGATGGCATCGTCGGTCAGGCCGGCGTCCTGCCACGCCTTCTCCATCGCGTACACGCCGAACGTGGCCGCGCGGCTCAGCCAGGGCTTCAGGTGCTCGATGTCGTCGAGCGCGACGTTCTCCATGTCGATCTCGCTGCCGATGCGGACCGGGAACGCCTCGCTGTCGAACTGCTTGATGTGGCGGACGCCGGAGCGGCCGTTCAGGACCGATTCCCACAGCGTGGACGTTTCCCCGCCGAGGGAGGTCATCACCCCCATTCCGGTGATGACGACCCGCCTTCCGCGTCGCTGGGGGTTGATCCCCACCTCCTCAGACTTCAATTGGCTTCTCTCCATTGCGGTGGGGACGGATGACGCCGAACTGGTGGGTGGACTGCGCCACCATGGCGGGCTCGGCCTCGCGCAGCGCGAGGGTGAACTCCGCCGAGGTGACCACCTGGCCCTCGCGGTACGCCTTGCCCTTCACGGTGGCCTGGGACGCGTCCTGACCGGTGATCTCGACCTCCAGCCGGAGCTGGTCGCCGGGCACCACGAAGTTGCGGAAGCGCAGCCGGTCGTACGAGCTGACGACACCCATGCACCGGAAGTCGCTGGCCTCCCGCACCACCCAGTCGGCGAGCTGGGCCATCGCCTCGGCGATCATCACGCCGGGCATGACCGGCTGCTCCGGGAAGTGGTCGGCCAGGAAGTCCTCGCTGAGCGTCACGTTCTTGATGCCGGTCGCCCGCCGGCCGCGCTCGAGCTCGACGATGCGGTCCACGAGCAGGAATCTCACTGCTTGACGAGCCCCTCGACCACCACCAGCAGGTCGGCCAGGAGCACGTCGTCGCCGCTCCGCAGCGGCCGCACGTCGCCGCACGCGGGGCACTCGAACTCGGGCAGCGAGTCCGACTCCCTGGTCATCGCCCCGCACTTCGGGCACTCCACCGGGAACTCGCCCTTGGCCATGAGCAGCCGGCAGACCAGCCGCGTGAACGTGTTGATCGTGATCAGGCTGACCACGTCCTCGGCCCGCAGCCCGGGCTTGATGCGCGCCGCCTCCGCCTCGGGCATGCCCAGGCGCAGCAGGTCGAGACCGAGGTCGGTGATCCTGCCGCGCTCGACCAGCATCTCCTCCTCGATGTGCTGGCTCGCGCGCTGGATCAGGTCGGTCTGCGGGAACGGCACCCGGAACTCGCGCTCCAGGGCGAACGAGATGTCGAGCATGTCCAGCGACTGGGCGTTGTAGTCCAGCTGCAGGGAGGCCTCGGACTCCAGCTCCTCGGGGTCGAGCTCGAGCGCCCTGGCGACCACCTTCTTGACGATGGGCTCGACAGCCTCGACGCTGACGGCCGACGCGATATCAGTGCTCATACGCCGAAACCTCCGGTCACGTACAGGATCTGTCCCGTTATGTAGCTGGCGTCGTCGGAGGCCAGGAAGCGGACGGCGCGCGCCACGTCCTCGGGCTCGCCGAACCGCCGGAGCGGGATCTGGGCCATGATCTCGGCCTCGGCCATCTCCCGAACTCTCTGGCTCATGTCCGTGACGACGACGCCGGGCGCCACGGCATTGACGCGGATGCCCCGTGGGGCGAGCTCGACCGCCAGCGACATGGTCATGGCGTTGATCCCGCCCTTCGCGGCCGCGTAGTTGGCGTGGCCGCGCCCGCCGCGCAGGGCGGCGACCGAGGACAGACAGACGATGGAACCGGCGCGGCGGGACATCATCCCGCGCACCACGGACTTGATGCAGAGGAAGGTGCCGCGCAGGGTCGTCTCGATGACGGTGTCCCACTGCTCGACCGTCATGGCGGCGGCGAGCTGGTCCTGGATGACGCCCGCGTTGGCGATCAGCACGTCCGGCGGCCCCAGCTGGCGCTGGGCGTGCTCCGCCATCCGCTTCACCTGCTCCTCGTCGGTGACGTCCGCCTGGAACACGCAGGCGGTCCCGCCCTCCTCCAGGATGGCGGCCGCGACCTCCTCGGCCTCCTGCGCGCGGCTCTGGTAGTTGACCAGGACGGCCGCGCCGTGCCTGGCCAGGTCCAGCGCGACCGCGCGCCCGATCCCGCGCGACGCCCCGGTGACGATCGCGACCCGTCCCTTCATGCTGGTCAGGACCGCCCCGCTCACAGCGTCAGCGAGAACCCGCCGTCGGCGACCAGCGTCTGGCCGCGGATCCAGTTCGCGTCCTTCGTGCACAGGAGCGCCACCACCCCGGCCAGGTCGCCAGGCTGCGCGATGCGGCCCTCCGGCGTGTGCGAGGCGACGTACTTCTCCAGGTCGTCGTAGTCCGGCGCCAGGCGCATGCTGTGCGTGTCGACGAAGCCGCCGCACACCGCGTTGACGTTGATGTTCAGCGGCGCCAGCTCCACGGCCAGGTAGCGCGTCAGCGCCTCGATGGTGGCCTTGGCCGCGCCCAGCCCCGCGTAGTTGCGGGTGGCGAACCGGGAGCCCAGGCTGGTCAGCGCGATGATCCTGCCGCCCCCGTTCTCGCGCATCAGCGCGGCCGCCATCTGGGAGCCGGCCAGGAACGCGCTCGCGTTCAGGTCCATGATCTT
>Ga0075424_100006825_pt1 | contig 11021 bp, 8 predicted proteins | sample SoiMethybrSBSTD3_FD_75301 | JGI IMG/M metagenome (GOLD analysis project Ga0075424, IMG submission 75301) | Bulk soil microbial communities from a Populus tree surrounding site in Tennessee, USA - Soil MetaG P. TD hybrid SBSTD3 | ecosystem: Environmental > Terrestrial > Soil > Tree plantation...
CTCGACATCGTCGACGATGAGGGACGGTCGGTCGGTGTGAACGTCTCGGGCAATCTCGTGATCCGCCAGCCGTTCCCGATGATGCTCCGCGGCTTGTGGAGGGAGCCCGAGCGGCACGTCAGGAGCTACTACTCGCAAGTGCCGGGCTGCTACTTCACCAACGATGCGGCCGTGCGCGACAGCGACGGGCATTTCTGGGTCACCGGACGCGTCGACGACATCATCAACGTGGCCGGGCATCGTCTCAGCACGATGGAGATGGAAAGCGCCATCATGGAATGCGCCGGGGTCGCCGAAGTGGCGGTCGTTGGCATGCCCGACGCCGTCAAAGGCACGGTCGCGGCGGCGTTCGTCACGACCAAGGCCGGCTACGAAGCCTCGCCCGCGCTGGAGCAGGCGATTCGCGATCGCGTGACGACCAACATCAGCAAGATTGCGATCCCCGAGCGAGTGATCTTCACCGAGGTGATGCCGAAGACGCCGAGCGGCAAGATCATGCGCCGGCTGCTGAAGGAAATCTTGACCACCGGCGAGGTCGGCTCCGATGTCACCGCGCTCGAGGACCGTTCGGCGATCGATCGACTCAAGGCGCTCGTGCAGGCCGCGGGTCGGACACCGTGACGATAGTTGATTTCGTCGATCTTTGATTGGTGATTCCTTGTTGATTGACGATTGACGATCGTCACGTCTGATGTCGCTCGATGAACTCAGGGGCCACGGGACTCGCACCGGCTGGCATGCTTCTCAGGGACCCGAGCGACGTCAGCGCGAGGAATACGGCACCGAGTATCACGACGGCGCCGCCGACACCGAGCGTCGCCCTGAGGCCGATGATTTCACCCTCGAGACCAGCGACAAGAACGCCCGAGAGGCGCGCAAACGAACTCAGGAATTGAGCGCTCGAGTTGACGCGGCCCATGAGGCCTGGCACAACGATGGTCTGACGCAAGCTGACCTCGTTGATCATGAACACTGTCACCGCGCCATCTCCTAACTGCTGAACGAGCAGACAGACCGCCGCGAACGTGCCATGCCCGTGCGCGACCGCCAGCGGCATCAACAGCAGTCCCGCCACCAGCAGCCCGAGGACCATCGCGCGTCCCAGGCCGAGAACGCGGGTCACCTGTCCAGCCAAGACCGAGCCCAGAAGCGAACTGACGCCGCCGACCGCAAAGATCATCGCCAGCGGCCCCGCTTCAAACCCCAGCTCCTTGAGCGCGAACAGACTGATGATCGTCCCGAAGACACTGAAGCCGAACCACACCGCCGTCGATGCCAAGGCCGTCGCTCGCAACAGGGGCTGACGCCACATATAGGTCAAACCCGCGACGATCTCCTGCTGCATGCCGGAGCGTACGTTCCTGCCTGGAGCTATCTCCGTTATCCGCACGGTGCGGAGCAACACGGCCGACGCCAGGAACGACACCGCATCGATCAGGATCGCGCCGGGACCACTGAGCAACTGGACGAGCCAGCCGCCAATGCCAAAGGCGCCGATCTCCGAGACAGACCGAGTGGCGGACGTCTTGCTGTTGGCCTCGAGCAGATCTTCGCGCGCCACCACCGCCGGCAGGATGGAAACCTGGGCGACGTTGAACAACACCGTCAACACGCTCGCGACGAACGAGACGGCGTAGAGCTGCACCAGCGTCAGCGCGTCGAACGCCGCAGCGATCGGAATCGAGATCAGAACCGCCGCTCGTAACACGTCGGCGGCAATCATCAAGGGCACACGCCGACTTCGGTCTACCCACACGCCAATCGGCAGACCGACCACGCACGACGGTACGAGGTCGGCCAGCACCAGAAGCGACATCTGGAAAGCGCTGGCGTCGAGCATCAGGATAGCGGTGAACGGGAGCGCGATGCGCGTGATGAGAGACCCGAACACAGAGATCGTGTCGGCTGCCCAAAAGCGCAGGAAAGCCCGGTTACGCCAGAGACTCGTCACTCCACCTTCGCCACCTTCGCGCCGAGCGACTGCAATCGATCGACGAGCTGACTGTACCCGCGCTCGACGGTCTCGAGCGGCAACACTCGGGTCTGTCCATCGGCGGCGAGTCCCGCCGCAATGAGCGACATGCCTGACCGCAGATCGCGGCTGTCGAGCGTGCGGCCGCCGCGCAGCTTCGTCGGGCCAGTCACGATGATGCGATGCGCGTCGGCGAGGAACAGATCGGCGCCCATGCCGCTCATCTGCTCGAGCGCGAACAGACGCAGCTCGTACATCCAGTCGTGCACGAGGGTCCGCCCTGCGGCCTGCGTTGCGAGTACGGTGACGAGGCTCACGAGATCGCTTGGGAACGACGGCCACAGTCCCGTCGTGATCTTGCGAATCGCGACTGGCGGCGATGGCTTCACCTCGAACACGCCGTCGCGCATCCCGCACTGCACGTTCATCCGCTGCAGGACCGCAGCAACGACTTCGATGTCTTCTTCGCGCGCGCCTTCGATTGCCATCTCACCGCCGGTTATGGCGCCGACAACCGCCCAACTCCCCGCCTCGATGTAATCGCCGCCGAGCCGATGCGACGCACCATGAAGCTTCGGCACGCCTTCCACGCGGATGTTCGCGCTGCCGATTCCGCTGATTCCGGCGCCCATCTTGGCGAGGAACTCGCACAGCTCGACGACATGAGGCTCGGTCGCCGCGTGACGGATCTCGGTCACGCCCTTTGCTGATGCCGCCGCGAGCAGCGCGGTCTCGGTACCGGTCACCGACGCTTCGAACAGATACATCGATGCGCCTGTGAGGCCGTTCGGCGTCTCGAGCACGTGATCGGCGCTCCTGCCCTCGCGCGCACCGAGTGCGCGCAGCGCTTCCATGTGCGTCGCAATCGTGCGCCGCGCCGGAAAGTCGCCGCCCGGCGGCGCGATCTGCGCCCTCCCGCATCGCGCGAGCAGCGGGCCAAGCAGCAGCACCGAACCGCGCAGCCGTCCGACGAGCGATCGATCGGGCGTGTCGGTGACGATCTTCGGCGCTCGAATCCGCAGCGTCGTCGTGCCGATGCCCTCGACTTCGGCACCGATGTCGAGCAGCAGCCGCGCCATCACCTCGACGTCGCCGATCCTCGGTACGTTCGAGAGCACGCACTCCTCTTCGGTGAGGAGACAGGCCGCGAGCAGCGGCAGCGCCGCGTTCTTGTTGCCTTCGACGGCAACACGGCCCTCGAGTCGATGGCCGCCTTCAATCAGTAACGTAGACATCAGTGATCTGCTCGCTTCAAGTAGGCGACGTCGAGGTCGGCACCGAAGCCAACGAACACAGGTTCGGGCCGCAGCCAGACGCCGAATCGATCAGCAACCGCCCGCTTGACCATCGTCGCAAACCGCACGATGTCGCGCGCTGTCGCGCCGCCACGATTCACGATCGCCAATGGATGCTTGGTCGAGATGCCGACTGGTCCGTCGCCGTACCCTTTGCAAAAACCGGCGCGCTCGATAAGCCACGCGGCTGGGATCTTGACGTGCGACGCGCTCGGGTAGCACGGCACGCTTTCACCGGTCGCCGCCGCGATGCGATCGCGAACGTCGAACGCGACGACCGGATTCATGAAGAACGAGCCGACGCTGCGGGTATCCGGGTCGGCGGCGTCGAGTACCATGCCTTTCGAGCGGCGGATCTCGAGCACGGCACGCCGCACGTCGGCGAGTGTTGGCGCAGAAATGTTGTGACGGGTCAGATACCCCGTCACATCCGCATACGTCGTGGTCGCCGGCCCCTGACGCAGACGAAACGCGACGCCGCAGACCACGAACCGGCCGGCGTCGGCCGCCTTGAACCGACTCATGCGATAGGAGAAGCCGCACTCGGCCGCCGCGAGGCTCCGTGTTCGCCGCTCCACCATGTCGTACACCATCACTCGATCGATCGTCTGCGAGACCTCTTGTCCGTAGGCGCCGACATTCTGAATCGGCGTCCCGCCGACGGTCCCCGGAATACCCGACAGACACTCGAGGCCAGCCAAACCGTTTGTCACTGTCATCTCGACGAGGCGATCCCACGACTCGCCCGCTCCGGCCGCAACGAGCGTCTCGGCTGCGCGCGGGGTCTGGTCGATGCCAAACATCGCGATGTGGATGACCAGACCGGTGAAGCCCTCATCTGCGATCACCAGGTTGCTGCCGCCTCCGAGAATGAAGATTGGCGCGCGATGCTCGTCGGCCCACCGTTGAGCGGCCGCGATCTCCTCCATGCGCTCGGACGTGATGAACCATCGCGCCGGTCCGCCTACCCCGAGTGTGCTGTACGACTGCAGCGCCACGTACTCGCGCGGCACCACGGCACTACCCAATGGCAAGAAGTCTTCCCTCCTGCGCCACGAGCGCGGACAAGGCCTCTCGGCGGCTGCAGACTTCGAACTCGATCCAATCGCCGGGCGCGAGCTGACCGGCAAGTGGAAGATCGGCGGTGATGACGGTTGCGATCTGCGGGTAGCCGCCGGTCGTCTGCCGATCGGCCATCAACAGAATCGGATCGCCGGACGACGGCACCTGGATGCCACCGGCGAACGCCGCATCCGAGATCATCTCGCGTCCCTCGAGACGAGGAATCGGTGCACCGTCCAAACGGTATCCCATTCGGTCCGATCGCGGCGTGACGATGAAGCGGGTGCGCTGCAAGTGATCGAACGCTGCGTCCGGAAAGAATTCCTGATGCGGGCCCGGTACCACCCGCAGCCTCGCCCCACCGTTCGGCATCGGAGGCGCATCAACTTTGCGGCGGACTCGACTGGGTCGTGTCGGCAGGCCTAGCGGGAGTCGATCTCCGGCTGCAAGCGGACGCCCATCAACTCCGCCGAGGCCAGCGAGCACGCTGGTGGCGCGACTGCCGAGCACCGGTTCGACGTCGACGCCTCCATCGATCGCGAGGTACGCCCGCGAGCCCGAGCGCCGTTCACCAAAGCGCAGCACCGCGCCGCCGCGACACATCGCCGGTGTATTCACCTTGAGGTCCAAGCCATCGATCCGCGCACCAAGATCGGCTCCCCCGATCGCGATCACGGCGTCCGATTCGAAACGGATCTCCGGGCCGAGCAGCGTGACCTCGAGCGTCGCCGCCGCCGTATCGTTGCCGACGAGCGCGTTGGCGGCACGATGAGACTGTCGGTCGAGAGCACCACCCACAGGAACACCGTCCGCTTGATGCCCCCAGCGGCCGCGATCCTGAATCGTCGTGTACAGTCCTGGCTTTACGACAGTCACGTGCCGGCTCGCATGATCGCTACCGCGCGCTGACCGCCCGGCGCCCGTCGACTGCAGCCGATCGAAGTTCAGACGATCGTGCGGGGTGAAACGTACGCGATCACCCGGGGCGAAAAGACAGGCCTCGGCGCGATTTGCATCGAAGACCCGTGCATTCGTCCGGCCGATCAGTCGCCATCCTCCTGGCGACTCTCGCGGATACACGCCCGTCTGTAGTCCGGCGATGCCCACAGAGCCTATCGGTACACGAACACGTGGCGTCTCGCGCCGCGGCATCGCGATCTTCGAATCGACGCTCCCCATGTAGGCAAAGCCTGGTAGGAATCCGAGCATGAAGACGCGATACGCCGCATCGCTATGGATCGCAGCGGCGACCTCTGGACCAACGCCGGCGAATGCGGCGACCTCGGCGAGATCCGGTCCAACCTCTCCACCGTACTGCACCGCAACGTCCACGGTTTTTCCTGTGACGTCGGCGGCCGCTGTCGTCGACGCGCGCTCCATCGCGCCACGCACGACCTCCAGATCCACGCTCAACGGATCGAAATGCACAGCAACGGTCCGATAGGTCGAGACCACGTCGCGCACACCTGTGGGCTGCTCGCGCCGAAGCGCGGCCGCAATCGCGATCGCCCGCGCATTGATTCGCGCGTCGATGACCTCTTCCAACTCGAGCAGCAAACCCGAATCACCGGCCTCACGAATGACACACGCGGTCACGCCGCCAGCGCCTTCAGCAGCTTCTGGTGAATTCCGCCGAAGCCGCCATTCGACATCAGCACCACGACGTCCCCACTGCGCCCTTCGGCGGCAATCGTCGCGACGATGTCGTCGATCTCCGGGATGTGCCTGGCGTGGTGTCCGCCCGCGCGCAGATCGTCGACGAGCTGTTCGGCTGAGAGACGTTCCGATTCGGGAAGATTCGATCGGAACACCGCCGCAATGACCACTTCATCGGCCGCCCCGAACGCACGCGCGAAGTCGTCTTGAAAGACGCGCCGGCACGACGACGCTGACCGCGGCTCGAACACCGCCCAGACGCGACGCCCGGGATAGCCGTATCGCAGTGCAGACAGCGTTTCGAGCACGGCTGTCGGGTGATGCGCGAAGTCGTCCAGCACCGTGACGCCGCGCGCGATACCGACCGTCTCGAGACGTCGTTTGATACCGCTGAACCGGCGAAGACCTTCGGCGAGGACATCTGGTGCGAGCCCCACGTAGGTGCCGACCGCAATCGCTGCGAGCGCATTCCGCACATTGTGTACGCCAAGAAGCGGCGACTCGAATCGTCCGACGCGATCGCTCTCGCGGCGGACGGTGAAGTGCGTCTGGCCGTCGCGGTGCTCGATATCCTCAGCACGCCACGTGGCCCCATCCATCAGCCCGAACGTCTCCACCGGGCTGACCGCGGTGGGCGCCAACGCATGCGCGTGTGGGCTGTCGGCGCCAAGCAGCAGCAGACCGTTGCGCGGCACCAGCCGCACCAGTCGTCGAAACGCCAGCAGGACGTCTTCGAGGTCGACGTAGATGTCGGCGTGATCGAACTCGATGTTGTTGATGACGGCGACATCCGGCAGGTACTTCAGGAACTTCGCGGTCTTGTCGAAGAATGCGCTGTCGTACTCGTCGCCTTCGATGACGAAATCGCGCCCCGCGCCCACCCGATAGCTCGAGCCGTGCTCGCCGAAGTTCAGCGCGATGCCACCAACGAGCATCGACGGATCCAAGCCGCCGTGCGTGAGCAGCCACGCCGTCAACGACGTGGTCGTCGTCTTGCCGTGCGTGCCGGCGAGAACGATGGAACGGGCGCTCCACAGGAACTGATCGCGGATGGCTTCGGGCAGCGAGCAGTGGCGGACTTTGCGTTCGAGCACGACCTCGAGCTCGGGGTTGCCCCGCGAGATCGCATTGCCCACCACGACCAGATCGATGTCGCTCGTGATGTGCTCCGGCAGATACCCGCTCATCGTCGTGATCCCCTCGGCAACGAGGAAATCGCTCATCGGCGGGTACACGTGCTGATCCGATCCACGCACGTCGTGGCCCCGACTCTTGAGCAACGCAGCCAGCGTGGCCATCGCCGTGCCGCACACACCAATCAGATGAATTCGCATCTATTGAACCGGAGATTCTTCCACAACGAACATCGGCTGCGGGCGCGTGGTCACGCGTACCGGGACGCCGAGCGGCAGCGTCCAGCACGGACCTGTCGTGTGGCCGGATGGGAAACCGTAAAGCACCGGACCGGGGAAATCGCTCGTCAATCTCTCGATGACCTGTCGAGCCGTCACTGCCCCGCCTGGTTCATCGCAGCCTCGCATCTCGCCGAATACGAGCGCGCGCGCCCGGCCGAGCACGCCGCTCAAACGCAACTGCGTCAGCATGCGGTCGATCCGAAACGGCCGCTCGTTCACGTCTTCGAGGAACAGCACGCAGCCATCAGACGGATCGAAGGCATAGGGCGTCCCCAGTGATGCGACGAGGTTGGCCATCGTTCCGCCAAACAACGGACCGGTTGCATCACCGTCGCGGAGCGCGATCAGACCGTCGGGGCACAGCTCGAGACCGCATCCATCCTGGGTGAGTGCGAGAAACGATCGCTCGTCGTATTTCGCGACGCCTTCGGCAAGACGGCCTTCGAGCATCGGGCCATGCAACGCAGTGACACCACACACACAGGTCAGCCACGACAGCAGCGATGTGTTGTCGCTGTAGGCGATGAACAGTTTCGGGTTGCTTCTGATGCGCGCCGCATCCAGCATCGGCAGGATATGCACGCTGCCGAACCCGCCCCGTACCGCCATCAACGCCGCCACGCGAGGGTCGTCCCAGTGGCTCATGAAGTTGGCGGCTCTGACCTCTGCAGACCCCGCGAGGTAGCCGGCTTCGATCGAGAACACGCGCTCGTCGAACACCGGCTCGAACCCGAGGCGTGCAAGCTCGCCGATGCCGCGATCGAACTCGTCGCGTGCGAAGGAGCTGGCAGGCGCGACGACCGCGATCCGGTCGCCCTGCTTCACAGCACGCGGTTTGATCATGATTACGGGGATCTACGCGAAGCGGGACATCTCGTCGACGATGCGCTGATGTGCATCGCAGCCGAGCACGCGACTGAGCTGAGAGGGACGGCCGGTGGCCACGGGCGCGGCCAGAAAGCGCTCCTTGGTGCGACGTAAGCGGGCCAGCGAGAACTCGAGCTGCTTGTAGGGAATGCGTTCCTCTTCGACGGCGTGCACTAGAGCCTCGAGCGCGGCCGCCTGCACTCCGGGCTCGCCGCTGCAAATCAGGAGCGCATCGCACCCTGCTGCGATCGCCTCCACTGCCGCATCGGGCACACGATACGCCGCCGCGATCGCCTTCATCTCGAGGTCGTCGCTCAGGATGACGCCCTGGTATCCCAACTCTTCTCGCAGCATGGCGCGAACGATTCGCGGAGAAAGGGTCGCCGGCTTCTCCTCGTCGAGCGAGGGGACCAGCACGTGCGCCGTCATGATGAAGGCGACGCCGGTTTTGATCGCCTCGCGAAACGGCACGCACTCGACCCGACGAATCCGATCGGGCGGATGCTCGACCAGCGGCAGCGCCAGGTGCGAATCGACCGAGGTATCGCCGTGTCCAGGGAAATGCTTGCCGCATGCAGCGACGCCGTTGTCTTGCAGCGCACGGATGATCGCTGCGCCCAGCCGCGCCACGCTCTCCGCGTCTTCCGCCAGCGCCCGGTCGCCGATCACGGGGTTCTTGGGATTGGTATGGATGTCGAGCACGGGCGCGTAATCGAGCGTGATGCCGACCGCCTTCAGCTCCGCCGCGAGCGCCGCGCCGAATCTCGCCGCCAGCTCCACGCTGCCCGCGCGCCCGAGCGTCGCCATCGGCGGCCACCGCGTGAAGGGCTCCTTGAGACGCGCGACGCGGCCGCCTTCCTGATCCACGCTGACCCACAACGGCAGCTCCGAGGCCAGCTCCTGCACATCGCGTGAGAGCTCCGCCACCTGCTCCGGCGCCTCGATGTTGCGCGAGAACAGAATGATGCCGCCCAGCGAGAACTCCTTCGCGAGCGATCGGATCTCCGGCGTGATGGTCGTTCCGGGCAGGCTTCCGATGAGCAGCTGGCCAATTTCGCGGCGAATCGTGCTTGGCACACGCTGATTATAGAACCTGACGTTCGGGGTTCGATGTTCGGCGACCGAACTCCCGAACCTCGAACGTCGAACATCGAACCGCGAACGACATGTCCGTATAACAACCGTCGTTGCGCTTTAGCTAGGCTGTGAAGATGAGCCGTTCGCGTTCGTCGCGCACTCGATCGTATCGATATCTCCTCGGTGACCACCGGGCTGAGGCCGCCCGTCTTCGGGCACAAGGGAGGCTCTGGGATCCGACGGCGTTCGCCCTCTTCGATCGCATCGGCGTCAAGCGTGGCTGGCGCGTCCTCGAGATCGGGCCGGGTCAGGGATCGCTGCACGTCGAGCTGCGGAAACGCGTCAGTGGACCTGTCGATGCCGTAGAGCCATCCGCCACCTTCCGTCGTCGTCTGCATCAACTGGCCGCACGCGACGAGCTCGGTTTCGGTACAACGTGGAAGACGATGCTGGCGGACACGACGCTTCCGCGCGCGACCTACGACTTGATCTTCGCGCGATGGGTGTTCCTGTTTCTCCCCCATCCCGAGCGCCACCTGCGCCAGCTGGTGTCCGCGCTCAAGCCAGGCGGTGTCCTGGCGATCGAAGACTACCGCCGCGAGACGCTGTCGATGGTTCCGTGTCCGCGCGAATGGCCGGCATTCATGGCCGCCGACGCCGCCTTCTTCGCAACGCAGGGCGGCGATGCCAGCATTGCTGGACGATTGCCAGAGATGTTCGAACGTGCCGGCCTCGAAATCATCGACATCACGCCGACGATCAAGACCGGCCATCCCGGATCGGCGGTGTGGAATTGGCTGTCAACGTACTTCCTCGGCGTGATGGATCAACTCGGCCGTCTTCGACCGCTGACGCCAGCGAGTGCAACACGCTTGAGCCGGCAGTGGATCGCCAACGCTCGCAAGCCAACATCGCTGCTGGTTGGTCCGGCGCTCATCGATGTAGTCGGGAAAAAGTGGGAGAAGTGAAAGGGGTGGACTTTCACTTTTCCACTTCTTCAACTTTTTCCACTTCTTCCCCTTGCTACCTATAATCCCGAGGTGCGTATCGCCACCTCGGCACCGACGCGAATCGACCTGGCTGGAGGCACCATCGACATCTGGCCGCTCTATCTATTTCACCCTGGCGCGCAGACGCTGAACGCAGCGATCAGCCTGCGCGCGACCGCGCGGGTCGAGCCGCGCAGCGATTCGCGAATCGTCATTCGATCGGAGGATACGGGCGCAACGGTCGAAGCCGCCGACTGGCGCGATCTCTGGAACGCGAAAAATCTCCGGCTGCTCTCGCTGCTGGTGCACTTCTTCGAGGTGCGCGGCATCACCTTGACGACCTCGTCTCAATCGCCCACGGGCGCCGGCATCGCCGGATCGTCGGCGCTGAATGTCGCGGTGTGTGCGGCGCTCGCAGACTGGAAGCGAATGCACTACGACCCTGAAGGGTTGCTGCAGGTGGCGATGAACGTCGAAGCGCAGTGCATCAACGTGCCCACCGGACTCCAGGACTATCGTCCCGCCCTCTACGGTGGCCTGGCTGCGGTCGAGCTCGACGTCGATGGCGTGCGGCGCGTGCCGCTTCATGTCGATCTCGCCGAGCTCCAGCGGCGCATCGTTCTCTGTTATACCGGCGAGCCCCGCAACTCGGGCACGAACAACTGGGAGATCATGAAGAAGCATATCG
>Ga0075424_100006826_pt1 | contig 11021 bp, 9 predicted proteins | sample SoiMethybrSBSTD3_FD_75301 | JGI IMG/M metagenome (GOLD analysis project Ga0075424, IMG submission 75301) | Bulk soil microbial communities from a Populus tree surrounding site in Tennessee, USA - Soil MetaG P. TD hybrid SBSTD3 | ecosystem: Environmental > Terrestrial > Soil > Tree plantation...
AGGATGTACACCGGCGGGATCAGAAGCGCGGTGCCCACGCCCTCGAAGAAGGAGTTCCCGACGATCAGCACTCCGAGGCCGGGCGCGATCGCGCTCAGCAGAGCCCCGATGCCGAACAGCGCCAACCCGGTGATCAGGCACCTCTTCCGGCCCCACCGTTCGGTCAACTTGCTGCAGGGGATCATCAGGATCGCCATCGTGAGCAGGAACAGGGTGATGCACGTTTGCACGCCCTTCACGTCCGTGTTCAGATCGTTGCTGATCTCGCCGATCATCACGTTCATGTTCGAGCCGGCGAAGCTACAGATGAACTGAGCAAGCGCAAGCGGCAGAATCAGCCTCCGCGCCGAAGCTCGCGACCGCTCCCGCGGCGCCGCGCCTAGGCCCGCCGTTGACACGCCCTCAGCCACCAGAACTACCTCACTCCCGGAGTCGGTGATCACCAACGCCGAGCCGGCGAAACTCGAAAGCGCGCCGACCCCGTCACGCTGGCCCCATGCGACCGCACAGAGAAGCCCCCACCAAGCAGACGCGAGTCTACACTCGCCCCAACCTGACCACCGCCGTCGATGCGGACACTGCTCGGCTATGCGTCCATCGACGATTCGCCCAGTGGTCGCCCCGCTGCCACGGACTCTCGGGCGTCTCGCGGCAGAGCCAGCGGCCCGACTCGGAGCACCGGCAGGTCTCCCGGCGGAGCAGTGGCCCGGCAGCGGCCGGTGCGGGCGGTCGCACAACCCGCACCGAGTGGCAGGCGAAAGGCGTGCCACCGGCAGTCATTGGGGCACTTCCGTTCCCACCTCGCGTACGGCCGCCTCGGCCGATGGGCCGGACACGGCTTGGCTATGCGATGCGCCCGGGAGGAATCGAACCTCCGACACACAGATTCGAAGTCTGTTGCTCTATCCCCTGAGCTACGGGCGCGGGCGCGGCGGTTGGGCTAGGGGTGACCGGTGGGACTCGAACCCACGTCCTCCTGGACCACAACCAGGGGCTACCACCAGCTGAGCTACGGCCACCGCGAGTCCTCGTAGGATACCCGCACGCGCGGGCGTGGCGGAACTGGTAGACGCGCCGGCCTTAGGAGCCGGTGGCCCCGGCCGTGGAGGTTCGAGTCCTCTCGCCCGCATGCTGGCCGCCCAGTCCGCTCGGTGGCGCTCCCGCGACCCCGCGACTAAGGTTAGAGCACGGCACCCGGGTCTCGGGCCCGCCGTCCCCTCGCATGAAGACCCAGGTCTCCGAACTCCCCGAGAACCGCGTACGCCTCGATGTCGAGGTCCCTGCGGACGACGTCGATCACGCGTTCGACCATGCGCTCTCCGACCTCTCGCAGAGCGTCCGCATCCCGGGCTTCCGCAAGGGCAAGGCGCCCAAGCCGCTCGTCATGCGCCAGCTCGGCCGTGACACGGTGATCGAGGAGGCCCTGCGCGACCACCTGAATGGCTGGTACTCGCGCGCCGTCGCCGTCGCCGGGATCGACCCGGTCTCGCGACCCGAGATCGACTGGTCGGACGAACCGGTCGAGGGCACGCCGTTCAGCTTCACCGCCGAGGTCGAGGTGAAACAGGCGCCGGAGGTGAAGTCCTACAAGGGGCTCGACGGCGTGAAGGAGTCTGCCGAGGTGCCGCAGGAGGCCGTCGACGCCGAGATCGAGCGTCTGCGGCTCACGGTCGCCGAGCTTCGGCCCGTGGAGCGCGGCGCGGCCGACAACGACTTCCTCGTCATCGACTTCGAGGGGACCGTCGACGGCAAGCCCTTCGACGACAGCGCGGGCACCGACTACGGCGTCGAGCTCGGCGCGGGCCGGCTGGCCCCCGACCTCGAGCGCGGGCTGCTCGGCATGAAGGCCGGCGACGAGCGCAACATCGAGCTCCCGCTCCCGCCCGACAGCGAGGACGCGAAGCTGGCCGGAAAGACGGCGGTCTTCCACGTCACCGTGAAGGACGTGAAGGAACGCGTGCTCCCGGCGCTCGACGACGAGCTGGCGACCTCGGTGAGCGAGTTCGACACCCTCGGCGAGCTCAGGGCCGACATCCACGAGCGGATCCGCGAGGCGCTCGACCGCGAGGTCGAGATGCGCTTCCGTGCCTCGGTCCTCCAGTCGCTCGCCGACCAGCTCAAGACCGAGGTGCCCGACGCGCTCGTGCGAAACCGCGTCGCCGACTTGGTGCGCTCGCTGCTGCAAAACCTGGCCGCGCGCGGCGTCGCCGTCGAGGACTACCTGCGCGTCACCGGGCAGACCGGCGAGGAGCTCGCCGCGTCGGTCCGGCCGCGGGCCGAGGACTCGGTGAAGAAGGACCTGGCGCTCGAAGCTGTGGTCGCCGCGGAGGGCATCCAGGTGACCGACGAGATGATCGAGGAGTGGGTGCGCGAGCAGGCCGCCGAGGGCGACGAGGACGCCGACTCGGCCGTCGAGCGGCTCCTCGGCGATCCCGCCACCAAGACCGCCCTGCGCCAGGACCTCGCCGCCCAGAAGGCGCTCGACGTCGTCGTGGAGAACGCCAAGCCGATCACGCCCGAGCAGGCCGAGGCGAAGGGCAAGTTGTGGACGCCGGGGCAGGAATCGGAGGCGGCCGGCGAAAAGTCATCCCCCATCTGGACCCCGGCGGGCGCCGGGGGGCCTACCTGAGGAGCGCAATGAGCCCACTGATTCCGATGGTGATCGAGCAGACGTCGCGCGGAGAGCGGTCGTTCGACATCTACTCCCGGCTCCTGAACGAGCGGATCGTCTTCCTGGGCACGCCCGTCGACGATCAGATCGCCAACCTCATCGTGGCCCAGCTCCTGCACCTCGAGTCCGAGGATCCCGACAAGGACATCTCGCTCTACATCAACTCGCCGGGCGGCTCGGTCTATGCCGGGCTCGCGATCTACGACACGATGCAGTTCGTGAAGCCCGACGTCCAGACCATCTGCGTCGGCATCGCGATGAGCATGGGCGCGCTCCTCCTGGCGGGCGGCGCGAAGGGCAAGCGGATGGCGCTCCCCAACGCGAAGATCCTCATTCACCAGGTCAGCTCTGGATTCCAGGGCCAGGCGACCGATATCGAGATCCATGCGCGTGAGATCCTCGACCTGCGAAAGCGCCTCGACCAGATCATCGCCGACAAGACGGGGCAGCCGATGGAGAAGGTCTCGCGCGACACGGAGCGAGATTTCTTCATGTCCGCGGACGAAGCGACCGATTACGGAATCATCGACCGCGTGATCGCGAAGCACTGAACCATGGCCCGACCGACCGACACCAACGAACAGCTCCTCTGCAGCTTCTGCGGCAAGTCGCAGCGGCAGGTGAAGAAGCTCATCGCCGGCCCCGGCGTCTACATCTGCGACGAGTGCATCGACCTCTGCAACGAGATCATCGACGAGGAGCTCACCACTCCCGCCCAGCTCGATCTCGACAACCTGCCGAAGCCGAAGGAGATCTACGCGGTCCTGAACGACTACGTGGTCGGGCAGGAGGAGGCCAAGCGCACGCTGTCGGTGGCGGTCTACAACCACTACAAGCGCGTGCAGATGGCCGGCCAGACCGACTCGGAGGTCGAGCTCGCCAAGTCGAACATCCTGCTGCTCGGCCCGACCGGCTGCGGCAAGACGCTGCTCGCCCAGACGCTGGCGCGGATCCTGAACGTCCCGTTCGCGATCGCCGACGCCACCGCGCTCACCGAGGCCGGCTACGTCGGCGAGGACGTCGAGAACATCCTGCTCAAGCTGATCCAGGCCGCGGATTTCGACGTGAAGAAGGCCGAGACCGGGATCATCTACATCGACGAGGTCGACAAGATCGCGCGCAAGGCCGACAACCCGTCGATCACGCGCGACGTGAGCGGCGAGGGCGTCCAGCAGGCGCTGCTCAAGATCCTCGAGGGCACCGTCGCGAGCGTGCCGCCGCAGGGCGGGCGCAAGCACCCCCACCAGGAGTTCCTGTCGATCGACACGACGAACATCCTGTTCATCTGCGGCGGGGCGTTCGCCGACCTCGACAAGATCATCGAGCGGCGCATCGGCCGCAACTCGATCGGGTTCGGCGCCGAGCTGCGCTCGCGCAAGAACGGCCCGTCGAAGGATCTCTTCCCGCAGGTGATGCCCGAGGACCTCATCTCCTACGGGCTCATCCCCGAGTTCATCGGCCGCCTGCCCGTCGTCTCGGCAGTCCACGCGCTCGACCGCGACGACCTGATCCGCATCCTGCTCGAGCCGAAGAACGCGCTCGTCAAGCAGTACGAGCGGTTCTTCAACTACGACTCGATCGAGCTCGTCTTCACCACGGACGCACTGAGCGCGATCGCGACGCGGGCCCTCGAGCGAGCCACCGGCGCCCGCGGCCTGCGCTCCATCATCGAGGCGGCGCTCCTGAACGTGATGTTCGACCTGCCGTCGCGCAAGGACGTGAACAAGTGCGTCGTCACGCGCGAGACGATCGAGAAGCACCTCGACCCGACGCTGGTCACCGAGGGCGGCCCGAGCGTCGACGTCACCGAAGAGCTGCGCGAAGAGTCGGCATAGCTCCCGGGTAGCGGGTGCTTCACCTCCTCGCGGCGCTGCTGGCGATCCTGGGAGGGGGCGGTCACCATCCGGCCCGGCTGCGGGTGGCCGAGCCGCGCGCATACGAGGTCTGGGACGGCCGGCTCCAGGGCCGGGCGCCGGGGATCGTCCACGTCCGCACCGGCGGGCACCGCTACACGCTCGTGCCGGGCCCGCGCGGCCGGTTCTCGGTCCGCGTCTCGCACGTCGTCCGAGGCGACACGACGGTGACCGTCGCAGGCCGCCGGATCCCCGTCTACGGGCTACCGCCCGGCTCGCTCCGGCCGCTCGCGCCGGCCCGCGACGACCGCCGGCTCGACCGCGACCTGGGCTCCCTCGCGGCCCGCACGACCCCGGCGGTGGCGGCGTACGTGCACAGGGCCGGCGGCCATGCCGGAGCTTGGAACGCCGGTGCCGAGTTCGAAGGCGCCTCGACGCTCAAGCTGCCGATCATGGTCGCGGCGCTCGAGCGGATCGGCGGCGAGCCGCGCGCGACGCCGTACTGGGCGCCGTTCGTCGCGATCACGCGCTACTCGAGCAACGAGGCCGCCGATGAGGCGCTCGAGCTCCTCGGCGGGAGCGAGGTGGGCGGGGCCACCGACATGGTCGCGGCCATGCGCGGCCTCGGGCTGCTCCACACGTACATGTACGGCGGCTACCTGACCGATCCGGACGCCGGCGGCGGCCCGCCGGTGCACATCGACAGCTCTCCGCCGCCGTCGGTCAAGTACACGACGGCCGCCGACATGGCCCGGCTCGGGGCGTGGCTCGCCGACGCGGCCGCCGGCTCCGGGCCGCTCGTCCGCCACGGTGTGACCCGGCACGAGGCGCGCGAGCTGCTCTACCTGATGCTGCACGCGGCCGACCCGGGCCTCGTCTCGCCCGGTGCGGCCGGACGGCCCGTCGCCCACAAGATCGGCTGGCTCGAGACCTCACGCGACGACGTGGCGATTGTCTTCACGCGGCACGGCCCGGTGGTCGTGGCCGTCTACGCGCAGGGCTCGATCGACGCGACCGTCTACGAGTTCGGGCGGAGCGTGGCGCGCGCAGCGCTCCGCTAGCCGCGATCGGCGGGCGAGTGCTCGCGCGAGCATCGGCATCGCACGGGCCACTCGCGGCAGTCGGAGCAACGCGACTGCATCTGGAACGCGGCCCACGCCATGAGCACGATGAGGCACACCATCGCCGCGAAGAGCGGGCCGGGGTTCACCGTCAGCGCGCTCTTGTCGTGGTGGGAGTGCTCGAGGACGTATTGGTGCCAGAAGGCCTTGTACATGGAAGCCCGGGGTGGTGGGTGCCCTAGATGTCATCGCCCGGAAGGGCCTCCGACTGTAGCCCCGCGTACCCCCGCGCGCTGTCGTCGGAAACACCATCCACGATCGAGATGGTGTGTCCCGAATGCTCGCGCCTCCGGACGTCCCACCGCCGTGTGCATGGCGGGCGTGACCGCTGCAAGGCGTACGCCTTGCAGCTTGTCCTCGGTCGGCCCAATATCTCGTCGATATTGACCCTCCCTGCGTCCTTGCGCTGCTCGCTTCTCGCCGCCGGGAACATCCCGAGGATTCGGGACAAACCATCTAGGATGGCGCCCATGGACGCCCGCTACGAGCCGAGCACGGCCGAGCCGCCCACCTTCCAGCGCTGGGAGGCCGCGGGCGTGTTCGGGGGCATGCCCGAGTCGGGCCGCGACCCGTTCGTGATCGCGCTCCCGCTCCCCAACGTGACCGGCGACCTGCACATGGGCCACGCGCTGAACGGCAGCTACCAGGACACGCTCATCCGCCTGCGGCGCATGCAGGGCCGCGACTCGCTCTGGATCTGCGGGACGGACCACGCCTCGATCGCCGTCCACGCGGTGATCGAGAAGCAGCTCCGCGCCGCGGGCCTCACGCGCTGGGACCTGGGCCGCGAGCGCTTCCTCGAGCGCGTGTCGCGGTGGCGGGAGGAGACGGGCGCCACGATCATCCGCCAGTTCAAGCGGCTGGGCTGCTCGCTCGACTACGAGCACGAGCGGTTCACCATGGACGCGGGCTACGTCGACGCGGTGCTCACGACGTTCGTCGAGCTCTACGGCAAGGGCTACATCTACCGCGACAACCGCATGATCAACTGGTGCCCGACCTGCGCCTCGACCATCTCCGACCTCGAGGTGCGCTTCGAGCACGCGGTCGACACCCTGTACGAGGTCCGCTACCGGATCGCCGGCACGGACGATTTCCTGACGGTCGCGACGGTGCGCCCCGAGACCATCCTGGCCGACACGGCGGTGGCGGTGCATCCCGACGACGAGCGCTACACCCACCTCGTCGGCCGCACGGCGATCGTGCCGCTGGTGGAGCGCGAGGTGCCGATCATCGCCGACGACTACGTGAAGATGGACTTCGGGACCGGCGCGCTCAAGGTGACGCCCGGCCACGACCCGAACGACTTCGAGATCGGCCGCCGTCATGGGCTCGCAGAGCTGGCGGCGATCGGGTTCGACGGCCGCATGACCGAGCTGGCCGGCGAGTTCGCCGGGCTGCCGGTGGCCGAGGCGCGCGACAAGGTGCGCGACGCCCTCTTCGCGCAGGAGCTCCTGCGCAAGGAGCAGCCGTACGAGCACGAGGTCGGCCACTGCGACCGCTCCGGCGACCGGATCGAGCCCCTGATCTCGCTGCAGTGGTTCATGCAGATGGACGAGCTCGCGAAGCCGGCCAACGAGGCGGTGCGATCGGGCCGGGTGCGCTTCCACCCGAAGAACCAAGAGAACATCTACTACGACTGGATGCTGAACCTGCGGCCGTGGTGCATCTCGCGCCAGCTGTGGTGGGGGCACCAGATCCCGGTGTGGTACTGCCCGGACGGCCACCAGACGGCGGCGCGCTCCGAGCCCGAGGCCTGCGCGGAGTGCGGGTCGCGCGAGCTGGAGCGCGACCCCGACGTGCTCGACACCTGGTTCTCCTCGGCGCTCTGGCCGTTCGCCACGCTCGGATGGCCGGACCGCGACGACCCCCGGCTCGAGCGCTACTACCCCGGCGACGTGCTCGCGACGGCCCGGGACATCATCAACCTGTGGGTCGCGCGCATGCTGATGATGGGGCTCGAGTTCATGGGCGACATCCCGTTCGAGGACGTCGTCATCAACCCGACCATCCTGGCGCCCGACGGCCGCCGGATGTCGAAGTCGCTCGGCACCGGCATCGACCCGCTGGAGCTGGTCGACAGCTATGGCGCCGACGCCACCCGCTACGGGCTGCTCAAGATGAGCTCGACCCAGGACGTGCGCTTCTCCGCCGGGATGATCGAGGAGGGGGCGAAGTTCGCGAACAAGCTTTGGAACGCCGCCCGATTCGTGCTGACGCAGGCCGACACGACGGTCGCGCCGGCGCCGGCCGGGACGGCCCTCGAGGACCGCTGGATCCGCTCGCGGCTGGCCGCGGAGCTGGCCGGCGTCGTGGGCCAGATCGAGCGCTACGACTTCTCGGCGGCGGTGAAGCAGCTCTACGCGTTCGTGTGGAACGACTTCTGCGACTGGTACGTCGAGGCGGTGAAGCCGCGGCTGCGTGGCGAGGGGCGCGCCGAGGCGTCGGCCAACCTGCTGTGGGTGCTGGAGCAGATCCTGGCGCTCACCCATCCGGTGTGCCCCTTCGTGACCGAGGCGATCTGGGAGCACCTGCCGGGCGACCGCGGCCTCCTGATGCTCGCGCCAATGCCGGTGGCCGACGAGACGCACCGCGACCCGGCGGCCGAGGCCGACATGGGGCGTGCCATCGAGATCGTGACGGCGGCCCGCGCCGAGCCCGGCGCCCCGCTGGAGATCCCGGACGGGTTCGCGGGCGCCGCCATCGTGGCGCTGCTCGCTCCGAAGCCGGCCGGCGACGGCCAGCCACCGGACCGGGGCGCGCTCGAGCGGGAGCTCGAGAAGCTCAGGGCCGAGCTTCGCCGGGCCCAGGGCATGCTCGGGAACGAGCGGTTCACGAGCAAGGCGCCGCCGCAGGTGGTCGCCGCCGAGCGTGAGAAGGCGGAGCGGTTCGCCGCCGACGTCCGGGTCCTCGAGTCGCGGCTGGCCGCGCTCGAGTGACCGCGGCCGAGCGATACATCGACTCCCTCGAGCTCTTCGGGATGGCCTTCGGGCTCGAGCGGATGCACGACCTGCTGGCGGAGCTCGGGAACCCCGAGCGGTCGTTCGACGCGATCCACGTCGTCGGCACGAACGGCAAGGGCTCGACCGTCCTCTTCGCCGAGGCTCTGCTCGAGGCCGAGGGCGTGCACACCGGCGCCTACCTCTCCCCGCACCTCACCTCCTTCCGCGAGCGGATTCGGATCGGGGGCGCCGAGATCGCCCCGGAGGCCTACGAGGAGGCGGTGCTGCGGGTGCGCGACACGGCGGGGGCGGCGGTGACGCAGTTCGAGGCGCTCACGGCCGCAGCCTTCTGCGCGTTCGAGGCTGCGGGGGTGGAGTGGGGGGTCGTCGAGGCCGGGCTCGGCGGCCGGCTCGACGCCACGAACGTCCTCTCGCGCTCGCGCGTCCAGGTCCTCACGAACGTGTCGCTCGAGCACACCGAGCTTCTCGGGACGACCCGCGAGGCCATCGCCGCCGAGAAGCTGGCCGTCGTGCCCGAGGGCGGCCGGCTGGTGGTGAGCGAGCCGGAGTGGGCGAGCCTCGTCCCGCAGGCCGGGGAGGTCGTCGTGGTGCGGGCGGAGGGCACCTACCAGGATCAGAACCGGGCCGTCGCCCGGGCCGCCGTGGAGCTCGCCCTGGGGCGGGGAGTCGACCCCGCGGCGATGGCCGGCGTGCGCGTGCCGGGAAGGATGGAGGTGCGCGGCAGCGAACCGCTCGAGGTATGGGACGGCGCGCACAACCCCGACGGCATGGCCCGGCTCGTCGCCGAACTGCCGGCGCTGCTCGACGGCCGAGCGCCGCGCGTCGCCGTCCTCTCGACACTCGGCGAAAAGGACGTCGCCGGGATGGCGCGGCTCCTCTCGGGGGTATGTGACGTGATCGTCGCAACGCAGTCGACGAACCCCAGGGTGCTGCCCGCCGCCGAGCTCGCGGCCGTCGCGGGCGGCGAGGCCGAGCCCGACCCGGTCAGGGCGCGCGAGCGCGCGATCGAGCTCGCTGGGAGCCGCGGTGCGGTGATTGTCTGCGGCTCGCTGTATCTTTTACACGACCTGATCACGCGGTCTCCCGGTGCAGAGGCCGCGCGGAGCCCTGCCTGACCGTGCTCGACCTCCTCGCCGCGACAACCACAAGCGACACCACGGGGCCGTTCAACGGCGTCAGTGACTTCTTCAGCTCGAGCTATTTCGCCGCGTTCGAGAAGCTGATGATCATCTTCGTGGTGGCGTTCTACCTGGCGCTGATCTTCTGGACCGCCAAGGACGCCCGCCGCCGCATCGAGGATCCCGTGATCGTCGCTGTGTGCATCGCCACCGCCTTCTTCTTCCCGTTCGTCGGCGTGCTGGTCTACCTGATCCTGCGTCCGCCGGAGTACCTGGCCGACGTGCGCGAGCGCGAGCTCGAGATCAAGGCGATGGAGCGCCGGCTGGGTGCCGACTCGGTCTGCCCCTACTGCCGCAACCCCGCCGAGGCAAGCTTCCTGAGCTGCCCTCACTGCGGCACGAAGCTGAAGCAGGCGTGCCGCCGCTGCAAGGCGCCGCTCGAGCCGTCGTGGCGGCTGTGCCCCTACTGCGAGACGGCCACCGTGCAGACGCCGCCGACCGCCGAGCGCACGCGCCGCGAGTCCACCACGGAACGGCCGGTCCGATAGAGCGGACGCTCCTTATGGTGAAGCCTGACGGGGTCGCCCGCGGGCTCGTGGGCGAGATCGTGTCGCGCATCGAGCGGCGCGGGCTCTCGATCCGGGCGATGCGGCTCCTGTGGGTCTCGCCCGAGCAGGCCGCCGACCACTACGCCGAGCACAGCGAGAAGTCCTTCTACCCGGGACTGGCCGAGTTCATCACGTCCGGGCCGGTCGTCGCGATGGTCATCGAGGGCGACTCGGCCGTCTCGACGGTGCGGGGGATGATGGGCGCCACCAATCCGCTCGACTCGGCGCCCGGCACGATCCGGGGCGACTTCGCGCTCGAGATCGGCGAGAACATCGTGCACGGCTCCGACTCGCCGGCGAACGGCGAGCGCGAGATCGCGATCTACTTCTCCGAGCCGGATCTGGTGTGATCGCCCGGGCGCTCGAGCTCGGGCCCCTCGTCCTCGCATCCAGCTCGCCGCGGCGGCGCGAAATCCTCGGACTGCTCGGGATCGAGTTCACCGTCGTCGAGCCGGACTACGCGGAGGAGGACATCGCCGATCTCGATCCGGCCGCCCTGGCCGAGGCGCACGCCCGCGGCAAGGCGGCCGCCGTTCCCGGCGAGCGCGTGCTCGGCGTCGACACGCTTGTGGCGCTCGACGGCGTCGTGTTCCAGAAGCCGGCCGACGCGGACGAGGCGCGGTCCTTCCTGCGCGCGTTGTCGGGGCGGACGCACACGGTTCACTCCGGCCTCTGCCTGCGGGTCGC
>Ga0075424_100006828_pt1 | contig 11021 bp, 10 predicted proteins | sample SoiMethybrSBSTD3_FD_75301 | JGI IMG/M metagenome (GOLD analysis project Ga0075424, IMG submission 75301) | Bulk soil microbial communities from a Populus tree surrounding site in Tennessee, USA - Soil MetaG P. TD hybrid SBSTD3 | ecosystem: Environmental > Terrestrial > Soil > Tree plantation...
CCAAACTGATTCCGTTTGAGTGTGCCGTGTGCCTTGTTTCCCGTCGCTGGATTGATCGTCGCGAAATAGGATGTCGCGTTGAACAAATCATTCCGTACGAACTCGAACAAGTCCCCGTGCAGCTCGTTTGTTCCGGACTTCGTCACTACAGCAACGGATGCGGAGTTGCCCTTGCTTGCAGACAGGCCTGTTGACTCCACCTTAAATTCCTGTGTAGCGTCGGGAAATGGCATGGTCATCGTCGAGCCGATTGCGAAGTTCAGATGGTTGGCGCCGTCGAGCGAGTAGTCTGTTCCAAACGCCAGGCCGCCGCTGATCGAATACAGCTGGCCACCGCCCAAAACACCGCGGGGTGCGCCGGTGGACACGGCCGTTCCGGTGAGCGTGACGAGGTCCTGAATATTGCGGCCGTTAAGAGGTAGTTCAAGAATGCGCGCGTTTTCGACGATTTGCCCAACACCGACGCTTCGCGTTTCAACGAGCGCCGCGTTGGCCTGAACTTCTACCTGTTCGCTGACCTGTCCCACTTCGAGGGTTGGGTTCACCACCGGATTCGCATTGACCTGCAATACGATTCCGTTTTGCACGAATGTGCGGAAACCTGGCAGTGCGGCTTCCAACTTATACGGACCTGTTGCCAGATTCGACAGGACGTAACTTCCGGTTTCGTTTGTAACTGTTGTCCGAACGATACCGGTGTCCGTCTGCGTCGCAGTCACTTCGACACCCGGCAATACGGCGCCGCTTTGATCTTTAACGGCGCCGCTGATCTGGGCTGTCGCCTGGCCCCAGACCATCGTGGTCAGCAGACAGGTCAACAGCACAACCGCGCACCCAATGACGATACGATTATTCATCCATGCTCCTTCATCCCCGTTTCAATTAACTTCGTGTGGAACTATAGACACGCTACGTTGAGGGTGTCTACGAGTTTTGGCGCGAACCTGTAGCGGCGGTCTATGAACGTGTGCATGAATCGAAATGAGGCGATAGTCCCCTCCTTGCATCACCGCAAGGAGGGGTGGCCGAGCGATTAAGAAAATTGCGCGAAGCATCCGCTTACAGCGAGGCCGGGGTGGTTTTCCGATGAGAACAATATGGAAAACCACCCCGGCTGTGTCTGCTTCGGTGGCTTCGCAATATTTTTTGATGACACAGCGTCCCTCCTTGCGGTGATGCAAGGAGGGACTATCGCCTGATTCCGATTTGTTCACAGCTTCTATGACCGCCGACAATGCGCAATTCGAGATCGTCAGCGGTCATAGACCGCCGCTACAGTACTGTCTTCTCGAGAGGTTCCTGCTTCACGGAACCGTTCACAACCGACATGCGATAGGCATTGGCCTCAGGTCGCGATACCACCACGCGGAGGATCTCTTCGCCGACGAAGTGCACGGCAGCGCAATCATCGAGCGCAAGCCCGGGACGAATGCGGCCCTCCAGCAGCATCTTCTCGAATGAGGGACGTCGGTCGACTTCGCCGTCGAAGTGGGGACAGCAGCTCCCCTTTAGAAATCCCATGCAGTCCATGACCTTCAGCTCGTCGGCAAATGAATCCGTGATGCCTTGCTCGAACCAACAGATTGCGCCGGCGCTGATACCCGCCAGAACCACGCCTCGTTCCCAAGCTTCTCTGAGAATCTTGTCGAATTCCCATTCGCGCCAGACCGCGAGCATGCTCTTCGTATTGCCTCCACCCACGTAAATCACATCCTGATCAAACACGAGCGATCGCAGCTCCGGCGTGCGTTCGAAGAAAGGGAGATGAGAAGGAACACATTGCAGCTGGCGATAAGCGCGATAGAAATTGGCAACGTATCGGACGGCATCACCGGTTGCCGTTGGGACGAAGCACACTTTCGGATTCGGCTTCGCAGCCTGCTGCAAAATGTAGACGTCCAGCGAGAGATTTTCCGGCTCCATGGAGAATCCGCCCCCGCCCAATGCGATGATCTGACGACGCTCCTGATTCACTCGTCTGAGTCTTCCTTCCCGGTTTCCATATGAAACTTGTGGAGCACATGATGAATCACGGGGGCGAGCATCACACCGGCGAGGACAAGAAATACGATGCCGGCAAACAGGGCATACAAACCGGCGAGCCACTTTCCTGCTGTCGTGTGCAGCGGATCAACCGGCCCCATGCCCCCGAGGAGCATCGCAGCGTTCAAAAACGCATCCGCCCACGGCAGTCGTTCGACGAAATGGTAAATCGACATTCCGATCGCGAGAGCACCGATGCCCAACGGTATAACCGCAGCGCCATGGCTCAACATTCTGCCAATGACATGCCACGGTGAGGGAGGATGTGAGGTGCGTTTATTCAAGGTCGATGCGGCCGATTCCGAGTTGTTCGCCGACAAGGCGGCCAACGAGAAGGTCCAGGGTTTCACCGGTGGATGGAAGTGTGAAAGCATCGCCCGACCAGTCCAGCTTGAAACTCGTCGACTGTGCAGAAATCCAAATCTGGCGGGTCGGAGCCTGAGGGCTGATGACGATCTTTCCGGGATTGGGTTCCGCGACTTCGATCGTCAGTACTCCATTCTGGAGGTTGACCTCAATGTCGTGCTCATCGACAACCGGATCCAGCGATCGATTGATGTGATTCAACGCGGCGTCACAGTGCGTGCGAAACTCGGCTTCGGTGAGTGCCATCGGCAAGTATTATAAGTACGTATTTCGTGTTTGCCGCAACCAAGAAAGATGCACGTAGTCGCGTGGCTTTAGCCCGCGCTGTGTTGCGGGATGAACGCGGGCTAAAAGCCACGCGACTACGTGCATACCATTGATTACGGCATTAAATAAAGGATTCTTACCGTGGGTGTTCTTCTTACTCCGATCGTTGTTAAAGACCAGCTGACACTCGAAGACCTTCGCGGCAAGACACTCGCGGTGGATGGAAACGGGGAACTCTATCAATTCCTCGCGCTGATCCGGCTTCGCGATGGCTCGCCGCTAATGGATTCGAAAGGACGCATCACTTCGCACCTGTCCGGGCTTTTCTACCGCGTCACTCGGTTGATCGCCGACTACGGCATCCAACTCGCATTCGTGATGGACGGAAAACCACCGTCACTGAAGTTCGCCGAAATCGAACGCCGGCGCGGCATCAAGGCGCGATACGACGCTGAACATGCAGCGGCGCTGCAAGCGGGTGATATGGCTAAGGCCTATTCGAAGGCAACGATGACGTCGCGCCTCAGCCGCGGAATGGTCGATGAAGCGATCGAGCTCCTGCGCTTGATGGGAATTCCCGTCGTTCAGGCTCCGTCGGAAGGAGAAGCACAGGCGTCGCACATGTGCCTGACCGGCAGCGTCTGGGCAGCCGCGAGCAAGGACTATGACTGTCTCCTGTTCGGCGCGCCACGTCTCTTACGATTCCTTACAATTTCGGGTAAAGAGTTTCTTCCGAGCAAAGCTTCTTTTCGACCGCTGACTCCCGAGCTGATCGATTCCGCCAGGATGCTCGAGCACTACGGCATCACGCGCGCGCAGTTGATCGACCTGGCCATCCTTGTCGGAACCGATTTCAACGAGGGGATTAAAGGAATTGGCCCGAAAAAAGCGTTGAAACTCGTTCAGGACTTCGGCTCAATTGAGAGCATGCCTGCCGAAATTCGTACCGCAGCCGGCACCGCAGTGCCGGAGATCCGCGACATATTCCTTCACCCCGAAGTCACAAACGAATATTCCGTGACTTTCGCTCCGCCTGATCGGGAAGGTATCATTCGGTTTCTCTGCGACGAGAGGGAATTCTCGACGGAACGGGTGAACGCCGCCCTGGAGCGGGCTTTTCAGTGAACACGTTTGAACTTACAAAGCAGTTGATGTCGATTCCGTCCGTATCCGGAACGGAGGGAAAAGTCGGGGAGTTTCTCGAATCGCATCTCGGACACCTGGGCTATCGCGTCGAGCGCCAGAACGTGAGCCAGGATCGATTCAACGTCATGGCGTTTGCAGGTGGCGATCCGCAGGTTATGCTGTGCACCCACATCGACACGGTACCGCCGGTGTTGCCGATCCGAGAAGACGACGACTTCCTCTATGGGCGCGGCGCCTGCGATACGAAAGGTATTATCGCGGCGATGCTGGAGGCCGGCGCGCGTCTCCGCAGCGAGGGCAGGACGAACTTCGGATATCTGTTCGTCGTCGCGGAGGAAACGGATAGTTCGGGAGCGAAAGCCGCAAATGCGCTGAAGTGGAATACGAGGTACACGATCGTCGGTGAGCCGACCGAGAACCAGCTGGCCCGCGCGCAAAAAGGTTCGATGATGGCCAATCTCACGGTCAAAGGACGGGCCGCCCACTCGGGCTATCCCGAGCGCGGCATTTCGGCAATCGATAATCTTCTTAAAGTTCTGGCGGATGTCCAGACCGAGGATTGGGGAAACGATCCTGTCCTTGGAAAAGGTACCGTCAACATTGGATATCTGCATGGCGGCGAGCGTGCCAACATTGTGGCCGCTCATGCGACGGCATCGATCATGATTAGACTCGTCACTCCGCGCGTCGAGGTTGAAGAGAAGATGCGGAAGATTGCCGCAAACCGAGCTACGATGGAAGTGCTCAGCGCCTCCGATCCGCAGATCCTGCATGTAGTGGACGGTTTCCCGACAACGGTTGTGTCGTTCGGTAGCGATGTGCCGCATCTGGAGAATCTCGGAAAACGGCTCCTGGTCGGTCCCGGATCCATTCTCGATGCACACAGTGCAGACGAGAAGATCAGCAAAAGGGGATTGATGGACGGCGTGGATCTTTACGAACAGCTCGTACGAAAACTCCTGTCATGAGAATTGCACTCATCGGCTTCGGCAAAATGGGACGCGAAATCGATGCCCTCGCGCGCGAACAGGGAGAGACAATCGCCCGCGTATTCGAGATCGACAGTCCCGTTCGGCCCCAGGATTTGGTAGACGTCGATGTATGCATCGATTTTTCCACGCCGGATTCCGTGCTCGCGAACATTCGCTGCGCGGCCGAAGCGCGACGAGATATCGTCGTCGGCACGACGGGATGGGACACGCATTTGCCGGAAATTCGCAACATCGTGAAAGACTCCGGCCTTTTGTATTCGTCGAATTTTTCGCTCGGCATGAATATCTTTTTTCGGATCACTGCAAATGCCGCCGAGTTGATGCGCAAGTCTGCGGAATACGATCCGTATATTGAGGAAATACATCATCGCCAGAAGGCGGACAGTCCAAGCGGAACGGCGCTAAGCCTTGGACGAATTCTTCTGAAGCGGATCGATCGAAAGAAAGATATCCTTTCGCATCCACCGGAAGGGAAGATTCCGCCGGATAAATTGCATATTGCGTCGATACGTGCAGGTAGCGTGACGGGCATTCACACGGTCGGATTCGATTCGGAGGCGGACCTCATCGAGCTTCGTCATACCGCAAAGAATCGCCGGGGATTCGCGCTTGGCGCATTGACCGCAGCGCGATGGCTGCGCGGGCGCAAGGGCATTTACACGATGGACGATGTGGAGTTGTGAGGGCACCATGAGTAAGAAGTCATTTCGAGGAACAGGAACCGCACTGGTGACGCCATTTAAGTCGGATGGTTCTATCGATGAAAGGGCGCTTCGCGCGCTCGTCGACTTCCAGATTGCAGAAGGAATCGACATGATCCTGCCATGCGGCACGACCGGCGAAGGCGCCACGCTCAGCTGGGATGAGACGGACCGGGTCACACAGATCGTCATCGAACAAGCCAGAGGCCGCGTGCCGGTGATCGTCGGAGCGGGGAGCAATTCGACTGCGGAAGCGATTGAAGGTACAAAACACGCGGCGCGTCTTGGCGCCGACGGCGTACTTTCTGTGGGGCCGTACTACAACAAGCCGACCCAGCAGGGCTTCTTCGAACACTTCAAGGCAATTGCGGAGGCTGAGAACATCCCGATCGTCGTTTATAACGTGCCGGGCCGCACCGCGAGCAACATCGAAGCAACGACGATGCTGCGGCTCGCTGAAATTCCGAACATCGTTGCGGTGAAGGAGGCGTCGGGGAACCTGGCTCAGACTATGGAAATAATCCGGGATCGGCCATCGAACTTCCGCGTACTCGCCGGCGATGACTATCTTGCTCTTGCCGTTGTCTGCCTTGGTGGCGACGGTATCGTTTCGGTCGTGTCGAATGAGACGCCGCGAATGATGAGCGACATGATTAATGCCGGCCTGGAAGGAAACCTGGCAAAAGCTCGTGAGTTGCATTACAAGCTGCTTTCCCTGATGAACATGAATTTCATCGAGTCGAATCCGATTCCCGTGAAAGCCGCGATGGCAATGATGGGACTTCTCGAGGAGAACTATCGTTTGCCAATGGTGCGAATCAGTCCGGCCAATCGCGAGAAGCTGGCGAAGGTGGTCGAAGACGTTGGGCTGCTGCAGGGTGTGACGAAGCATTGAACACCATTGGGTCAGTGGGTCGACATATACATGTCCCATGGCACTGAGTTTGCAGGGACGCACCACGTTTCGGTCTACGCTCCCGTCATCGTGAAATACCGTGATGAAAAGACCGACGCATCGACGATGCTGGAACAGGCGCTTCGCTAGCGCATGGCATCACCCTACCTCCTGAGTTGAACTGCTCCTCGCCTCCGCGTAGGCGAGACTCTGATCTGCTTGTCAGTCTGGAATCTTCCTATGAAAACCTATCCCGCCTCTACTCAGATCCATGTTGATGAGTAACAGATAGTTGGCGTTGGCGGCTCTCAAAACCCATAGTGCTGGCAGGGAAAGTGCTTAGACAAACGCGGAGGATAAATTATCGATTGGGACAGCTTTCTGATTTGACACATCAAAAGCCGGCTCGTTTTACGGCGCATTCTAAACTCTGAAGCCTACCCCCCTTGCACCAATCAAAGGGTGAGAGTCTTCACCCGAACCCCTACCAGCGCCAAGAGCCGGCTTCCTACCTTTCGCGCAGCGAAATTTCAGTTCAGCAATCAGCATTTTGTAATGAAGATTTACAACTTCAAATTCTCGATCGCGCAGCGCTCCTATACAGCAGGTACATCACAACCGCCAGCAGCACCATTCCCGGCCAGTTATCCTCATGCACGCCCCAGAACGCCAGTACATCCGCACGTCCGGACGCGACGATCGGTACCGCCATGCCGATTCCAATTAGCGCCTCGCCTGTGATCAATCCCGCCGCGAACAGCACTCCACTGCGTTCGCCCGCTTCGCGAGCTTCAGCAGTCGGATGCGTGCGTCCGGCAAGCCATGCCACGAGCCCGCCCAGGAAAATTGCGACGGATAACTGAAGAGGAAGATATATTCCGATTGCCATCGCGAGCACCGGCATTCGGAACGAGCTGCCGCGCCTTTCGAGGAACGCATCGACTCCGATGACAACCACGGCCAGAAGAATTCCCAGAAAAACCATGTTCACCGGCAGCCCTCCCTGGAAAACGCCACGCGCGACAGAGGCCATGAGCGTGGCCTGTGGCGCAGGAAGTGGTCGTGGATGCTCCACCGTGGGGACACCGATGCCATATGCGCGAAGAAGAAGTGTGAGTGTCGGAGCCATGACGAAAGCAGCGGCGATTATTCCTACAGTATTCATCAGTTGTTGCTTGTAGGGAGTGGCACCGACAATTCGTCCCGCTTTCAGATCCTGAAGATTGTCGCCCGCAATCGCGGCAGCGCAACAGACCACAGCGCCGATCAGAATCGCAGAAGGCGGACCGGCTGGATTGCCACGGCCCATTACCGCGAGCAGGAGAAGAGAGGAGCAAAGGATCGTCGCGATCGTAACTCCGGATATCGGGCTGTTCGAAGATCCGACAACACCAGCCATGTATGCCGCGACCGCGCAGAAAAGAAAACTTGCGAGCAGCATCAGGACCGCAATCACAGCCGATATAGCCGGCATGCCGATGATGTGGTAGCAGACGAGATAGAGCGGAACGATTGAGACGAGGAGTGTGACGCCCATCCACTGCATCGGAACATCCCGTTCGGTGCGCGGCACCTCGATTCCCATGCGAATGTTTCGATACGCCTGCGCTCCCGACCGTATACCATCGAGAAGATTTCGACGCAATTTGACGAGTGCCCACAAGCCGCCTGCGACCATTGCTCCGACACCGATGTATCGCGTCTGCGTCGACCAAATCTGATTTGCAGCGTCGAGCGGCGAAAGGCCTTCAGGAATTCCGCGAACCGCAACGAGGATCGGAACCGCGACGTACCAGTTGATGGCACCGCCAATAAAAATGAGCACCGCAATATTCAAGCCGACGATGTAGCCAACGCCGACCAGCGCAGGTGAAAGGTTTGTGCCTATGTATCCGAGCGACCCGCCGACAAAAGCCGCCTTCTCGACAACTCCGTTCCACAAACGCAACCCGGTCTCTCCCAGCTTGAACACCGCACCTATCAGGGCCGCCGTCCCGAGTTGACGCACGCCGGCGCCGCCTTGCTCTCCCACTTTTAAAACTTCGGCCGTTGCAACGCCTTCGGGAAACTGAAGAGGATTCTCGACGATCATCGCGCGGCGAAGAGGAATAGTGAAAAGCATGCCGAGGATGCCACCGAGGGACGCAATCAATGTCGTTTCCCAATAGTTGAATTGTGTCCACGTTCCGAGAATGAGCAGCGCAGGAATGGTGAAGATCACTCCTCCCGCAAGACCTTCACCGGCGGAAGCGACTGTTTGAACGATATTGTTTTCGAGAATGTTCGAGGTTTTGAAGAATCGGAAAATGGCCATGGAAACGACGGCCGAGGGTATCGATGCAGAGACCGTCATTCCGGCGAAGAGCCCGAGGTACGCATTGGCAGCACCCAGAACAACGGAGAGGATGATGCTGAGAATTGTGGCCTTGAGTGTAACTTCGGGAAGCCGTACAGACGCTGGTATATAGGGTTCCCGGGATTTAGCCATTCCGGTCCTTATCGGCGTCATGCGGCGGCGTCGCACGTTCTTTCGGAGCTGCAACGCGGCTGACGAGAACCTTGTCGACACGTTTCCCGTCCATGTCTACAACCTCGAAACGATAGCCATCCGTCTCGAATACATCACCGCTGACCGGAACACGCCCCATCTGGAGCATCACCAATCCACCAAGAGTGTGGTAGCTGCCGGAATCTTCATCAGGGAGTTTCGGAACGTCGAGTAGTTCTTTGAGATCATCGACGGCAATCTTACCGTCGATCAACCATGATCCGTCTGCTCGTTTGACGATCTGCTTTTCCTCGGGCATATCGACGGATGCCACGTCGCCGACGATGTCTTCAAGAATGTCGTTTAATGTCACAAGGCCTTCAACGCCTCCGTACTCGTCAACCACCAGTGCCATATGCGTCCTGGATTTCTTAAACATCTCGAGCAGCTTCAAGGCCTCCACGCCTTCAGGAACGAACAGCGGAGGCCGTAAATTCTCCCTGAGATCCAGTTTCCCGCCCGCCAGGCACCGCGTGAGAAGATCCTTCGCCTGAACGATGCCTACCACATTGTCGAGAGTGCCCTGGGCCACGGGGAATCGGGAATAGAGTGACAACGCGATCTTCTTCTGGGTTTCCACCCAGGGATCATCGATATCGAGCCAGACCACGTCTCGGCGTGGTCTCATGAGCGCGCTAACCGCCCGATCACCGAGTTTGAAAATGCTCTTTACAATATCGTGTTCCGCCTCTTCAAACACTCCGGCTTCGGTTCCTTGCTCCATCATGACTTTGATTTCTTCCTCCGTGACCGGCGGTTCTTCAGAAGGCTTCAGGCGAAATGCTTTTAGCACGAGGCTGGTCGAGCCTCCGAGCAGGCGCACGATCGGCCCGCCGATACGCGACAGAAAGTTCATCGCACTAGCCAGCGCGGAGCCGACCCGTTCCGGATTATGTAGCCCCAACCGCTTTGGAACGAGCTCACCGAGAACCAGCGTGACATAAGTGATCAGCACGACAACGATCGCAAATGCGACCGTTTCACTGTACGGTGCGATTCTTGAGATCTGCTCGAGGTGCGGCGTCAAACGATTTGTAAGCGTTCGCTCGCCGTAGGCTCCCACCAAGATTCCGACAAGGGTGATGCCGACCTGCGTCGTCGAGAGAAACCGATCGGGATTGGATGCAAGTTCCAGAGCCGTACGTGCTCCTGAGCTGCCCTCCTCGGCCATTTGCTGAAGCCTTGTCTTCCGCGCGGACACAAGCGCCATCTCAGCCATCACAAACACACCGCTTATGATGATCAACAGCAGAATGACAATAATTGGGATCATATGACTAAAATATCAGCCGCCTGCTGAAATGAAGAAACTCATTGTTTCCTTATTGCTGCTGTCTGCGTGTGCTCGGAACCCCGCGACGGGCAAACGCGAAATCGTTCTCGTCTCGGAGAGCCAGGAGGTCGCGATGGGACAGCAGGCCGATGTTCAAACGCGCGAGGAATATGGCGTCGTCGATAATGCTGCGTTACAGAACTACGTCCAGACGATGGGACGAAAGCTGGCCGCCGTATCGCATCGTCCTAATCTCGAATGGCATTTCACGGTCGTGGATTCATCGGTCGTCAATGCCTTTGCTATACCGGGCGGCTACGTCTATATCACTCGCGGGATCCTGGCTTATCTCGGTAGCGAAGCGGAACTGGCCGGCGTCGTTGGTCATGAGATTGGCCATGTCACGGCACGGCACACCGTGCGGCAGATGACCCGCGCAGAGCTGGCGCAGATCGGCCTCGGTGTCGGCAGCGTATTGTCTCCGGCATTTGGACAACTGGGGAATCTCGCACAAAATGGTCTGGGGCTGCTTTTCCTTCGCTTCAGCCGCGACAGTGAAAGGGAAGCCGACCGCCTCGGCGTGGAATACGCCGGACGCGCGGCCTACGATCCTCGCGAGGTCAGCAATTTTTTCGAGGTGCTGGGACGGTTGTCGGCCGCTAACGATCGCGAAACGATTCCAGGCTGGCTATCCACCCATCCCGATCCTCCGGAACGTGTGCAGACGACACGCATGCTCGCGCAGGAGTGGATTCAGATGCTCGGACTCACACCTGAGCGAATGGCGATC
>Ga0075424_100006830_pt1 | contig 11020 bp, 10 predicted proteins | sample SoiMethybrSBSTD3_FD_75301 | JGI IMG/M metagenome (GOLD analysis project Ga0075424, IMG submission 75301) | Bulk soil microbial communities from a Populus tree surrounding site in Tennessee, USA - Soil MetaG P. TD hybrid SBSTD3 | ecosystem: Environmental > Terrestrial > Soil > Tree plantation...
TTGCGCAGCGGCATTATTGCTCTGCTCGACAAGAGCGTGGACGCAGCGGCCCGGCGCGTCCTGGTTCGCCGCGATATCGAGACCTTTGAGAGAACCTGCGCCGCGGTCGACCCGGAGGCCACCGCGGCGTTCAAGAGTTTGCTCGCCGCCGAGAAAATAGCCGCACCGCCTCCATCGCCAGCAATCGCCGCACCGGCCCCGCCGGCGGCTGCGCCGAAAGCGCAACGCAGTGAGCCGGCACCGAAGGAGCCTGCGCCGAAGGAGGCTGTCCGCAAGCCCGAACCCCGGCCGCAAGTGCCCGCCAAGCAGCCACCGGCAAATACAGCTAGTGCCGCTCCAGAGCCCGCTCGGCGGGACGCCGCTGTTTCGGATGCGCAATGGCTTGAGGCAGTGCGGCAGGCGCTCGTGACTCAGAAGCCCGATCGACGGCCGGTCGAGGCCGCTAAGCCGTCTGTTGTGGCACCTGTCGCACGGCCGGTGACGCAAGAGGCTCCTGTGCAGCCGCCGGCGGACGTCAGGCCGGACCCCGCGACACCCATAGTTGCGCCTGCCTTGCCGCGGCCGATCACGATCCCGGCGGCACCCGCGCAGCGCGTCGATGCGGATCATCCGGTGCCGCCCGAATCCATTCCGGATGCCGCTCCACCTGCCAAGCCTAGTGAACCGGACCGGTCACGCATCGGGAAGTGGATATCGGGAATTCCATTGCTGGGGCCCGTGCTGGATAATGGCCGTCACTGAACCGCTGCCGCTTACGTCTTTCCCCACGCACGACTTCATCTTTCTGCGCTGATCGGCGATCCGGCTTGACCCCGTTGCACAAAGTTCGCAAAAAGCTGCCCCGAACGGCCTTTGCGCACCCGATTCTGGGTACGTTCGGGACACATCGCCATCCATGCACGAAAAAGTTCTGATCGTCGACTTCGGCTCCCAGGTCACCCAGCTCATCGCGCGCCGGGTGCGGGAGGAAAAGGTCTATTCAGAGATCGTGCCGTACCAGAAGGCCGAAGAGGCGTTCCGCGAGATGAAGCCGAAAGCGGTGATTTTTTCCGGCGGGCCCGCATCCGTCGTCGACAAGAACGCGCCGCTGGCGCCAAAGACGATCTATGAGGCCGGCGTGCCACTGCTCGGCATCTGCTACGGCGAGCAAGCCATGGCGCAGCAGCTCGGCGGCAAGGTCGAGGGCGGCCATCATCGGGAGTTCGGCCGCGCCGAGGTGACCGTCACCGAGAATACACCGCTGTTTGACGGGGTTTGGCGCAAGGGCGAGAAATATCCTGTCTGGATGAGCCATGGTGATCGCGTCACCGAGCTGCCGAAAGGCTTCAAGGTTCTCGGGACATCACCCAACGCGCCGATTGCGATCATCGGCGACGACAAGCGCAAATTTTACGCCACCCAATTCCACCTCGAAGTGGTTCATACCCCGCACGGCGCCGCGCTGTTGCGCAATTTCGTGCGAAAGATCGCCGGTCTCACCGGCGACTGGACCATGCGCGCCTTCAGAGAAGAGGCAATTGAAAAAATTCGGAAGCAGGTGGGAAAGGGCCGGGTGATCTGCGGTCTTTCCGGTGGTGTCGATAGCGCAGTCGCCGCGGTGCTGATCCACGAAGGGATAGGCGACCAGCTCACCTGCGTGCTAGTCGATCATGGGTTGATGCGGCTTGGCGAGGCGCAGAAAGTCGTGACGATGTTTCGCGACAGCTACAATATTCCGCTCGTACACGTCGATGCATCCGACGAGTTCCTCAAGGTACTCGAAGGCGTTGAGGATCCCGAGCAAAAGCGCAAGACGATCGGCAGGCTATTCATCGACGTTTTCAACGCTGAGGCGAAGAAACTCGGTGGCGCCGGATTCCTGGCGCAGGGCACTCTTTATCCGGACGTGATCGAGAGCGTGTCGTTCACGGGCGGACCTTCAGTGACCATCAAGTCCCATCATAATGTCGGCGGTTTGCCCGAACGCATGAATATGAAATTGGTCGAGCCGCTGCGCGAATTGTTCAAGGACGAGGTGCGGGTGCTCGGGCGCGAGCTAGGTTTGCCTGAGGCTTTTGTTGGCCGGCATCCATTTCCCGGGCCTGGTCTCGCGATCCGCTGCCCGGGCGCGATCACGAAAGAAAAGCTCGACATTCTGCGGCTTGCCGACGAGATTTTCATCGAGGAAATTCGCCGCACAGGCCAGTACGACGATATCTGGCAGGCGTTTGCCGTGCTGCTTCCGGTGAAAACCGTCGGCGTCATGGGCGACTATCGTACTTACGAATATGTCGTCGGCTTACGGGCGGTGACATCGACTGATGGCATGACGGCTGACTTCTATCCCTTCGACACGAAGTTTCTGGGCCTGGTGGCGACTCGCATCATCAACGAGGTGAAAGGCGTCAATCGCGTCGTCTACGATGTGACCTCGAAACCGCCTGGCACAATCGAGTGGGAGTGATCACGTCGTGCCTATCACCATCTACGGCATCAAAAATTGCGATACGATGAAAAAGGCCCGTTCGTGGCTCGACAAACACCGCATCGAGTACTCGTTCCACGACTACAAGACGGCGGGAATCGATCGCGGCCGTCTTGAGCATTGGGCGAAAAAAGTTGGCTGGGAAAGTCTCTTGAATCGTGCCGGGACGACATTCAGGAAATTGCCAGAGAAAGACAAAGGCAATCTCTCCGCAGCCAAGGCTATCGCGTTGATGCTCAAGCAGCCATCGATGATCAAGCGTCCGGTGCTCGACGTCGGCGGCGGCAGGTTGATGGTTGGCTTTGATCCTGAAGCCTATAAGGCCGCGTTTACCGCTCGGTGATAAGTGCACCGTGAGTCTCCCGGGATATTGCTCGGGCGATGCAGCGGCAGCGGCTTGATTTTGCCCGCATTTACGGTCACATGCAGACGATGAATAAACCTGTTGCCACGCCCGATTCTATGTCCACGACGCCGCTCGCCGCCGAAGTGGACCGGCGACGCACCTTCGCAATCATCTCCCATCCTGACGCAGGCAAGACGACGCTGACCGAAAAATTGCTGTTGTTCGGCGGAGCCATCAATCTCGCGGGCCAGGTCAAGGCCAAGCGCGATCGCCGATCGACCCGCTCCGACTGGATGGCAATTGAACGCGAGCGAGGCATTTCGGTTGTCACGTCGGTGATGACCTTCGACTACGATGGCCGCGTCTTCAATCTGCTCGACACGCCGGGCCACGAGGACTTCTCGGAAGATACTTATCGTACTTTGACCGCGGTCGACTCGGCTGTGATGGTCATAGACGCCGCGAAGGGCATCGAGGCACGCACGCGCAAGCTTTTCGAAGTATGCCGCCTGCGCGACATACCAATCATTACGTTCATCAACAAAATGGATCGGGAGAGCAGGGATCCGTTCGAGTTGTTCGATGAGATCGAAAAAACGCTTGCGCTCGACACGTCTCCGCTGACCTGGCCGATTGGCCGTGGCCGCGACTTCGCAGGAACCTGCGATCTTGCCTCCTGCGAGATGCGGCTTGTCAGCGAGGACGGCAAAACGGTTGAGCGGCAACCGCTCGATCTGCCCGCGCTTGCGGCAAAAAATCCCATGCTCGATGCCGCGGCGATTGCGGATGAGCTCAGGCTGGTGAAGGAGGCTTGCCGGCCTTTCGATTTCAAATCGTTCCGTGAAGGGCATCTGACGCCTGTGTTCTTCGGCTCGGCGCTGAAGAATTTCGGCGTCAAGGATCTGCTCGATGCGTTGGCCTTTTTTGCGCCGGCACCGCGCGCGCAGGCGTCCAGCACGCGCATCGTGGACGCGCATGAAAACGCCATGACAGCCTTCGTCTTCAAGATTCAGGCCAATATGGATCCAAATCACCGTGACCGCATTGCCTTCGCGCGCCTTTGCTCAGGCAAGTTGCGCCGCGGCATGAAAGCGAGGCTCACCCGCACCGCCAAGCTACTGACCTTGTCCACCCCCCAGCTCTTTTTTGCGCAGGACCGTGCGCTCGCCGATGAAGCCTATGCCGGCGACGTTGTTGGCATTCCGAATCACGGCACCCTTCGCATCGGGGACACGCTTACGGAGGGCGAGAATATCGCGTTTCTCGGCGTGCCAAACTTCGCACCGGAAATCCTGCGCCGGGTGAAGCTGGGCGATCCGATGAAAGCGAAAAAACTGAAAGAGGCGCTCCAGCAGATGGCAGAGGAGGGGGTCGTCCAGGTTTTCCGTCCGCTCGACGGCGCACCGGCGCTGGTTGGGGTTGTCGGCTCGCTGCAGCTAGACGTGCTGAAGGTGCGCTTATCGGAGGAATATGGCCTCGACATCAGTTTCGAGCAGCCGGAATTCCAGCTGGCACGCTGGATCAGCGCAGCCGATGAAAGAAAACTCGAGGATTTTGTGCAGGCCAATTATTTGAGCTGCGCCGAAGACCTCGACAACAACAAAGTGTTCATGGCGCGCAACCAGTTTATTCTCGATTACACCCGCGAACGGGCGCCCGGAATTTCATTTGCCGACATCAAGGACGTGAAGGACAAGGCAGCCTAGTTCAATTTCACGCTGGCGGCTTGTATCACTGGCGCCCAGCGCGCAATCTCACCGTCCATCCGCGCGCGCAATTCTTTCGGAGAAGAGCCGACCGACTCCATCAGCTGGGCCGCGAGTTTCTCGCGCACCCTCCACCTGCCTAATAATCTCGGCCACATCGCTGCTTATGGCGTCGATGATCAACTTTGGAGTGTTGCCAGGCGCGATCAGGCCGTTCCAGGCGTCCGCTTCAACATCGACCCCGGCCTCCTTCAGCGTCGGCACGTCCGGCAGATACGGTGAGCGTCGGACAGTCGAGACCGCGAGAATCTTGACCGCACCCGCGGCAGCCTGAGATGTCACCGATATTGCCGGCAGGCAGGCCATTTGCGCATCGTTGCGGATCACGGCCGTGACAGCTTGCGGCGGGCGTAAAGCACGTGCACAAGCTGTGCACCAGCCTTCAAGGCGATGGCTTCCATGGCAAGATGCGACAGCGAGCCATTTCCGATTGAAGCAAAATTGTATTTGCCGGGATTCGTTTTCAGGACCGCAATCAGCTGCGCAACAGAGTTGACCCCAAGCTCCCGGATTCACCGCGAGCACGCTCGGTTGCGAGACCAGTTGAGTCACGGGCGCGATGTCCTTGCGCGGATCGTATGGCAGCCGCGAGAACAGTAAGATATTGATTGCGAGCGGACCGCCAATACTGACGCCAAGCGTCGATCCATCCGGCGCGGCTTTCGCCACGGCATCGGTGCCGAGATTGCCGCTTGCGCCAGGCTTGTTCTCGACCAGGAATGCGCTCCCCGGGTATTTCTGTTGCAGCCCCTCGACGACCAGGCGCGCCACGATATCCGGTGTCGATCCCGGTCCAAATGGCACCACAACGCGTACGGTTTTGGTGGGCCAATTTTGGGCTGCGACTGCCGCGCTGAGGCCAAGGGACAGGAAGAGCGCCGCGATCAGACGCTTTGCCAATTGATACAGTGCGACTTCGGTCATCAAAAATGTCCCATGCGGGGAGGCGGCTTGCATTGGTTGCAGCTATCCTCTACTTGCGGTGGCAAGAAATCGTGAGTGTATCATGGGCTTAGGCATCCTCGTTGTCGGCCTGGGCGTCTTCCTGGCGACGCACGTATTCGTCTCGTTCCGCGAGACGCGCGCGAACGTAATCGCACGGATCGGGCTGCCGGCTTATCGCGGCCTGTTCGCGCTGGTCTCGCTCGTAGGCCTTGTGCTGATCATATGGGGATTTGGGGAGTACCGGGCGCACGGATTGGTTCGGGTTTGGTCGCCGCCTGCATTCATGCGGCACATCACCACAGGGCTGATGCCGTTCGCGACAATCTTTCTCGTCGCTGCTTTTATCCCTAGCCATCTCAAGGCACGTCTCAAGCATCCGATGTTGGCGAGCGTGAAGACCTGGGCTTTCGCCCACCTGCTCTCCAATGGAGACCTCGGCTCGATGCTGCTGTTCAGCACCTTACTCGCTTGGGGCGTGTACGCACGGATTGCTGCCAAACACCGCAACGATCTTAAGCCGGCCGCCGAGCCGTCCGGCTGGACGAACGATGCGCTTGTCGTTGCAATCGGCGTGATCGTTTATCTCGCGCTGGGCTATGCCTTCCACCCGGTTGTGCTTGGTGTGCCCGTGTTCGGAAAATAACATGTCGGTCGAGGACGAAATGCGGCGGCTTACCGCCCCAGACATACGGACGCGCAAGGGCGGCGAGCCGATTGTTTGTCTCACCTCTTATCATGCCCACACTGCTCGCATCGTCGACGCGCATTGCGATGTCATCCTGGTCGGCGACTCCCTCGGCATGGTGATGCATGGGCTCGAGACGACGGTTCCGGTCACGCTCGAAATGATGATCTTGCAAGGTCATGCCGTAATGCGCGGTTCAAAACGCGCGCTCGTGGTCGTGGATATGCCTTTCGGTTCCTACGAAACCTCGAAGGAGCAGGCTTTTACGAATGCCGCACGCGTTATGAAGGAAACCGGCTGCGGCGCGATCAAGGTCGAGGGAGGCAAGCGGATGGCGGAGACCATTGCTTTTCTTGCCGAACGCGGCGTGCCGGTAATGGGGCATGTCGGGCTGACGCCGCAAGCGATCAATACGATCGGGTCATTCCGGGCACAGGGCCGTGACGAGACCGACTGGGCACGCATTGAGAAAGATGCGATTGCGGTTTCGCAAGCAGGCGCATTTTCAGTCGTTTTTGAAGCGGTGGCCGAGCCGCTTGCGCGCAAGCTAACATCGGCGGTGCCAATTCCCACCATTGGCATAGGAGCGAGCCCAGCCTGCGATGGCCAGATTTTGGTGCTTGAGGACATGCTCGGGCTGTCCCCGCGGGTGCCGAAATTCGTCAAACGCTATGGAACCCTTGGTCCCGGAATTGAGAAGGCAGTCGCGGATTACGCGTCAGAAGTGCGCTCGCGAGCCTTTCCCGGCCCCGAGCACGTATATTCGATGAAAAGCAAGAAGACCTAAGACCCTGAAATATTACCGGTTGTCGGCTTTGCCTTAGACGCGCCACATCGCTAGTTTACGGCGCAATCCGGCCCGGGCGGGGTCAAAAGGCAGGTTTGGGACGATCTTGGCCGATATTTTTCATGAAGTAGACGAGGAAGTCCGACGCGAGCGACTCAAGAAGCTGTGGGATCGCTACGGCGTCTATGTGATTGCGTTTGCCGTTCTGGTTGTGGCCGCTATTGCCGCCTGGCGCGGCTATGAATACTGGCTCGCCAAAAGAGCGGCCGCCGCGGGTGCCGCTTTCGAAGCCGCGCTGACATTGAGCGAGCAGGGCAAATTCGCCGAGGCAGAAGCTGCGCTGGCCAAGATCGCGGCTGAGGCTCCCGCGGGCTATCGCTTGCTGGCGCGCATGCAGGCAGCGGCGGCGCTCGGCCAGATCAAGCCTGCCGACGCCGTAAAAGCATATGATGAACTTTCGGCTGATGCCTCGCTTGGCGTGATCTGGCAGGATCTCGCTGCCGTGCGGGCCGGCATCCTACTGGTCGACACGGCCTCGCTTGCTGACATGCAAAGGCGGCTCGATCCCATTGCTGAGCCCGCGCGCAGTTTTCGTCACACCGCCCGGGAGCTTCTGGCGTTGTCGGCTTGGCGAAATCACGATTTGGCCGCTGCCCGGCGATATCTTGATATGATCACCGGCGATGCGGAATCGCCCGTGGGTACGCGCGCGCGTGCCGAGGTTCTCTCCGGGCTGATCGCCGCTGAAGGCAAAGGTTGAGGGGTAAAGGCATGCGAGCAATTCATCGCGCCGTGCTGCTTACCGGCCTCGCTATGGCTGCGCCAGTACTAACGGCGTGTTCGAACTTCGATCTCGACAAGCTCGATGTATTTGGCCTGAACGAGAAGAAAAAGCTTCCCGGCGAGCGCAAGGACCTTTTTCCTGGCGGTGTTCCCGGCGTCACACAAGGCATCCCTCCGGAATACATGAGAGGGAATCAGCCGACGCCCGATACCGCACAATCGCTTGCGCCCGAGCAAAACAAGGAAGCGGCCGCTGCTGAGCAGGAGAGCAAGCCGGAACCGGAGCAGAAGCCGAAGCCGAAGCGCGCGGCCAAGCCGCGAACGGCATCGTCACCGCCGCCGCAAGCCAGCGCTCAGCCCTCACCGTGGCCGCAGCAGGATCAACAGCCGGCACAGCAAAGCACGCAGGCGCCCTGGCCGGCGCCAGCACAAACCAATACTCCATCGCCCTGGCCTTCCTCTCCGCAGCCCGGCACTTTCTCGCGCTGACGGTCCGCCCCGGAAGGCGAGCGCCGCCGCAAACACGTCTTGAATTGAGTGATGGACTGTCGGCTCGTGCCTAGCAGCGACACCGATGAATTGCACAATTGCCATTGTGGGTCGGCCGAACGTCGGAAAATCGACTTTGTTCAATCGGCTGGTCGGTCGGCGTCTTGCTTTGGTCGACGACCGGCCAGGCGTCACCCGCGACCGGCGCGAGGGGCAGGGCCGTCTGGGCGATATTGAGTTTACGGTGGTTGACACGGCGGGCCTGGAGCAGTCTGCGCCCGAAAGTCTATCCGGCCGGATGCGGCAGCAGACCGAAGCCGCCATCGATCAAGCCGACATTATTTTTTTCATGATTGACGCGCGGACCGGACCAGTGCCGGCCGATCAGGCCTTTGCCGACGCGGCGCGTAAATCCGGCAAGCCGGTGATACTCATCGCCAACAAGAGCGAAGGAACCGCGGGCGAATCTGGTCGGCTGGAGGCCTACGCGCTAGGACTCGGCGAGCCCATACCGGTTTCTGCCGAGCATGATGAGGGTATGTCCGATCTATACGATGCCCTCCGTGCCGCGCTGCCGGAAGACATCTCGCAGCCGGAGACCGAAGCTGAAACGGATGCGGCTCACCCAATCCGTGTCGCCATCGTGGGCCGCCCCAACGCGGGCAAGTCGACGCTCATCAACCGATTGATTGGCGAGGAACGGTTGCTCACCGGACCCGAAGCCGGCATTACGCGCGACGCCATTGCGGTCGAGCATGATTGGCAGAGACGCAAATTTCGGATTTATGACACCGCCGGACTACGCCGACGGTCGCGCGTCGAGGAAAAGCTGGAGAAGCTTTCAGTTGCCGACGCGCTTAATGCAGTGCGCTTTGCCGAAGTTGTGGTGGTGCTGCTCGATGTCGAAAATGCATTCGAGGAACAGGATCAGCGGATCGCCGATCTCGTCGAACAGGAAGGGCGCGCCGTCGTCATTGCAGTGAACAAATGGGACCTGAAGGAGAAGACAGCCGGCGCAATCGGCAAGCTGCGCGAACAGGCGGAAGAGAAGCTCACTCAGCTCAAGGGCGTGCCATTGGTCGCCGTCTCCGGCCTTACGGGCGAGGGTCTCGACCGTTTGATGCAGGCTGTCATTGACGCCTATGATGTGTGGAACAGGCGTATTCCCACGAGCGCGTTGAACCGCTGGTTCGAGCACGCGGTCAGCGCCCATCCTCCGCCGGCCGTATCCGGGCGCTCGCTGCGTCTCAACTACATCACACAGCCGAAAAGCCGGCCGCCAAGCTTTGTGGTGTTCTGCACTCGCGCCGACGCGGTGCCCGACGCCTACAAGCGATACCTGTTGAACTCACTGCGCGAGACGTTTCATCTGCCCGGGACGCCGATCCGTCTGGCCCTGCGCGAGAAAGACAACTCGTACAAGGGCGGGGCAAAGCGCAGGCACTAGACCGGGATAGGTTGAGGTTTAAGCATTTCAATGTCATTGCCGGGCTTGTCCCGGCCATCCACGTCTTTGATGTTGCGGGCCTTAAGACGTGGATGCCCGCGACAAGCGCGGGCATGACGAACCACTTAAAGCCAACGCGTTAATTTCGAAGATCAAACCGGGGCCGGCAAGTCCAAAAATTTTTCCGCGCGGAAGTCATAGATCCGGCCGTTTTCCGAGCACTCGGGGAGACATAACGGGAGGATTGCTTTCGCGATTTTTTCCGGCGTTGGCAGAGTTGCGGGATCTGCGCCCGGAAAGGCCGACAGATACATGCGTGTGCGTGCGGGTCCGGGCGCGAATAAATTGGCTCGCACCTTTGTGGTCGCGTTTTCCGCGGCGTAGGTCCGCACCAAGGCGTCAAGCGCCGTCTTGGACGCCGCGTAAGGTCCCCAATAGGCGCATCCCAAATAAGCAACAGACGATGTCAGGAATACCGCCCGGCCGGCCTGCGATCGCTGGAGGAGTGGGTCCATGCATCGGATCAGCTGCCAGTTGGCGGTGACGTTGACGGCGAGGAGATTGTCCCAGTCTTTCGTCTCTACGTGCGGAAGCGGCGAAAGCGGCCCAAGAACGCCGGCATTGCCCACCAGCACGTCAAGCCGCTGATAGCGCTCGTTGAGTGCGAGTGCGAGCCGCGCGATCCCATCCCTGTCCTTGACGTCGAGCGGCACCAGCGTCGCGGAGCCCCCGGCCGCCTTGATCTTGTCATCGAGCGCCTCCAGCCCGCCGACGGTGCGGGCCACGGCCACGATATGCGCGCCCGACTGTGCAAGCTCGAATGCAATTGCCGCCCCGATGCCGCGCGAGGCGCCGGTGACCAGCGCGATACGGTCAGAGAGGGGCCGGGAATTGTCTGTCATTGCCTAGCCGTGCCCGGCTTTTGTGCCCGCAGCGTCCTCGTCCATCGAGCCATAAAAGACGTGCAGGGCCGGGACAAGCCCCGTCATGACGATGACGATGCTAGATGGCTTCAGCCAACAAGGACAATTGCCGTGGACTTGCTTCTTGCGCGGCGAGATCGGTCAGCGGGGTCGGATAGTCGCCGGTAAAACAATGATCGGTGAACTGCGGCCGCACCGGGTCGCGTCCCTCGAAGCCCATGGCGCGGTAGATGCCGTCGACCGACAGGAATGCCAGTGAATCTGCGCCAATGAATTTTCTCATGCCCTCGAGGTCGTGGGTGGCCGCGAGCAGCTTGTCGCGCTCGGGCGTGTCTATCCCGTAGTAGTCGGGATGAGTGATCGGAGGCGAAGCGATGCGGAAGTG
>Ga0075424_100006835_pt1 | contig 11017 bp, 8 predicted proteins | sample SoiMethybrSBSTD3_FD_75301 | JGI IMG/M metagenome (GOLD analysis project Ga0075424, IMG submission 75301) | Bulk soil microbial communities from a Populus tree surrounding site in Tennessee, USA - Soil MetaG P. TD hybrid SBSTD3 | ecosystem: Environmental > Terrestrial > Soil > Tree plantation...
GTTGCCGTCCGTCGCGATCACCTCGCTGGCGACTTTCTGCGCGTCGAGCTTCTGGCTCAGCGCTTTCCCTTTCGCCTGGATGTCCGTCGACTTCCACACCCGAACGCCCCCGGTCGTCCCCTGCATGAGCGCCATCGCGACTATTCCCGTCGTCAGCAGCATCTTCACAGCCCATCTCCTGCGCAGAAAGGTGCCTGGCACTTTTCGCGGAATGTGCCAGCCACGGATGCGGCATGTTGCCATTTTTCAGCGCGGATTTGCGAGGCATCGGCACGATCCGCGTCAAAAAGGTGGCTGGCACCTTTCGCCCAAAGTGCCAGCCACTTTTTCTGAGGGAGGGCTATTGACGACCAAAGGAGTCGGATATAAGCTCACTTATACGACTCATTTGGTCGGATATCGTCAAGATGCTGAACCGTATACGGTTTCCTTCGATCGTCCTCTGCGCGGGTGCCGCAGCGGTCGCGGGCGTGCTCGTACTTCAAGTCCTCCGGACTGGCGGCCTCCCGGATCCCATCGGGCACTCGGACCTCGGTGCACGAGTCCTCGATATCTCCGTTCTGGTGTTCCGCGAGGGGCTCGAGTGCATTCTGGTCCTGGCCGCCATCACCGCCAACATGGCAGGCGCGCGTCGGACGCTTCAGCGGCCGGTCGCCGCGGGCGCAGCCGCCGCATTCGGGGGCACCATCGCGACCTGGTATCTCGCGATTTCGATCGTCGACAGCCTCGCGGAAAACGTCCCCGCGCTCGATGTGCAGGCCGCGACCGGTCTCCTTGCGATCCTCGTGCTCCTGCTCGTCATGAACTGGTTCTTTCACAAGGTCTACTGGGCCGGGTGGATCTCGATGCACAGCCGCCGCAAGCAGGCGCTGATCTCCGGGGCGTCGCACGCGAAACTGTGGTGGGGGCTCGCACTTCTCGGTTTCTCATCGCTCTATCGCGAGGGATTCGAAATCGTCCTCTTCCTTCAGAGCTACCGGTTGAAGCTTGGGCCGACGCCCGTGTTCTACGGCGTGTCAATCGGTCTCGCGCTGACGGCGATCGTCGGCGCGCTCACCTTCGTCGCGCAGCGGCGACTGCCCTACCGACGCATGCTGGTGTTCACGGGCATCATGCTCGGTCTGGTGCTGCTCGTGATGGTAGGCGAACAGGCGCAGGAGATGCAGCTTGCCCGCTGGCTGCCGACCACGCCGGTGCGTCCGCTCCAGCATGTGATTCCTGACTGGATGGGACTCTGGTTCGCCGTGTTCCCGACGGTCGAGACGCTGACCGCTCAACTCGTAGCTGCGGCGGTTGTGGTCGGGTCGTTCTTCCTCGCCCGCCCTCAGCGGGAGTGGCGCGCTGCCTGACGCTTACGCGCCGGTCAAGATAAAAAGGAAAAAGGAAAAAGGAAAAAAATTGACGGCTTTCGTCGTTGCAGCATTCATTGGACTTCTGCAGACAACCATTCCAGCGCAGCAGCGAGCCCCCATACAGTTCGATATTCCCCCCGGGCCGCTCGCAGCCACGCTCATCGCTTTCGAGCGCACGACTGGGGCGCCAGTCAGAACGGGCGTGTCACTCGATCAGTTGACGTCGCGCGGCGTGCGCGGCACGTTCACGCCCGCTGATGCGCTCGCGCGCCTGGTGGAAGGCACCGGGCTCACGTCACATCCGGCCGCCGGCGGCTTCGTCCTCGAGCCCGCAACCGCGCCGCATCGCGTCGAAACCACGGGACGATTGGCCCATTACGTCGCTGAGCAATCGACAACCGCGACGCGGACGACCACGCGTCTGCTCGATGTGCCTCAGACGGTCCACGTCGTACCGCGCGCGCTGCTCGACGATCAGCGCGCGCAGTCGGTCGCCGACGCGGTGCGAAACGTCCCGGGCGTGTCGATCGCGCAGGGGGAAGGCAACCGCGATCAGCTGGTGCTGCGCGGTATCAGCACCGCGTCGGACTTTTTCGTCAACGGGATCCGCGACGATCAGGAGCGGTTCCGCGATCTGTACAACGTCGACAGCGTCGAGGTCGTCCAGGGACCGGCTGCCGTGCTGTTCGGGCGGGGCGGCGCCGGCGGCGTCGTCAATCTCGTCACAAACGCGGCGACGCCAGGGACCCCCAACGAGATCAACGTCCAGATCGGTGAGTATCAGCACAAGCGAGCCACGGCCCGATTGGGCACGTCGATCGGATCGCGCGCATCCGTCCGCGTCGCCGCGATGGGCGAAGATTCGAACGGGTTCAGAGACAGCTATTTCCTCCGCCGGCACGCCGTGAATCCTGTCGCGACGGTGAAGGTCGGGACGGATTCCACGCTGACGTTCTCGTTCGAGCACCTCCGCGATCACCGTCTCGCAGATCGGGGCATCCCCTCGCGCGCCGGGCTTCCTGCCGATGTACCCTCCTCGCAACTCTTCGGATCACGTGATCAGAACGACGCGACGAGCGGCGTCGACAGCGCCGGAGTGACGCTGGAACATCGTCTGAGCCGCGCGGTGCGGCTCCGGAATAACTTTCTCGCGGGAAGATATGACAAGTTCTATCAGAACGTGTATCCAGGAACCGCGGTCAACGCTGCGGGCGTTTTCTCGCTCGCGGCGTACAACCACGGTGTCAATCGGACAAACGTATTCAATCAGACAGATTTGATCGTCGAAGGACGGCTCGGTGGCCTCGCGCATGTGCTGCTCGCTGGCATCGAGGCAGGACGCCAGTCGCAGGACGAGGACCGCCACACGCCTGCGCCAATCGCAGACGTTCCCGTGACCGACAGCGTGCGGAATGCCGCCTTTGCAACTGCGCCGCTGACAATCGAACGGATGTCGACGGGCACGACGCTCGCTGCCTACGTCCAGGATCAGGTGTCGCTGTTCGCACGATGGAAGGCGGTCGCCGGCCTCCGGGTCGATCGCTTCGCCGTGGCCGTCGACGATCGGATGCCCGCCAACATCGATCTATCACGCGTGGACGTCGCGGCGAGCCCTCGCGTCGGGCTGATCTATCAACCAAACCCACAAACCTCGATCTACACGAGCTACAGCTACGCGTTCATTCCGAGTGGTGAACGCCTGGCCCTCGCGGTCAACACCGCGCAGCTGCGTCCGGAGAACGCCAGGAATTACGAAGCAGGGACGAAGCTGAACGTGCTCCAGAGCCGCCTGACGCTGGCGGCCGCGCTCTTCCGGCTCGATCGGAACGACGTGAAGAGCGTCGATCCGTCGGATCCGACGCGCCTTGTTCTTACCGGTCAGCAGCGCACCAACGGCGCAACGTTCTCGGCCGCCGGCCGAATCAACTCACGGTGGGAGCTCTCGGCTGGTTACGCCGCGCTCGACGCTCGCATCACGAAAACGACGACCGCGGCGCCGGCGGGACGCAGGCCCGGCCTCGTGCCACGCCATCAGGCCTCACTCTGGACCGCGCACGACATCACGAACGCGTTCAGGCTCGCGGCGGGCATCGTGTCACAGTCGGACACGTTCACATCATTCACCAACAGCGTGCGATTGCCCCGCTACACGCGAGTCGATGCATCCGCGTTCTACAGAATCAAGGATGCGACGCTGTCGATCGGCGTGACAAACCTGTTCGACGCGAGCTATTACCCGACGGCGAACGGCGATAACAATATTTCGCCGGGAGCTCCGCGAACGGCGCTGGCGTCGCTGCGGCTGGCCATTCGCTAACCGCCTGCGCGCCGGACTTTGACGCCCGAACGGTTCGCCGACACTTCAATCTTGCGCGGCAGCGGCTTTGTCGCGTCGCGCGAGTAGACGACGACGAACTGCGATGTCAGCTCCTGCGCGATCGCGATCATGGCGCCCGGCACCCCTGAGTCGAGCAAGACCTGCTCGAGCCTGCCGCCCGATCGCTTCGTGCCCTGTTCGAGGAACTTCCGCCGATTGCCGGTCTCGTCCAGATTCTCGCGGAGCGACTGCGTCGGCCCTTCGTTCCATCCCGTCATCGTCTTCAGCACCGGCTTTCCGAGGCTGACGACGTACAGCGTGGCGCCGGTGCGCTGCAGCTCGTCGAGCAGCGGATCGGCACGCCGGCTGCTGAACTCCGTCGTCTCCAGCGTCAACACGACGACGACCCGGCGCTCGGCGTCGCGCTGCTGCAGCGCACGCATCGCGTCATGCGCGGCATCGAGCAGGTACGCGCCGTCGACGGCGGTGGCGCTGTTCTGCGTCTGCAGCTGACGGACACCGTTGTACAGGGAATCGACGCGCGTCGTGTAGTCGACGAGCGTGATGTTCTTGCCGATGCTGACGAGCGCAATCTCCGCGCGACCGGCGAGCCGCTGAATGAACTGTCCGGCGCCTTCCCGGATATAGCGCAGTCCGGGGCCCGTGTCATCGACGAGGAGCGCCACGGCCAGCGGTGCGGTGGCAGCCTGGACGCCGACCACGGGTCGGACTGCCCCGTCCTCGCGCACCTTGAGATCGGCGGGCGCGAGATCGCTCACGGGCACGCCGTCTTTGTCGACCGCCGTGATGTAGATGTGATGCGTGGGACCGCCGGGGGACTCCTGTCCGTGGAGCGCCGTTGTCGTGATCGCCGCCACCGCGAGAACGAGTTGCCACCGGCGCATCGCTGCCTCCCTGAGTAGCGGCAGCGTAGCGTACTTCGTTGGGGCGGGGTCTAAAGACCCCGCCCTACAAGGCAGGTCTAAAGACCCGGCGCTGCAGGCAGATCTAAAGACTCGGCGCTACAGGCGGGGTCTGAAGACCCCGCCCTACAGATCCTACAGATCCCGCAGGGCGTCCATCGCGGTCGTCCGGGTAGCGCGGCGGGCCGGGAGGTAGGTCGCGAGCGCGGCGGCCGCAATCAGGACGACGGGCGCGACGACGATGACCGCCGGATCCCATGGGCTGACGGCATAGATCGCGCTGCGCAGGAGCATCGCCAGTGCGAGGGCGAGCGGAAAGCCGATGAGCAGGCCGACCCCCGTCGTTCGAATGCCTTCGCGAAACACCAGCCACAGGATGTCGCGCCGGGTAGCGCCGAGCGCAAGGCGCACGCCGAACTCGTGGGTCCGCCGCGACGCGAGATACGACATGACGCCGTAGACGCCAATTCCGGCCAGCAGCAGCGCGACCACGCCGAACGCCGTCAGCGTGCGACCCGCGGAGCGGATGACCCACAGCAGCAGTCCCCGCTGATGCAAGCCCGACATCGTGGCGAGCTCCACGACGGGCAGCCGCGGATCCACGGCGGCCAGCTCCCGCCGGATCATGTCGAGCACCTGCGCATCTCCAGGGCCGTTCGCCGCCCGCCGCACGTGGATGTGCGCCGTTGCGCGATATCGCACTGACGCCGGCACATAAAGGTGCGCCGCTGGCTCGGACTGGAACAGGTCGTCACGAATTCCTGGCACGAGCCCCACGATCTGCATCGGCGCATTATCGGCCGGCGTGTCGCCGTCGCGATGCGGCAGCACTATCTGCTCCCCGATCGGGTTCTCGTTGCCAAAGAGCGCACGCGCAAGCGGCTCGTCGACGATCGCGACGCGAGGCGCGGATCCGGAAGTCTCCTCGGCCGCGGTGAAGTCTCTGCCGCGCAGGAGTGGCAGGCCGATCGCCTTGAAGTAAGCCGCGGAGATCGCGGTATACGTGGCGTCGCGGGCGTTGCGGGGATCGCTCTCAGCCCCGTGTCCCGCGCGCGTGACCCCCCGCCCCTCATGAAACTCGCCGAACGGGACCTGCGACGCCGTACCGGCGGCCTCGATCGCAGGCAGCGCGCGGATGCGCGCGAGCGCCGATTGCACGAGTGTCCGCGCGTGCGCTTCGTCGAATCCGGCAAGGCTCGGATCGATGCTCGCGATCAGCACCCGATCGTAGCGATATCCGGGATCGCCCGCCGACGCCTTGATCGCGCCGCGCGCGAACAGCCCACCGGCAATCATCAATGTCAGCGAGATTGCGACCTGCCCGATCACGAGCCACGCACGGAGACCGAACCGGCGATCGGCGCGCGGAGCGTCAGCTCCCGCGTCTTTCAGATCGCTGATCACGTTGGGCCGCGACAGCTTGAGGGCTGGCGCCAGGCCGAAGACGATCGTGCTCAGCAGAGCGAACGCCATCGTTGCAAAGAGCACGTTCGCGTCCGGTGTCGGATCCAACTGCAGCGACATCGGGAGAACGGCGGGCAGCGAGGCAAGAAAGAGACGCATCGTCCACGCGCTGAACAGAAGCGCGAGCCCCGCCGCGGCCGCCGCCAGCATCACGCTCTCGGTGAGCAGCTGCCTGACGATCCTGCGCCGGCCTCCGCCGACAGCGATGCGAATCGCGATCTCCTTCTTCCGCGCCGTTCCGCGCGCGAGAAACATGTTCGTGACGTTCAGACACGCGATCAACAGCACCGCCCCCGAGAGCGGCATCATCACGGCCGAAACGATTGCCGGGCCGGTATCGTCGCTCGGCCCCGTGCTGATGTTGACACGCGACAGCCGGCCGACCGTGAGCAGCTGGCCGCGATTCTCGGCCGGATATGCGGCTTCCAGCTGCTTCGAGATCACCTCGAGCCGCGCATTCGCGGCCGCCGCCGAGACGCCGGGCTTCAGCACGCCGGCAACGTTCAGCGAGCCGTTGGCACGGCTGCCGAGCGTCTCGCCGTTGTTCTTGAAGATGTCGTTCACGACGACGTCGAACATGCCGAGTGGAAGCCACATGTCGGGCGACATGAGCGCGGTGGTACCGGTGAAGCCCGCCGGCGCAACGCCGACTACCGTAAAGTCCCGGCTATTGATCCGAATCGTGCTGCCGATGAATGCCGGATCGAGCCCTGCATCTTTCCACTGCCTGTAGCCGGCGATCGCGACGGCCCGGCTCGCGCCGGGCCGCTCTTCCTCTTCCGTAAACGTCCGCCCCGCGGCGAGGCGAACCCCCACGGTCGAAAAGAAGTTCGACGACACGACCTCGACGAACGTCCGGCGGGTGATGTCGCCCTGCGCGACGCCGACGAGCGCAAACGTGTGAGCGAGCAGGCCCTCGAACACATCCGCGTGGTCGCGGATGTCGACGTAGTTCGGGTACGAGAACGAGCGGTACGAATTCGGCTTTCCGGGGTCGTGGCTGTAGAGGCCGAAGAGATGTGACACGCGGCCGGGCAGGGGGCGGAACAGCAGCGCGTTGACGAGCGTGAACATCGCGCTGTTCGCGCCGATGCCGATCGCGAGCACGAGAACGACAATGAGATTGAATCCCGGCGCACGGCGCCACATGCGGAGCGCGTACCGCACGTCCTGCGCGAGGACGTCGATGAATGGAAGGCCACGCTGCTCGCGATACGCCTCGGTGATCTGCGTCAGCCCGCCGAACTCCCGGAGCGCTGCCTGCCGCGCCGCCTCGCGCGACAGCCCGCGACGCTCGTGCTCGTCGGCCAGCATGTCGATGTGCGCCTGCAGCTCCTCGTCGAGCTCCGCATCACGCCCGGCGCCTGTCAGCACGCCGGCCACGCGCGCCGCGATCGAGCGCAGCGCCCTCACGACTCCGCCTCCAGCACCCCGGTGATGATTGCGACCATCCGCGCCCACTGCTTCGATTCGGCGGCCAGATGCTTCTCGCCTGCCTTCGTGATCGCGTAGAACTTCGCGCGGCGGTTATTGTCGCTGGTGCCCCAGCGGCTCGTGATGAGGCCTTGCTGCTCGAGGCGGAGCAGCGCGGGATAGATCGTCCCCTGGTTCAGCGAGAGGGCGCCGCGCGCCATCTGCTCGATGCGGCGGGCGATCCCGAAGCCGTGCTGCGGCCCTATCGCGTGCAGGGTCTTGAGCACCATCAAATCGAGCGTGCCATACGGCACGTCGCTGGGCGAGGGAACGGTCATGCGGCCCTCCTCTGTTGACAGTCAACATGAGAGTCTCACGTCTCATGTCGAAAGTCAACAGGAGGGTCATTGCTACTGCGGTAGACATCGGTCAGCCAGCTCGAAATCTCCATCACTTTCGAGTTTGCGGCTGAAGCCCCTGCTCCTTGATTTTCGTGATGGCCTCGTAATCGATCTTCTCGCTCGCGGCGCCGAGCGGCAGAGTCGCCACAATCGCGGCGGCCCCGAGCGAAGCCGTGAACGTTCGTACGTACTGCCTCATGTGATTGCTCCGATGGTGGCGTGACCTGTCAATATACCGTGCTTTCGCGGTATAATGAATGGTTTCACTCGGCCACAAGAACGCGATCAGGGAGCCCATGATTTCAGTCTCCGGTGTGTCCATGCGCTACGGCTCGAAGGTGCTCTTCGAGGAGGTGACGACGACCTTCTCGAGCGGCCGCCGCTACGGGCTGACCGGCCCGAACGGCGCGGGCAAGTCCACGTTCATGAAGCTCTTGACCGGCGACCTGCTGCCGCAGCGAGGCACGGTCGTGCGCCCGGACAAGCTCGGCGTGCTTCGCCAGGATCAATTCGCCTTCGATCGGTCTCGTGTGATCGACACGGTGATCATGGGCAACCACCGGCTGTGGAACGCGCTCGAGGAGCGGGAAGCGCTGTACGCGAAAGCCGACATGACGCACGAAGACGGCATGCGTCTCGGCGAGCTCGAAGGCATCGTCGGCGAAGAGGACGGCTACACCGCCGAGAGCGACGCCGCGATCCTCCTCCAGGGCCTCGACATTCCCGACGCGCTGCACGAGCGGACGATGGGCGAGCTCCAGGGCGGCCAGAAAGTGCGCGTGCTGCTGGCGCAGGCGCTCTTCGGACATCCGCAGGCGCTGCTTCTCGACGAGCCGACGAATCACCTGGACCTCGACTCGATCCACTGGCTGCGCGAGCTCCTCGTCCGCTACGACGGAACGCTGATCGTCATCTCGCACGACCGGCACTTTCTGAACTCCGTGTGCACGCACACGGCCGACATCGACTACCAGACGATCATCACGTATACCGGCGGCTACGATGACATGGTCGTCGCCAAGACGCAGATCCGCTCGCGCATCGAGGCAGACAACGCGCAGCGCGAGAAGAAGATCGCGCAGCTGAACGACTTCATCGCGCGGTTCGGCGCGGGCACGCGCGCGAGCCAGGTGACCTCGCGGCGCAAGGAAGTCGAGCGGCTCCAGACGACGGAGCTCGCGCGATCGAACATTCAGCGCCCGTACATCAGGTTCCAGATGAACCGGCCATCCGGCCGCACGGCCCTTGAAATCAACGAGGTCTCCAAGGCTCACGGCGGCATTCCCGTGGTGTCGGACTTCAGCGCCGTCGTCAATCGCGGCGAGAAGATCGTGCTCGTCGGCCGCAACGCACAGGGAAAGACGACGCTGCTCAAAGCGTTGCTCGCGGATTCGCCGAATCTGCCGCAGTGTCCCGGCGACATCGACGACGGATCCGTCCGATGGGGCCATGAAGCCTCCATCGGATACTTCGCTCAGGACCACACCGGCGCGATCGAGAAGGGATTGACGGCTGTCGAGTGGCTGCACCGCTTCGATCCGGACGCCGCGCGCCAGGACATTCACGGCCTGCTCGGACAGATGCTCTTCAGCGGCGACGAGGGACTGAAGCCGACGGAAGCGCTGTCAGGCGGCGAGACCGCGCGTCTGCTGCTCTGCCGCATCATGCTCCAGAAGCCGAACGTGCTCGTGCTCGACGAGCCGACGAACCATCTCGATCTCGAATCGATCAACGCGCTGAACGTCGCGCTGCAGAAGTTCGAGGGAACCGTGCTGCTCGTGACGCACGACCAGGATCTGATCGAGGAAGTCGGAACGCGCGTCTGGCACTTCGACAACGGGCGCATTACCGACTTCAAGGGCACTTACGAGGAATACTCCGCGACGTCGGCGGCGTACTAACCTCCCCCGTCCGGCGCGCATTTTGCCAGACAAGCGCCAGTGTTCTACTTCTTCAGACGCGGATCCGAGACCGTACAATGCGAAGTGCGCGTTGCGGGTAGCGGACCGGGTTACGAAATCGTCATCTGCGAACAGAATGGTGCGCAGCGCGTCGAGAGCTTCGCGACCTCCGAACAGGTCCACCAACGCTGGGTCGAGATCCACAAGAGCCTCGAAGTAGAAGGATGGTGGGGTCCGGCGACGCAGGACGGACGCGGCTAGATCACACCGACATCCTCATCGTCGGCGCCGGAGCGGCGGGACTGGCGACCGCAATCTTCACCCGGCGCCTGAACCCCTCGCAGCGTGTAGTCGTCGTCGACGGCGCCGCAAGACCCGGCGCGAAAATCCTCGTCAGCGGCGGGTCACGCTGCAACGTCACCAACCGCAGCGTCTGCGAGCGGGACTTCTCGGGGGGAAAACCTTCCGTCGTCCGCCGCGTGCTTCGTGGTTTCTCCGTCGCCGATACCGTGGCGTGGTTCGCGTCGATGGGCGTCGCGCTCCATGAGGAACCGCACGGGAAGCTCTTCCCCGACAGCAACAGGTCGCGCGACGTGCTGAACGCGCTGCTCCGCGAGATCGAGGCAAGCGGCGCGATCCTCGAAGCGTCGATCCGGGTGAGCGCGATCAGCGCTGCTGAGGATGGTTACTCAGTGGACACGAACCGCGGGTCGATCGCGGCGAGGCGTGTCGTACTCGCAACCGGCGGCGAGTCGCTGCCCAAGACCGGAAGCGACGGCGCGGGCCTCGAGATCGCACGTGCCCTGGGCCACACGATTGTGCCGACGACGCCGGCGCTCGTGCCGCTGATTGCTGAACGCGGCTTTCATGCGCGGCTCACCGGCGTCGCGCAGGACGTCGAGCTGGCGCTGTGGATTGACGGCGCGATTGCGACGCGGATCTCCGGCGCACTCCTGTGGACGCACTTCGGGATCAGCGGTCCTGCGGCGCTCGACATGTCGCGCCACTGGCTCCGCGCGCGTCTCGAGGGACGCGCGGCGACGCTGACGCTCAACTTCTTCCCAGGCCTCCAGTTCGAACAGATCGATCGACGCCTGACCAAGGCAAGCACGTCACAACCGAGAGCATCGCTGCAAAGCGCAACCGCGCAGTGGCTCCCCGCATCCGTTTCCGAAGCGCTTCTGGCGCATCTCGCCCTCGACGGATCGATCGTGCTCGCGCAACTCTCACGCGAAGACCGCCGCCG
>Ga0075424_100006836_pt1 | contig 11017 bp, 10 predicted proteins | sample SoiMethybrSBSTD3_FD_75301 | JGI IMG/M metagenome (GOLD analysis project Ga0075424, IMG submission 75301) | Bulk soil microbial communities from a Populus tree surrounding site in Tennessee, USA - Soil MetaG P. TD hybrid SBSTD3 | ecosystem: Environmental > Terrestrial > Soil > Tree plantation...
CCGTGCACGCGAATTCAAGCCGCGATCCAGATGCGCGGGGAGTCGAGACTTACTACTTGAACTTCACCTCTTCGCCGGAAGCACTCGAAGTGGCTGCCCGGGAGAATGCCGCTTCTGAGAAAGACATTCACGAACTGCAGGACCTGGTGAAGAAGATCGCGCTCAGGGAAAAAATCGACGAATCCCGCGAATTTGCCGCCGATGTTCAGCAGTCCCTGCACAACGGATTGTCAGCCAGGAACGCCGTAATTCGTGATCGCGGCGTCAAGAAAGCCCCATTCGTGGTCCTGATCGGCGCAAATATGCCCTCGATCTTGGCGGAAATTTCCTTCCTGAGTAACCCCGCTGACGAGAAGAAACTAAAAACTCCCGAGTATCGCCAGCGGATTGCCGAGTCTCTGTATCGAGGCGTATCGCGATACGTGAATGGCCTCGGCGGCGTCAAGGTCGCGAGCAAAATTGAAAAAGCCTCAGCGGACTAGTCCAACCTCTTGCATACCTGCGTAGGGACGTTGCCAGCAACTCTGAAGAATGCAGAAACGATGTGTCCTGCAGGTGTTTCCTGCAAGAGACGCGCTCTACATCCGCTTAATGGAAACTTCCTTCCGGCGCCTGTACTCTAATAGGTAGGCGATCCTGCGCTATCCATGAGCTCTTTCCCTATCATCATTATTCTTACCGTGTGGGCTTTACCCTTGCCGACCACCGCATCCGCTGCGGATGCCGCCCTGATGCCAAATTCGTTTGCTGGATGGCACCTTGCAAATGGGGCCCAAGACAGCGCAAATCCTGCTGCCGCCGATCCGCTGAACGCGGCCGTACTAAAGGAATACGGATTTACTGATGTCGCCACTGCAACCTACACCCGTGATGACGGACGCCAACTGGCGCTCAAAGTGGCGCGATTCGAGGATGCCAGTGGCGCTTTCGGCGCGTACACCTTCTATCGCATTCCCCAGATGCAACCTGAGGAGATTGGAGATCAAGCCGCATCTCTCGGGCAGCGAGTTGTGTTTTTCCGAGGGAACCTTTTAGTGGATGCGACCTTTACCAAGCTCTCGGCGATGTCGGCTGCAGAATTGAGAGAGCTGAGTGGTAGTCTGCCTAAAGCTTCAGGGACCCAAAGCAAGCTGCCGGATCTAGTCGCCTACCTTCCCCGGCAAGCATTCGTGCCGCATTCTGCGAAATACATCGTTGGCCCGCTCGCGTTTGAGAAGGTTGCGCCTGAGTTCCAGCTGTCACTTGTAGATTTTGGAAAGAGCCCGGAGGTCGTCCTCGCCGACTACCGAATTTCCAATAGTGACGGCAAACTCATGCTGATTGCATACCCCACACCGCAAGTTGCCGCCAGTGAACTGAGCCGAATCGACACCGCGCAACCAGCTCAGCGGCTTCAACCTGGGCCTATTGCGACGCGGAGAACCGGCCGGATTCTCGTTCTTGTGGCAGGCAGCCTCACGGCCGATGCAGCAAAGACTATCGCCTCCAACGTGAACTACAACGCCGACGTGACCTGGAACCAGAACACATATCACAATCCCAAAGACAATGTGGGCCGCGTGGTACTAGGCGGAATTTTTCTGTCGGCAGTTTTGATTGGCATTTTGTTGGTGAGCAGTATGGCGTTCGGAGGCTTCCGTGTCGCCGTGAAACGTCTGCTTCCTGGGAAGGTCTTTGATCGTCCGGATCAGATCGAACTTATCGCCTTGCACCTGTCTGATCCGGCCCAGGAGAGCCCAAAGATCGATGTAAAGCCTTCAATCAACGCGGGTTGAAGGCCGATCGAGGGCAATTGAGTCGCAATCTGAGACGAACCTGCCGTTCTGACATCGAATGTACAATCTACTGAAAACAAAGATCTTATTTTCTTAAAAGTTTCTTGACACCCCTGCTTTCGGCTCATAAGATTTCGCCAGAAAGTTTTGACGAGATTAACCTCCGTTGGAACTATTCTCCCTTGAAAGAAGAGGCCGCCCTGTTGCCGGGTGGCCTTTTCGCTTCTGCTAACGGGAACCCTTTGATGTGTTCCAACGTATTCTCTTCCGGGGATGCAAACCATGTTTTGCGAACAATGCGGAGAAAAACTGGAAGCGAACCAGCGCTTCTGCAGCCGATGCGGAAGGGAAGTAGTCGGTGTGGTACCCGGCTACCCGCGTCGCAGTCGCGTGCAGGAGCACGTCCGTCTTCTGGCGATATTTTGGTTCGCGCTTTCCGCGTTGAACGTATTGGGCGGGATTATTTTAGTGACGCTTGCGAACACATTATTTCTGCATTTTCACGGCTTCGGGGATCCTGACGCTTCGACCGCGTTCCTGCATCCCTTGCTGACTTTCGTCGGCATTTTCGTACTCGCGAAAGCAGCCGTCGGGCTCGCCACTGCATGGGGACTGCTACAGCGCGAACCCTGGGCCCGAGTTATGGCGTTGGTTCTCGCGTTTCTAAGTCTGATGAACGTTCCCCTTGGCACGGCGCTGGGCGTCTACACGTTGTGGGTGTTGTTGCCTGCCCAATCCGAAGAGGACTACGAGAGATACCTGCGCGCTGCGGCGTAGACAAGGGTTGCCTCCGACTAATTGCGCGGCGCTTTCCGCGTGTTCACGCCTTTCTAATGCTGTATCGTGCCCCGGAGACTGACCATGTGGTGTTTATTCGTGCATCGTTCCGCCGGACCAAGATCAAGTGCAGGCCCACGGCACAATTCTGATGGACAGCTTCCCTTTCTTTACGCTTCCTCCCCCCGCATTTAGAATCGAACTAAGCCGACGTAGCTCAGTTGGTAGAGCAGCCGATTCGTAAATAGCTTCTTTGCTGTCCTCTCCGTGATTTCTCAGACACATAGCTCAGCGCTGAGTGTTCGCAAGTGCGCTCAGGAGCTCTCATGTTCCGCCGTTTGTGCTCGGTTTTGTGCTCGCAGGACAGACGGCGCGTGTCGATGGCGAGCATCTAGAGTGCCCGCCGTGCCGTGCAGAAGTTCCGTCCAATATCTCGCTTCACTCGGAAAGGCCTACCGCACTACAATCAAGGAATCGGGTCTTGGCACATCCGCAGAGGCTCTCCGAGGATTCCTTCCCGGCGTATGCAGCTCTCATAATCCTTTCCATCCCTGGAGGTAATATGCTGCTAGGATTCGCCAAAATGACGCGCGCACTTGCCATTCTCGGCGTTCTTGAACTAGCTGCTGGCTTTGTGCTGGCGCAAACCACCAACCCTTTAGTAGGCAGTTGGAATTTTAAGGTGACAGTCACTGGCGGGTGCACGACCAGCTGCAAGTACATGGGCATGCTCGCCTTCAACCAAGGCGGTACGGTCATTGAAGAACGCGCTACAGTAGTTCAATACTACGGTTTGGGAAACGTTGAGCGTACCGCGCTGGGAACCTGGCGATCAACAACTCCCTACACATTCAGAGTGAAAAACTTCGTGTTTGATTCAACCGGGAAACTGTCTGCGTTTATCCTTGGAACCTCCGGCATTACGTTAACCTCAACCCTAAATTCCTTTAGCGGTTCGGGAACAGCGAAGATCTTCAATGCTGGTGGCAGTCTGATCGACACGGAAACCTTTACTATAACTGGAACTCGATTCTGAGGTCCCCCGCCAACTTGTTGAAAGGTTGCGGGGGGATTGAACCACCTCCCTTTGGGTTACAGCCCGTTCAAAAGCGCGACTCCAGAAAATAGCGACCCACAAGAAACAGAAAACACTGAATGTTCCGCCTTGTTTGGTTGTCTGCTTTGGTCCGGTTTTGCTCCCGTTCGCGCACACTTCGCGCACAGTTGCTTAAAAAAGGCCGTGCCGGGCGGAGCACCTCAACGCTAAACTCTCACCGTAAGTATGCACTTTACGCAACAGACATTTGTGGAAGTAGGCTGTTTTGAGTTTTTACCCTCTCGGCAGCACGTCCATCAGACAGAGGGTTTCAGCGCTGCCCTTTCGTATGCCAACGATTAGGTAGTACTTACCTCCAGTCTGGTAATGTTCTCCTGCACTTGGTATCGTGGTTTTGCCGCTAGGATCGCGAGTAGCTCGATTGGTGTGCTCGAACAATTTTTCTCCTGTCTCAGCGTGGTATCCAATGATTGTTCCTGAAGGAATGTCTGGCACCGTCCAGATTTACCTCCTCACTTTCTTGCGCCCCGAACCCATCGCGGCTAGCTCCGGCCACAATATTGATGTTTCACCGTAAAAAGGCGGCGACGGAGAATTCATTGTGTAAATGCCGTTACGCAATTATGCAATCCGCCCGAGGATTCTCCTGTCGGCTACGGCCGCATGCCAGTGCCTACCACCTGAGTTAAGAGAGGAATCATGTTCCGACTTTTGCGACAAGGGTCACAGTTGATTCAGATCGCTGTATTTGGACTATTGACAGCCGCATGTTCTTCCACGGCTCGCCCGACAATAAACATGTCGCCCGAGGCGATTATGGAAACTTCATTTCGACTCGAGCCAGCCTATATCGTGTCAGTAAACGTACCCACTGAGTCGGTGAAGAAGTTGTTGCGCAGCATTATCGATTCCTATCCGCTTGGGTATGGAAAGTACGATCAAGTTGCGTTTCGTTCCGCGACGGGGGTGGAACAATTCCGTCCTCTTCGGGGATCGCGGGCGGGCGAGCAAGCGACCCTGTCAGAGGTGCCTACGACCCGCATAACCTTCGCTATACCGGAAGATGTGGATACCTTGCACAAGATTATCGCTGCAATTCGGTATGCCCATCCATACGAAGAACCTGTCGTCCATGTGGAAACCGGATGGGTGAGTAGGGCCAAACCTGGAGGTGAGGAATCGAATCCAAATCGGTGGTGGAACCAACAGAAATCGTCGCCCAAGACAAGATCAGGCGCACGGTAGAGATGCAAAGGAACTTTCCGGAATGTGAAAAACTCGACTTGGGCAGCTCAATGAACGAGGTATGGGAGATTTATCGCTAACAAGCACTGAACTGGCGGTATACTTGCCGCGCCGTTGAGAAAATGTTATTTGCGTTCATTCTGTACGTAGGCGCATTCGCGCCGCTAGCGCAGGCTGCCACCGCAGCAACTCCGACGGATCACAAGGCTCCCCTCACCTGCACCGTTTCCGGACGCGTGGTGAGCGCTGCCGACGCGTCTCCGCTGAAATCGGCGCGCATCGCGCTCGTTTCCGAGCGCGACGAGCAGGCAAGTCCCAAAGGATTTACGGCAATGTCGGATGGCGATGGACGATTCACGCTCAAAGACGTGCCCGCTGGCCGATATCAGTTCTTCGCCTCGCATGCCGCGTATGTAACCAAGCAGTACCAGTCGAAGGGAACTGACAAAGGCGCTCCGCTCGCGCTACATCCAGGGGATGAGATCAAAGACGTGCTGTTTCGAATGACGCTGGCAGCGGTTGTCACCGGCCGCGTCACCGACGAAGACGGCGAACCTATGGAACGCATTCAGGTTGTTGCCCTGCATCGCCCAACTGAAGATGAACTGGAAGACAATTCCTGGCTGCAACACATGGAATTAACTCCCGCTGCGGCAGGACAAACGGACGACCGCGGAGAATTTCGGCTCTTTGGCCTCAAGCCAGGAGAGTATTTCATCCGGGCCGAAGATGAGTACGTGCCCAACAATGCTCTCCCGTTGTCCAATGAGTCCACACTTCGCCAATCGCTTGGCAGCCAGTACGCTCCGGTGTACTACCCCGGCGTCACGCAAATGGGTCAGGCTCAGGCGGTGTCTGCTACATCGGGAGCCGAGGTCGAGGCCGACTTCATTTTGCGCCATTCGAGGATGGTTGAGATTTCCGGCAAAGTTATTGGCTTTGATGGGACTCCTCCGGGTGATGCAGACGTAATGCTCGTCGAGGCCCAGCCATCCGACTTTAATTTCAATCACGAGACCAGCGTGAACAAGAACGGACAATTCAAACTAACAGGCGTGCCCGCGGGTAGTTACGTTGTGATTGCCGACCAGAGATCTTCCGCCGATGGCAGCGGATACCGGGCGCAGCAGAAAATCGAAGTGGGAGACGACAATGTCGATTCCGTCACGCTAGTGCTTGGGCGGGGGACCAAAGTGTCGGGCCATGTCAACGTCTCAGGCAGCACCATAAAACCAGAAACTCTATTCATTTCACTTCAGCCGCTTGATCTTGATTTCTCGTGGACTTGGGCAAACGTTAAGAAAGACGGCTCGTTCGAAATGCTAGACGTCGCCGAGGGTACCTTCACGATCAATCTCCACGGACTTAAAGATGACTACTTCGTGCAATCGGCGCGGGAAGGGCGCGAAGATATTCTGGCTAATGGTCTGCGAGTCAGCAAAGAACAAGGCGTCGCAGCCATTCAAATCCAGGTAGGCAAGGCGAGTGCGAAGCTGGAAGGAACTGTATTGCAGGATGGTGGCCCTCTTATCGGGGCCCATGTGCGACTCACACCTGCTCCCGAGACCGCCTACAACAAGAATTTGGGAAAGAGCGCGAACACCGATCAAACCGGCCACTTTAGCTTTGCCGCACTCGGTCCGGGCAAATACAAGGTAGTCGCCAAAGCGTCATTCAAAGATGGAGGCAAGCAGGCAGTCTCCGAAGCCAAGGTCGTCACTCTGTCGGAAAACGAAATGAAAAACCTGGACCTTACTGTCGTGCCGCCTGATGATCGCTAAATTCAACGTCCTTCACGCCTGAAACTTCCTCTCTACCACGCTTCCGCAATGACAATCTCTGGCGACGGACGACTTCCGACCCGAGTTTCGAGATGCTTGTTGCAATCATGAAAACGAGTGCAGCTCTGACGACAACACAGCCCTTAACGCAGTTCGAAATGATTGATGGACCTACACTCGCGCAGCGCTGGCAAATGAAATCGACTTGGGTGCGAAAGCAGACTGCCAGTCCGGATGACCCTCTGCCGCATGTAAAGCTGGGCCGCTACGTACGTTTTCTATGGAACAGTCCCGAGCTGAACGGATGGCTAGAACGTCGTTATAGGCGCTAAATATAAGGCTGTTGACTTAGCCGCTAAGAGGCGTATAGTTCTTATCGACGCATTGTGACAAACAAAGACATCAAGCGATATATGGCTGAGATTGGCTCTAAAGGCGGGAAAGCCGCAGCTCGAAAGATGACGAAGGCAGAGCGCGTTCAGCGGGCACTCAAGGGAGTTAAGGCGAGAGCGGCGAAGGCGCGTAAGCGAAAGACGGGTTAGCCGAAGGGGAAGAAAATATGACGAAACAGCGAAAGCGAAGCGGACCGTACATTTTCAGACGCTCTGGTTCCTGGGTCATGCGGTATCGCGAAACCGTGAACGATGGTGGAACACTGAAAACCGTGCAGCGCGCGAAGCCCATCTGTGTTGTTTCTATGTCCAAGGGCGAAGCTAGGGTATTAGCCCAGCATGAGATAGAAAAGCTAGAAGCTGGCCGCCCGGCAAAACCGGAACTGATAGTCACGCTCAGCGATTTCGTGGCCCGCATCTACCTGCCATTCACGTTCGCCAACAAAAGAGCATCGACCGCCGAAGGATATCAGGACGCCTGGGAAACTCATTTCGCGCCACGGCCCCACATTGCGCGCAAACTGCTGAAGGACATCAAGACCGCCGACGTTTACAACTGGCTTCGGGAAATTGCTCGGATGGACCGGAACAAGAAAGGCGAACTTCTCAAGAAGCGGACGCTGCAATACCTCAAGACATGTCTATCCGCGATTTTCACGCACGCTAAGTCCTTCGGATATTTCGACGGTGTAAACCCAGTCATCGGCGCCATCGTTCCTCAGGCACCCGAAGGCGAAGAGACTTACGCTTACCCTCTCGAAGAAATCAGCGCCATGCTTTCGGTTCTGCCAGAACCGGGACGGACAATGGTAGCAACCGCCGCGTTTACTGGACTGCGACGTAGCGAGATCAGGGGTCTTGTGTGGGAGGGCTATGGCAACGGTGAATTGCGTATTCTTCGTTCGATCGTCGAGGGCAGGGTAGAGGATTCTAAGACCCGCGCCAGCAAGTCTGCTGTGCCGCTGTTGATATCGCTTCAGCGCGTTCTCGACGCACACCGTGAAAGAGACGGCAACCCAGCGACCGGCCCAATCTTTCGAACTAGCATCGGAACAGCACTTGATCCGAACAACGTGTTAAACCGCCAGATTCTTCCGTTTCTGAATCGCTGCGCCACCTGTCGTCGTCCCAAAGAAGAACACACCGCCAAAGTGACGCATAAGTATGAACGCGATCCGTCACTTCCCGCATGGAGGGGCTGGCATGGTCTGCGGCGCGGATTGGCGACGAACCTCTATCGGTTGGGGATCAGCGCTAAGACGGTGCAAGCGATTCTGCGCCATGCGAATGTTGCGACCACGGAGACCTATTACATAAAGCCGGTGAGCGAAGACTCCGTGCGGGCAATGCAGGCCCTGGACACAGTTTTGTGCTCAACCTGTGCTCTGGATTTGACTTCGACGGAGGGCGCGAAAACGCAGTAGCAATGTAGAATGACGGAGATACGCAAATCAGGCCGACGTAGCTCAGTTGGTAGAGCAGCCGATTCGTAATCGGCAGGTCAGCGGTTCAAGTCCGCTCGTCGGCTCCAGATTTTTCAGTGTCCGTTCCGGAGACATAGGTAACAGAACGTTCCGGAGACATAGGTTACACTTTTGGCCCGAAGGGGTTCTCCAGGGGCTGCAAAGTTTTTTCCTCCAGATCAATATAGCCAAGATCGTAATCCATTCTGTTACCTATGCCTCGGAACGGACACAAGAGCTTACGGATCAGATCACTGCTGCCTACTGTACAACTGCTGTACAACTTATTTTGTCTTCCAATTTCTTCATGGCATCCACTGCGACCGCGGAAGCGGTCTTGATGTAGAAACGCTGCGTTGTATTGACGTTCTCGTGTCTCAAAATGCATTGGATCGTTGTGTCTGGAACTCCAAGCTCCTTGAGGTTCGTGGCGAGACCGCGACGATATGCTTGCCAGCCTTTCCACATCAAATTATGCGCCTTCAGTGTTGGACGGATCACTCGATCTGCTAGATTGTCGAGGTCGAGTGCCCCGCCAATGGTGTTGGGAAAGATGAAACCGGAAGCAAGTGACGTTGGTCGTTATGAATCTGAAGGTCCCCCTTACCTGAGATCGGAAAAGGGGATCGACTGGCATCTCTTTACAAGACTACTTCGCTGCGGGCATGTAGCTACCCATGCAAGTCGAAGGACGTGGACCCGTCGGCATTGCCCTTTGCCGTACAAGTACCGTTGGCTTTCCCGCCCTTCATCTTTCCGCCACCTTCCGTCATGGACCACTTGTTGCTCCCAGACTCGAAGGCGCCGTTCTTTGCTGTGCCCGTGAATTCGTACCTGTAGTAGTTCTTGGCACCATTCTCCATGTTTTCCACGAATTCGCCGTGACCGGTTGCCTTGTCGCCCTTAATATCGAGAAACTCGGTTCCCAACTCTATTTTCGTAAAACCCATTTCGCGGAGACTGCTGGCTCTTGCCTTATCAACCGACCTTACTTCTTCTTCGCTTTTGCCGTCCTGAGAGCCACGTACGGCTCTTTATCCGCCGGGAAGTTCGCGCTGAGGTATTCGATTAAGGCATCTCGATCGCCCGGATCGACCACCGCACCCCACTTCATCATCTTCTCCACTTCTCTTGTCCACGCGGCTTCCCCAGCCGTTGCTGCACTATGATGCCCGCGTCATGGCATCCCAAGCATGCTGTCGAGATCTTTGCTCGTGGTGGTCCGGGCGGCAAATCGAAAGACTGCGCGCGTAACATTGCAACGCATGTGAGCGACAGGAGTAAAGCGAGCAATACATTAAGCCTGGACATGAACTTGCACACCTCAACGGTATTGCCCTCGCCTGCTCCACTCGCGAGCAGGAGTTGCAGGCAAAAACAAATGCCACTCTTATCCCAAAAGAACGATACGCTCTGATGGCTGAAGCTGCTCGCACCTATAGCCCGGAAAAATGCGACCGTTTGTTCACTCGGCTGAAGGCAAACGGTAATTGGCAGGCGCCTACGTTGACCGTAGCGCGATCTTTTTCGCTGCTCACTGACCCTCAATTCAGGCAAGACTCGCGCCTGAATTATTTCGGGGGAGAATATCGCGATTGGCTAACGGCAACTGCAAAAGGGGATACACGACTGAAGAGTTGGACTACAGCTGATTTTGCCATACAACGTGAGCTGTTTCAGTTCGACGAGAAGATGGTAGGAGCAATGTTCCGGTCGGGTGTTCCTCTGCTCTCCGGCATGGATGCCGGCAACCCTTATTGTTTCCCGGGATTCAGCCTGCACGATGAGCTTGCGCTCTTGGTTGAATCCGGATTGACTCCTTTGGCAGCTTTGCAATCCGCCACAAGCAACGCGGCTGTGTTTATGAACGCAACCGATAGCTACGGTTCTATCGCTCCGGGCAAAATCGCAGATCTTGTGCTACTGGACGCAGACCCACTACAAGACATCCACAACACGTCCAAGATTCGCGCGGTGTTTCTGGCTGGCAAAGAATTTGATAGAGCGGCCCTCGATTCAATACTCCGGGGGGCGGAAGCAGCAGCTAATCACGCAACGAATACCGCAGAGGAAAGCCAAAAATCTGAAGAGGCGCAAGGGCTAAAGATGCCAGGCAGTAGCGCGGGTGCAACAGATTCCTCAAATGGGTCCGCCGAAACTGAGCTGCGCGCCTTTATGGCCGAACTCCGAAAAGCAAGCATCGAGGGCGACGTCGACACAATTGCAAACTCGATGACCGACGATTATGTTCAGACGGACATCAATGGTTACCGCCAGGACAAAGCCACATGGCTCAATGAATATTTCAAGCCACTAGCAAATCTGATTAAAGCTGGCAAGTTTCACAGGGACGAATATGAGCGGAAGAATCTGCAATTTCGATTCTATGGAGATTGTGCAGTCGTGACCGGCGAGTTGGAGCTAAAAGGAACCGGCGCGAAATTTGGGCCACAGCACACCTGGGTGGCAGAGCCAAACGCAACTTTCAGCGGGACGCTGCATTTTACTCATATTTACATCAAGCAAA
>Ga0075424_100006837_pt1 | contig 11017 bp, 8 predicted proteins | sample SoiMethybrSBSTD3_FD_75301 | JGI IMG/M metagenome (GOLD analysis project Ga0075424, IMG submission 75301) | Bulk soil microbial communities from a Populus tree surrounding site in Tennessee, USA - Soil MetaG P. TD hybrid SBSTD3 | ecosystem: Environmental > Terrestrial > Soil > Tree plantation...
GGAAGGCTCCCGGGTCGCCGGGAGGGGTGCGTCTCCGTTCGAGACCGCTACTATATCAGATGCGCCGAGCTCACGACGGGTCGCCGGGAAGACGCTTCCGGATCGACTCGACGCGGAATTTCCGGGCGCCCCCCTCGAACTCGAGGGTCACTTCCGCGCCGACGCCCTTGCCCAGGAGCGGCCGCGCCAGGGGCGCGCGGTAGGAGAGGATGCCCGGGCCGAGCGAGGAATCGCCCTCGCCCAGGATCCAGTAGACGACCGGCGCCTCGCCGTTTCCATCGAGCGACACGAGGCGCGTCTCGGTGCCCACTCCGACCCGGCTCGCCTCGATGTCCATGGTCTCGATGAGCCGCGCGTGCTGGATCGTGCTCATCAGGTCTTGGAGCCGGGTCGCGGCGTTCGCCTGCCTTAGCTTCGCCGCCTCGTATTCGGCGTTCTCCCGGAGGTCGCCGAGCGCCCGGGCTTTCTCGATGGCCGCGGGGATCACCGTCTTGAGATCCAGCGAGAGCTTCTTCATCTCCGCCTGGAGCCGGTCGTACGTGGCGCGCGACATGAGCGTGTACTGCGTCTCGATGTCCTCCGTGCTCTTTCCTTCCAGGAGCCCCTGGGCGCGCGCGCGGCGGCGCCGCTCGTACTCCTCGGCGATCCCGGAGAGACCGATCTCGTGCAGGAACTCGAGCACGGGGAGCAGCCGTCGCTCGCTGCCGGCCCAGTGGAGCACCGTCCGCTCGATGGCGTCGGAGGCGTCCTCGTGGGGGCGGGCCGACGAGAACTTCGCGTGGAACACGCCGCCCGATGCCAGAAGCCCGGTCAGCCGCTCCGGGAGGCCCTCGGGAAGATCGCGCTCGAGGAGTCGGATCGTCGCGAGGAGGAGCGCCTCCAGGGGCGGCGCCCCCGGATCGTTCCGCTTCGCGAGGAAGTGCTCGATGATGCGCGCGGAGAGGTCGGGCGTTTCGGAGGCTCGGGCGATGCGGGCCTCGATGGCCTTGGCGTATCGGTCCTCGCCCAAGAGTTCGCGGAGCCGCTCCCGCCCGCGGGTGCGCAGCCGTGGGAGGCGGCTCCCGGCCGCGTGCCAGAGGAACTCCTCCTCGCGGGCGGCGCCGTGCGACAGGTCGAGGAGGTGCTCCTGATTCAGCCCGAGCGCCAGGTCGTCCGGGGCGAGCCCCTGCGCGATCAGATCGTCGAGCGTACCCCGCGCGGTCTCGGGCTCGATCGCGTGCCAGGTCAGCGCGTAGCAGAGCGCCAGCGCGCGGTTCGCCATCTCGAGGCCGTCGTCCCGGCACCAGCGAACTACGTACGGGCCCGCGGCCTCCTTGAGGCGCGACTCCTCCTCGGGGTGTTCGCGGAGGAACTTCTTCAGCAAGTTCAGCCCCTCGACGGGGGCGCGCGCCGTCAGTCGGGGAAGCGGAATTTCCTTCCGCGCGGAGCCCTCGCGCGCCAGGCGGAAATTTCCGCGATACCCTTCGCTCGAATCGAGGCGCCGGTCCAACTTCCACTTGTCGCGCGCCTTCTTCCACCACCCGGTCCAGTCGTAGCCCGGAAGCACGGCGTCGAGGCGCGGCTTCAGCTGGGCCTGGGTCGCCACGCCGCCCACGTCGCGGAGCGCGCGGACGAGGACCTCCGGGTCGCCTTCGGCGCCCATCGCCCGGACGCGGTCCGGATCGGTGATCGCGAGCACGCGAAGCCCGTCATCGGGAAGCCGGTCGAGGGAGCGCTGGGCCATCGCGATCGCCATCTTGTGGCCGGGGCGGCCGGGGAACTCGAGCGTGAGCGTCTCGCCGTCGCTCGCGAGCACGCGGCCGAGCCCCCACGATTGGTGCATCACGTAGGCGCCGGGCGGCAGCGCGAGGATCTTCGGGAGCCGGGATGCGACCGCGTCGAACGGGACGCCGGGGTCGCCGATGCCGGACCCCTCGAGGATCGCGGACGGATTGGGCTCGCGCGCCACGGCGACCCCGAGGAGCCGGGCCGCGGTGGCGCGGGCGGGCGCGCTGATCAGTCGCGGCCCGAGCGGTGCCAGGTGATTCCACGAGAACTCTCCCGCCGCGGACCGCTCCAGCTCGGGTAGCGCGAGTTCCAAGATGGGTTCGGACTCGACCCACGGCACGCGGGAGGCGAAGTCGAGGAGGATCTCCGCGACGCGCCCCGGCTCGTGCGCCAGGTCCTCCTCGACGGCGCGAAAGAGAGGCTCCGCGACCAGCGCCGGGCGATTCGACTCGAGATACAGTTCGAGCGTATCGAGCCGGTGTTCGCGGGCGGCCTCGAGGTCGCCCGCCCGCTCGAGGATCACCGCCATCTCCGCGTGGAGTTCGGCGTCGTCCGGACGGATTCCGATCGCTTCGCGGAGGAGCTCGATCCGCTCCTCGTCGGTGGCGGCGTCCTTGGATAGATAGTGGAGGAGCCGCACGGCGGCGCTGACCGGTTCGGGCTCGAGAAAGCGAGAGAGGAGCCCCTGAACGCCGTCCCGATCGCCGGCCGCGACCAGCTTGTCGGCCACGACCTCGAGCGCGTCCAAGGACGGCGTCCGTTCCCCGAGTCCCTGGTAGAGAAGGGAGGCGAGGAGGAGCAGGTCCCATCGTTTCTTTCGGCCCGGCTCGGCCTCGAGCGCGTGGAGCGCGGCTTCCACACCGCTCGTCTCGATCAAGTGGCGCGCCAGCGTCTCGGTCTCGCCCCATCGGGGATCCGTCGAGGATGCGGGCGGCTCGTCGCCTGGAGCGGCCTTCAGGTAGTGTCGGAGATCGGAGTCGATCATCGGTCTATTCTCACGAGTCACACAGAATAGCGCATCCGGGGTGCCGGTAGCCAGCGGCGCGTTGCGGCGCAGCCCGGCGCTCCGGTAGACTCCCGCACTTCGTCCCACTTCCGAAGGGAGCGGACTCATCACCCGAAGAAATCGCCTCGCGCTGGCCCTCGTCGTCGTTCAGCTCATTTCGAGCGGAACCCATCTGGTCGCGAAGGGCGCCCTCCTCGTCACGAGCCCGCTCACCCTCGCGCTTCTCCGATTCCTGGCCGCATCCGCGGCGCTGCTCCTGTTCCAGCGAGTCTGGGGGAAGGGGCAGGCCGTCGCCCGACGCGACTGGCCGGCCCTCCTTCTTCTCGGGTTTCTGGTCGTGCCGGTCAACCAGGGCTGCTTCCTCCTCGGGCTCTCGAGCTCGACGGCCAGCCACGCGTCCCTGCTCTACGCCCTGACCCCCCTCGTCGTGCTCCTCTTCGCGGGGAGGCTCCTCCGCGAGCACGCGTTGGTCGCGAAATCGATCGGGATCCTGATCGCATTCCTCGGCGTGGCGGCGATCCTCTTGGAGCGGGGTCTTCGGCGCGAGCTCCTGGTGCTCCGCGGCGACCTGATCATTCTGGTGGCGGTGTTCGGGTGGTCGCTCTACACCGTGCTCTCGAAGCGGCTCCTGGTTCGGTATGATCCGATGACCGTGACGACGTGGTCGATCGTCTCGGGGACCGCGCTCTCGCTACCCGCGCTCCTGATCCCGGGTGCGATCCAGCCGCTCGACACGATCCGACCGGAGGTGTGGGGGGCGCTCCTCTATCTGTCCCTCGGGACGAACGTGATCGCCTACCCGCTCTGGTCCTACGCCCTCAAGAACATGGACGCCTCCAAGGTGGCGATCACCGCGAACACGCAGCCCATCCTGACCGGGATCCTGTCGTGGCTCATCTTCCGCGAGCAGTTCACGCCCGGCTTCCTCGCCGGCGCCGCGCTGATCCTGGCCGGCGTGACGTGGGTGGAGACGCGCCGGTGAGCCGCCGGCCCCCGCTCCGAGGGGACGAGCTGCCGGAGATCCTCGTCCCCCCGCCCGGGCCGAAGTCGCGCGCGGCGACCCGCCGCCTCAGGAAGGTCGAGGGCGCCGCGATCTGGGGCGCGGATCCCGCGCGGGCGCCGGGCGCCGGCACGATCGTGTGGGCGCGCGCCAAGGGATCGGTCGTCGAGGACCTGGACGGCAATCGCTACCTCGACCTGACGAGCGGATTCGGCGCGGCCTCGCTCGGCCACGCGTCGCCGGAAGTGGCGCGCGCCGTCGCGGCGCAGGCGCGCCGCTTGGCGCAGGGTCTCGGCGACCTCCACCCGCATGCGTTGCGCGAGAAGCTGGCGCGCCGGCTCTCCGCGTTGGGGGGCGCGCTCTCGAAGGTCCTCTTCGCCGGCACCGGTTCCGAGGCCGTGGAGCTCGCGCTCAAGACCGCCGCGCTCGTCACCGGTCGGCGCCGCGTCGTGGCGTTCGAGGGCGGATACCACGGCCAGTGCGGCGCGGCGCTCGAGGTGACGTACTTCCCGCCGTCCTCCGCGCCGCTGAGGCCGGACGGCCCGCCTCGCGCGATCCACATTCCGTTCTCGGACGTGGACGAAGGTTGGAAGCGGGTCGAGCACGAGCTGCGCGGGCCCGACCCGCCGGGCGCCGTCCTCGTCGAGCCGATCCAGGGCCGCGCGGGCGTGATCGTTCCGCCGGCGTCGTTCCTCGCGTCGCTCGCGACGCGCGCGCGCGCGGCGGGGCTGCTCGTGATCTACGACGAGGTCCTGACGGGCGGCGGCCGCACCGGGCCCTTTTGGGCGTGGGAACGGAGCGGCCCGGCGGCGGAACCGGATCTCTTGTGCGCGGGGAAGGGGATCGGGGGCGGCGTCGCGATCGCGGCGCTGCTCGGACGGCCCGCGATCATGGACGTCTGGGCGAAGCACGTTCCCGCGTCCGGTGAGGCGCCCTACGCGAGCACGTACTACGCGCATCCGCTCGCGTGCGCCGGAACGCTTGCCGCGCTCGAGCGCCTCGCCTCGTCCGAGCTTCGAGCCGACGTGGAGTCGAAGGGCTCGGTCCTCGCCGAGCGTCTCGGGGCGATCGTCCGAGGGCGCGCGCACGTGGCCACCCGCTCGATCGGGCTCCTCGCCGCGGTCGAGTTCGTCGGGGCCGGCCCGCTTCGACCGCCCGACCCGGCGCGCGCGCGCGCGGTGCTCCGCTCGCTCCTGGGATCGGGAATCCTGGCCATCCCCGGTGGACTCGGCGGGAACGTCGTCTCGCTCTATCCGTCGCTCGTCATCCCGCGGGAACAGCTCGACGCGGCGCTCACGCGCCTCGAGAGCGCGGTCGAGGCAGGCAGCGGCTAGAAGTCGTGCGGCATGTACCCCACGGGGGACTGATAATAGTAGTCCGAGGGGTAATGGAGGAAGTTCGACACGCGGCTCATGTAGAGACAGGCGAAATCCTTGAGCTGGTGCCCGAACCGGCTCGACTCGTTTCCTTCGCGGAAGAGGGAACCCCATCGCGCGTTGTAGGCGCGGTCGATCTTCACCCGAAGGCTGTCGATCTCGGACTGGAGCTCGATCGCGCGCTTGTCGAGCGTGCTGAGCTGCTCCGGGATCGCCGCGATCCGCTTCGCCAGGTCGTCGCGCCGCGCGGGATCGGAGCCGTCCGTTTCGCTGAGGACGAGGGTCATCCGCCGTAGTTCCCGCCCCAGCGCCGCCTTTTCGATCTCCACCTGGTGGCGCTCCGCCGAGACCTTGCCCAAGCGGTCGAACTCCTTCGCGAACTCCGTCGTCACGTTGATCTCGCGATCCAGCTCGGGCACGAGCATGGCCGTGCGCCAGCCCAGCACGCGCTTCGACTGGAGGATGTCGCCGTACGTGTGATCGCCGAAGTAGAGCACGTGGTCGCCGGACGCCCCGAGGGCGCGCTCCAGGTAGGCTCCGCCGCCCCCGCGTCCGGTGACCACGGGAATCCGCCGGCCCTTCAGCTCCTCGACCGGCGCCGGCGCGTCCGGGTTCGAAAAGAATCCGGGCTTACCCGCCTCCACGATGACCACGTGGAAGAGGTCGCTCCAGTGGCTCGGCGCTCCCTTCCCGCGCTGAAGGATGTGCTGCAGGAGGAGGTCCGTGTACGCCCACTCGCTGTTCGTCAGCAGGAAGAGACGCTTTCCGTTCCGCCGGAACTCCTCGAGCACGGTCCGCAGCTCGGGATCGAATCGGATGTAACGCTCGAGATCGCTCGTGATGACGGACTTCAGAGACCCGTCGCGGTGCGCCTCGTCGATCATCTCCCGGACGTCGGTGTAGATCGCCTCGAAGTCGATCGCGACGCCCGTCTTCCGGCGCTCCAGGAGATCGATCACGCAGAGGTAGAGATAGACCTCGGGAAGGTGGAACAGCGTGTCGACAGAGACGTAGTTCTCGTGACCCAGCCGGATCCGCGAGGTCTTGTAGGCTCGGTTTCGCTCCTCCGACCGAAGCGGCGTCAGCCCGTGAAAGGCGCGGGTGACGAAGTTGAAGTAGTCCATCTTGAGCAGGTTGCCGCGCTTCTTGTCGACCACCAGGCCCCGGATGACGAACGCCGGGTCGTACTTGAGGTCCAGGATCTCGCGCGGGTACTTCTTGTTCTCGACCAGCTTCTTCTTGGTGAGGTCGAAGGCCAGCTCCTCGACGTGCTGCGGGTCGTAGTGCGCGAGCGTGTGGTCCAGGTCGAACCCGATGGCGCGGATCTGCGTCATGCGGAGATTCCGGTTCACGAAGACGCGGTGTTTGCGCGGGATTCGGTGTTCGCGGTAACGCAGCGCCCGCGCCGACGGCTCGTTCGGCATCGGGCCGTTCGCACCCGCTTTCGGCTGTTGCTTCGTCTCGGGCATGGGCATGGATTGTAGGGGGAACCCGCTCCTGGGAAAAGCCGCGTTTCCGACGCCGCGCGTTCCGGCGTCCCAGATTCATCGGCGCGGCGCGCCCCTCCTTGACGCCGCGGGGACGCGTCCCTACTCTCCCGGGGTGAACCTTTGCCTCTACGAAGACCCGGAGGTGCTCACCTTCGGTCCTCACGCGCTGCTGCGTCCCGTCTTTTCCCTCCGGTGCGGCATCTTCCCCTTGATCGAGAAGCTCGTGCGCGCGTTTCCGGAATCGCCGCTCGTACTGGTGGTGCGCCCGGAACTGGAGGAATTGACGCGGCTCCTCTACCCGACGGCGCACGTCGGGGAGCCGCCACCGGAGGAGACGCTCTTCGTGAACGGCAGGCTCTGCATGACCGACGACGAGGTGCTCCACTTCCTCGCCGCGGCGAAGCAGGAGGCGTCGTACATGACGGGAGGCGTCCTCTTCGCGGCCAAGGTCGGCGGCCCGCGCGTGGCGCACGTCGCGAAGTGGCTTCGCCGCGGCGACCCGGAAAAGGCGTTCGAAGAGCTTCGGTTTCCCGCGGAGGTGAACGGCTTTCTCGCGCGCTCCGCGGCGGACCTGATTCGCTGGAGCCCGCGTCAGATCGTTCAGGACTTCCGCTACGCCTTTCTCGCGGGATCGGTGCAGGGGCGGATCGACGAGGGCGCGCGCGTGCTGCAGCCCGACGCGATCCACGTCGCCCGCGGCGCGCGCGTCATGCCGGGGGCCGTGCTGAACGCCGAAGGCGGGCCGATCCTGGTCGGGGAGAACGCGGTCATCGAGCCCCTCGCCTATGTCGAGGGGCCCGCCGCGATCGGCGAGGGATCCCGCGTGAAGGCGGGCGCACAGATTCGGGAGGGCACCTCGATCGGGCCCGTCTGCAAGGTCGGCGGGGAAGTCGAGGCGACGATCTTCCAGGGATACGCCAACAAGCAGCACGACGGCTTCGTCGGCCATTCCTTCATCGGCGAATGGGTGAACCTGGGCGCCGGCACGATCACGAGCGACCTGAAGAACAACTACTCGAACGTCCGCTTCTTTCGGAGCGCGGCGGATTGGGCCGACGGGCGCGGCGAGGATTCCGGGCAGCGCCTCCTCGGCCTCACCGTGGGGGACTTCACGAAGACGGGCATCGGCGCCACGTTTCCGACCGGCGCGACGGTCGGCGTCGGCTGCAACCTCTACGGCACCGCGCTCCAGCCGGTCTACGTTCCCAGCTTCCTCTGGGGCGAGCCCGGTGCTTTGGTCGAGCATCGGGTCGACGCCATGCTCGAGACCGCCGTCCGGGCGATGGAGCGGCGCAAGGTCGAACTCCGCGTCGAGCTCGACTCGCGCCTGCGTCAGGTCTTCGACGATTCGCGGACCGAGCGGGAGCGCTACCTAGCCGCTTCGTCCGGCCGAACGCGCGGAGCGCGCGCGTGAGCGGCCGCTACAACGCGCCCCGCCCGTTCGTGTTCGGGGGGCCGCTGACGCCGGCCGTCAAGACGCTGCTCATCGCGACTTTCGGCGCGTACGCGTTTCAGTTCCTCGCGGGGTTCCTCGCCCACGTGCGTCTCGACCGGCTCTTCGGCCTCGTGCCGTACGACGTCACGCACCACCTCTACCTGTGGCAGCTCGGGACGTACCTGTTCCTGCACGGCGACATCTTCCACATCGGGCTGAACATGCTCGCGCTCTGGATGTTCGGGACCGAGCTGGAATCGCTCTGGGGGACGCGGCGGTTCACCCGCTTCTACTTCGTGACCGGGGTCGGCGCGGCGATCTGCACCACCCTCGTCTCCTGGAACTCGTACATCCCGACCATCGGCGCGTCGGGGGCGATCTACGGGCTCCTCGCGGCGTACGGGATCCTGTTTCCGGAGCGGGTGATCCTTCTCTATTTCGTGCTGCCGATCAAAGCGAAGTACTTCGTCCTGATCCTGGGCGTCATCACGTTCTGGTCCAGCGTCACCGCGTCGGGGAGCGGCGTAGCGCACGTGGCGCACTTGGGCGGGATGATCTTCGGGTGGCTGTATCTACGCGGCGTTCCCGGCCTGGGCAACGCGGTGGGCGGAGGGTTCCGGATTCCGGACGTCCGCGCGTGGTGGCAACGCCGGAGGCGCGACCGCTTGAAGAAGAAATTCAAGGTCTACTACCGGGAGACGCGCGGGAAGGACGACCCGGAAGAGTGAGATGCCGCGAATCGCGAATCTCCTCAGACGACCCGAGGTGGTCGCGGTCACGGCGGTGACGCCGTCCGATCCCGCGTCGGGCCGCTCGGCCGTCCTGGTTCACGTAGACGGCCTCGCCTGCGATTCCCTCTGCGTTCGAAGGACGGACCGCGCGCTGTGGGCGCTCCCGGGCGTCCGGGACGTGCGCTTCTCGCCGGGCCCCGACCGGTTCACGATCGAGACGAGCGGGCCGCCTCCCGATCGCGCGGCCGTCGAACGCGCTCTCTCGGCCGTCGTCGTGGCGCCGTGGGCCCGACGCCTCCTCGCGGCCGTCGCCGAACGCCTCGGGATTACCCCCCGCCGGCGCTGACCGGCGCGCCCGCGCCGGTTCGAAGGCCGTCCATCACCTCGTCGAGCACCCGCTTCGGCGGCCGGGCCTGCTCCATCGTCAGCGAGGCGAGCGGTCCGTCGACGAGCCCCACCTCCTGGTCGAAGGCGGGCTTCTCGGGGTCGACGTAGAGAATCCCCGTCACGAACTTCCCCTCCTCGCGCGCCCGGTGCAGCGTGGTCAGCGCTCCGAACGAATCGCTCGGATCGTAGTCTAAGCCGAGCTTCTTCAGCACGACCTTGGAGCCGTCGTGCAGCGTCACCTCGCGCGACTCGCCCGGGGCGTAGTCGACCTCGATGTGCTCGAAGTGGGGGACGAACGTCACTTCGTGGAGCGGCTCGTCCTGTTCCTTCACCGCGAGGTACGACTTGGTCGAGCCCTCGTGGTTGTTGAACGTCACGCAGGGCGAGAGGATGTCGATCACCGCCGTGCCGCGGTGGGAGAGGGCGGCCTTGAGGATCGGACGGAGCTGCTTCGGGTCACCGGAGAAGGAGCGCGCGACGAACCCGCAGCCCAGCTCCACGGCGAGCGCGCAGAGATCGATCGGCATGAGGTCGTTCACGCGTCCGGTCTTCGCGCGCGTTCCGAGGTCCGCCGTGGCGGAGAACTGGCCCTTGGTCAGGCCGTACACGCCGTTGTTCTCGATCAGGTAGGCGACCGGGACGTTCCGGCGCACGAGATGGCAGAATTGTCCGAGGCCGATCGAAGCGGTGTCGCCGTCACCCGAGACGCCGAGGAGCGTGAGATCGCGGTTCGCGACGAAGACGCCGGTGGCGATGGACGGCATGCGGCCGTGCACCGCGTTGAACGCGTGGGAGCGGCTCATGAAATAGGCGGGCGTCTTGCTGGAGCAGCCGATGCCGGAGAGCTTGGCGACCCGATGCGGCTCGAGCCCCAGGTCGAAGGCCGCCTGGACGATGCTCCCCGTGATCGCGTCGTGCCCACAGCCGGGGCAAAGCGTCGACTTGGAGCCCTTGTAATCGGCCGCCGTGAGCCCGATCCGATTCTTCGGCGGGGCCGGCGTGGACGTGCTCATCGTGCCGCCACCTCCTCCCGCTCACCGCTCCGCACGCCGTCGAGGACGACCTGGGCGTCGAGCGGGAGCCCGTCGTAGTGAAGGATCGAGCGGACCCGCTTCGCGCGATCCGGATACTCCATTCGGAGGAGCGACGCCATCTGGGCGTCGCGGTTCTGTTCCACGACGTAGACGCGCTCGTGGCGGTCGAGAAAGCGCTGGACCTCGTCGGTGAAGGGGTACGCGCGAAGCAGCAGGGACGACAGGTCCAGGCCCTCGTCGTGGAGCAGGTCCCGCGCCTCCGCGACGGCCCAGCGGGAGGAGCCGAACGAGAGGATGCCGGCGTCCGCTCCCTTGACTTCCTCGACGATCGGGCGCGGCACCAGCGTCCGGGCGGTGTCCCACTTCCGGACGAGGCGGTCCATCACGCGGGGATAGACCTCGCTCGACTCGGTGTAGCGCGCCTGCTCGTCGTGCCCGGAGCCCCGCGTGAAGTATGCGGCGAGCGGATGCACCGTGCCCGGGAGCGTGCGGTAGGGAATCGCGTCCCCGTCGACGTCCCGGTAGCGTTCGAATTTCCCGATCTTCTCCAGGTCCTCCGCCGAGAGGACCTTGCCCCGGTCCCATGGCTCGTCCGGGTAGGCGAAGGGGTCGGCCATCCAAACGTTCATCCCGAGGTCGAGGTCGGAGAGGACGAAGACCGGCGTTTGGAGGCGGTCCGCCAGGTCGAACGCGCGCATCCCGAAGTCGTAGCAGTCGTCGACGGAAGAGGGGAAGAGCATGACGTGGCGCGTGTCGCCGTGCGAGAGGAACGCGACGCTCAAGAGATCGGC
>Ga0075424_100006838_pt1 | contig 11017 bp, 8 predicted proteins | sample SoiMethybrSBSTD3_FD_75301 | JGI IMG/M metagenome (GOLD analysis project Ga0075424, IMG submission 75301) | Bulk soil microbial communities from a Populus tree surrounding site in Tennessee, USA - Soil MetaG P. TD hybrid SBSTD3 | ecosystem: Environmental > Terrestrial > Soil > Tree plantation...
TAAGAATCGGCACGATCTGAGCGAGGGCGGCAAGCTCCAGGCGCTGCAAGTCTCGATTGACGGCCAGCCCGTCGTCTTCGGGCCTGATCCGGTCGCGGACACGTTCTCAGTCGCCCAACTCGCCTTGCACACACCCGGCACCTCCTACCCGGTGAAGTGGGTCACGATTCACGACACCGATGTGGACGGCACGGACGCTTTCAGTGCCAATGCTCTCGCCAAGACCAACCTGGCGACACCTTTTAAGCGCCCGGAGAACGCCCAGTTCCTGCCCGGCTCCGGCTACCGCACTTTCTTCTTCTGTCCGACCGGCGACACTGACGCCGACGCCGGCAATCAACCCGCTTTGGCTGCACGTGGGTCCTGGGGTTCGATTTTCCGCGTGGATCTCAGGTCGAATCGCGAAACCGGCAGAGTCTCGATCTTCGTGCTTGGCGATGCCGATCACGCTTCCTTTGACAACCTGACTTTTGCCGATCCCAACACCCTCCTCTCCACCGAGGATCGTGGCGATAGTCTGCATGCTCAGCTGAATAAGCTCGACTCGGTGTGGGCTTTCTCCGTCCACGGACGAAAATCGGCCAAGCGTTTTATCGCCTTGGGACTCGACGCTTCTGCCGCCGGTGTGGAGGACAACGAGCCTACGGGCTTGCACGTTTCCAATGGCAGTCAGCTGACTTTCGGCCAGCCGGGTACCCTCTTGAACCAGTTCTTTGCGCGTGGCTTTGTCACGCGTCAGCACGGTGACAACACGGTTTTTGAGATCGTGAGAGCCGACGACTAGTCACCCCTTGAACGAGCAGACACGCAAGACGCACCATCGGTCAGTTCGGTGGTGCGTCTTTGTTTTCTAAGGTAGGATCGTCGCCAGGTGAGAGCCTAACTTAAAGTCTCGGTCGGCCTTAAAAGAATTCAGATACCTGCGTACCAGGAGTAACCCGCCGACGGTGCGCTGGAGCCCAGGCCGTCGCCGATGTTCTTCATCGTGTCGGTAACCGTAATACGCGACAAGTACTTCAGACTCTTGTAGCCGAGTTGGCGCGCGACCTTCAATCGAACAGGGGCGCCGTGGTCGATTGGCATTACTTGGCCGTTCATGCCGTACGCGAGAAACGTCTGCGGATGCATCGCATCAGGAATGTCGAGGCTATCCCACCATTGGTCGAAGGTGAAAAAGAAAATCCACTTTGCCTGCGGTAACACGCCCACTGCATTTAAGACATCGGACAGCCGTGCACCCCTCCATTCCGCAATGAACGACCAGCCCTCCTCACAAGCCTGATGCGTAATCTGGGTGTGCGAAGGAAAGCGTTGCAGGTCGGCGAGAGAAAAGGAAGTCGGACGAGTGACCAAACCGTCAATCGTAAGTTTCCAGTCGGCGAACCCACCCGCCAGCAGACGCTGATAGGCTTCAACTTCCGGCCGCTTGCCATTTACGGGGATTACCTTGGAAATCTGACTTCGATCAAACTCGCGGGCACGCGAAGGAAGCGATGACGTCAAGATGCGATGGGCGGCGTAAGTGAGGGTCTCCCCCACACCGTAGATGCCGCCATGATCCGGCGGAACGAGGCCGTAGCGACCGGCGAGGCGTGCGGCAACCCCCAGGCCAGTCGCGCCTGCGGCGGCCGCGAGTCCGCTAGTGATCAGCTTGCGGCGTGTGAGTCGTTCAATCATTTGAGCTTCTCCCGACTGACCGGCGTCCCGTGATCATGGGCATTGTTCGCACGACGAAACCGGCGCGAATTACCATGACGATGTGGACAAGAACGAAGAGAAGAATCAGGATCGTGACAAAGAAGTGAATCGTGCGCGCGGACTGTTGGCCGCCAAGGATAGTTGCGAGCCATGGAAAAACTGATGTGACGGCCGGAGACATGGCGAGCCCAGTCCAGATGATCGCAGGAAACAGCACAAAGATTACGCCCAGGTACGTCAATCGCTGGACGACATTGTAGGCAAGTGCCTCATCGTGCGACGGACGGCGGAACCGCAGGTGGGCAGAAATGGTAGTCCACGACAGGGTGTCCCTTGCAGGCAATAGATTCTGATGGAAGTGACGGCTGACAAAACCGTAAATGCCGTAAAAAAGACCGGTCCAGACGCACACCCATGCAAACGTGAAATGCAGGTAACGGCCTGGCCCGCGAATCGGCACATCGAGAACGAACGGCAGGGGCAAATCGATCAGCGACGGGCCTTGCCGGGCACCGACCTCGCCCCAATAAAGGCGCGGGTGCGCGAGCAGGATGGCAATTCCACTCAAAAATAAAACAAAGACGCTGATCGCGGTGATCCAGTGCGTGACGCGGACTACCGAGGGGTGTCGCGGCGTTGTTGCCGCAGTCGATTCGGCGACGGGAACTTCTCGTAGTTGTACCGACCCCGCCATAATTCTGCGGCGGATGTTACCACGGGGTTCTAGGGCAAGCAACGCGTCAGAGTTGAGATCTGCTATGCGCCTGCCGAAAGTTTGTGGTGGCTGCGGGCTTCGGCAATGCCATATTGGCGGATTTTATAGAGTAACGCCTTGTAGCTGATTTTCAGCAGAATCGCCGCTTGCTTGCGGTTCCAGTTCGTCTGCTCCAAAGCTTGCGTGATGGCAGTCGCCTCGGCTTCGTCTTTGGCACCGCGCGCCAGGCTCTTCAACCCTCCCGCGGAGGTTTCCACTGATCCGGATGGCTTGTTCGCGGCATCGAGTTGTCGGCCACCATTCAAATCGTTCTTCGGATTGAGTTCAGCGATTGCGAGAGTCTCGTCGCCGAGGATCAGATACCGCTTGATGAAGTTGCTAAGCTCGCGCAAGTTTCCCGGCCAGGAATATTCCAGGCAGGCGTTCATTAACGTCGGAGAAAGCGGCAACGGAGATCGCGCGTACCGTTCCGACATCCGGCTCATGAAATGCTTCAGCAGGATGGGCACTTCTTCTTTTCTTTCGCGGAGCGGGGGCAGGCTGAGCGTGAAGGCATTCAGGCGATAGTAGAGATCTTCGCGCAGGCGCTTGGTCGCTAATGCTTCAGGGATGTTGATGTTGGTTGCTGCCAGGATACGGACGTCGACTTTAATAACGCTCCGGCTGCCCAAGCGAGAGAATTGCTGATCCTGCAGGACGTGAAGAAGTTTTGCCTGCAAGATGGGAGGCATTTCGCCGATTTCGTCGAGCAGGATCGTGCCCTTATTGCACAATTCAAACTTGCCTGGCTTGGGATGAGTCGCGCCTGTGAAGGCCCCAGCTTCGTAGCCGAAGAGTTCGCTCTCCAGTAAGTCTGCGGGCACAGCCGCACAATTCACTTTCAGAAAGGTTCGATGAGCGCGGGGCGAAAGTTTGTGCACCAGGCGCGCGAGGACTTCCTTGCCTGTTCCACTTTCACCCAACAAGAGAACCGGGATGTCAACGTTCGCTACCAAGGCTGCCTGCGAGCGAATTTTCTTCATCGCGGGGCTGGCGGCCACGAAGAAAACATCATCGCAAAGTTCTTCGACTTCTCCGGCGTACGCCTGCTGGTTCTTGCCCAGGCATTGATCGATGACGGCGTCGAGCTCGGCTTTCTGGAAGGGCTTGGTCAGGTAATCTTGCGCGCCCAGCCGCATCGCCTGCACAACTTTGCGCGTGTCACTGACACAGGAGAGCATCACAACCTTGACGCCCGGCCTGATTTGGCGCAATTGTTCCAACGTTTCCAGGCCGTCGATTCCCGGCATCAGAACGTCGAGGAGAACCAGATCGGGCTGCAAGCCCTTCTCCACGCGCTGCAGCGCTTCCTCGCCGGTGGATGCGGTTTCGACCTTATAGTTATCCACCTCGAGCAAGGTTCGGATATAGCGGAGCATGCCCGGTTCATCGTCGACCAGCAGAATGGCATGACCTTCACTCATTTGTTCTTCCTTTTAGCCGCGCTGCTGGGGGATGGACTCAGCGGAACGAGAAACGAAAATTTGCAGCCTGCTCCGGGCTCACTTTCCACCCAGAGTTTGCCTCCCATGCCGTTGACCAGCCTACGGGCGATGGCCAGACCTAAACCCATACCGTCGGAGTGGTTCTCGTTGCTGGGCAAACGGAAAAAATCGTCGAAGACTTCCTGATGATATTCAGGCGGAATGCCGGGACCGGTATCGGATACGCTGACCTTCACTGCGTTAGGCACGGACAAGGACTGACGGCGGCGTTCTTTTTCTACTCCTGTCTTGCTTGCGCTACGGCGCTCCCACATGTATGGTTCCGCGTGCAGCCAGACGGTTCCCCCTGCGGGAGTGAACTTGGAAGCATTCTCCAGCAGGTTGGAGATCACGCGCTGCACTTTGGCGGAATCGAAAGAAAATCCTGGCAGCTTCTCATTGGCCAGAAAATACAAGGCGAGACCCTTCTCCTGAAAACGCGCGGACCAAATACGGCAAACTTCCGAGAGGCACGCGTTGATGTCGCCGGGCTCGTTCTGCATGCGCAGTTCGCCCGTTTCTAATACTGTGTAAGAGAGAAAATCCTGGATGAAATGTTGCAAGCGCTGTCCGCTGGCTCGCATATCGCCGATGACATCACGTTGCCGTTGGTTGAGCGGGCCGAGCTTTTCACTCTGCAGGAGTTCAATGTATCCATTCAAGATGGCGAGGGGTGTCTTGAGATCGTGTGCTGCCGAAGCCAAGGCGTTCGTAGTCCGCTGAAAACGTTCAGCCAGCTGATGGTAATTTTGAACGAGATCCGAAGGGTAGTCCGCGTCAGCTTGAGCCCCCGATGGAACGGCACTCACCTCGTCCCGTGCAGCCGACGGCTGGGAAAGACACGGTTTATCAGGACTTGCGGCCATAGGCGGAGACTCTCGTGGTTTCGCAAACGGGGAGGGGAAACACCGTCACAAGCTGCCGCTTCGGGGAGAATGACGTATCAAATCGTAGGATGGGTGAACCTTCCTTGTCAATCAAAAAGGCACCAGAATTGCCACACAAGGGCAAATCATTGCACTTTCAGCCGGTTTACGAACCGGGGGTCACAATCCTCGATAAAACCTATTCTTCCGCCCAAGGCACGGGGGAGATTACGTGCCGGGTGCGGCTTTTGTGGGGCATAGGTCGGTATTTCAGGCCAAAAACCGGGGTTTGAGATTGGACAGGTCGATATTTGGCAGCTAAGATGCCCACAATCGTGGGGTCACAGCGATTTTCCAGGGGACGCCTTGATACGCCGCAAGCCCGAAAAGGAACGACGCCAGTGGGTACGGTTGCCCCTGGCCATCCCCGTCTTCGTGCGTACCAAGGATGAAAGTGGCAAGGAATTCCTTGAGTTTGCTACTGCATTGAACATCTGCGCCGGGGGTGCTCTGGTTGCGGTGCGGCGCTCTCCCCCGCCATCGGCGCAGGTTCTGCTCGAAATTCCGAGTGCACCTCTGGCGGCCACAGCGGCTCTTCCCAGAGCGGCACGTGCCCTTCGTGCTCGAGCGCTGCGCATAACACACGCTGAGGGCTATCACCTGCTGGGGCTCAAATTCTCTCGCCCGCTCTTGAACGGAGCGAGCGAACGCCGATCCCTTCGAAGGAAACTTCGTTCTACGGTGTGAAAAGTTTTTCCTACCGGCCCTCCGTCCCAAATCCCGCGATTTCAGTGTGTAGGTTATCTCACGGATTCGGCTGTTAAGAGATCTATCTCCAGTGAATTAAATCACATAGCGCAGATTTGTCGTTTCCCTACAGGTAATCCAGAAGTTTGGCTTCCGGGGTGCACATATTCGAGCTAGTCAGCGGGAGGTCTACCCGCGAGCAGGGTTATGACAACAATGAATTCGGTGAGTTCACTCGTGCAGTCGATTGGGGAGATTCCCCCCGAGGCCATAGTTTTCGGCAACAGCGAGAATATGCAGACGTTGCGGGCGCGCATGGACAAAGTCGCGGCGGCCAATGTCCCTGTGCTTATTCAAGGTGAGAGCGGAACCGGCAAGGACATTATTGCCCGCATGATCCATGGCAGGTCCCCTTGGAGGACCGGCCCATACGTGAAGGTCAATTGCCCGGCGATTCCAGGCACGTTGCTGGAGAGCGAACTCTTTGGCTATGAAAAAGGCGCATTTACGGGTGCTTATGGAGCGAAACCCGGACGCGTCGAGATGGCGCACCGTGGGACGCTTTTCCTCGATGAAATCTCAGAACTCGACCTTGGATTGCAATCGAAACTGCTGCAATTGCTGCAGGACGGCCAGTTTTGCCGGATCGGCGCACAAGAAGACAAGAAGGTGGAGGTCCGTGTTGTATGCGCCACCAACCGTATCCTCGAGAATGAAATCGAGAACGGTACTTTCCGTCAGGATCTGTTTTACCGGATTAATGTCGTGAACCTGGCCCTGCCACCCTTGCGGGAACGGCGTGGGGATATTGCCGATCTGACCAAATACTTTCTGGAATACTACAACCGCAAGTATAACTGCCGCGCGAAGCCTATCTCGATGGAATTGATGGCGGTATTGCAGAAATATCATTGGCCAGGAAATGTGCGCGAGTTAGAGAACCTGATCAAGCGTTACGTGATTTTGGGTTCAGAGGAAGTAATTTCCAGCGATCTGGTGACTCGTGAGCAGGAATACTTCAATCCAGAGATCAATGTGGATGGCCCGATTTCACTAAAGAAGCTGACCAGGCAGGCGACGCGGGAACTGGAGCGCAAAGTGATCCTAAAGGTTCTCCAGGCGCATCACTGGAATCGGAAACAGGCCGCGAAAGCCTTGAGCATCAGCTACCGGGCTCTCCTTTACAAGATTCGGGATGCGGGATTGCCCTCCAATCGTACCGTTCGACGACGTGAAACGCCCGTCGGCACTGGTCTCGCGGCTGATTAAAAATAGAAGCGGCGTTATATTGATGCGCATAGGTTTGCATTTTCACTGTGTGTTTATACAAGGTGTCTGAGCTAAATACCTGATAAGATGGGTTACTGTTTTCCACTGGTTTTGGCCCTAAATGTGCTGTGCTAAGTTTTGTGGGGTTTTGTGTCTTCCCCCCAAGGACGCAGCCCGAGGCTCATCAGGAGGCATGGCAGTCATGCTGAAGAAAGTGGCACTGCTCACAGTTCTCGCATTGGCTCTACCCATCGCGGCGCTGGCGGATAACCAGATTGACTTCAACGCCCAGGGTGGAACCTTGTCGGGCAGCAACGCGGGTCTGACTTTGACCGGCTCGACCCTTATTGGGGTAACGAATTATCTTGGAACCACGACAGTTGGTACGAACCTCGGAAGCGTCAGCTTTACCACGGGGGCGCTCTTGACTGGATCGCTGGCGACGGGCGGTACGTTCTCCGGCACTGGCAGCAGCTTCACCATCGTAGGCAACGGTGTGAACGGCGTTCCAATGGGAACGATCTTTAGCGGCAGCTTTGTGGGCGACGTTACGCTGACCGAGAGTGGTACTAGCTTGCACAACTATGGTCTGTTCGGGGTTGTTTCGGGCACGCTTTCGACCGGAGGAAGCGCCACTGGACCAGTAGTTCTCAACTTTGCCACTGGCAAGGGCTGGATGGGTGAACCGGTAACCATCGGCAGTATTGACACTAGTGTAGTAGTTCCCGAGCCAGGCACACTAACCTTGTTTGGTACTGGTCTGATTGGTCTTGGAGGAATGATCAGGCGCAAGTTGCGTTTGGTTTAAGCTGGAAGCAGTCTCAGATTGAGCCCGCCGCCGCTGCGGCGGGTTTTCTTTTTCACCAGAAAAATGAAGGTGAATCCCTGAAACGGCCAAAATTTCGAACTATTTCTCTTCCAGTTTCGTATTCAGAAACAGAAGAGAAGGTGGGCTCCTGTCCAAATGCAGTCACAGACCCTTCGTAGATAGCGAATTTAGATTTTCGGATAACAAAACACGGGACCTTTCGTCCAAGAAGGAAAGCGTAGGGTAAGGAGGTAGCGATGGCATCCGAAAAGGCATGGTATTGGCTGGCCGCGGGAGTTCTGGCGCTGGGGTTGAATGGTGCCTATCAGGACGGTCAGTTCGGATGGGTACACGGTCTCGTCAACCATTCGACCGAAGTGGTTGAGGATGCTTCGATCCGCGGGTTAGGGATCATGGCCTCGGTGGAAGGGCTTTTTGGCACTACTCCAGCGCGCCCAGCATGGATGGAAACGACTTTGCACCGGATGCAAGGCAAGCTGGCGTGCAAGCGCATGGAAATGGCGGAACGGCAGATCGACATGGCGGTATTGCAGAAGGATCTCGCCCAAGCCCGTGTCGAACGTCAATTGGCGCGCGTGCAGATGAAGATGGACAAGGTCCGCGAGATCGCCATCGAGCGGGCGAATCGCACGGCCAGATGCTCGGGAATCTCTCGTATGGTCATGACGGCGCCGGGGGCGGGTTTCTCGAACTCTGTGGAAATCGAGATGCCCGAAATGCCAGCGATGCCAGAAGTGCAGGTGCCAAGCGCGACTCACGACCCAATTTAGCTGCTCAGCATTCTTCCGTCAGTTTTTTGGGGCGTCCCCGCGTGACGCCCTTTTAGTTTTTTCAATCGAAATCTTCCGAAATATGCTTGGCACTTCACTGTAGAACCAACATTTTGTCTATCTCAATTCGCGAAATGCGGCTATAGTATTTCCCGCTCAGCGATTTTCTGACGACAACTGACCTGAATTGATGGCGCGTAAAAGCGGTGCGACCATCTTGCAGGAAGAGTTGTATCCTCCGCCGGGAGAGCCGGAGCGCGAGAGTTTCGACGACGCGCGCCTGGTCGACCTCGACGTGGAGGAGGAATCTCCGTTTCTGCGCGGGCAAAAGCGTGTCTCTGCCCGCCGCGGTCCCCTTCCGAAAAAAGCAGTCAGTTGGCTGAAATGGTCGGTCATGGGTGTGATTGTGTTGTCGCTGGCTGGCGTCGGCGGAGCAGCCGTATATCGGTACGGAGAGCGGTCTTGGCGTTTTCGCATCGAGTCGAGCGATTATCTGGAAATCAGCGGCACGCACAATGTTCCTCACGCCCAGGTGATGGAAGTTTTGGGCGGCGATATCGGACGCAACATCTTCTTCGTGCCGCTCAATCAGCGCAAAGCGCAGCTCGAGAAAATTCCTTGGGTGGAATCCGCCAGCGTGATGCGGTTTGTCCCGAACCGGCTGGTGGTGGAGATCCACGAGCGGACACCCATCGCGTTCGCCCGCGTCGGCTCGCGGATTTCTTTGATCGATGCGGGTGGCACGCTCATGGAGCTCCCGAGCTCGGGAAAACAGAAGTATTCCTTCCCGGTGATCCTGGGGATGAATCCCGGTGAACCTTTGTCCACGCGCGCCGCGCGCATGAAGATTTACAACGAACTCATACGGCAACTGGATTCAGAAGGTGCCCACTACTCGCAGGATCTCAGCGAAGTCGACATCACAGATCAGGAAGACGTAAAGGTTTTGGCTAACGATCCCGCAGGCGCAGTCTTGGTACACCTGGGGTCTTCGGACTTCCTGAGCCGATACAAGATTTACGTGACCCACCTCCGCGCCTGGCGGCAACAGTTCGACAAACTCGAATCGGTGGATCTGCGCTACGAACATCAGATCATTGTCAATCCGGACATGCAGAATGCTGCCAAGGCGCCGCAGTTAACCCCGGCCGCTGCTAAGGCGGCGATGGCCGCGGGTGTAAAGCCCACAGCTCTGATTCATGTAGTCACGACGAAGCCGACTACAGCAGCAACCACGGCCGCGAAGCCCGCGGCAAAGGCGGAGTCATTGGCAACTGAAAAGGCTACGCTGAAGTCCTTGTCGAAGCCTTCGGCGAAGAAAGTCATGCACCGCAGGCCAAAGCACAGAACCACGGCGCGAAAAACCGTTGTTGCCAAGACGAAGACACCAGCAAACGCGATGGTGCCAACAGAGCCGCATCCACAAAGGGCTCCAACATCCACGCCGCCAAAGGCTGCCAGTTCGACATCGAAGCGCGCCGCGCTTAATAAAAAGAAACCGAGTGCGGCAGTGGCAAAGAATCAGGTTCAACAGGATCGTCCATAAGCATGGGGAATCAGCACGAAAATTTTCTTGCGGTGATTGATGTGGGCAGCGCCAAGACATGCGCATTGATGGCAGAGATCACGGAGAGTGGCCTGCGCTATCGCGGACACGGCGTCGCCGAATCGCGTGGTACGCGTAAAGGAGTGATCGTCGACTTAGAGAAGGCGGTCTCTTCGATCCAAAAGGCAGTGGAGACAGCGGAAGACACCGCCGGTGCCCCGGTGGAGCATGCCATGGTTGGAGTGGCTGGCTCGCATGTGCGCGGTGTGAATACGCACGGTGGAATTACGTTTGGCACGCGGCCGCGCGAAATTGCGAAAGAAGAGATTCGCATGGCCGTGGACAAAGCGCGCTCGATCGCTCTGCCCGCGGACCGGGAGATCCTGCACCTGCTGCCGCAAGAGTTCATCCTCGATGAGCAGCCCGGTGTACATGATCCGCTGGGGATGATGGCCGCGCGGCTGGAAGTGCGGGTTCACATGGTCACTTCGGCCTCGAGTGTGACGCAGAACGTGGTCACGGCCGTCAATCGTGCCGGGGTTCATGTAGACGACACAGTGTTTGAAGCACTGGCCTGCGCGGATTCTGTCTTGCGTTCCGATGAACGTGACCTGGGTGTATGCCTGGCGGACATCGGGGCAGGATCCACAGAGCTGGCGGTGTTTCATCAGGGAGCTGTGGCTTACACAGGCGTGATTCCGATTGGTGGGGATCACTTCACGAGCGATCTATCAGTGGGCCTGTGCACGCCCGTAAATGAGGCAGAGAAGCTTAAGAAGCTTTATGGCAACGCGATTGTAACCCTGATTCCCGAAGGCAACGAAGTGGAAGTGCCCAGCGTCGGCGATCGCCCATCTCGCCTCATGCCACAGCGACTGCTTGGAGAAATTCTTGAGCCGCGCACGCGAGAGCTCTGTGAAATGTTGCGCGATACGTTGCGCCAAAACGGAATGTTTGAGATCTGCCTGGCGGGATTGGTGCTGAGTGGTGGCGGTTCCCGACTGCCGGGGCTGTTGGATATAGCGGAATCGGTTGTGCGGAAGCCAGTGCGGCT
>Ga0075424_100006839_pt1 | contig 11016 bp, 10 predicted proteins | sample SoiMethybrSBSTD3_FD_75301 | JGI IMG/M metagenome (GOLD analysis project Ga0075424, IMG submission 75301) | Bulk soil microbial communities from a Populus tree surrounding site in Tennessee, USA - Soil MetaG P. TD hybrid SBSTD3 | ecosystem: Environmental > Terrestrial > Soil > Tree plantation...
CCTGGGGCGTGCACGACCTCGTCGGGAACGGTTGGGAGTGGACCGACACGCCCTTCGCCGGATTTCCCGGCTTCGAGGCGTGGATTCCCGGTTACGCCGGCTACTCCGCCGACTTTTTCGACGGCAAGCACTTTGTCCTCAAGGGAGCCTCGTGGGCGACGGCGGCGGAGCTGGTGCGCCGAAGCTTCCGGAACTGGTACCAGGCGCACTATCCCTACGTCTTCGCCAAGTTCCGCTGCGTCAGGCCGGAGTAGCTAGCGGCCGGCGCGCGCGGGGGTGACGAGCCGGTGATCGACCGCTTCCCAGTCGGTATTGGCGAGGAACGCGTCGATGTACTTGGGCCGCTGCGCCGGCGCGTAGTCGAGGATGAAGGCGTGCTCCCAGACGTCCATCACGAGGATGGGCGTGAAGCCCGCCACGTTGCCGACCTCGTGCAGCGACACCCAGTGGTTGGACAGCTTGCCCGTGTGCGGGTCCTGATAGCAGATGGCCCAGCCAACGCCGCGCATCTTGCCTACGCTGACGAAGGCCGTCTTCCACGTCTCGAGGGAGCCGAAGCTCTCCGCGGCCGCCTTGGCGAAGGCAGACTTGGGGTCGGGCGCGCCCGCGGCGCCGCGCTTGAGGTTGTCGAAGTAGTACTCGTGCAGGACCATGCCGTTGTACTCGAAGCCGAGGCGTCGGGTGATCTCGGAGTAAGCCGGCATCTCCTCGTGGTCGACCTGGCCGTCCTTGAGCATCTCGGCGAGCTGGCCACTGAGCCGGTTCGTCTCGGTGACGTAGCCCTCGTAGAGCTTGAAGTGCATCTCGAGCGTCTTGTCCGAGATCCCCGTGAGTCCCGCCAGATTCCAGTGCCGTGCCTTGTACGTCTGGGTCGTGTCCATGCATAGCCTCCAGGCCGGGCGGCTCACGCCGCCTGGTGAGTGTGGCGACGCCCCTGCGCGAAGCGCTGAAGCATCGCCCGATTGAACGCGGGGAGGTCGGCGGGCTTCCGACTCGAGACGAGATTGCCGTCGACCACCACTTCTTCATCGACCCATTCCGCGCCGGCATTCCGCAGATCGGTCTTGAGCGACGGCCAGGCCGCGATCCGGCGGCCGCGCGCCGCGCCCGCCTCGATGATCGTCCAGGGGCCGTGACAGATCGCGGCCACCGGCTTGCTCGCATCGAAGAAGGCCTTCACGAACTCGACGGCTTTCGGATGCATGCGGAGCGCGTCGGGATTCATCACGCCTCCGGGAAGCAGGAGGGCGTCGAAGTCCTGCGGCTGCGCGCGATCCAGAGCCACGTCCACCTGCACCTCGGTCCCCCACTCGCCATGGCGCCAGCCGCGGACACGCTCGCCCTTGGGTGACACCACGCTGGTGACGGCGCCCGCCTCGTCGAGCGCGGCGCGCGGTGCGCTCAGCTCGGATTGCTCGAAACCGTCGGTGACGAGGATGGCGACCTTCACGTTCGCAAGACTGTCCATGGTGCTCCTCCGTGGGTCGATGACGACGAGGCATCAGAGGAGCAACAGTGATGCCACGCGGACGGCGCATGGGCCCCTGTGGGCTCCGGGCATGGCGACGGGTGTAACAAAGCGCAGGCGGGAAGATACGACCGGGAAAAACAGACCACCGTGATCCTTTGCGTGCGCTCACGTGCTCAGGGCTTCAGTACCACCTTGATGCAGCCGTCTTTCTTGTCGCGGAACATGCGATACGCGGCCGGCCCCTCGCTCAGCGGCAGGGTGTGCGTGATCAGGAACGAGGGGTCGATGGCTCCGCTCGCGATCTTGTCCAGGAGCATGCGGTGATAGCGCGGCACGTGCGTCTGGCCCGTCTTCAGGGTCAGCCCCTTGGCCATGGCCGCGCCGAAGGGCAGCTTGTCGAGGAACCCCACGTACACGCCGGGCACGGAGACCGTGCCGCCCTTGCGGCAGCACATGATCGCCTCGCGGAGGGCGTGCGCCCGGTCGGTGCCGAGATAGGTCGCCACCTTGACCTTGTCGAGCATGGCGTCCACGCTGCCGCGCCCGTGCGCCTCCGTGCCCACCGCGTCGATGCAGCGATCCGGCCCGCGCCCGGCGGTGAGGGAGAGCAGCCGCTCGTACACGTCGCCGTCCTCGAAGCTGATCGTCTCCGCGCGTCCGTGCGCCTCGGCCATGCGGAGGCGCTCGGGCACCCGATCGATCGCGATCACGCGTCCCGCCCCCAGCATCCACGCGCTCTGGATGCAGAGCTGGCCCACGGGGCCGCAGCCCCAGATGGCCACCGTGTCGCCCGGCTCGATCTCCGCGCTCTCTGCGGCCTGGTACCCCGTGGGAAAGATATCGGAGAGGAAGAGGACCTGCTCGTCGCGCAGCTCGTCCGGGATCTTGAGCGGCCCCACGTCCGCGAACGGAACGCGGAGGTATTCCGCCTGCCCCCCGGGGAAGCCGCCCAGCACGTGCGAGTAGCCGAGCATCCCTGCCGGCGCGTGGCCGAAGGCCTCGCGCGCCATCTCGGTGTTGGGGTTCGACATGTCGCAGAGAGCGAAGCTTCCCTTGCGGCACGGAAGGCAGCCGCCGCAGGACACCGTGCAGGGCACCACCACCCGATCACCGGGGCGAAGCTTCGTCACGTCGCGCCCGACCTCCACCACCTCGCCCATCGGCTCGTGGCCGACGATGTCGCCCTCCTCCATGAACGGCACGATGCCGCCGAAGATGTGGAGGTCGGAGCCGCAGATCGCGGTGGAGGTGATGCGCACGATGGCGTCGCGCGCGTCCCGAATGCGCGGGTCCGGCACCGTGTCGTGCCGGATGTCTTCCGTGCCGTGCCAGCAGAGGGCTTGCATGGGAATCTCCCACACGACCCCGCTGCAAGAGCTACACCAGCTCCCCGACCGCGTTGCGTAGACGTTTTTCTTTCGCGAGCGTGGCGCGAAAGTGCCCTCCAGGTAAACCCTACACGGTCGTCAGGGAAACGAGCGGAGCGTGGCGAGCATGGAGGCGCGGGCATCCGAGCCGGGGCGCGCGAAGGGCACGACCACCGGGACGGCGCCCGTCCGCGCGAAGGCGCCGATCTGCTCGCGGCAGGCCTCGACGGAGCCCACCGCGCCGAGCCCGTCGAGCACGCGCTCGGAGATCCCCTTCACCGCCCCCGCGCGATCGCCCGCCTTCCACGCACGGTTCACCGCCTCGACCTCGTCCGCGAAGCCGCACTCTGCGAAGAAGCGCGCGTACACGCTCACGATGGCGTAGCCCGTGATGTCGCGGGCGAGCGCCTCCCGCACCGCGGCCGGCTCGTCTGTGACGCAGGTGCGGATGTACACGGCCACGTCGAGGTCGGCCATATTGCGCCCCGCCCGCCGCGCGCCCACCTCCACGTGCCGCATGGACGCGGGCACCGCCGAGGGTGGCAGCCAGTTGAGGAGGACGCCGTCCGCCACCTCCCCGGCGAGCTCGCACATGCGGGGCCCGAGGGCGGCCAGGTAGATGCGGGGCGCCGGATCGGGCGCGGGGATGGCAAGGCGGAAGTTCTTGAGGCGATAGAACTTGCCGTCGAAGTTGACGCGCTCGCCCGAGGCGGTGAGGCGGATGATCTCCACCGCCTCCCGCATCTGCTGGACGGATGGCGAGAAGGGGAGCCCGTGCCACTGGCTCACGATGATCTCGCTCGAGAGGCCGAGCCCAAGGGCGAAGCGGCCGGGGGCGAGGTGGCCGAGGGTGGCCGCGGCCTGCCCGTACACGATGGGCGTGCGCGTCTGCACGGGGATCACGCCGTTGGCGATCCGGAGCGTGGTGGTGTGGGTGGCGATGAGGGTGGAGAGCACGATGGCCTCGGCGCCCGAGGCCTCACCCACCCACGCCGTGCGGTAGCCGCGCTCCTGCGCCTCGCGGGCGAGAGCGGGAAACTCGGCGAGCGGCAGGGCGAGGCTGGTGAGCGCGATGTCCATGGGCGTCAGATGCGCTCTCCCACGATGTAGCGCTTGTTGTAGGTGTAGGGGCGGACCTCGGGCTTCCAGCGGCCGATGTCGGACGTGTCGTTCCAGAGCTTGGACATGGGCAGGTCGGGCCTGTCCACCTCGTAGGCGGCGAGATAGCGCGGGACCCCCGGCGTCTCCGTCCGATAGCGGACGACGTTGACGCAGCCGGGCAGCTTGAGGAGGAGCGGCACGTGCTCGGTGTCGTAGAGCTCGTTGAAGAGCGCCTCCTTGTGCCCCTCCACGTCCATGAGCACCCAGAAGATGTAAGGCGTCTTGTAGGTGAGGGCGGGGCTGCACCCGGCCCACTCGTAGCTCGTGAGGTAGCGATTCATGGTGTGCGGGCGGATCTCCGTAGGCCAGCGTCCCGCCTCTCCCGCCGCCTTCCACGCCGCGCTCTGGATCACGTCCGGGCTCTCGAGCTCGTAGGCCGCGATGTAGCGCGGGTCGGTCGGCGAGGGATTGCGATAGCGCGTGGCCCGGATCACCCCGGGCACCGCGGCGAGGAGGGGCACGTGCTCCGTGTCGTACACCTCGTTGAAGACCTTCTCCAGATCGTGCGCCACGTCCATCCGCACCAGGTACAGGGAGCGCTTGCTCATGGCCGTCCTCTCCGTGGGTGTTCGCCGCTTGCCTCGAGCGGGCATCGCCAGTATCTTCACTCGGGTCCGTGACCGGCTGACTGTACCGCGTCGCGGCTCGCTGCGCACCCATACTCGAAAGGGAGATATCCATGCCGCCGCCTGTCGATCCGAACGAAGTCCTCATGACCGGTGAGAACTCCTTCATCCGCCTGAGCGCGGACGGCGGCAAGACGTTGACCGACCGCTGCAGCCACTGGCGTGTCCTCTGGTGCCCGGGCGGGACCGGTCATGCCCTCTTCATGCAGAGCACGCTCACCGACGGCAAGGTCCGGGTGTACAGCGACAACATCTCCGTCGCCCGCTGGCTGCAGAAGACCATCGAGACCCTGCTCTTTCCCGCCTTCGCCGACACCTCCCTCCCCGTGGTCGACGCCAAATTCGTGCGTCACGGTGGGCCGCCTTCGGCCGCCACGGAGACGATCGTGGCCGCGGATGCGCGCATCGTCATGTCCTGGTACGACTGCATCGAGCCCTTCGTCCTCAACGCACCTCCCGGCTTCAACAACCGGCCCATCGGCGTATTCAGCACCTTCTTCCCCGCCCGCTCCGCCCAGCTCGAGCTCAATGGCCGCGTGGCCACGGGCAGCGTGTGGCCGGAGATGCGGGGCGACCGTCAGGGCAGCAGCGCCACTCTGGCCTGGTCGGAGACCTGGGTGAAGCCGCGGAGCTAGCCGGCGACGGTCTCGTCGTGCACACGCTCGCGTTCCTGGAGCCGGGGCACTTCCACGCCGCCCTCACTCTGCGCGGGGGGAATCCCGGCGTGCACGACGAGATCTTCGTCTACGCGGAGGCGGGGCGGGAGCTCGACGACTTTCTCGCCCTGATCGAGGCCTTCAATCGCCGTCCCGAGGAGCCGACGTCGTGGCGCCCCGTGGTCTGGACGGGCGCGCGGCCGATCGAGCGGCTCATCGACGAGCGTCCGGGGAAGGTCGTGATCCTGGCGGGAAAGAACGACCGCAAGATGCCGGCCATGCGCCGGCTGCACGACGCTGGCTTCCACGTACTCGCCGACAAGCCGTGGCTCGCCGGCCCGGCCGGCCTCGACGATCTCCGCCACGTCCTGGCCGGCGGCCCGCTCGCCGTCGAAATGATGACGGGACGTCACGAGATCACCTCGATCCTCGTGGGCAAGCTCGTGCGGGAGCGCGAGTTGCTCGGCGGCCTCGACATCGCCGGCGGCCGGCCCGCCATCGAGATCTCGGGCGTGCATCACCTCGAAAAGCGGGTGAACGGCCAGCCCCTCCGCCGCCCGCCCTGGTACTTCGACGTACGAGTCCAGGGCGACGGCCTCGCGGACATTCCCACACACATGGTCGACCAGGTGCAGCGCGTGGTCGGCGCGGCGTCGGGGACGCGCGCCCTCCCCGCTCCCGAGCTGACGGGCGCGCGCACCTGGTGCACCGAGGTCCCGCTGGCTCTCTTCTCCCGGGTGACAGGGCAGGCCGACTTCCCGGCCGAGCTTGCCGACATCGTCGACAGCGCCACCCTCGCCTATCGCTGCAACGCCGAGCTGACCTTCCGCCTGGGCGAGATGACCGCGGCTCTCGACACGCGCTGGGAGCCGACCGAGCCTCCCGGCGGCGGCGACAGCCATCGCTCGCTCATCCGGGGCACGCGCGCGGAGATCCGGGTGGAGCAGCACGAGGGCACGGGCTTCCGGCGCCGGCTCTCCATTGTGCCGCTGCGCGACGGCTCCCGGGTGCGGGACACCCTCGCGCGCGCCGTGGAGAGCTGGCAGGGCGAGCATCCCGGGCTCGAGGTCGTCGAGGTGGGAGGGGCCTGCGAGATCCGGGTGCCGCGCGCTCTCGACGTCGGGCACGAGCGGCACTTCCCGCTCATGCTGCGGGAGTTCCTCTCGCTGGTGGACGGCGGCACGCCGCCCGGCGAGCTCGCGGCCGCCACCCTGGCGAAGTACATCCTGCTCGCCCAGGCCGCCGCCGAGGACCAGCGTCGCCGAGAACGACCCGCGCGGGTGTGAGCGGACACCGCCGGGCCGGTCGCCGGACCCTCCAAGGGCGACCGGCCCGGGGCTACACCTCGGTTAGCCTTCGTAGACCTTCTTGAGCTCGACCTCCGCCCACTTGACGCAGTCGGCGGGCGTGGTGCCCTGGACGGCCTTGGCGTACATGTCCGTGATGATGTACTTGGTCAGCGCCTCGGTGGCGTGCGAGGTGGGCGGGCCCGCCCAGCCGATCATGCGCGAGCCGCGTGCGGCGACCCGGAAGGGCTTCAGCGCATCGTCGACCTTGTCCCACATGGGGCTGTTCTCCCAGGCGGTGGTGGCGCCCACGCTGTAGCCGTTCTCGATCTCGAACCACTTGCTGAACTGGTCCTTGGAGTGGAGCCACTTCAAGAATTCCTTGGCCGCCTTCTGATTCTTCGAATACTTCATGAGGGCGTGGGAGAAGGCCACGAAGTAGGGCGCGGTGGCGCCGTTCGGGCCGTCGGGGATGCCGAAGTGGGAGATGTCCGAGAACATCGGCTGGCCCGCCTCGTTCTTGACCTTGTCCGGGTTGCGCTTGGCGAAGATGTAGATGGACGCGCCGTTCAGGGTGGCGCTGATCTCGTTGGCGTGGAAGGCGCGGTTGTTGTTGGTGTCGTCCCAGGCGAGTGCTCCCTCGTCACAGGCGTCCTTCCAGAAGCTCGTCATCCACTTCACCGCCTCCACGGTCTTCGGTGAGTTGATGACGACCTTCTTGCCGGAGGTGTCCGTCTCCATCCCTCCGAACGTCCACGTGAGGGGATAGGTCCAGGTGGGCGCGTCGCCGAAGGTGTGGCCGAGCGTCTGGCCCACGGGCTTGCCCTTCTTCTTGAGCGCCATGCCGATCTTGCGATACTCCTCCAGCGTCTTGGGCGGCGCGTTCGCTCCCACCTCCGCGAACCAGGAGCGCCGATAGGCGATGAGGCTGCCTCCCGTGGTGTAGGGCAGCGCGAGCCAGCGCTTGCCGCTCTTGGCCGCCGCCTCCGAGTGCGCGTAGTAGCCGCCCTGGTCCTTGGCCTTCCACTCGCACAGGTCCGCCACGTCCCCGAGCGCGCTCGCGTACAGGTGCGGCCAGTTGTGGAGCATCATGATGATGTCGGGGCCCGAGCCCGACTGGATGGCCGCGGTGATGCGCGCCTGCAGGTCGTTGGCGTTGATGGTCTCGAGGGTGACCTTGGTCTTGGTCTGCGAACTGTACTCCGCGCACTGGCGCCGGAGCTCCGCGTCGCCTTCGGGGATGAAGTCCACCCACTGCAGCAGGTGGATCTCCGCGCCCTGCGCGAAGGCGGGGGCCCGCCGCGAGGCGAGGACGCCTTCCAGCCCGGCGGTGGCGGCGACGCCGGCCGCCGCCCCCTTGAGGAAGGTGCGGCGCTCGATGGTGGTGGAGACGGGATGACGAGGCGGTCTCTGGTTCATGCGTACTCCTCCGTGTGTGGACGTGACGGCAGGCCGAGGACGTGAGAACGACGAGCGTGGAGGACGACGGCGCCGCGACAGCAACCGGAAGCTCGAGGGCGGAGCACCATTGCTCCCTCCGAGGGCCGGACGGTGAACCGCTAGAAAGTGGCGGGAGTATGAGTCGTCCCCGCCCTCCCTGTCAACGGCTCGGGAGGGTGTGTGCGGCGCCGGCCTCCGCGCGGCCGTCGTTTCTACCGGTCGGGTGGATTCCTCTGTCACATCATTGCCGTTGACGAAGCCGGACCCACCGCATAGACTCCGGCCGCCGTGAGCCCGTCTCGTCGCGAGGAATCCGCCGCCATCGGTCGGCCATCGACCGCGTCCATCCGCCGCGTCGTGGATCGAGCGCGGCGAGGCCGCGTGCGCCTGGTGCGCTTCCTCTACACGGACAACGGCGGCGTCACCCGGGGCAAGGCGACCCACGTGGAGAGCCTCGCCTCGCGGATGGTGGACGGCATCGGTCTCACCGTGGCCATGCAGGCCATGAACATGCTCGACCAGCTCACCGCCGTGGAAGGCATGGGGCCGGTGGGCGAGATCCGTCTCGTGCCCGATCCGGAGACGTTCGCCGTGCTGCCCTACGCGCCGCACGCCGCGGCGATGACCGTCGACATGCGCACGCTCGAGGGAGCGGCGTGGGAGGCGTGCCCGCGCTCCTTCCTCAAGCGCCAGGTCGCCGCCTGCGCCGAGGCGGGTTTCGCCGTGCGCGCCGCCTTCGAGGGCGAGTTCACCCTCGCCGTGCAGAACCCCGACGGCAGCTACGCCCCGCTCGACCAGTCGCTCTGCTTCTCCACCATCGGCATGGCCACCGCGGCCGCGGTGATGGACGACATCGTAGCGTGCCTAGAGGCGCAGGGCATCCAGGTCGAGCAGTACTACGCGGAGCTCGGTCACGGTCAGCAGGAGCTCTCCATCCGGCACGCGCCCGCGCTGGCCACCGCCGATCGTCAGGTCTCCTACCGCGAGACGGTCCGCGGCGTCGCCTATCGCCACGGGCTCGTCGCGTCGCTCGCGCCCAAGCCCTTCCCCGACCAGGCGGGCAACGGCAGTCACATCCACTGGAGCCTCTGGGACGTGGCGGGCCGGCGCACCCTCATGCACGATCCGAAGGGACGCTTCGGGGTGAGCGCGCTCGGCTATCACTTCGTGGCGGGCGTCCTCGAGCACCTGCCCGCGCTGCTCGCCCTCACCTGCCCCTCCGTCAACTCCTACCGCCGCCTCCAGCCGCATTTCTGGAGCTCGGCCTACACGGCATGGGGCCCGGACAATCGCGAGGGCGCCGTGCGCATCCCCTCGACCTTCGCGTCGGACCGTGCCGGCTCCACCAACGCGGAGCTCAAGGCGTGCGACGCCTCCGCCAATCCGTACCTCGCCCTGGGCGGGCTGCTCGCCGCGGGACTCGACGGCGTGCGGCGCTCGCTCGAGCCGCCGGAGCCGACCATGGTCGATCCCGGGAACTACTCGGACGCCGAGCGCGCGGCCAGGCGCATCGAGCGCTTCCCCACCACGCTGGCCGCCGCCCTCGACCGTCTCGAGCGCGACGCGGTGCTGCAGGCAGCGCTGGGGCCGCTCCTCGCCCGCTCCTTCCTCGCCGTCAAGCGCGCGGAGTGCGAAGCCTTCGGCAAGGAGGACGTAGCCTTCGAGCAGCGGCATCACTTCTGGAAGTTCTGATCCGCCCTCCCCCCGGCATGGACCTCGATCTCTCCGCCGTCCCCATCCTCGACCAGCACTGCCATCCGCTCCTTCGTGAGGGAAGCCGGTTCGGCGCCGTCGAATACCAGCGCTTCTTCAGCGAGAGCGACCAGCCCGCGATGTACGAGCACCACGCGGCCACCACCATCTTCTTCCGCTGGGCCCTCAAGGAGCTGGCGGCCTTCCTCGGCTGCGCGGCGACGGTGGACGGCGTGCTCGCCGCCCGCGCGGCTCTCGGTGACGAGGCGCTCGCCTCGCGGATGTTCCGCGACGCGAGGCTGGCCACGCTGCTCCTCGATCACGGGTATCAGACCGGGGAGAGCCTGAGCCACGCGGAGATGGCGGCACGGCTCCCGTGTCGCCTCGCCACGATTCTCCGGCTGGAGACGCTCGCGCAGGAGCTGATCCTCCGCCACGAGACGTTCGATCAGCTCGTCGAGAGCTTCGTGGCCACCGTCGAAGGCGCGCGGGCCGCCGGCCACGTCGGGCTCAAGAGCATCATTGCCTACCGCACCGGGCTCGCGGTGGCCGAGACGGCGCGCAGCGAGGCTGCCGCGGCCTTCGCGCCCGCCCGGGAGCGCGCGCGACGGGACGGGCGCGTGCGCCTCGCCGACAAGCCACTCAACGACTACCTGGTCCTGCGCGCGCTCGAGATCGCCGAGCGACAGGAGCTGCCCGTGCAGTTTCACACCGGGTTCGGCGACAATGACCTCGACCTCCTCACCGCCAATCCCCTGCACCTGCGCCGGCACATCGAGCGCCACCGACGCGTGCCCTTCGTGCTCCTGCACGCGAGCTATCCGTACGTGCGCGAGCAGGGCTATCTCGCCGCCGTGCATCCGAACGTCCACGCGGACCTCGGCCTCGCCGTGCCCTATCTCGCCGCGAACATTCCCGCGATGCTCCGCGAGGCCTTCGCCCTCGCCCCTACGAGCAAGCTCCTCTTCTCCACGGACGCCTACAGCATTCCTGACATCTTCTGGATCGCCGCGCGCTGGGGGCGGTGGGGATTGGGCGTGGTGCTGGCAGAGATGATCACGCTCGGGGCGGTGACGCGCGACGAGGCGCTCGAGATCGCGGGCCAGATCCTGGGCGGCAACGCCGCCCGGCTCTACGGCCTGCCCTGGCCGGCCTAGTCCGGCCATTCACCAACGTGCGGAGCGTGAGGCGGCCGGGTCCTGTCGTCGGGGGGAGGGGTGCCCTCAGGCTGCGTCACCCGCTCGCCTGAATCGCAGCCCTGCGGGCTGCGTGCAGGACGAGGGGGTCCCACTCCGCCTGAGGGCACCCCTCCCCCCG
>Ga0075424_100006841_pt1 | contig 11016 bp, 10 predicted proteins | sample SoiMethybrSBSTD3_FD_75301 | JGI IMG/M metagenome (GOLD analysis project Ga0075424, IMG submission 75301) | Bulk soil microbial communities from a Populus tree surrounding site in Tennessee, USA - Soil MetaG P. TD hybrid SBSTD3 | ecosystem: Environmental > Terrestrial > Soil > Tree plantation...
CTGCGCCGTCTCACGATGTGTCGGTCCTGCGCCGTTGCCGTTAATGTCTTGCGCCGTTCGTGTCGTGCGTAGTCAGTGCCGTGCGCCGTTCTCGTGCCCTGCGCCGTTAGTGCCCTGCGTCGTTATCAGTTGGCCGTAACGCTTCACCCGTCGTTAGTGTCCAGCTGTGACCCCACCGCGGAACATGAAATAGACTGCTCCCACTATGCACAACCCGGCCCACACGTAGTCCCACTTGAGCGGCTGGCGCATGTAGAACACCGCGAATGGCACGAACACGCCTAACGTGATGACCTCCTGCAGGACCTTGAGCTGCCCCAGGCTCACCTGCGTATAGCCGATCCGGTTCGCCGGGACCTGCAGGAGATACTCGAACAGGGCGATCCCCCAGCTCACAACCGCCGCCACGTACCACGGGCGGCCGCTCAGGTTTCTGAGATGGGCGTACCAGGCGAACGTCATGAAGACGTTCGAGCAGACGAGGAGGAACGTAGTGCGCAGGACGACGGGCGAGAGAAGCACGGACATGGAGATCCAACGTTGCGTATGAAGTGAGAGTGAGTAACCGACAAACGTGGGGATGGTCGCCCCGGCCAGCCGTACGTAGGCACCCCGCGAAGTATGTCTGATGGAACGCCCCATTGGTCGAGAACGTCACGCTTCCGTATCCCGCGTGCTGTCTACATCCCGGTAACGCTCCACCTAGTGAGCTCGCCGATCGCGCTGCAACTTCCCGGCGTGACTACCACTACCCTCCTCGCCAGCGCCGCCGCGCTCGGACTGTTGGCCGCGGCCTGCACGCGCGCCGCAACCGGTGCCCCCGATCTCGCCAGTACGCCGTCGAGCGTCAGCCTACGCCCTCCCCTGACGCCGTCCGACACGCGCATGGAGCGCTTCGTCGACTCCGTGCTGGCGGGCCTAACGCTGGAAGAGAAGCTCGGCCAGCTCACACAGAACGTACTCAGCGCTGCCGTCACCGGTCCGCAGCTTCCCGAAGCCAGTGCGGCCGACATCCGGGCGGGGCGCATCGGGTCCTTCCTCGGGACCTCCGGCGCGGAGGTCACGCGGAATCTGCAGCGCGTGGCCATGGAGCAGTCGCGCGCGAAGATCCCGCTCCTCTTCGCCTATGACGTGATCCACGGGTTCCGTACGATCTTCCCCACGCCGCTCGCGGAGGCCGCGAGCTGGGATCCGGCTGCGGTCGAACGCGGCGCACGCGTCGCAGCGGCCGAGGGCGCCGCGAATGGACTCCACTGGACCTTCGCGCCGATGGTGGACATCGCGCGCGATCCCCGGTGGGGGCGCATCGTCGAGGGCTCGGGCGAGGATCCGTACCTCGGCTCCGTGATGGCGGCAGCGCGCGTACGCGGGTTCCAGGGCGCCGACTCCACGACGGGCGTCGCGCACAAGTTCCGCGATACCCTAACGCTGATCGCCACCGCGAAGCACTTCGTCGCGTACGGCGCCGCCGAGGGCGGCCGCGATTACAACGTGGCCGACGTGCCTCCCCGAACGCTTCGTGAGATCTATCTGCCCCCGTTCCATGCCGCGGCGAATGCCGGCGCAGGTTCGGTGATGGCCTCGTTCAATGAACTGGACGGAGTGCCCATGCACGCCAACCGCGATCTGATCGACGGCGTGCTGCGGCGCGAATGGGGCTGGGATGGGATTCTCGTCAGCGACTATACGGGCGTGATGGAGCTCCTCAACCACGGTGCCGCGGCCGACAGCGCCGAAGCGGCGCGCATCTCGATCGATGCCGGCGTCGACGTGGACATGGTGAGCACGTTCTTCCTGAAGAAGCTCCCCGCCGAGGTAGGTGCCGGACGCGTGCCGATCGCCGTGATCGACAGCGCCGTGCGCCGCGTGCTGCGCGCGAAGTACGAGCGAGGGCTGTTCCAGGATCCGTATCGCTACAGCAGTGTGGCGCGGGAGCGAGCGCTCACGTTGGCGCCGGCGTTCGTCAGAGAGGCGCGCGACATGGCGCGTCGCTCGATCGTGCTGCTCAAGAACGAGGGCGGAGTGCTTCCCTTGCGGAAGAACCTTGGAGCCATCGCCGTCATTGGACCGCTCGCCGACGACTCAGCATCGGCACTCGGAGCCTGGGCCGGTGCCGGGCGCCCCCAGGACGTGGTCACGCCGCTGGCCGGGATTCGCCAAGCCGTGGGTGCCGGCGGTCGCGTCCTGTACGCGCGTGGCGCACCGGCCGACACTGCCGACTCGAGCGGCTTCGCCGAGGCGGTGCGCGTCGCGCGTGAGGCAGACGCGGTGGTGCTCGTCATCGGCGAGCGCGAAGACATGAGCGGCGAGGCACACAGTCGCGCGTCGCTGGACTTGCCCGGCGTGCAGAGCGAGTTGGCGCGGGCGGTGTACGCCGCCGCGCGCGCGGCGGGCAAACCCATGGTCGTCGTTCTGATGAACGGGCGGCCGCTCTCCGTGCCATGGCTGGCCGACAACGTCCCGGCGATTGTCGAGGCGTGGCACCTCGGCGTGCAAACCGGCCCCGCGCTGGCCGACGTCATCTTCGGCGACTTCAACCCGGGGGGGAAGTTACCGGTGTCGTTCCCGCGCACGGTCGGTCAGGTCCCCACCTACTACAACCACAAGAACACCGGGCGCCCGCCCGTCGAGGGCATACGGTGGAACTCGAAGTACATCGACGTCCCGTGGACACCCCTGTGGCCGTTCGGCCACGGGCTGAGCTACACGACGTTCGCCTACGGCCCCCCACGCATCAGCAAGACGGAGATCCAACCCACAGACTCACTCACGGTGAGCGTCGACGTGACGAATTCAGGTACTCTCGACGGCGACGAGGTCGTGCAGGTTTACGTGCGCGATGATGCCGCGAGCGTGACGCGACCGGTGAAGATGCTGAAGGGATTTCGGCGCGTCACGCTCCGAGCTGGCGAGCGGCGTACCCTGACGTTCACGTTGCGGCCGCAGGATCTCGCGTTCTACGACATCCGCATGCGCCACGTCGTAGAGCCTGGAACATTCACCGTCTGGGCTGCGGGATCGTCGGTCGGTGGTCAGCCCGTACGATTCCGCGTGGTGGGTGCGACGACCGAACTGCCGGACCGCGGGCCACTGCCCTTGGGGTGGCGGCCGTAAGAGCGCACGTCAACGGAAGGAAATCTGCCGGACTATCGTCGGATCCTTGATGGCATCGTCGGCCGCGAGCAGGAACGCCTTGCTGAGGACGATCGACAACGTCGCGTCACCCTCGAACGGGAGGAACAGACGGTTGGCGCCGACCGCCACCGGATCCCGCGCGGGAACGATGCACAGATACTGATCGTTAGGCTCCATCAGGATGTTGCCGCTGCCGAGGTGGATCTTGTACGTGCGGAGCTTCCCTCGGACGACGAGAAACCGATCTGTCAGCGTGCACTGGGTGGCGATCTTGAGCTTCGGAACGAGGCGCTCGAGGATCGCACGCCGTGTCCGCGCGGTTTCGCCCAGCTCCCCGAACGAGTAGCGAGTCCAGTAATCGCGGTAGCGGCCGCCGGGGCCACCGTCCTGCCAGGTCGGGTCGTTGCCCACCGACGCCACGCCGACGAAGAGATCGACGTCGCGCATGATCTCGCTGAACACGAGCGCCGGGATCTCGTCGAGTGGCAACGGCTCGTTCACACCACGCGTCCCCGGGCCCGCTGCCGCGCTCGTGTATCCGCCCCCGCCCGCGTGGGCGCGGTTCTGCGCGGCGTCGACTCGGTAGAAGCGCACTTGATCGGTGACGACGTGCAGGAACACGCCACTCTCGTTCGTGTCCGTCCCGTACTCCGTCCCCGTCCCTTCGACCCAGTACTCGGCGCGCAGTCCCCACTGGGGCAGCTGCCGGGATGCCGGTGGATACGTGTCATCCACCATCAACCGCAGCTTGTTTTTCCACCCGCGCGCCGCGCAGAGCGCGTTGTACTGATGCTGCCGCAGCACGTGCGCCGCGAAGCGATTGGAGTAGGTCTCCGTATGCCGCTCGGCGTCCGTGAGCAGGTAGACCTCGCGGTGTGCCTGCTTGAACGGCTGCCGGATTTCGTGTGTCTCGATCCATTGCCGCCACGCGAGCACGTCCTCGATTCGCCGGCCGATGGGATGCCACAGCTCCACCTCGGCGTCGTTAGGCACGTCGAGCGCCTGATCCGACACGTCCACGATGGCGTCGCCCGACCAGGCGCCGGCGCGCGTGCTGCCGTTCGCGGTGAAGGTCCAGATGAGTCGGCGTGCGAGCGTCCCGACGAGCGGATGGTCGAGGTACCGCTCGCGCCACACGGCTGCGGGCCAGCGCTTCTCGAGCAGAAACATCGCGTCGAGTCGTTCGCTCTGTGCCGGCAACATCGACGCGATGTCCTTCGCCGCGCCCTGCAGCTCCTTCAAATCCTCCTTGTGATCGCTCTTGACCTTGGCCGGAACTGATTTCTGCGCTTTGCCATCGGCGCGACTCCAGTGGACGTCGACATCACGCCCATCCACACGGAGCTCGGCAACGTATTCGCCGTCCGCGAACGTCTCGCGACGGATGCCAACCGATTCGAGTCCGTACGACGGCACGGCCATCTCCTCGATCTGGTCGCGCGGGAGTGACAGCGCTTCGGCAGCCGTGTTGAACGCTTTCTCGATCTCCTTCTGGGCCGTGCCGAACTTGACGCGGACCTTTAGCATCGCCAGGTGGCCGACAGCCTCGGGTGACCCCATCTCCGACAGCGCGTAGACCGCAGCATTGCCGACCTTGATCGCACGCGGCCCGACGCCCGGCACCTTGCGATATGCCGAGAGGGCGACGGCGGCGATGGCGCGGGTGAGCTCGTTATCGCCGCCATCACCGTTCATCTCGCCATTGCCGCGACTGCGCGCGAGCGTCGGAGTGAGCCAGACCAACCCGCGCAGGCACGTGGCATTCTCCTCGTGCATGACATCGGACGCCGATCGCGTGTCCCCGGGGAACGCACCGAGCCGGGCGATCGAGCGGCCCTGAGCCACGCGCGGCAGCCAACGATGAAAGGCCGCCAGGACCTTGTCGGTCCCAATGGCCGCGGTGAGCTTCTCGCCCGTCTTGAGCCATTTCGCGGAAGGGCGTGCCGCCGTCGCGCTCAGCGCGTGCTTGAGCAAGGCGACCCATGCCTCGCGCTCTCGCCGCGGAAGCCGGGTCAGGTCATCGTTGAGCTCGTCGGTCCAGACCTCGCCCGGCACGAGGAAGAATTGCCGGGCGTCGCCCACGAGGCGAGTGAGCCGATTGATCTCCGTCGCGATGCCTAACGGGGGCCCGCCGATCCACGAGGCGCGCAGGAGGTACAGGACGTATCGCTCACCGTTGGTCAGCGGCGTTCGCGCGGCCTCCTGCTCGACCTGGCCGAGCAGCGTGTCGAACGCCGCCTCGAACGGGCGGCGATCCCATGCCGCCGCGCGCATCGCGACGTAAAGGAGGAAGTCGAAGCTCCCGAACCGATCGAGGTCGAATTGGCGCTGGGCCAGTACCTTCGTGAGCGCCGCGACCGCATAACGCGACTGCCACCCGCCGGGAGCGGCCGTGTTGGTGCCGGCAAGGAAGCCCGCCGCGTCGCGTTCGGCGGCAGCGAGCAGAAGCCGGCCAGTTGCTACGGGGTCCATGCGAAGGACGCGATCGCCTCCGCGAATCGTCTCGAGCGTCGGCTGCGCGTAGAGCGTCGTGCCGACGACCGACGCGAGCATCTCGCTGAGCAACGCGTGCTCCGATCGGAACGGTGAATCGACGCGGAGCGGAAATCCATCGGGCTCGAGCACTTCCGTCGCTACTTCCGCACCCGCGAGCCCCACATGTCGCTTGACCGTGTCGAGGACCGCGGGGTTCCCAGCCGGCGTCGCCGCAGGAGGCGGCAACGGCGCGGACGGAGCGTCCTCGTTAGGTTCGGCGACGTCGCCAGAATCGGCGGGGTTCGCGGGGCCGGCGAGAAGCTGCTCGACAGTCGTGCCGTGTCTCGCGACGTCCTTGTCGTACGCCTCGCGAAGCCGGGTGGCGAACCGCATGATGCGCCCTCGGAGCGCGTCGCTCGGCGCATTGCCGTTGACGAAGCGCTGGAGCGCGCGCGTGACGTGACCGGCGGGCACGTTGTACGTCGAGAGCTGCTCGGCGGCGTTGCACCAGTCGAGGATCGCGAGCAGGTCCGCTTCCTCGAACGGCAGCGCGCGACGCATGAGCGTCGATACGACGGTCGCCGCTCGGCGCCTCCGCAGCCAGAAGTCCTTCCATTCCGCACGGAGATGGGGGTTCGCACGCTCGACGGCGGACTTCCCCTGTAAGCGGATCTCGTTCGCCAACCGATCCCAGTATGCCGTCTGCACAGCCGCCGCGTGCACGTACCGTCGCGCCACATCAGGCGTCGCGTCGAGCATGACACGCCCGCTCGGCTGACTCTTCAGCTCGACGTCCTGATACGAGTGTCGCTCGTCGAGCGCGGCGACCGCCTCCTCAACCCAGCGTGAGACGACGGCGTGTTCGGCGCCGACCTCCGAACCAGGTGGCGAAACGAACGGCGAGACCGACGAGGCTCGTTGCCATGGCCACTTCACTCAGCCTCCCACGAGCGGCGTCAATTTCACGAAGCTCACGTGAGTGCCGGGACTGATCACGATCGTCTCGTCGAGCGCTTCCGCCTGACGATCGTTCACGAGGATGAAGAATCCATTCCGGCCAAACGCGTCGATCGCCCGGGTGAACTGGACTTCCCAGTCAATGTCCCGATTCTTCGGGACCTTGAAGCCGTTGAGCGTGCGCTCGGTATCGGTCGGCTGCACGAGTCCGCGGAATAGCCCGCCCTCTCGCCGCGTTCGGAAGTTGTATTCGCTGACTTCCTGGTAGACTCGCTCGCGGATCAGGTCGCGGACCGTAATGCGCTCGCTCTGGAACTCGAGGGGAAACTCGTGCACGGGCTCGCCCGTGGCGGTTTCATCTCGGATCGTTAGGGTCGCGGGCACGGATGCCTCGTGGGTTGTCGGTGGTGGCTGAGCAAAGTCCTTCCGGTACTCGCGGCGACGGCCTCAGTCGGAGCCCGGCTCCATCCGTTATACGAACGACAGTACGCGAGGCAATTCGGGCTGGCAACTGGCGCAAAAAACCCTCGGGATGCTTCGATTTACCTAACGAAGCGTCCCGAGGGGTTCAAAGCCGATAGCTGATTGCTGCGGTTACTCCCTCGACCACGAAGGCGAAAGGTCCATGTATCGGCCGAGGCTGACCTGAGTGACACCGGTCCCATCGATGTTCATCGTGTAGATCACGTACTTCACGCCAAACACGAGCTCACTCACGAACGCGAGCTTGGTTCCGTTCGCCGAGAAGCTCGGCGCCTCGCAGTCGGTGAGGCCGTTCTGGATCGACGTCTTCCCCGAGCCATCGGCATTCATGATCATGATGTCGCACGCGCTGTTCGGGTGCACGTACGCGATCTTCTTGCCATCGGGCGACCACTTCGCCGAGCCTTCGCCGTCGGGATCCGTCGTGAGCTGCTTGACGTTGGCGCCGTTGGCGTCCATGACGAACACGTCGGCGTTCCCTGTGCGATAGCTCGTGAACACGATCTTCGTTCCGTCAGGCGACCATTCCGGCTGGTCGTTCGATGACACGTTCGTGATCTGCACCTGATTCGTGCCGTCGGCATTCATCGTGAAGATTTGCCCGGAGCCGGTGCGATAGCTGACGAACACGATCCTCAACCCATCGGGAGAGAATGACGGACGGTCATTGTTGCCCGGCACGTTCGTGATCTGTTGTGGATTCGAGCCGTCGGCGTTCATGGTCCAGATTTCCTGCGCGCCGAAGTTCCCGAGGTAGTTGAACGCGATCTTCTTGAAGCCAGGGCCCCACCGCGGATTGGACCCGGGATGCAGCATGACGACGTTGTTGCCATTCTGGTCCATCTTGCCGACATAGTGCGTGGTGCCACCATTGACGAATCGGTCGAACAGGATCGGCGCGCCACACTTCGGGCCGCAGAGGTTGCCGCCGCCGTTGCCTTGAGCCGAGAACAGCGGAGCCGGCGTCCCGACAGCGGGAGCCGTCGGAGTGGTGTCATCGCTGCACGCGGCGACGAACGCGGTAAGCGCGACGGGCATGGCCACGAAGCGGCGCGTGCGTGGCGAGTTGTTCAGGATCGAAGCAAGCATGGAGTTCTCCAGAGCGCTCGGGGCGCTCGTTTTTCGAGTGTGATGGAAACCGCGGAATTGCGGCGGCGCTGCTGAGCGGTTGAAAGGCTAGGAGCGCAACTCACCCGTTCATCAATCGGGGGCTCTGCGCCACGCAACTGTCAGTAGATCGGGCAGTTGTGGCGGGTGAGTCACCGGCGGCGGGACAGGTCTTCCCGAGCCCGCGTGACTTCCAAGTGACTTCGCAGGGCGCGTGGGATGAGTGAGCCGACCCCGGAACGCGGCGGCAAGGGGCGGCGCTACGTGAAGCTCGAAGCCGAACGAGCGAAGGCGCTCCGCGACGCGCGGCGGGTTGCCGAGCGGATGTGGAGTGGGCTCGACCCCGCGTCGCTGAGCGTGCGGTGACTGACGCTCACTCACCTCCGCGCCTCCCCCGCGCGATGCTCCGCCACGCGGTTGCCGACGAGGCCCGCGACGGAATCGACGGCGACCTCCATGAGCTCTACGTCGCCGGTCCGGCGCGCCGCGATCTCCGCGTGCAGCCGACGGAGGCACTGCGGGCGGAGTAGTCGAAAGGTGAGGCGCCTGTTGAACGTTCGCGAAACGTCCGATCGCTCGTGCGTCACGGTTTTCCAGTAACCGAGGACCACCCGGGCTTGACAGGCCTGGGCTCAGTACAGATACTTCAACAGTATTTTCTGTATCCGGAGGGCCGAATGGCTCGCATCGCACGCGCCGGCTCCACGCGCACCAGAAAGAACATGGACATGGATGCTGCGAAGCTCGCCAAGGCGCAGGAACTGCTCGGCGCCCGCACCGAGACCGAAGCGGTGGACATGGCCCTCGACTACGTCCTGTTCCAGGGCGAGGTGATGGGCGCCCTCGATCGCCTTGCGGCGTTAGGCGGGCTCGCCGACGTGTTCGCGGCGCCCGCGCCCCGGACTCGGCAGCGCGTGGCGGAGCCGTGAGCTGGTGTGAGCGACATCTTCGCGCTCGACACCAACATATACATCCGTGCATTGCGCGACCCGGGTCGGCTCGGTCTCCTCAAGCGCTTTCTCATCCGCACGGGCACCCGGCTTCGCCTTAACGCCGTCGTGGCGCTCGAGCTCCGCGCCGGCGCCCGTACGAGCGCGCATGAGGCAGCCGTCGGCGATCTCCTCGCATCGTACACGGCGCGCGACCGGCTCATCGTGCCTTCGTTCGCGGCATACGCGGAGGGTGGGCGCGTCCTGGCTGCGCTCGCCGCGCGGGAAGCGGTCGATGTGTCGCGGGCCGGCACCCTCGTGAACGATGTGCTGATAGCGGCGTCCTGCCGCGAGGCCGGCGCCCGTCTGGTCACTGAGAACGTGGGCGATTACGCCGCGGTCCAGCGACACCTGCGCGGGTTTCGTTTCGTCGCGGCGGACGAGGTCCTCCGCTAGCCCTTCTTCCGGCCGTGCCGCCGGTTGCTTTCGGTATATCTTCGGGCTAAGTTCGTCTTCCCCCCGGGAGGCGTTTTGACGGTGCCCAAGACTGGTCCGAGCACAAACCTCGACGAGTACGCGCCGGTCGCGGAACGCATCGCGTTGTTCTACCAGCGCTTCCCATTTGGCCGCATCACCACACGCCTGGTGGATCGCTCTGACGATGCGATCGTCGTTCGGGCATCTATTTATCGCTCGACCTGCGAGCGCCGGCCATCTGCCACCGGCTGGGCAGCGGAGCGACCAGGGGACGGTGACGTCAACACGGTCGCCTGCCTGGAGAACACGGAGACCTCGGCGATCGGGCGCGCACTCGCGAACCTGGGATTGGGTGCGGCACGCCCGCGATCGCGCGACGCCGTGCACGGAACCGACGACCCTGTCGCGGCAGTCGAGTCGTTAGGCGTTCGAAAGATCTTCGGCCGGCCGAAGATCTTGCACCAGGCGTTGGCGCCAGCGTCGATCGAGAGGCCACACCGCCCGGGCAACCCCGTGCTCGATCCACCTCGCGACCTGTCGCTCATGGCGCGGGACCTCATCCGGCTTCTCGACGAGGCGGAGCGATATGGAATGCGCCCGCGGCGGGCGGCGGAGTACAGGCGTCGCATCGCATCGGACCGTTGCCCGCAGGCTCAGCTCGAGCCTCTCGAGCGCGCGTTGCGCAACTGGCTGCGCTCCGCCCGGGAGCGAGGCATGGCCGACGCCACCGAGGGCGACGGCCCCACGTAGCACGGCTCACCTTGCCCAAGATGTCCGGGGCCGGTGCCCTAACCATGAGCGGCTGGGTGTCGTCGCCGCTGTATCGATCGACTTGCAGCACTTCCGGCGAATGCCGACCTGGCTATGGCGAGCGGCGAAGGTGGCGAGGTTGCAGGACATATCGAGGACACTATTCGATCGCGAACAGCGGAGGAGGAACGCCGGCGGGTTCGAGCACTGACCGACGCGGGCGTCATTGCGGCCATGCGAGAGGGCGACACGTGGGCATGGGGTGAGTTCGGCGTGCGATTCGAGCCGCTGCTCCTCGCCTACGCCCGGCGCATCGGAATCCCGGCAGACGCTCGCAAGGAGCGAGTGCTCGATCTACTCGCCGACGAAGGCATGCGGCTCGCTGAAGGACGCGGTGTCGTTCCCGCACAGTTGCCTGCCTATCTCGCAAAGGCGCTTCGCCACCGCTATCTCAACGCGAAGCGCTCCTCGGCGCGGCGCGCCGCGGCGTACAGCGCGGCGGCAACGGAGTCGGACCATAACGGCGCGCGAGGCCCTGCCCAGGCGGAGCGGGCTTCGCCTAACGGCAAGACCGGCGGGGCGTCGGTCCGCGAGCGACTGATCGAGCACGTCTGCTCTGAGGGTGCCCTGCGCGATGCTCTCGGGCCTTCGGTTCGCCAACCGTCCACGAGTCGAGTGGTCGCGGGCCTCGCCGCCTTCATCC
>Ga0075424_100006844_pt1 | contig 11013 bp, 7 predicted proteins | sample SoiMethybrSBSTD3_FD_75301 | JGI IMG/M metagenome (GOLD analysis project Ga0075424, IMG submission 75301) | Bulk soil microbial communities from a Populus tree surrounding site in Tennessee, USA - Soil MetaG P. TD hybrid SBSTD3 | ecosystem: Environmental > Terrestrial > Soil > Tree plantation...
ATGCAGATCGCGAATGAGCGTCAAGATGTCTTCTCCGGTTCGGCTGTCGAGGTTGCCCGTCGGTTCGTCGGCCAGCAGGATTGGCGGGTACACCGACAAGGCGCGCGCGATCGCGACGCGCTGCCGCTGACCGCCAGACAGTTCTTCCGGCAGATGCGTGAGACGATCGCCGAGCTGCACGAGCGACAGCAGCTCGCGCGCGCGCTCGTCGACCTTGCGGCGCGGCCATCCGCGCAGATGAAGCGGCAGGCCGACGTTTTCCAGGCACGTCAGCGTCGGCAACAGGTTGAAGAACTGGAAAATAAAACCGATCTTGTCGCGCCGCACCTGCGTCAGCTTGTCGTCGTGCAAGCCGGCGAGCGACTCGCCGTCGATCAGCACATCGCCGGTGGTGGCACGGTCGAGGCCGCCCACCAGGTTGAGGAGTGTCGATTTACCGGATCCTGACTGACCGATGATCGACACCATCTCGCCGCGAGGAATCGTCAGCGTGACGTCGTCGAGCGCGGTGACGCTCCGCTTGCCCTCAAAGCGCTTGGTGGCGCGATCGAGCTGAATCATTCGTACTCTTATCGAACGCTTCGAGTGGTCACATTACGGGCCCGATCGCACACCTCGGCGGGATGCCAGGCCATGCGATTCGGGCAAGCTACCTCGTGCGCTTCCCAATCTTCGCTTGCCCACGTCCGCCCTGGTAGCGGATAGTGTGCAGCGGAGGTCAGCATGGGGAACCGCCCTTCCGGCCGCCGCGACTTTCTCCGACAGATTACCGCTCTTGGAGCAGCCAGCCTTCCAGGCATCGCGCCGCTCATCGGGCGCCGCTCCGAACACTTCCCTGATGTCGTGACGCTCGGACCCGCCACCGGGCCGAACTACGATCCAGCGGCCAAGTTCGACATCGCTGTCAGCGAGGTCGACGTCCGCCGGACACCGGCCGGTCGAATGCTGATGGCTCGTATCTATCAGCCGAACGGCGCAGGACCATTCCCGACCCTGCTCGACTTGCACGGCGGCGCATGGAATGCCAAGGATCGCCGTGCCGAAGAGCCGATGGATCGCGCGCTGGCCGCCAGCGGCATCCTGGTCGTCGCCATCGACCTCACGCTGGCGCCGGAAGCACCGTATCCGGCATGCGTGCAGGACGCCAACTACGGCGTGCGCTGGCTGAAATCGAAGGCTGCCGCCTGGAAGGGCGACCCGTCCAGAATCGGCGTGTACGCCAGCTCCAGCGGCGGACACGTGGCCGAACTGCTCGCGATGCGCCCGCGCGATCCGCGCTACAACGCGATTCCACTTGCTGACGCGCGCGGGCTCGACGCGACGATCGCCTACGCGGCGATGCGCTCGCCGATCAGCGACCCGTTCGCGCGCTTTCAGCACGCGGAGAAAATGAAGCGCGACGCTATGGTGAAGAACCACACGACCTTCTTCAAGCCGTGGGAGACCATCCATGAAAGCAACCCGCAGGAGATCCTCGAGCGCCACGAGCCGGTGACCCTGGTGCCGCTGCTGATCATGCAGGGCGCGCTCGACGACAACGTGCTTCCCGCCGTGCAGGAAAAGTTTGCCGCGACATACAAGGCCGCCGGCGGCGAGTGCCAGTATCAGCTGTTCGAGGGCAGCGAGCACGAATGGGTGGCGACGCCTGGCCCGCAGACCGATCGCGCGCGCGAGATGGTAAAGGCATTCATCGCCCGTCAATTGAAGGCACAGTCATGAGCCGCATCACGCTGAAAGTGAACGGCGCGCCGCACACGGTGGACGTCGAGCCGTTGACACCTCTACTTTACGTGCTTCGTAACGATCTTGGCCTGCAGGGCCCGCGGTTCGGCTGTGGACTCGGCCAGTGCGGCGCCTGCGCCGTGATTATCAACGGCGTGGCGACGCGATCCTGCGTCACGCCGTGCGCGAACGTGCGCGGTGAGGTCGTGACACTCGAAGGGCTGGCGAGCAACGGCGTGCTGCACCCCGTTCAGCAGGCGTGGATTGACGAACAGGTGCCGCAATGCGGCTTCTGCCAGAACGGCCAGATCATCGCCGCAAAGGTGCTGCTCGACAAGAACCCGAACCCCACCGAGGCGCAGATTCGCGAGGGCATGGCCAGCACGTTGTGCCGATGCATGACGTACTACCGCGTGCAGTTGGCGATCAAGCGGGCCGCGAGAACCATCGCGAGCCTGCCGAGCCGAAGCGGCGAGGTCGCGAAGGCGGGCCGTGCCGGAAAGGCAGGTTGGCGATGACCACCTTCACGCGCGTGCCACACGAGATCGAGCGATGGCTCGAGACGTCGGACCAATTGCTGTCGCGCCGCGGCTTCCTGAAGGGCTCGGGTCTGCTCGTCGTCAGCGCCGGCGCGGCGGCGCTCACTGGTCCCTTCGCGGTCGACGTCGGCGCCCAAACCGCCGGCCGCTATCCCGATCCCGACTTCCGCCAGCTCGATTCGTGGATCGTCATTCACCAAAACAACACCGCGACGTTCTTCGTCGGCAAGACCGACTGCGGACAGGGCACCGGCACCGCGTTCCGGCAGATGATGTCCGACGAGCTCGACATCGCGTACGACAAGACCACCTGCGTCATGGGGAGCACAGACGTCACGGTGGACCAGGGTGGATCCGGCGGATCGGACGCGATTCAGACCGACGGCTGGCCGATGCGACGCGTAGCGGCCGAGGCTCGCCGCGTGCTCCTCGACATGGCCTCGGCGAAGTTTGCCGTGCCTGTCGCGGAACTCGCCGTGAGCGACGCGCTCGTGACCGTCAAGTCAGACCCCACCAAGAAGGTCACCTACGGCGAGTTGATCGGCGGCAAGCGGTTCAACGTCACGCTGACGGGCAACAATGTCGACGCCACCACCGGCACGGCCAAGGTGAAAGGCGTGCAGGATCTCAGGATCGTCGGCCAGTCGCCCCAGCGCTATGACATCCCGGCCAAAGTCGACGGCTCGCTGAAGTGGGCGGTGGACGTCAAGCTTCCGGGAATGGTCCACGCTCGTAACGTGAAGCCGCCGGTCGCCGGCGCCACGCTGGTCGGCGTCGACGAGTCGTCGGTTCGCAGTCTCCCGGGCTTCATCAAGATTGTGAGCAAAGGCAACTACGTTGCCGTCGTGTGCGAGCGCGAAGAACAGGCGATTGCGGCGGCGAAGCAGTTGAAGGTGCAGTGGCAGAAACCGGCCGCGTCGCCATTCCCGACGTCGGACGATCTCTATGCGTACATGCGCAGTGCGACTCCAACCTCGAAGCAGGGCCCGACCGTGAAGGGCGATCCCGATGCGGCGCTCGCGGGCGCCGCCACAGTGGTTGAAGCCGAATACGACATGCCGTTCCAGGGGCATACCGCCTTCGCGCCGGCGCATGCGCTGGCCGACCCGTCGAACGGTCAGATGACGGTCTACTCGAACGACATGAAGTCCTACGGGATGCGAAACGGGATCGCGCAGTTCCTCGGCATGCCACGCGACCAGGTCCGCGTCGTGTGGATGGAAGGACCGCAGGGCTACGGCCGTACGGCGGCGGACGACGCGGGATTCGAGGCGGCGTATCTCGCCAGGGAGATCGGCCGGCCGGTGCGCGTGCAATGGATGCGACACGAAGAAACAGCGTGGGACACGAAAGGGCCCGCGTTCACTTTCAAGCTGCGCGGCGGTCTCGACGCGCAGGGCCGGCTCGTCGCGCTCGATTACAACGCCCAGGCGGCGGACTACTGTCACGTCGGTTACAACGAGGCCGACACGGTGTTGATCGCGCAGCTCATGGGACGACGGCGCGCGACGCCGGCCGCCGGCAGCGCCGGCACGCCGTCAGACATGTACGAGATTCCGAACAAGCGGACGGGGTCGCAAGTCGTGAGCCTCCCTCTCGTCTGGGAGACGCCGATCCGGACCGGCAACCTTCGCGATCCCAACGGTCCGCAGATTACCTTCGCCGCCGAATCGTTCATCGACGAGCTGGCGGCCGCCGCCAAGGTTGACCCGATCGAGTTCCGGATGCGCCTGCTCACGGCCGCCACGACCGACGACAGCGGCTTCAAGCGCGCGCGCTCGATTGCCGTCGTCAAGGCCGCGGCGGAAGCGTACGGCTGGGATTCTCGTCCGTCACCGAAGAAGATCGAGAGCGGCACGATCCTCACCGGCCGCGGCATCGCCTACTCGTACCGTAATCAAACGGTCGTCGCCGAAATCGCCGAAGTCGAAGTGAACCGGCGCACCGGTCACGTGTGGGTCAAGCGACTGGTGTGCGCGCACGACTGCGGCCTCGTGATCAACCCGGAGGCGCTGCGGCGCACCATCGAGTGCGGGATGCTTCACTCATTGAGCCGCGCGCTGCACGAAGAAGTGCGGTTCGACGGCGAGAAGCCGACTGGCGTCGACTGGATCACCCATCCGTCGCTGAGGCACACCGACACGCCGGCGACCATCGACGTCGTGCTGGTCAACGGCGACCCGAACCCGAAGCGGCCGGATCTGCCGCACTATGGCGCCGGCGAAACCATCTGCAAACCGCTCATCGCGGCGGTCGCGAACGCCATTTTCGACGCCACGGGTGTGCGGCTGCGGCGGGTTCCGTTCCGTGATGCCCGCGTCCTCGAGGCTCTCAAGACGGCGCGCGTGTAGTTCTAACTACTTGAGCTTCGCCAGCAGCCGTTCGAACCGCGGGTCGCCGCGCAGGATCTCGTAGTCCGGATCGTGCTCGATCCAGTCACGCTTGCCCCAGCCGCGCGCGAAGCTGCGTTCGAGGAACTCCAGCGCCGCCTCCTTCTCGCCGAGCCGAGCGTGGAGGCACGCAGCGCTTATCAGTGTGCTCATGTCTTCGGGATCCAGCTGCAGCGACCGGCGCGACCACTCCAATGCACGCGTGGTTTGGCCTTCCTCGAACAAGTGCATCGAACCCATCGATAGGGCTCGCCGATCGACCGGATTGAGCAAGAGCGCGTGCTCGGCGCGGCGGACGCCCTCGCGTGAGGCCTCCAGGCCTTCGTCGTGGCGTCCCATCATGCGGAGCGACTGTCCGAGCAGCATCGGACTCTGAAAGTCTTCGTGCCGCACATCCGCCGCGCGGCGAAAGAGGTCGGCCGACCGTTCGATCTCGCCGCAGGCGAAGCTGCGGCGCGCGTGGTAGTAGTACGCGTCGAACAGATTCGGGTTGAGGCGGATCGCCTCCTCGAATTCGCTCGCGGCGTCCTGGTAGCGCCGCGAGAGTGCCAGCGCGCAGCCGCGCGCCACGTGCGCTTCCGCCAGAGCCGGCCCCAATGCCAGCGCACGCTCGCTGGCCTCCTCGGCCCTGCGCAAGTCCTCGTCGCGCGATCCGAACCATTCGTGCAGCGTGGCGTGCACCATGGCCAGGCCGGCAAAGGCTGGCGCGTACCCGCTATCGAGTCCGATGGCGCGCTCGAACATTGCCGCGCTCTGGTCGAGGTCCGAACGGGTCATACGCGGCAGATGCTGTCGCCCGCGCAGGTAGTACTCGTAGGCCGCGGTGCCGGTGTGCGGGCGCGTCAGCGCCTGCCTTTCAACCCCGCTCAGCATGCCGCCGCGCAATGACGTCGCGACGCTCTCCGCGATCTCGTCCTGGATGGCAAACACGTCGTCGAGGGTGCGATCGAACCGCTGCGACCAGCGGTGATAACCGGACTTGACCTCGATGAGCTGCACCGTGACGCGCAGGCGATTCTCCGCCTTTCGCACGCTGCCTTCGAGGAGCGTGCCGACGCCGAGCTGCCGGCCGATCTCACGGATGTCGCCCCCTGACGCGCGAAACTGAAACGAGGCCGTGCGGGCGGCGACGCGCAAGCCATCGATGTGAGTCAGGGCGTTGATGAGCTCCTCGGCAAGTCCCTCGCACAGGTAGTCCTGGTCGCGGCCCGGGCTCATGTCCGCGAAGGGCAGCACGGCAATCGCGGACAGATCATCGGCCGGCGACGTCGTGCTGGCCTTCTCGTCGGCCGCGCACGGGGAAAGCGGCGCGACGAACCGGTAGCCGCGCCGATGGCGCGTTTCAATGAACCGCGGTTGTTTCGCGTCGTCCTCGAGCGCCCGTCGGATCTCCTGGATGCACGACGTCAGCGCGTCGTCAGTGACGATGGTGCCGCCCCAGACGGAAGCGAACAAATCGTCCTTGGAGACGGGCGTCCCGGCGTGCGTCACCAGTTCCTTGAGCACGGCGGACGCTTTCGGCGTGAGCCGGACTTCCTTGGCGCCCGTCCACAGCCGTCCCGTCTCGACGTCGAAGCGATGACTGCCGAAGCTCACGTTTTCTGCCATCGGCCCGTTGCACCCTGCCGTTCGGCCACCGCAATCCCGGCGAAATCCCGGCGCAGTCCCGGGACTTCGAGCCAGTGCCTCCCGTACCTTGTGACACATCGAAGGAGCGGAGGCAATAGGGATAACCGAGCGCTGACGCGCACAGGAGGTGGTATGAAGATCAAGCGATTCTCTACGCAGTTCGAATGTTCCTGGAAGGTGCTGGTCCTCGCGTTTCTGAGTGTGTGGTCGTCGCCCGCGTTTGCGCAGGACACGCTCGCGTCGCATCACGACTCGTCGCCCGACGAAAAGGCCAAGGCCGGCGCGCTCGTCAAAATCGTCCGCGACGCGACCGAGCGTTTTCAGGACGTTCGCGTGGCCGAGGCCGAAGGCTACGTGCTGCAGTTCGGATGCGTCAGCGGGCCCGATGCCGGTGCGATGGGTCTGCATTACGTGAATGGACCGCTCGTCGGCGCCGGTGTCCTCGACGCGAAGCGGCCGCAGATCGTGATCTACGAGCCGAAGCCCAATGGCCGTCTGAAGTTGATCGGCGCGGACTATCTGGTCCTCGCCGATGCGTGGAACGCCACGCACACTGAGCCGCCACAACTGATGGGCCAGCTCTTTCACCTGTTCGAGAGTCCCAATCGATTCGGCCTGCCGGCGTTCTACACGCTGCACGTCTGGGCCTGGAAGGAGAATCCGAGCGGTGCGTTCGTCAACTGGCACCCGAACGTATCCTGCGAAGGCTTCGGCGGTTAGGCGTATGATTTGCGCCGACTAGAACAAGGCCACGAAAACACGAAAACGCGAAGAACATCAATCTTGTTTCGTGCTTTCGTGCTTTCGTGGCGAACGACGCTCGATTAGTCGGGCACCAGCATCCGGATCATCCCATCCTGCCGCGACGTCAGCAGCAGCTCTCCGTCGCGCGTACGACTGAGGTGGAGATCGGCGCGGGTCGCTGTCGTGCCGTTAACGGTCTCGACGAGCTCCCGGAACGTCACGTAGGTGCGGCCGCCGTTCGCGCCATTGACATACAGCTGGATCTCTTCGACGGGCGCGACCGTCTCGGGGATGCCATCGTCTGCCTTCTTGATGGCCGCGAGATCGGCCGCGAACAGCCGGCCGCGGACGATGTCGCCGAAGATGAACTTGTCGCGCAGTGCTGGAATGCGGCCCCGGTACGCGAATCCGCCGGTCACCGCCTGCCCCTGCGTATGGTCGTACATGGCGACCGGATAGCTGTACTCGTCCTTCGTCCGGCCGTGTAGGATCTCGGCCGGCAGCGGGAACAGCTGATCGAGCCGGCCGCCGGGCCGCGTGATGCCGTTCTCGAACAACCCTTCGCGCTTCATCCACCCGTAGTTCCGGCCCTCGTGGACGATGTTGATCTCTTCGATGTGGTTCATCCCGATGTCCGCCGCGAACATCGTTCCATCTGTCGCATCCCAGCTCAGGCGATGTGCGTTGCGGAATCCGTACGCGTAAATCTCGCCGAGCGTCTTCGAGTCGTTATCGGCGGCAAACTTGTTGATCGCCGGAATCGTGTAGTCGCCGAGTCCTTTCGTCCCCTGCGACGCGGACGGGGTGCGCGGGTCGATGCGGAGGATCGCGCCGATCACCGTGTCGAGCCGCTGGGTCTGGCCCGGGTTGTTTGCATGCGGACCGCCGCCGTTGCTGAACCCGAGGTCGCTGGCGCTCGTGTAGAGCAGCCCGTAGTCGGCGTCGCCAGGCTTCGCCGTTGGATTGAACTCGACGTCGCCGTACGGATGCGTCAGGTTCGCAACGATGTGAGCGACTCTGAGCAGCTCGCGCCTCGTTCCGTCGAACGTGCTCGCCGCCGGGTTCGTGGCGTGCCATTCCGTGATGATGTTGTGGTACGTGACATCGGATGGTGCGAAGCCTGGCGGGATGAAATTGGGCGTCGCCGGGTTGCCCGGCGCGCGTTCGGCGTGCACGGTGTAGAACAGGCCGTTCCGCGAGAACTCCGGATGAAACGTGAATGCGATGAACCCGCTTTCGAGCCGGTTGTAGATCGCGAGCGGAAACGTCGTGGCGACGTTCGTGTAGACGGTCGGCCGGTTGCTGCTATCGAGCAGGTACAGAATCCCGCGCGAGTCGTTGACGAAACGCCGTCCGTCAGGCAGCTCGCGCACGAAATTGATCCGCGCCCAGCCGGCCGGCGTGACGTCCTGATCCAGCGGCCGCATCCCTCGCGTGTCCGGCAGGCGGACGACGTCGCGGATTTGGACCGTCAAGCCGCGTTTCACGACCTGCACCGGCGTTGGATTGCTGACGATGGGTGCCCCGCCCTGCCAATCGCGGGCGCCGGCCGACCAGACGGCAAGAAACAGAACGGTTACGAACCGCAACGGTGATGGCATGTCGTCCCTCGCTCGCGACATTCTCGCATCGACGAGCACCCGTGTGTCATTTCAAGCGAGGGACGACCATTCGGCGAGGGTCAGTGCGAACCGGCCCCTGCGGCCGCCGGTGCCTCGTAGAGCTGCCGTAGTTCGCACTCGCCTTCCCCGACGACGTTTAGGAAGCGTTTGACGAACTCGAGGGCCTCTTCCTTCGACTTCGCCTGGATCAGGGCGAAGCCGCCGACGACCTCCTTGGATTCCGCGAACGGCCCATCTTTGACGGCGAACTGGCCGTTCGTCACCCGGATCCGCGCACCCAGGCTCGTTGGCAGACAGCCCTCGGTGCCTAGGAGGTAGCCTTCGCGCATGCCCTCTTCGATGAGCTTCCCCATCGCCGCGATGTGCTCGGGGCTAGGGGGCCGGTTCGATTCTCTTGCGGTGTAAATCGACAGAAATCGCATGTCCAATCTCCCTTTCGGCTCAGCCGACGTATGTCCACCTATTCATACGTCGAACGACGGCGCCGGAAATCGACAGGACGATTCAATGGGGTCGGCCTGAAAAGCCGGCCGCGCTACGCAGCGCGTCCGCGTCGAGCAGTTTCCCGTCGAGCATCACCAGCCGCGTCTGGCGCAGATCCCCGATCTTCGTGGACGGATCGCCGTCGACCAGCACCAGATCCGCCGTCTTGCCGACTTTGATCGACCCGGTCTTCCGATCCTCGCCGACGAGCCGGGCAGGCACGATGGTCGCCGCTGCCAGCGCCTCTGCGGGTGTGAAGCCCGCCTGCACGTAAATTTCCAGCTCGTGCACGAGCTCGATTCCGGCGCCGTCGGTACCGGCGACGATCGGAACCCCTGCCTTGTGCATCCGGCCGAGCAGGTCGACCATCTTGGCCCAGCTCGCGCGATAGTCCGCGCGCGTCAGATCCTTCGGTACGGCGAAGCCGCCGCTCCTGAAGCCGCGCTCGGTCGTCGGCGGCAGGGTACCGACGAACGGAGCGTAAGACGGCGACAGGTCGCCGTTCTCGGGCACGTACAGACTCTCGAATGCCACCATCGTCGGATCGCTGTAGATCTGTTTGCTCGCCATCGTGCCGATCATCGTCTTCATCGCGGCGCCTTCGAGGTTCACATCTCTGGCATAGCGTCCCGGCCCCTCGAAGCGGAGAATGCCGTTGGACTCGCGGATGACGCTGTCCGGCATCGCCTGCATCATGATCCAGTTGATGTGCGTGACCTCGTCGTACCCGGCGTTGATCGCGTCGAGGGGACGGAGGCCCGCCGGAATGTGACCGTGGACGTGGAGGCCGAGCTTGTGCGCTTCCGCGATGCTTCGCGGCAGCCACGCCGGGTTCAGCGTGCCGTAGAACTTGACGCCTGTAAAGCCGTTCGCCTTCGCCTTGTCGACGAGCGCCACTGCCTCGGCCTCACTCGTGGCGACGTTGGCTACCTGCGCCGTGTAAGTGCCCTTGCCGTCGATGAGCGACGACGGGTAGACGTGCGGCATCAAGAGCGAACCTGCCGCCGCACGTGTCCTGCGATCGATCGTACGCACGTCGTCGTTTCCCGGGTCGCGGATCGACGTGACGCCCATCGACAGTTCTTGCAGCCCCGTGTAGTCGTCCCCGACGTGCATGTGGCAATCCCACAAACCGGGAACGAGCGTCTTGCCGCGGCCGTCAATCACCTGTGCGCCGGCCGGCACCGTTACGGACCCGGCGGCGCCGGACGCCGTGATGATCCCCTTGTCGACGACCACTGTCTGATTGGCCAGGAACCGCCCGCCTTCGGCGTCGAACAGCCTCACGCCGCTGAACGCGACGGAACCCGCAGGTAATGTGACGAGCGACTTGAGCAGGGCCGGCGCCTGTGCCGCCATCGCGCTGGCCTGCGCATCCTGAATCCTCGCCTGCTCGCCCGCGTACGCCTCGGGCAGCCACGCGAGTCCGAAGGCCACGCCGAAGAACTTGTTGTTCGCGTCGGCCCACACTGGCAAGGGTGACGTGCTGATGCCGGAGATCGCCCACAACGTGATGGTCTGCTTCGCCGCGCCGCTGCCGACGTCGAGGTCCGCCAGCTTGACCGCACGCGCGCTTCCGCCCGGCAACAGGTTCATCGTCTTGTCGGGGCGCGCGAGCAGGGTTTCCAGCAGCCACGCGTTCGTATCGATCGGCCCTGCCTGCGACACATAAAAGGCCGCCGCCGAATAGCTGGCGCTGCCGGCGTCGATCGGACTCTTCCAGCGCGCCATGCCGCCGCTGATGGCGAAGGTCTCACTCGCGTCGCCCGTCGGCGTCACCCCGCGAATTGCGATCGTCGACGGCATCGCGTCGGGCCCGGGTTTGCCGCTCGAGTCGAGCTCGAACACCTGGCCCCGGAGGTTCATGCTCTCGCGCCCCATCCG
>Ga0075424_100006845_pt1 | contig 11013 bp, 7 predicted proteins | sample SoiMethybrSBSTD3_FD_75301 | JGI IMG/M metagenome (GOLD analysis project Ga0075424, IMG submission 75301) | Bulk soil microbial communities from a Populus tree surrounding site in Tennessee, USA - Soil MetaG P. TD hybrid SBSTD3 | ecosystem: Environmental > Terrestrial > Soil > Tree plantation...
GAGAAAGCTCTCGAAGAAGGAAAGCCCATTCTCGGCCTTCCCATCGAGATCGTTCCGCTCACAGGCCGCGATTTTGAAGCCGCCGACATCGTCGCGATGATCGAAGAGAAACACGGACCGCGTTGCCCCTGGTCGGACTTCGCTGTGCTCTACCGCTCGCATTTCCATCGCGACGAGTTAGCCGCTGAACTGGCTGAGCGAGGCATTCCATTCTCGATTGAAAACATGGACGTGATGGACACCTCCGAGGTGCGCGATCTGCTTGCCTGCCTGGGTGCCGTGAATTCGGTCGCCGACGCCGCCAGTTTGCTGCGAGTCGCGGCACTTCCTCAGTTCGGATTGGACCCCGAAAAGATTCGGGAAGCTATGCGAGGCGCGGCCCGGGAACAACGTGAGGGGCGGCAGGTGTCCCTTGCCTCGTTGCTTAGCGAGATCGACGGTGGCCCCAACGTTCTCGAGGCATTGTGGAAGACTCGGGAGGAGATTACCCGAAAAGCAGCCAAAGGCCGGGTGGCGCTCGATATCATTTTGCGCGATTTCGGCCTCGATCCCCGTTCCCCGTCGTTGGTAGCTTTTCTCAAGTTCGTCGAGGACTGGGAGAAGAAGGCTATCACCCAAACGGGTGAAATTGGAGAACTGCTGGACTACCTGGTGCACTTTCGGGAAGCTCGCGGAGCGGTATGCCTGCAAACGGACGATCGCGATGCAGTACGACTGATGACCGCGCACTCCGCAAAAGGTCTCGAGTTCCGACACGTCTTCATCATTCGGGCCACCTCCGGATCGTTTCCTTCGGGCTACAAGGAGACGCTCGTGGAGTTCCCGCAGGAGTTGCGGGACGCGGACTCGCTCGGGGAAGGTGATGCCAAAGCACTGCATGATCAGGAGGAGCGACGGCTCTTCTACGTCGCTATGACACGCGCTCGCGACTCTCTGACTCTCTACGGCAAACAGGGAATCGGCAGAGACAAGACGCCGCCGGGCTTCATGCGGGAATTATTGAAGGACGTGTCACTCAAGCGGGTTCTGAGTCAGCGTTCTCCGCGCGAATTCCAGACCGACCTCTTTGGGAGGGCGGCACCGCGTCCGGCATTCGTCTCCCGTACGGCGGAGTGGCTCTCGATGCCCCCGGCCTTTCCACTGAACCGACTTAGCGCCACCGCGGTGGACAACTATGAGGTCTGCCCTTTGCAGTTCAAGCTGGAGCGTGAATGGAGACTTCCCCGGGATGTTCCCGCAGCCATGCAATACGGAGCGTCGATCCATCGCGTGCTTCGCACCTATTTCGACTCCGTGAAGCTCCAGCGGCCGCTATCGGAAGCTCAACTGATAGATCTGTTCGAGGTCGATCTGGGCCAATTGGTCATTGAAGATCCGTATCAGCGGCAGCTTTACCATGGTCAAGGCGTCCGGCAGTTGCGGGACTTTCTGGCCGCAGCGAGGCGATCACTTGTCCCCAAAGTTCTGCATACCGAGGAGCATTTTGAAATCCGCATCGGCCAAGCTGTAGTGGCGGGACGCATTGACCGCATCGACGATTTGGGAAACGGTCGGGTAGCCATCGTCGATTACAAAACCGGGAAGCCTCGCGCGCAGGAAGATGCCGACAACAGTCTCCAGCTTTCCCTTTATGCCATGGCCGCGCGCGAAAAGTGGGGGTACCATGCCGAGCGTCTGGTTTTCTATAACCTCGAAGAGAACAGCGCCGTCACCACAGTGCGTGGCCAGTTGGAGTTGGAGGCCGCAAAGGCCAAGGTACAAGAGGTTGCGTGCCGGATCGAGGCAGGTGAGTTTGATCCCAAGCCCGGTTACCACTGCCGTTTGTGCCCCTATCGCAACCTGTGTCCCGCGACCGAGAAGCGCGTGCACATTTCGGCACCGACAAAGCAGTCCACCACGAATTAAATTGCTCAAGTGGTGAAGGCCTACTACCTGCCGGCCGATCGTGCTGGCCAGCCTGCAGACCATTCATCCAGGCAGGAACCTGAAGATCCAAGTTTGTTTGGCGAGGACACCAAAAAACTTAGGGGACGCTTTGCGCGTCCCCCATTTGCCTTTTTTGAATCCGACTTCTAGTGTTTCTTTTTCTTCTTTGCTGCCTTCTTCTTGGTTGCCATTGATCTATTCTCCCTTTCCATTGTTCATGGACTATGCAACGGTCTTCAGTTGCAACTGATTGAATGTATAGAGTCATTGAAAAATGAAGTCAAGAGAAAAATGATGTTGCACATGCACTCGAATCGTGCACTAAAGTCACCTCACGTCACTGCGCAACAGAAATTCTTCGAGCACTTCTTCATGTGAAGCAGTAAAACGTGCATGAAATCTGGCGAAAACGAATTCCTCGCGGACGCGATCCAAATTCTCTGTCGACGAGAATCGCATGACGCGACCCGCTGAGCGCCTCCGTGATTTCAAACTTTTCTTTTGGTCACGCATCTATAATTACGGGAAGAGATGCGTGAAGGAGCAGATTTATGGCTGGTTTTGATGATGTTGTGATCATTTCCGGGTGCCGCACGCCGGTGGGCAAATTCCAGGGAAGCTTGTCGGATCTCAGCGCACCGCAACTTGGTGCCATCGTTGTCCGCGAAACGGTAAAGCGTGCAAACCTGAATCCCGGCCAGATTGATGAATGCATCATGGGCAACGTCGTGTCGGCCGGACTCGGTCAGAACCCCGCGCGTCAGGCAGCAATTTTCGGTGGACTGGCACCTGAGGTAGGTGCCATGACAATCAACAAGGTATGCGGCTCAGGGCTCAAATCCGTCGCTCTCGCAGCGCAAGCCATACAGACCGGCAATAGCAGCGTGGTGGTTGCGGGGGGCATGGAATCGATGACCAATGCACCCTATCTTTTGCCTCAGGCTCGCAAGGGATACCGCCTCGGCAACTCCACGATCGTCGACTCCATGGTCCATGATGGACTTTGGGACGTGTATAACGACTACCACATGGGGATGACGGGTGAGAATGTCGCGGAGAAGTACGGTATCACCCGCGAAGAGCAGGACGAGTTCGCGGTGAATTCTCATCGCAAGGCAGTCGCAGCCATCAAGGAATGCCGCTTCAAGTCGCAGATTGTGCCCGTCGAACTGCCCGCCAAGAAAAAGGGGGCCGCTCCCGTGATTTTCGATAAAGACGAGAGCCCTCGAGAAGACACGACCATTGAAGTCTTGCGGTCACTCAAGCCGGCTTTCAAGAAAGACGGCACCGTAACCGCCGGCAATGCGCCGGGAGTAAACGATGGCGCTGCTGCCCTTGTGGTCACGAGTGCGACGCGAGCGCGGGAACTCGGCGCCAAGCCGATGGTTCGCATTGTGGCCCAGGCCACCAGTGGCGTCGAACCCAAATGGGTCATGATGGCCCCGGTGGGTGCCGTCCGGAAGATCTGGGAGAAAACTGGTTGGAAGAAGGATGACGTCGATCTCTACGAATTGAACGAGGCGTTCTCGGTGCAAGCTCTGGGAGTGATTCGGGAACTCGGTCTCGACATGAACAGGGTAAACGTCAACGGGGGAGCCGTCGCCATTGGTCATCCGATCGGTGCAAGTGGGGCTCGCGTCTTGGTCACTCTAATCTACGAGATGATTCGCCGTGACGTACACCGAGGGATCGCCGCACTTTGTCTGGGTGGTGGCAACGCCGTGGCGATGGCGGTGGAACGTTAGGTTTCGGGTTTACGGGCCTTACGCGATAAATCCCCCGCTCACATTGAGCGAGTCTCCTGTAATCCAGTTCGACGCAGGGGAACACAGGAACAAAACCACCTGTGCGACTTCCTCAGCGTGCCCGAGGCGACCGAACGGCTGACGGTCGACAGCATGCTGCAATTTCGCAGGATCTGAGAAATATCCCGCCGTCATATCAGTCTCGATGTATCCGGGCGCAACCGCATTGACCCGGATTTTCCTCGGAGCCAATTCTAGCGCCCAGTTGCGCGTGAACGCATCGACTGCCGCTTTCGTAGCACCATACACACTGCGTCCAGCGGATCGGCCGACTCTAGCGGCTATCGACGACACGTTGACGATCCGCGCTCCGTCACGCAACAAGGACAGAGCGGCCTGGGTCAGCCAGAATACCCCCTTCACATTCACATCGATCATGACTTCCAGAGTGTTCCATGGGGTAGAGCCCATCGGGGTTTGCCCCCACACCCCGGCATTGTTGATGAGTATGTCGAGCCGGGTATCGCCGAGCGAACGAACCATGACATCGATTTCCTTTGCCGATCCGAGGTCGGCCCGCAAAAGTTGAACGTTTCCGCCAATTTCCCGCGCCACTGACTCGGCAGCTTCGCGATTCCGGTGATAGTGAAGGAGGACCTTCGCGCCCGCGCCGGCCAGCTGGAGAGCAACGGCCCGGCCAATTCCGCGTGACGCTCCGGTAACGAGCGCTATCTGACCTTCTAGGTTGGACATGTGGCGGTCAGTATAAAGGGAAGTTCAGTTCTTGGGTGAGGCGGGAAGATGGACCGTGAAGACCGCGCCACCACCGGGCGCCGAAGCGGCTTCGACATTGCCGCCGTATTCCTTCAAGACGGCCTTGCAGATGCTTAAGCCCAATCCCGTGCCTCGGCCCGGCCGCTTCGTGGTGTAGAAGGGGTCGAAGATGTTGGGCAGAATTTCTGGAGCGATCCCAGGTCCGTCGTCCTGAAAACTCGCCCAGACAAAATTGTCTTTCTTCCCGAGGCGGATGCGGATGGTCCCCTTTTCCCGCGCCTCGCGAATTGCCTGCTCGGCATTCAAGATCAGATTGTGGAATACTTGCATGAGTTGGTGAGGGTCGCCAGACACCTGTTGCAGTCCTTCCTCTTTCAAAAAATCGACGGCGATGTTGTTCTTGCGCAGTGAGTAGGCGTGGAGATGCAGAGTCCTATCAACCAAGTCGTTCAGATTGACAAGATTCTCTCCCGCCGCCGGAGGCCGTGAGAAGTACATGAGATTTTGAACGATCTCGGTCGCGCGCCGCGCCTGCTGGTGAAGCATGCCAAGCTGCTTGACCCGCGATTGGTTAGACTCCCCGTCCTGCAGGAGTTCGCTAACGCCCAGGATGGCTGTCAATGGGTTGTTCAGTTCATGGGCGAAGCCGCCCAGCATTTGCCCCATGGCGGCCAGGCGCTCACTCTGGATAATTTGCTGCTCGAACTTTTTCTCAACGGTAATGTCTCTCACCGAAATGATCACGCCACTAAGCTTGTTCTCGGCGTCGAACAACTGGCTCGCGGACGCTCGCATGGTCCGCCAGGAGCCGTTCCGGTGCAACGCTCCGTATTCCGACGCGGCAAACATCTGCTTGCCGGAAGCCACATCGCGGTAGAGCGAAAGAAACTCGGGGGAATGATCTTGCAGATCTTCGATCTTCTTGCCCGCAAGTTCCTCGGGCCGGTAGCCGAGCAGGTCACGAATTCGGGAGCTTGCGAACGTGTATCGTTCCTCCAGATCGAGGACAAGAATCAGATCCGGAAAACTTTCCAGCAATCGCTGCCGAAATTGTTCTTGCTGACGAATCTGCATTTCGAGGATGTGCTTCTCTGTAATGTCGGTGAGGGTGCCCTGGTACCGGATGATGGCCCCCGACGCATCCCAAACCGCCCGCGAGGTATCGAGACACAAAGCCGGCGACCCGTCATGCCGGCGAAGTGTGATTTCGCGTGTCCGGATCCCGCCGCGGTCGTCCTGCCCGCGTCCAAGGACTGGGCTCTGGTTAGGATCAACGTTCAGACCCTTGGCATCAAGCGCAAGTAGCTCCTCCTTGGATCGGTATCCGAGGATCGCCACCAGCGCTGGATTCACGTCGAGCAGCTTTCCTTCCGGAGTTGAGAAATACACTCCTTCCTGCAACGTTTCGAACAATTCTGTAAATCGCCGCTCTTTCTCGCGCTCGCCGGTAACGTCACGCGCGAGTATGCTCGCGCCCACCACTTCGTCGCCCTTGACAATCGCGTTCACGACGCAATCGAAGTACAGGGTGCGTGAGCTGCTTTTCAGTTTGACCGGGACAATCCCTGACCAGCGACGGGAGGTGAGAAAGCGTCCGATTCCGGCTTCGATTTCTGCGCGCGAGGGGCTGTCGCAGAATTCGTCAAACTTGTGCCCCACAATCTCGGCGTACTGCAGCCGTAGCACGTCCGTCAGGCGGCGATTGACAGTCCGAAACGTTCCATCCAGGGATGCCGCGCAAGCCACGTCATCGAAGGAATCAATCAATTCCTTGAAACTGCGCTGGGAGCGCAGGATGACCTGGCTGAGTTGATCGAGTTGCTCCTCCGAAGGCGCGACACCGACGCGGTCCTGCAAGTCCTTGAGCAGGACTTTGAGCTCCGACACCTCCCGCCGTCGGCCGTACGCATAGGCGGCGAACAGAACAGCCAGCACCAGCAGGCCGGGAGCAATAGCGCCCAAGTGGTAGGGAATTGTTTCCAGTCGTTCCCAAAGGAGCGCCGCCAGTCCGGCGGCGAGCAAGACCATGAACCAAAGGGCAAGGCGCCACAGCCGAGTTTCTTCCTGCTCCAGGTGGCCCTGAGAACGCTGTGATTTCTGGGAATTCTCTTCCACCACCATGCTCGACCCCAGCCTTCCGGAGGCGCCTGCCGGACAGGCGTGGGAGTCATCCTAGAGCACACCAGGGCACGTGAACAGTATTTTCCCTGTTGGAAGTCTTGGTACGCACGTAAAGCATCCTGCGGCATCCGTTTTCTGCCAAGACGTTCCATTCGTCACGACCGTAAGTGACAACCATCACCAACCGTATCGTCGCCGACGTCCTACCCTGAAGGAGGAACTGTGATGCTCGCGTCGTTGACGCAGAGCCTTGGCCTCTCTCTCCCTATGCTCTACAAGACCTTCAGTGCCGCGCTCTACGGGATCGATGCCAATATCATCGAGGTCGAAGTCGACGCCTCGGGTATCAAGCTCAATGAAGTTCACTTCCACACCGTGGGCCTGCCCGATGCCGCAGTACGCGAGAGCCAGGATCGAGTGCGCTCTGCCCGGCGGAATTGCAGCTATGACATTCCCCCCACACACATCACTGTGAACCTTGCGCCCGCTGACATTCGTAAGGAAGGTTCCGGTTTTGACCTGCCCATGGCGCTGGGAATTCTGGGTGCTTACGGGGGTTGAACAAAAAAGAGCTACTAGACTGTGTGTTTGTCGGAGAGTTGTCCCTCGACGGCCGTGTCCGCGGCATTCGAGGGACCTTGCCAATCGCAATAGAAGCTCGTTCGAAGAAGCTGACCCGCTTGATCGTGCCTGAGCTGAATGTACGAGAGCTGCGCTGGTAAGCGGGATAGACGTCTACCCCGTGAAATCGCTCATGGATGTGATCCACTTCGTGAACACCGGCAATGGGATTGCGCCTCTCATCGTGGATGGCGATGTACTCCTCGGCGACTCTCAGCACTATGTCGTCGATTTCAAGGACGTGCGTGGACAGCTGACGGCCAAGCGTGCGCTGGAGATCACTTGCGCTGGCGGCCACAACATCCTGATGATTGGCCCGCCAGGCTCGGGCAAAACGATGCTCGCCAAGCGAATGCCGACCATCGTGCCGCCCTTTACCTTCGAGGAGGCACTGGGGACGACTAAGATCCACAGCGTCGCGGGTGTTCTTGATCCGGGTGCCGGACTGGTAGGCGTGCGGCCTTTTCGTTGGATCGAACCTGTTGGGCGTAGACAGGAAGATAAGCTCGCGTGTTGGGATGACAGGTCCGTCCCTAACTCTTCAGCAAACTCAACAAATCATCCGGATGCACCGCAACCAGCAGCGCATCTTCGCGGTCCACGGCTCCCTGTCGCACTAACTGCGCCAGCGATTCCTCCAGCGATAGCGATCCCTTGCTCTTCGTCATGGTGATTTCCTGATTCAAGTGCTGCAGCGCGTTGCGACGAATATGTTGGCGTGCTCCATAGCCGACCATCAGCAACTCTGCCGCCGGCACCCGCCCACCGAGTTTGCTCGGCAGGAGCGTCTGCGTGAGCACCGCGGAAAGCGCCATCGCCAACTCCTGTCGGATGGTTGGCTGCCGCTCGGGCGGGAACGAATCAGAAATCCGTGAAATTGTCGATGCGACGTCAGTCGTGTGCAGCGTGGAGAACACCAGATGTCCGGTCTCGGCCGCGGCCACAGCAATCCTCATCGTCTCGGGATCGCGCATCTCTCCAACAACGATGATGTCTGGCGCCTGACGTAAAGCAGCCCGTAAAGCTGTGGGGAAGTCGGGAGCATCAATCCCGATCTCCACTTGTTCGACCACGCTGCGCAGGTGGCTATGCTCGAACTCCAGGGGATCCTCGATCGTGACAATGTGACGGGCCTCGCGACGATTGATTTCGTGAATCAGCGCCGCCACCGTCGTTGACTTTCCCGACCCCGCAGCCCCGCCAATCAGTACCAGACCCCGCGCCACTCGGGTCAGGCCTTCTACCGCTGCTGGAAGGTTGAGTTCTGCCAGCAGCGGCACTTCCCTCGGCAGGGCGCGTAGGGCTGCCGCTGCCATGCCCTTTTCTCGATGCAGATTGATGCGGAACCGCCCCAGGCCCTGCACGCGATATGCCACGTCGGTGATGTTATGCTCGCGATATTGTTGTTGCGCACGGGACGTCAACACCGGCAGCACGGCTGCCTCGATTTCCGAGCCCGTGAGCGCGTCGCCGTCCAGCGGCTGTACTCGTCCTTCAAACCGGATGCTGGCCGGCACTCCCGAAACCAGCAGCAGGTCGCTCCCGCGCCGTTCGACGAGCGCTCCGAGCCATTCATCCAATCGCGGCGACTCCGGAAATGCGCCTGGGCGCGTGGCCCCAGCGTTCGCAACAACTTGCCGATTCGTATCACTCATCCGCTAACTCTCTCGCTCACTGCCCTTCCCGCAGATAACCGCTCATCACTTTCGTATAATCCGGGAATGCAGTCGCTGGGTCCTCCAGCTCGGGATGCCAGACCTTCTCCCACTCAAAACAGAAGTAGCCTTTGTATCCGATGGACCGTAGGGCCTCCACCTGTCGCTTTATCGGAACCGTACCGCGCCCGGTGAGTACATATTTTCGGTCCTCGCCCGCTCCCACCGAGTCTTTGATATGCGTGTGGCGGATCCACTTTCCCAAATGCTTCACTGTAAATTCTGGTTCCTCGTTCGAAGTTGCAAAAGTGTGGTGCGCGTCCCAAAGCAGGGCCGCATGTTGGGAATTCGCCTTGGCGAAAACGTCGGTTAATGTGGTCGAGGCCGTGAAGTTATCATGCGATTCGATGATCACCTCCACATTCTTGGTTGCAGAGTACTCCCCGAGTTCATGCAGACCTGATGCCACCCGTGCCTTCAGTTCCTCGCTTGGCATGGCGCCCTTCGCGACGGGTTTTCCGTCGCCGAACACGCGTACATAGGGCGCTCCCAATGTCGAAGCCAAGTCGATGAATCGTCGGCCGTCTGCGATTTCTTTTGCTCGCTTGTCGGGGTCTTCCTCGCCCGTCCTGGTCGAGCTGCTCACACATGCGATCTTGAGTTTGTAGGAGGCGATTTCACGCTTGGATTGTTCGATTTGCCCTACAGCGAAGGCCGGATGGGATGGCAGATCCAGATTTCCCTGCAGGCCCCGCAGTTCGATCGCGGCATAACCATGTTCCGCAGCGAAATCCAGAATCTTCTTCAACTCCCAATCAGGACAACCGAGTGTAGAAAAAGCGATCGGCACCCGCGCGCCATGCTCTTGTGCGAAAGCAGCAGCTGCCACCGCGAACGAAGCGCCCTTCACGAAATCCCGCCTGGTGATGGTCATGCCGACGCTCCTGTGACTACTTCCTGTTTGTCATCATCAAAGGTCACACGTTGCCCGGTCTGGATTGCGGCAATCGTCATGCACAGTGCCACCGAATGGCTGTATCCGGCCTCGATGTCCGCGTTTGGGTTTTTCCGGCTGCGCACACATTCCATCCAGTTGCGCATATTCGCGGACGTTGCTTCATCCACGCCCGTATTCGTACCGGTTTCCATCGAAACAGCTTTGTCGACCAGCGGCCGCGTCGGCAGCTTGTTGGGCTGCATCTTCATCTCCTGGGCATAGTTCGCCTCCAGCCCGCCCTCTGAAGAGATGAGATTCTTGTCAAGGTCAAGCGTGCCTCCGTTGGACCGGTAAAGTTCTTTCACGTCGCCCGCGGAGTTTGTTTGGCGCGATGAATACACCACTTGGAACCCCTTCGCCGGATCTTGTAGGGGTCCGTAGTCGAACACGGCTGTCATTGTGTCCCAGTTCTTTCTCCCGTCGTGCCAGTGATAAATACCCCCATTCGCCACTACACTGCGTGGACGAGGCAGCCCCGTGAACCAGTGCACGGTGTCGATCTGGTGCACCATCCATTGGTCGGGAATGCCCGAGGAATACGGCCAGAACAGCCGGAATTCGCAGTATCTCCTGGCATCAAACGGCGCTTCCGGACGATTGACCAGGAACCGCTTCCAGTCGGTGTCCTCTTCGCGCAATGCCGTCACCAGGTCCGGGCGTCGCCACCGTCCCGGTTGGTTGACATTCCAGGTCATCTCGACGGCCACAATGTCGCCGAATTCTCCCGACCGAATGAATTCATAAGCCCGCTGATAGTTTCGTGCACTCCGTCGCTGCGTACCGATCTGTACGATCTTCCCGGTTTCTTGCACCGCTTTGCGGATTTCCCGCGCATCCGCCATTGTGTTGGCCATTGGCTTTTCGACGTACGCATCCCGCCCCGCCCGCACCGCCTGTACACCATGCTGCGCATGCTGAAAGTCAGCAGTCGCGACAATGACGGCGTCCACATCCTTGCGATCGTAGAGTTCCTCGTTATTGCGGGCAGGAGCGATGTTGCTACCTGTCAGCTTTTGAACAAAAGCAACCCCTTCTTCCCGACGTTTTTTCCAGATGTCGGATAAGGCGACAAAGTCGAAATTCAACTCTTTCGAGTGCGAGTGGAACGCAGGGATCAACGTGGAGCGCGAGCGATCCGAAAACCCCACGATACCGACCCTGACCTTGTCATTGG
>Ga0075424_100006847_pt1 | contig 11012 bp, 7 predicted proteins | sample SoiMethybrSBSTD3_FD_75301 | JGI IMG/M metagenome (GOLD analysis project Ga0075424, IMG submission 75301) | Bulk soil microbial communities from a Populus tree surrounding site in Tennessee, USA - Soil MetaG P. TD hybrid SBSTD3 | ecosystem: Environmental > Terrestrial > Soil > Tree plantation...
ATGACTGCCACCCAGATACAATTGCTGCACGTCGGGGTCCGCTTCGATCTCCTGCGGCGCGCCTTCCTTGAAGATGCGACCGTTGTGCATCATCGTGACGCGCTCGACGACGCGCAGCGCCACATCCATGTCATGTTCGATGATGATGTATCCGATGTGGGCGGGAAGCGCGGTGAGGATTGCCACGAGGTCGGCGCGCTCGTTGGGCGAAAGGCCGGCGGCCGGCTCGTCGAATAGGATGAACCGCGGCGCACCGGCCAGCGCAAGCGCGATCTCGAGCTGGCGCTGCTGGCCATGCGCCAGCTCACCCACTAGGCTATCGGCCACCGACTCGAGATGGACGAGCGCAATGAGATCGGCGACAGACTGCATGATGGCATCGCTTGCGCGCGTGCGGGAGAAGGAGAAGCGACCGCGCGAGACGCCGCGGCACGCAAGATAGACGTTGTCGCGCACTGACAGGCGCTGGAACAGCAAGGAGATCTGGTAAGTGCGGCGCAGCCCACGGCGAATGCGCTCGTGCGGCGGAAGTGTGGTGACGTCCTCGCCGAAGAACCGCACGGTTCCCAAGGTCGGAAGGAAGTCGCCGGTCACGCAATTGAGCAGCGTCGTCTTGCCGGCCCCGTTTGAGCCGAGCACGGCGCGCCGTTCGCCGGGCCGCACGCTGAGCGTGATGTCGATCAAGGCTGCAAGCGCCCCGAAATAGCGGCTCACGCCCCGCAGCTCAATCGCGTTGCCGGTGCCTGCCGCTGCTATCCGCTCGGCGATGGTGCTCAACGCACTTTCCTCCCGCTCAAGCCACGTGTGCGCGCCAACCACCGTTGCCAAAGGCCGATCACACCATCCGGTGAAAACAGCACGACAGCGAGAAACCCGAGCCCGATGATCGTCTGGAAACGGCGTCCATCGAAGCCGACTGCCACCAGTGCATCGAGCGCGAACGTCCGCAAAACAACGAAGATGATGGCACCGATGAACGCGCCGATAGGATGGCCGAGCCCGCCGACGACTGCGATGACGAGAAGGTCGATGGTCGCCTCGATGCCAGCGGTTCCCGGCGAAATCTGGTTGTTGAGCCAGACCAAGAGAATCCCGCCGACAGCCGCGATCAGCGACGCAAAGGTGTAGGCTGCGATGCGGTGGGCTGTCACGTTGTATCCGATCGCCTCCATGCGGCGCGGATTGTCGCGCACACCTTGCAAAGCAATGCCGAACGGCGCGCGCGAGATGTAGACGACACCAGCGTAGCTGAGCGCCGAGAAGAATAGGATCAAATAATAGAGCGGGACTGGAGCCCTCCAGTTGATTCCAAAGACGATTGGCGCTGGGATCGCAGTGAATCCATTAAATCCATTGAAAATCGACCAGTTCTGCAGGGTCAGGTTGAAGAATGCGACGGCGATCGCCAATGTGATCATGATGGTATAGATGCCCTCGGTACGGGCCGACAGCGCACCGGCAAGCGTCCCGAATGCGACCGCGATGATGATTGCGAGTGGTGCCGCCGCCCACCATGGCCAAAACAGGCTGATTGAGGGAAGTGAACTCGCTCCCAATACCGTGATCATGTATCCGGCGACGCCGGCGACGGTCATCTGCGCCAGGCTCACCATGCCGCCATAGCCGGCGAGAAACATCAGCGACAGCGCGATCATGCCGAGGATCAAAGTCCAGCCGACGATCTGGTTGAGCACGAAATCACTGGCAATGGCTGGCAGTAAGACGAGCAAAAGGCCAAGTAGAAGAATCGGAGAATGCGCATAAACCCACCGCGTGACCACGCTGTCGGGTTGCGGGCCACCGACCCCGATCGAGCCAGAACCCGTGGCTTGCGTGACCGTCATTCAGCGTCTCCCCAAAAGTCCCTGGGGACGCAACGCGAGCACAATGACCATAATCAGAAACGTCAACACGGTCGCGTAGTTCTGGAAATATACGAGACCGATTTGTTCAGACAGGCCGATAATCAGCGCCCCCAGCGCCGCGCCCGGTATCGAGCCCAAACCGCCGACGATGACCACCTGGAGCGACGCCAGGAGGAAATGCGAATCCTCGCCGAGCGAAATCGACTGAAAAGTCCCCCCTACGACGCCCGCCATTCCGGCAAGACCCGCGCCGAACGCAAACACAAGCAGGAATAGCAGCTGGACTCGATATCCCAGCACCGACAGCATGTCGCGATCGTCGACGCCCGCGCGGATCATCACGCCAATTCGCGTTCGGTTCAGCGCCAGCCACATGCCGATGCCGATCAGAATAGCAGCGGCGAAAATCACAAGTCTCACTCGCGGATACTGCAGAAAGATGGCCTCGCCGCTGGACTTGACGGCAACGACGATCGGGGTCGGGATCGGCCCCATCAAATAGTCAGGGGTCGTGATCTGAAAGGTGTTGCCGCCCCAGACCCAGACCATGAGGTCGGAGAACACAATCGAAAGGCCAAGCGTAACCAAGGTCTGGCGTAGGTCCTGTCCCTCTATCCGGCGAAAGATGAGGACCTGCATTGCAGCGCCGATGATGGCACAACAGACGAACGCCACGATGTAACTCAGAAGCCAGGAACCCGTCCACTCCACGGCCTCGTAGCCCATGTAGCCGCCAAAAAGGTAAAGCGAGCCGTGCGCGAGGTTGACGTTGCGCATCAATCCGAAGATCAGCGTAAATCCAGAGGCCACCAGGAAGTAGAGCCCGCCGAGCGTGACGCCGTTGAAAAGCGCATTAATGAAAAGCCGTTTTCTCCCAAAAACATCTTCAAATCCTGCGGGCCAAGCAGCCAAGATTAGCCAAAGCACGCCAATCACGGCAGCGGCGATCATCAGTGCGGCGACAGGATGGTGGCCAATGGATCGGGCCAGCGCATCGGCGCCCCGGCCGCCGCCGAGCATTTGATTGCTGTTACCGTTAACTATCGCCACCTGCGCCCCTCCAACTTCAATGCGAAGGCTATCGGAGCGAGGGCGCTTCGGCATGCTCGACAGTCTGATTTTTGTGCCGTTTTATTCGCTCACGACCCTCGCGACGGCGCGGTACGGCATGGGTGCGATCCCCACATGGCCAGAGAAAAAATGGGTGAAATGGCTCTGCGAGGAGAACCCAAGATCGAAACCGATCTCGGTTATCGAGGTCTGTGACGTCACCAATCGACCGAGCGCAGTTTCGATGCGCTTCGCGTTCGCATAGAGCGCCGGGGTCACCCCGGTACACTCACGGAACAGCTTGAAGAAATGCGGCCGCGAAAGGCCTACATCTCGCGCAACTGCGGCTAGCTCTATACCGTGGGCAAAACCATCATCCAAAAGGCGCAGCGACTTGCGGACCCGAAAGTCGATGGAAGCCACGCTGGGGCTGAGGCAAACGGATCTCCCCCCCTTGGCCCAGGAGGCATCCAGGCTCGCATCAAAGAGCTGATTCAAGTAGCGATTGACGATCCGATAGCTCGCGTTGGTAACGACGACGTGGGCGAGGCTCACGGCGATCGAGCGGATCGTCGTGCCGACCTTGATTTTGTTGGAACCGAAGCTCAGCGGACCCCGAGGCGGCCGATCGCGATCCAGCCATTGGTCGCAAATGTAGGCGACAAGGAAGGCCGACTCGCCACTGGGCTGGAAGGAATGCGGCTGCCAGGCATTGATCACGACGCCCGTGGTCTGGTCGACCTGATATGGAACGTCGTCAATGGTAATCACTGCCGGGGGGCCGTTGAGGAGATAGGTTAGGTGACCTTCACGGTGGGCATGGGTGCGCATGGGCCGATCGAGCCGATAGACGCCTACCCGACCGAAAGCTCCATGGCAGACTGCCAAAGCAGTACTCATCAACCTCCTCCCCTCATGCAGGTTATTGTTTTGTTTGCTGGATTAAACGTCGGCGGGGTATCGGTGACAAGTGGGTATCCGCGCCGCAGACACTGTCAGTTTCTTTCCGCCACTCGAAGAATCAGACTGGCAGCCAAGGGAGGCGCCCGGCCTTCGGATCGGCGGGCTTGTGGTGGCCGGCCGAGCACTGCTACGCTTTGATCCCTGGTCAGAACGGGGGGCATGACCGTCCCCTCAACAGATGCAAAAGCGCACTGAACCGCCGATAGTTTTGCGGCGACCGGGCATAGGAGGAAACCCATGCATAAGGGCATTGGCATCGCTGTTGCAGTTGGCTTTGCTTCGCTTGCCGGTACCGGGTCGGCGGGTGGCGCCGACAAAATCAAAATCGGCGTCACAGCGACGCTGGAAGGCACCTACACGGTTCTCGGCGAGGATGGTATGCGCGGGTTCGAGCTCGCGTTGAAGGCGCACAACAACAAGGCGGCGGGTCGCGAAATCGAGTATATCGTCGGTTCCACGGACGCCAGTCCGGATTCGGCGCTTCGCGCCGCCAAAAAGCTCGTCGAGCAGGACAAGGTAGATGTCCTCATCTCCCCCCTTTCGGGTGCGGAGGGCATCGCGATGCGCGACTACGCCAAGACCCAACCGCAGATCACAATCATCAACGCCGCATCCGGCGCGCTGGAGACAACCTACGTTGATCCAGCGCCGAATTTCTTCCGATTCAATATGGACGGCGCACAGTGGCATGCGGGTCTCGGCGATTACATCTACAATGTCAAGAAGTATAAGAAAATTGCAACTATCGCCGAGGATTATGCCTTCACCTATACTCAGGTGTTTGGCCTTGCGCTCGAGTATTGCACATTGGGCGGCCAGATCACGAAGCGATTCTGGGTGCCCCTTGGTACAAAGGACTTCGCGTCGGTGATCGCCGCGTTGCCGGATGACGTCGATGCTCTCTACCTCGGCCTCGGCGGCGCCGATGCGGTGAACTTCCTTAACCAGTATCAACAGGCCGGCGGCAACGCCCACCTTATCGGCGGCTCAATCATGGTCGACCAGACCGTGCTGTCATCAAAGGGCAAAGCGAAGGAAGCGCTGATCGGTACCGTCGCGGCAAGCGGCATGGCCGACACTGACCCGGAACCGAAATGGCAGGCGTTCGTGAAAGCCTACCAGGAAGCCTGGCCGGCGAACAAGCGGTTCGGCAGCCCGTCGCTGCTGGCGATCAACTACTACAACTCAACGGACGCCGTGCTCAAGGCGCTTGACCAGGTTAACGGAGATCTTAGCGACAACAACAAGAAGTTCCGAGAGGCGTTGAAGACTATGGTGCTCGATGCCCCGAACGGAAGAATCACACTCGACGAGAACCGCCAAGCCATCGGCTCGAATTTTGTTACGGAGGTCATCAAGGACAGCAAGGGTGAGCTGGTCAGCAAGGTGGTAAAAGTCGTAGCAAACGTCAATCAGCGGCTTGGCTTCCCGAAGGAGGTCTTCGACAAGATCGGCCTTCCTAGCCGTGACGTCCCGGAATGCAAGAAGTACTGAGCGGTGCACAACGGCCAAAAAGCTCTCGCCTGAAAGGGCGCGACAAGGGGACCCAGCGGTCGCCAGGTCGGCGGATACCGGCCTGGCAATTTAAAGTTTTGAAGTTTTGCAGCGACCATTGCCGAGAGCGCGCGACTGCTCGTCAGGGTCGAAGTTCCACCGCAACGGGCGGCGGCCTGGTCGTCCTGTGCGGCCTGAACGCCGGCGCCAATACGTGCGCCAACCCTAGCGGTGCCACCGCAGCACCGTTTCGGGCTTTACGACGAGGAGAGAGGTTCGCCAGCCGCTGATCACCGACACACCAAAATCCAAAAACGCCGGTCCGCATCCTCAAGGCGCGGACGTGGCATTCGGCGCTGCAGGACCAGTAGCTGTTGCCGGAGGCAGAGATGCCCCGCCGCATTCTTTCGTTCCGGCCGTGCAGGTGTTGTGTGCACGGCGCGCAGGGCCGGACAAGGACGGCGCGAACCGCAGGCGGAGGCTACCTTGGACCAGGCCGAGCACCGTGCGAGCGTCTTAGGAGCACACGGGATCGCAGAATTTTGCGCCCTTCAGGCTTGCTTTTCTAACATGCCGGAGCCCTCAATCCACACACGCCGGGCATGCCAGCCCCGTCCACAGCGACAGCAGGCGGTCGCGGTCAGGGCTCTCTTACCGGGCTACCCCCGGCATTCTTACTCCATTTCTCAGAGAGCAATCTCGGTCGCCTTTGGCGGCCTCTGGGAACCGCTTCGCAGCCCGTGACGCTGGCCGTTCGAGAGCTGCCTCAGCCTCTGGCCGCTCTGGGGCTTTCTGGCGCAATCAGGGGTGGCGTCATTCAAATGCCGCCTCCTCGCAAGCCGGGCCAAGCCAAGACCCACCCCCGGGGATGAGCGCAGCCCTTTTCATCATCGCTGCCAGCCACAGCGTACGCATTCGCCAACTTGGCGAGCATCGAGGGGTCGCTCCAGTTGGCCTTCTGCGCCCGTTTGGCATCGATGGGTCCAGTTTTAACCAGCCGATGGCGCGCCTTGGCCTCACACAAAGCCTCCGCCTTCGGACAGGAGCGCATGGCACTTTGCCGGCGGGGCGCGATCGAGGACAGTGAAGGCGTGCAGAATGCATCGCTCCGAACGTAGGTTATGAAACCGTCGACATCCCCTTTTTGGCCAGCGGCAGCGTCGTGACGGACTGCAGATAGCCGATAGGGGTGGTGGACAGTTTCGTGATGCGTCGGATGACTTTGCTGGCGACCTCGCCTCTCATATCTTTGCGATTGTCGTCGTACTTCATCAGCACCTCAACCGAGGCCCTGAGAATTCCCGGGCAGCACGCACGTTGCCGTTGGTCTCGTCTACGAGCTTTTGCTCCCATTGCCTGAAGGACCTTGTGGCTCCCGTCGCCGGCAAGACGCGGCAGTTGGGAATTTGCGCGTAACCGATTGATATTTCACGCGTGCATTTCTCCTCAGTTGGGAGAAAGGCCCTGCAAAATCAAGGAAAAACAGAGGACTCTGACTCCGCGAGTCTAGGTTCGAATCCTAGTCCTCCAGCCAGGAAACCTCAATAAATACTAGCTTATTCTCGTTCTGGATCAGCTTCGCGCTTTGTTTTATTTTCCCTTTCTCGAAGCTCCTCAAGTTTCTCCGATGTCTGCCTTCCGATCTCGGCCGAACTTTCTCTGGACCATAATATTAGCGCCCATCGCACGATATTATTTGACGGCACAATTCCTGCTCGTCTTTTTGTGTTTGCGGCCCTTGGCCATCTCAGTTCACTCTCCCCTCGGCACGTGTCACGACATCACGTTGTCAAGCTCCGATGTTCCCCAGGCGCAATTCATCAAGAACTGCGGTACGCAGCGCGCTCGCCCTTGCGCCGCCTGATCAGGACCTCGTAGCGGTGCACGGGGGCGAAGAGGACAAGCCCCTGCACCCAATCGACCTTCACCCTCAGAGGGTATGTGGCGCAGATCGTCAAGCTTGGCGGCATACTCGCAGTCGATGGCCGCCACCCGCAAGCTCTCGCGCTTGCGATCGGCCTCGGCCTTCTCGCCGGCTGACTGGAGAGAGGTCCGCGCTGACAACGCACTGCGGCGCAGATCGGCATGATGCTCGTGGACCGGGCCACAGTCGCGGTCGAGGCGGCGACGCATAGCGCGTAGGAAGGGCTCTGCGACTGGGGCCTCGGTCTGGAACGCGCACGGCTAGTCTGCGATGACCATCTTCCGCTGACCGACCTTGCCGGACAGGCCCTCAGCCCATCCTGCGGCAAGCCCTGGTGCCGCGCGTGCCAAGGCGCTGCCTGCCCCGCTGCAAGCGCACCGCCTCCTCCTCGGCAAAAATCCAATAGGCGCGAGAAGAACCTGCCTGAGGGCAGTCGGCCTTGAAGGGATCGACAAGCATCCTACGCATGATCACAAATCGTTGTGCACCAACACCGAATTCCCCTCAAAGTTCAACGGCAACGTGCAGGAGGTTGAATGACCCTCCTTACCGAACTCCACACGACATAAAGATCAGGACCTAACGCGCGACCACGCAAACGCGGAGCCCATAAAAATTGCGCGACCTGGTCCTTCCAGGCATATTGCTCTCCTCAGCGGCGGCTTCGCGTTCGCTCAAACACTGCCCGAGGAAGGCGCGCCCGTTGCAAAGCCACCCATGGCGTTTCCCTCTAGCATTCGCGCGGACGACAGCATCGCCTCGCGACCGGCCCACCGCCCCAATCTTCCGAGGGCGAAATCGGCGGCGCGCCCCAGCAACCTTGGCGGCCCACGCGCATTGACCCCGTGCGCTCCTTTGTGGTCGCCATCACTTGGTTGGTGCGCTACAGTACGCTGGTGCAGTGTGAGTTCGTACCGATGGTCGACCGATTTCTTCGATTCCTGGAGCCGGCAGAGGAAGATGCCTTGCTCGCGGCGGCTCCCGTCAAGATGCTGAACCCCGGCGATATCGTTGTTCAGGAAGGCGTCAGTCAGCGGGCGATCTTCGTCGTGGACGATGGCGCAGTGCGCATCGAGCGCGGCCGCGGCAAGGCCGAAACGATCCTGGCCGTACTCGGTCCCGGCCAATTCTTCGGAGAGATGTCCTTCATTGATGGAGCACCGACCAGCGCGCGGGTGGTCGCCAACGCGCCGACCAAGGTGCGCATGATCGACATGGTAACCCTAGAAAACCTAACCGCCATAGATCCCACGTTCGGTGCGCGGCTCTATCGATCGCTGGCCGCGATCCTTGTCGAGCGCCTGCGCGTCACCTCGACCGACCTTTCCCTCCAAGCTTGGCTTTAATGATCGTCCGCTAACGTGGTGTGCACCCCTATGCGCGGGGCCGGTGGTCCGCGGCTGCATCGGGTAGACAAACGGCCAAAAAGTCCCTCCTGCCTGGCGACAAAGAACCGACTCGCGATCAGACCCGCGTCGCGGCCGCGCTCGTTCGACGATACTCTGGAGGATTGTGGCGTATCTTGGCGCCGTCCATGAGCGGACAGGCCAATGCCACGTCGACGTCTTGCCTGTCGTGCGGTCCGCGGCATCTGCAGTGTTGGCATCATCGGACGCATGGAAAAGGTCACACCTGCCAACCACGATGCGTAGGTGCTCTTTGGTGGGCTTGCGACACCACGCTTGCCTTGGACTGATCGAAGCTGATTTGGCACAACAGACTGATGTCAGCCCAAAGGGATTTTCTGTCGCGTCAATTGCAGGGCGAAGTACATCATATTCCGTCAAGTTCCCCGGCGCCGCAGCCAACTGCTCGATGAGCAGCGCAGCTTGAAGAGGCAGTCACCACGGTATACGTTGCCGCTGATGGGGATGGGGTTCCCCGAAACCGCTCGGCAAGAGCTGATGACTCCTACCTTTGGCTCGGCGGGACCTTCGCACCCCGCCGCGGCGGGTTGTTGTGCCGCGCCAAAAGCGCAACACAAGGAGAGCGGTGATGGGGAATGTCTGGCTTCAGTCGGCATTGTGGATGGCACTGGCGCTCCTCGCCGCCATCGGGTCAATGTGGATAACCATTTCTGCCGCGCTCTTCGAGATCATAGTGGGCGCGATTGCCGGCAACACCATATCGCTGCCCCTGACGCCGTGGATCGACTACATCGCGGGCTTTGGAGCGATCGTCCTAACCTTCCTCGCAGGAACCGACATCGATCCGCGCGTCGTGAAGAGGAATTTCTGGTCGAGCGTCACCATAGGATTGATGGGGTTCTTCGCGCCCTATCTCGGCTGCCTGCTGCTCGCCCGCTATGGCCTGGGATGGCCCTGGCCGCAAGCGCAGATCGGCGGTATCGCGCTATCCACAACGTCGGTGGCCGTTGTGTATGCGGTGATGATCGAGACGGGTTACAACCGGACTGAACTCGGAAAGATCATACTTGCCGCCTGCTTCATAAATGACATCGGCACGGTGCTCGCGCTTGGACTCGTGTTCGCCAATTACAACCTTGAGCTGTTGGTATTCGCCGTCGTCACGATCGCAGCCGTCGTGGTCCTGCCTTGGATCGTACCGCGACTCTTCAGATGGATGGGCAAGCGCGCAAGTGAACCGGATATCAAGTTCCTATTCCTGATGCTCTTTTGTCTCGGAGGATTGGCCAATTTGGGCAAGAGCGAGGCCGTGCTTCCTGCATACCTTATTGGCATGGCTCTCGCAGCATTCTTCGTGGATCAAAAGGAACTTCAGCAGCGACTTCGCGCCATCTGCTTCGCGTTCCTCACACCATTCTACTTCCTAAAGGCGGGATCCTTGATCGAGGCCAAGGCGCTGGCAGCCGGTGCCGGACTCATCGCCGCCTTTTTGGCAATGAAAATGGCGACGAAATTCATCGGTATTTTGCCTCTGACGCGCTATTTCGCATTCGGCAAGCGCGAAGGAATGTATACAACAATGATGATGTCGACCGGACTGACCTTCGGGTCGATATCGGCATTGTTCGGGTTGACCAACCATATCATCGACCAACAACAGTATACTGTTCTCTTGACCGCAGTGGTCGCAAGTGCAGTGGTTCCCACGCTGATAGCGCAGATCTGGTTTCAGCCCCAGTTCGATCCTCTGGAGGAAGATGCCTAGTTCGGGGGACCACCCGCCAGAATCGAGGAGGCCTCCTGCGCAACTCACGACCCACCCGCGCCATCGCAGCTGGCGCTCGTTACCACGGCGTCCTTGCAAAACTTCAAAGAGGATGCGCAATGCCCGCATTTGACCGGGTCAAGGCATCCTCGAGTGTTCGCACTTATCCATCGCCTTGACTCTCATATTCCGCAGTCGGCTTTGCAACCAGCAAGACTTCCGGGCAACGGTCACATGTAAAGCCCGTGAATGAATGCGCATTGACCGGTGCGAGATCGAACAGCAAGCTAGGATGACCTCGAAGTGGCCACCGCTCTCTGATGTCCCCAACCTTCGTCACCATCACCGGAGCTCGGCATGTGCTAACAACGTGCAACGCGGGCTAGCATGTCCTCGCAGGCGGCAACAACCATTAACCTCGATGGCGCCCAGGCGGGTACAGCCGCCAATAGGATCCGCGCAGCACATCGCGGAGCCCCAAGAATACAAAGGAGGAACTCCCTTGATGACAAATGCGCTACGGAATATGGCGCTTGTCGCGTTGCTTCTGGGATTCGCAAGCGAGCTGTCGGCGCAATCTTCCT
>Ga0075424_100006848_pt1 | contig 11011 bp, 9 predicted proteins | sample SoiMethybrSBSTD3_FD_75301 | JGI IMG/M metagenome (GOLD analysis project Ga0075424, IMG submission 75301) | Bulk soil microbial communities from a Populus tree surrounding site in Tennessee, USA - Soil MetaG P. TD hybrid SBSTD3 | ecosystem: Environmental > Terrestrial > Soil > Tree plantation...
GACCAGGGTCACACCCTCCTTCTCGCGCGCGGTGAGGTGATAGGTTGGCATCTGGAAGCGGTGCCAAGGACTGGCGGCAATCATTTCGTTAGCCATCGCCGCGGCGCTGCCGCGGCGCACTTCGGCCCCGCCTGGCAGCACCAGCGCCTCATAGGGTCCGCCCTGCTCCAGACGGGCAAGCCCCCAGTGCACGAACTGATCGACGTAGCGGTGATAGTTGGTGAGCAAGATCCATTGCTGCACGTTATGCCAATCACTGCCCGTGTAATGCACAAGCCGCCGCAGCGAGTAATCGACGCGCACGGCATCAAAGAGCGCGAGCGGCCGTGGCTCACCCTCTGGCACCTCCAGCTGACCATCTGCCACCTCGTCGCCAACGAGGGAGAGCAACGGGGTCGGGAAATGCCGGGCAAGCTCGCTGGCGGTTACGCCGGCTCTCCCAATGTCGTCGACGCGCTCCAGCACATAGGGGTAGGGAATTTCCTGAGCACTGACATCGACGGTGATCTCGGCGCCGTACTCGGCCACCAGGGGCTCGAGCTGCTCCATCAGGTATTTACGGAAATGGCGCGGATGCGTCACGGTGGTCGCATAGACGCCCGGGCGCTGGAACTTGGCAAAAGCGCGGCGCGTGCGCGCCGCCGACCCGACGTGGCGACACTCAACGCGCAGGAGCGGATAGCGAAAAGCGGCGCGGTCCTTGGACGTGGGCGCCTTGCGGGTCGCCAGATAGCGGTCGAGGGCCCGGGCGAGGGCTGCACAGGAGCCGGCATAGATCGCTTCCAGGCGATCGACGGCGGCCGCGGGAGTGAGCGCGTGCTTGTCGTTCGGCGTCTTGCCCATGACTTCGTCCAATTGACTTCGAGCTCAAGTGACTTCGAGCCCAAATGAGGTCGAGCTCAAGTGAGGTCGAGTACAAGTGAATTGGGGCCCCACTGACCGAGGGCCCCCATTGGCCTGGGTTCCAGTGACTTTGGCTCCAGTGGCTTGGGCTCCTCCAGTGGCTTGGGCTTCAGTGGCTTGCGCCGAATTTGACTTGGGCCCCCCGGCCTTCTTGGATAACTCGCGATCATGACGCCGAGGACCATGCCGCCGGGGCCATAACATCGGGGGCCATAACATCGGGGGCCATGACATCGGGGGCCATGACATCGGGGGCCATGACCCCCGGGGATCTCGGCCCAAATCTCAGCCGTCCGCAAATTGCACGCCCCACTCTGCGGCCGCGGCCGTGAGCCACTGCCAGAAACTTTGCGCCAAACTGCGGGCGATCGCAAATTCGTAGCTCGGCCGGTCGTCGACCTGCCACAGATGCACGGGGATGTGGGCGATGAGGGTGGAGGCCGCATCCCCCGGCCTAAACGCTCGGGGGTGAAGATCGATCGGCACTCCCTTCGCCAAAGCGTCGCGCACGCGCGGGCCGGTCAGGGCGAGGAGCGTGCGGCCGTGGCTCTGGTCGACAAGCGCGGCCAAACCAACAAGGGGCGCAAGGCGTGCCTCCATGCCGTCTTTGGGCGCCGGATGCTGCGCGGCAAGCCACTGGTCCGGACCCACCCAGACGAAGGCAATTTCTTCCCCCACCACCCGCCGCGGGGTCGCCGGAAGATCGACGCCAAAGCCCGATCGCACCGCGGCGATGAGGTCCCCGCGGTGACCCTTGCGCGCCGTCACCACGGCCAGGCCCGCCTCACGGATCTCGCTGACGACCACGCCGGGCCATGTGCTATGGCGGCCGTAGCGGCCACCGGCAGCCGCCGCGCCAGCGAGGGCGGAGAGGAACGGTTGGTCTATGTTAGCCACGCAAGCGCTCCCCGGCGGGGTCGTAGAACACGGGATGGCAAACCTCGACAGCCACGTTGCCGCCGCGCACGGGATCGCAGGCGTGCACCCGCTCTCCGTGGCGCTCGGGGCCACGGACGAGGAGCCCGAGGCCGACCCAGTGGTCGAGCGTGGGAGAAAAGGCAACCGAGGTCATATAGCCCTCGTCCTCGCGGCCCGATGGCTTGGCGTCCGCTCGGATAAAATGGGCGCCCGCCCTGAGGCGATCCTGACGGTTCACAGGCTTGAGGCCGACCAGTCGGGGCCTGTCCGCCGCCATGAGACCCGGGCGCTGCGCCATGGCGCGACCAACAAAGTCCTTGGCACCCGACAGCATTCGCCCAAGCCCCAAGTCCCGAGCCGTCGTTTGGCCATTGATCTCATTTCCGGCTACGTGGCCCTTCTCGATGCGCATGCTGCCTAGCGCCTCGGTGCCGTAAGGCTCAATGCCGAACTCACGACCGCTCTCCATCATGTGCCGCCACACGGTCTCCCCGTAGCCAGCGGGCACGGCGATCTCGTAGGCCAGCTCGCCCGAATATGAGATGCGGAAGAGGCGGGCTGGCAGGCCACCCATAACGGTCAACTGTCCGGCCGCCAGGTAGGGAAACGCCGCATCAGAGATCGCGTGCTGACCGTCCACGACCTTAGAAAGCACATGGCGCGCAAGGGGGCCGGCGAGCGCGAACTGCGCCCACGTGTCGGTCACCGAGGAGAGCTGCACGTCGAGCTCCGGCCACAACCACTGGGCGCAGAGCTCCATGTGTGCCAACACCTTGGCCGCGTTTGCCGTCGTCGTCGTGACGACATAGCGCCCGGCGGCGAGCCGCGCGATGGTGCCGTCGTCGAGCACCATGCCGTCTTCGCGCAACATCAGGCCATAGCGCGCCTTGCCGATGGCGAGCGCCTTCCAACTTGAGGTATAGACGCGGTCGAGAAATTCGGCTGCGTCGGCACCCTGCAGGTCAATTTTGCCGAGCGTCGACACATCGCACAGGCCGACCCTCGATCGAACCGTGCGCACTTCGCGGTTGTGGCTGCTCAGCCAGTCCGTCTCACCGGGCTGCGGAAAGAATTGCGCGCGCAGCCACTGACCCGCCTCCACGAAGTGAGCGCCCCGCTGGCACGCCCAGCTGTGCGACGGCGGCAGGCGGCTCGGCCTGAACTCCTTGCCGCGGTGGCTGCCTGCGAGCGCGCCGATGGCCACCGGTGTGAAGGGTGGCCGAAAGGTGGTGCTGCCGGTCTGCGCGATGGGCTTGGCGGTAAACTCGGCCATCAGCGCCAGGCCCGTGATGTTAGAGGTCTTGCCCTGGTCCGTGGCCATTCCGAGCGTGGTGTAACGTTTCAAGTGTTCCACCGCGCGGAAGCCCTCGTGACCCGCGAGCGCCACATCCTCGTCGGTCACATCGTTTTGCAGATCCACGAAGGCTTTGCCACGCGCGGAGCGAACGCGCCAAAGCGCCGTGTTGACAGTGCTCTCGCCATCCGTTGCGGGAACTTCGGCGGGTTGGCCAGAGGCGCCGCACTGATGAGCAGCCTCAAGGCCAACGGCGGCCCCGGCGGCCAGCGCATCCGCCAGCGCCAATTGGCCGTTGGCTGCGCCCGCCACCGCCATGCCGTCGGGCAGCCCAGCAGGAATGAAGGCCGCGAGGCGATCGTTCCAGACGGGGCGGCCGCCCAGATGCGACGCCAGATGGATCGATGGGGTCCACCCCCCGCAAACGCAGACGAGATCGCAGCCGATCTGCTCGGTAGCACCGGTCGCTGTTCTGACCGCCACCGCCCGCACGCGAGCCCGCCCGAGGGCGCGGACAATGGCCCCGCCAGCGATTAGCCGGGCTCCCGCCACCCTGGCAGCCACCTCGATGCCAGGAGGAACGGTTCCCCGCGCGTCGATCACGGCGGCAATCGCGATACCCGCGCGCGCCAAGTCAGAAACCGTCGCCGCCGTCTCATCGCTCGTGCTGAACACGACGGCACGCCGCCCCGGCGCGACCGCGTACCGGTTGAGGTAGGTGCGCACCGCACCGGCCAGCATGACGCCGGGACGATCGTTGTCACCAAACACGAGTGGCCGCTCGATCGCGCCAGCGGCCAGCACGCAACGCCGAGCGTGGATGCGCCAGAGCCGTTGGCGCGGCTCGTACTCCGGCGGCACCGCGACATGGTCGTTGACGCGCTCCAATGCGGCGTAGGTGCCGTGATCGTAGACACCGAACACAGTGCTGCGCAGGAGGATGCGAACGTCGGGCAGTGCCGCCAGCTCGGCCGCCATTTGCGCGACCCAGTCGGCCGAGCTGCGATCGTTGAGAACGCGATTGTCAGCAATCAATCGGCCACCGAGACGGAAATCCTGCTCGCATAACACAACGCGCAGCCCCGTGCGTCCGGCCGCGAGCGCGGCCATCAAGCCCGCCGCACCGCCGCCGATCACCAGTACGTCGCAATGAAGGTTAGCCTTCTCGTAGGTGTCGGGATCGGCGTCTCCAGCGGCCCGCCCAAGACCGGCGGCGCGCCGGATCATGGGCTCGTAGACCTTTTCCCAAAAAGCAGCCGGCCACATGAAGGTCTTGTAGTAGAAGCCGGCAGACATAATCGGCGCGAAGAGCGAGTTGATCGCCATCAGGTCGCAGCGCAATGACGGCCAGCGGTTCTGGCTTGCGGCGATGAGCCCGTCGTAAAGCTCGGCGGTGGTGGCGCGCGTGTTGGGCTCCCGGCGGGCCCCCTCGCGGAGCTCGACGAGGGCATTGGGCTCCTCGGGTCCGGCAGTCAGAATGCCGCGCGGACGGTGATACTTGAACGAGCGCCCGACGAGGTGCACCCCGTTCGCCAGCAGCGCCGAAGCCAGCGTATCGCCGGGATGCCCAGCATAGAGCTGGCCGTCGAACGTGAAGGTGAGGGTCTGGGCCCGTTCAATAAGGCCGCCCGTTGGCAGGCGGTTCGATTGCCGGCGACGGGCGGGCCCACTGTCGATCTGCCCGCGCGCCTCCACCAGCGCAGATTGCCCAGCGCGAGAGAATTGCGGGGGTTTCGGCCGATGCGACGATGACGTTTGATCGCTCATGGTCTCAGCGTGGGTTCGGGCTCAGGCCACGCGCCAGGGCCACGTCGCGCGCGGCCTCAACCCGTAGGATGGCGTGCGTCACGCTGTTGCGCGTGACCACAAGCCACGCTCGGCAGCCGCAGACGTGGTGCCACAGTTCGCGATGAGCACCAGCGGGATTGTCGCGCAGGTAAACATAGTCGACCCAACGCTGCCGCGCAGCCTCGTCGCGAGGCTCGTTCGGGTCGCCGTTTGGCCGTTCGACGGTCGCGTCACCCAGATAGACGAACTCCTCGTGCCCGCGCGGTCCACAGTAGCAGCAATCAATTCGCATGCGCCTGACCTTCAGTGCAGATTGGGTTGCGCTCCCGCGCCCTTCTCGTCGATCAAGTGCCCCGTGGCGAAACGGTCGAGGCGGAAGGCGGCGTTGAGTGCGTGCGGCTCGTCACGGGCGATGGTGTAAGCAAAACACCAACCCGACGCCGGCGTCGCCTTGAACCCGCCGTAGCACCAACCTGCGTTGAGGTAGAGGCCGGCAATCGGCGTCTTGTCGATGATGGGCGAGCCGTCCATAGACATGTCCATGAGCCCACCCCAGCTGCGCAACAACCGCAACCGCCCAAGCATCGGCATCAGCGCCATGGCGCTCTCGCACACATCTTCAACGGCGGCCAAGTTGCCGCGCCAAGCGTAGGAATTGTAGCCGTCGATGTCACCGCCAAACACCAGGCCGCCCTTGTCGGACTGGCTGATGTAGAAATGCCCGGCCCCAAACGTGATGACCGTGTCGATCAGGGGCTTCACGGCTTCCGAGACGAATGCCTGCAGGACATGGCTTTCGATCGGCAGCTTGAGCCCCGCCAGCGCTGCGACGCGGGAAGAATTGCCAGCGCAGGCAAGACCCACTTTGCCGGCACGAACGAACCCCTTGACGGTGTCGAGGCCGAGCACGCGCCCACCCTCGACGCGAATGCCGGTTACCTCGCAGTTTTGCACCAGATCGACGCCGCGCTGATCCGCCGCGCGCGCATAGCCCCAGGCGACGGCATCGTGGCGCACTGTGCCGCCGCGCCGTTGCAACAGTCCACCGGCGATCGGAAAACGCGCATTGTCGAAGTCGAGGCAGGGCGCGATCGCCCGCACCATTTCGCGTTCCAGAAGCTCCGCATCAACGCCATGGAGCCGCATGGCGTTGCCGCGCCGGGCAAACGCGTCGCGCTGGGCATCGGAATGATAGAGGTTGAGCACGCCCCGCTGGCTCACCATGGCGTTATAGTTGAGGTCCTGCTCCAAGCCCTCCCACAGTTTCATCGCCCATTCGTAAAACGGAATATTGCCGGGAAGGAGATAGTTGGAGCGGATGATGGTGGTGTTGCGCCCAACATTGCCGCTGCCAAGCCAGCCCTTCTCCAACACGGCGACGTTGGTGATGCCGTATTCCTTGGCGAGATAGAACGCCGTCGCCAGCCCGTGCCCACCACCGCCGACGATAACGACATCGTAGGCGGGCTTCAGCTCGGCGTCGCGCCATACCGGCTTCCAGCCCGTATTGCCCTGGAGGGCCTGTGCCAGGACGGAGAAAATCGAATAGCGCACGATCAATCCCAACCCTCAAGTGTCATGGATCGCGCCCCCAATTGCGCTCGCCCATCTCCGATTGGCTTCCGCTCGGGTCGGTTGGCGGTTGAGCGCGCGGTAGATCGCCAGCGACAGACGACCGAAGTCCTCGGATGCCCGCGTCTCGACGGTCCGGGGACGCGGCAGATCGATGGCCGCAACCGCCGCGATCGTCCCAGGTCGCTGCGACATCACCACCACGCGGTCCGCCAGAATGACCGCCTCGGGGATCGAATGCGTGACAAACAGGATGGTCTTGCGTAGTCCCCCGGCGCCCTTATCCTCACCCCAGATGCGCAAGAGCTCGATGTTCATGTCGTCGCGGGTCATGGCATCGAGCGCACCAAATGGTTCGTCCATCAGGAGCAGTGGCGGATCGAGCAACAGGGCGCGGCAGATGCTCGCCCGCTGCTGCATGCCGCCCGAAAGCTCGTGCGGCCGTTTGCCGGCGAAGTCGCCGAGGCCGACGAGCCGCAGCAATTCCATCGCGCGCTGGCGGTAGCTGGCCGTGCCGAGGCCCGCCAACTCCGCCGGCAGCAACACGTTGTCGAGCACCGTGCGCCACTTGAGCAGCACTGGCGCCTGAAACACCATGCCGATGTTGCGAATGGGTGCAATGACCGGCGCGCCGTCGACGTGGACCGCCCCTGAGGTCACCGGCCGTAGCCCGGCAATGATACGCAACAGCGTGGACTTGCCGCAACCGCTGGGACCAACGAGCGAGACGAACTCGCCGCGCCGAACATCGAGGGTGATGTCGCGAAGGGCCTCGACTGTACCGCCGGCGGTCCGATAGACCATGCCAACGCGGATAAGATCGATGCTTGCCTCGCCTCGAGGTTGCTGTACTGCGGTCATTCGCTCAGGGCATCGCGATCTTGGTCAGGAAATCGTTGGTAAACACAGACGAGCATTCGACCTTGCGGGGGAGCCCCATGTAGGTATTCACGAGGTCAACGGACGCGCACATTTTCCGCTGTTCGATCCAGCCGATGCCATTGGCGGCGTAGCGCGGCGTCTTCATGAGGTCGAGACCCAGTCTCATGTTGGCCTCGATGATGCCGACGTCGATCTCCGGCACGCGCTTCTTGAAGATCGCCAACGCCTCTTTCGGATCCGCCATCACATCGCGCCACCCCATGTAGGCCGCCTGCAGGAACGCGCGCAGCGCCATCGACCTGTCCGCCATTGTTTTCTCGCTCGCCATGATCGACATGGAATAGAGGTCGAGTCCGAAATCGGCCCAGGGCATCATCACCACGTTACCGACGCCCATTGGCTTCTCATAGTAGGGCAGGCCCGTCGTGTAGTCGGCGACGGCGTCGACGCGCCTCTCGGCAAGGGCGGCGATTTTTGCGGCAGGCTCCACGTTCACCCATGTGACCTTGCTGTCATCGATGTTGTTAGCCTTCGCGAATGCTGGCCAGATCTGGCGCTGGCTGTCGCCTGGCGGCGCAGCAAGGGTTTTGCCCTCCAGATCTTTGGGCTTGAGGACCGGCTTGTCCTTGGCGGAAAAGACGTTGAGCGGCGTCTTATCGAACACCATACCGACGATTTTGATTTTGGCTGTCCGCGCAAGGGAGGCAATCACGACGGCAGTGTCGGCCAATCCCGCATCGGCTCGCCCGGTATCGACCTTGGCGATCGAGTCGCCCGAACCCTTGGAGTTCTCGAGCGTCACCTCCAGCCCTCGCTGGGCGAAATAGCCCTTGTCCAGCGCGACCCAATACGCGGCATGGTCGCCGACCGCAAACCAGTTGAGCGCGAAGGTGAACTTCTGCGAAGACTGGGCGGCCGCTGCGCCGGCGATGGCACAGAAGGCTACGATCAGCGCCGCCGCGGTGAAAACCGACCGGTTCATCAGAGATCTCCTCGAGCTGTTCACGCGTCCGAAACTTCCGCCCAGGGTGCCAGCACGCGCGACACCGCGCCGACCGCGGCAAACAGCATCAACCCCAGGATCGAAATCCAGGCCAACGCTGCGAAGGCAACGGCCGTGTTCATGCTGCTTTGGGTCGTGATGATCACGTAGCCAAGGCCCGCCTGGGAGGCGACGAACTCGCCCACCACCGCTCCGACCACGGCCGACGTCGCGGTGACCTTGAGCGCGCTCAGTATGTAGGGGTAGGCATTCGGCATGCGGATTTTGGCGAACACCTTCCATTTCGGCGCATTGAACACGCGTCCAAGGTCGATGAGATCCTCCTCGATCTGTGTCAGGCCGACCGCAGTGTTGATGACCACCGGGAAGAAACCTATCAGCGCGCCGATCAGCATGTTGGGCAGGATGCCATAGCCGAGCCAGATCAGGAAAAGCGGCGCGATCGCCACCTTGGGCAGCGTGTTGACGAAGACGAGGAACGGCGTCAGCGCCCCGGCCGCAGCTTGCGACCAAGCGATGGCTGCGCCGAGCAGGACCCCCGCCAGCGCCGCGATCAAGAATGCGCCGAGGATCTCCACGGCAGTGATCCAGATGTGCTTCGGCCACGGGATCTCACCGGGACCCATGGCCTGCAGCACCGAGAGCGGGCTTGGCAACAGGTACTCGCGCACGCCAAGCCCCGAAACCGCCAGTTGCCAGCAGGCGAGAAAGCCCACGAACGTCATCGTGGCTGGGAGCAACCGGTGCGGCGCAGTTCCATTCATGCCGCCATACTGCCACGAGACGAGATCGCGCCAAACCGGCGCTTCCCTCGAGCCCTACCAGCCCACCTGGTAGCGGCGCTCGAGCGCCTGGGTCCATTTGCCGATCGGATAGCAGTAGATAAAGAAACACGCGAGCGCGAAGGCATAGAGCGGCGCCAGCAGCTCAGGTCGGGAGCCCTCCGCGGCGTGCACCTGCGAGGTGAGCGTGATCATCTCGCTCACGCCGACGATCGAGGCATTGACCGTCGACATCGCGATCAGAGAGTAGAGGTTCATCCACGGCGGCAGCATGCGCTTAACACACTGCGGCAGGATGACCAGATAGAGGCATTGGCGTCGTGTCAGTCCGAGCGCGCGAGCGCTGTCCCACTGACCCGTCGGCACGGACTGGATCGCCCCGCGCGCGATCTCGGAGGTGTTGGCCATCACGGGCAGGGCAAAACCCATGGTCGCCTTGGCCCAGTCCGGAAATGGAACGCGCAAGCCGAAGGCGCGGATCTCGAAGGGAAGCAGAAACACGCACAGGAATAGGAGAACGAGCCAAGGCGAGTTGCGAAAGAGCTGGGTGACAGCGCTCGATGCGATGCGAAGAGGGCGCAGGCGCGAGAGCTGGGCAATGCCGACGGGAACGCCAGCCACCGTGCCGATCCCCATCGCCATGATCGAGATGAGAATATTGAAGCCAAATCCCCACAGCAGCAGCGGCGCCCAGCGGATGAGCACCTCAAATGAGGAGGCCTTGATCGCGGCCGGTGGCTGTGCTGCGGCCACCGTCGCGAAGAGCACTACCACCGGCGCGAGCCATAGGCCGACACGGCCGAGCACGTTGGCGCGGGCCGTTAGCGCACCCTCCCCGCCTGCCGCCCGGGCACAGCCGCGAGCATAACGCATCCCGTGGCGCCCTCCCGCGGCAAGCTGGCGGCGAGCTTGCAGGGGCATGCGGCCCGCGATTGGCCGAACTGCTGCGGCCGATCCCTGCAACCATAAGAGCGGATCCGCCAAGCCAGGGCTCAAGGCGTCGCGGTAACGCAGCACGTCAATGCCCTCCCTCTTGACCGAAGCCCGGGATGGCAAGACGACGCTCGAAGGCGTTGAGGAGACCGACCAGAACGAACACGAGGGCGAGATAAGCGAACAGAACAAAGAACATCATCTCGCGCACGTTGGTGGCGTCGGACCAGATCTGCTTTGACACGTAGAGCAACTCCGGCACGGCGATGGCATAGGCAAGGTTGGTGGTCTTGACCAGGTTGACGAGGTTGTTGCCGAGCGCGGGCAAACAAATGCGGATCGCCATCGGCAGAACGATCAGCCGGTAGGTCAGCCAGCGCGACAGGCCGAAGCTGGTGGCTGCTTCCAAGGTGGACTTGGGGATGGCCTCGATGCCGGAGCGAAAGATCTCGATATTGAAGGCACCGGCGAAGAGCGACAGCGAGATGATCGCCCACTCGACGTTGGAGACCATCGGCAACATGGCACCGGAGCCGTCGGGGAGACGGGGCAGCAGGTAGCCCAGGCCGAAATAAAAGAAATAGATCTGCACCAGCGGCGGGGTGTTGCGGAAGAGGGAGATGAAGGCGGCAATAATCCTTCGCATCCAGACGAATTTTGAGCCCTGTAGCCATGCCCCACCGATGCCAATCAGAATGGAAAGCACTATGGTTGCCACTGCCAACTCGAGCGTCAAGAAGAAGCCCCGCACCATCCGGGCGCGGTCGAAATCGTCGTAGATGAAGGTAAGATTGATGCCGGTCCGCTCGTAGAATTCGCGGAACCAGTCATAGATCGGCTGCATGGCGGCAAGGCGCCTCTGTCGTCCCCGGCATTTTGCCAGGGATCCGTGTCGCGCCCGGTCTCGAGGAGGGCATCTCCTCGACAACCGGGGAC
>Ga0075424_100006849_pt1 | contig 11009 bp, 13 predicted proteins | sample SoiMethybrSBSTD3_FD_75301 | JGI IMG/M metagenome (GOLD analysis project Ga0075424, IMG submission 75301) | Bulk soil microbial communities from a Populus tree surrounding site in Tennessee, USA - Soil MetaG P. TD hybrid SBSTD3 | ecosystem: Environmental > Terrestrial > Soil > Tree plantation...
ATGAACACCGTCGTTCGTCCCTTCAGTTTGTGCTTTCGCGCGATGAGTACCGGTTGAGCACGGAAAGCAGTTTGGCCGCAGCCTTGGGCGCAGGAATGTCCTTCGTCACAATCTCACGATTTTCCAGCCGCTGGCCATAAAGCGTGGCGTTGTCGTCCAGATCCTGCCGCAATGTCGCCCCTTGGAGGGCGAGACCGGCAAACAACCCCTGTGATCGCGACCACGACAGGATGTCCGCGTGCAGCTGGGCGTCCGTCTGGGCCGTCGCGGTGCGTCCCACCGGACCGGCCGCGACGGATGCTTCCGCGCCAAGCGTAAATTTGCTCTCGAGGAGCTTCTGCGAGCCGCGCTCAGTCATGACCAGCATGATCAAGTCGGTCGACGAGCCGCCGATCTGAAAACCTACGCTCCCGCCTTCAATGCGCACCGTGGCTGGGGCCGACCAGCCCCCACCGCTCGCCTGTCGGCACGACAGATAACCTTTCCCGTACTTTCCGCCAAAGACGAACGCGGCCGTCTTGAGATCTGGAACGATCACAATGCAGTGCGCCTTGTCGAGCAGATCCTGCGGTATGCCCTTGTCCGGGGCCGCCATGATCTCGGAAAACACGGCCGCGGCCTCGCCGAGCCGCTGAACCGGTTCGTTGTCTGCGGCAACGAGCGGCGTCATCGCCAGCGTCGTCGTCACGATAGTCGCAGTAATCAATCTCACGTTGCACCTGCTTTTCGCTTGCGGGCTCGGAACTACTTCTTCTTCTTCGCTTTGAGCTGGAGTTCCGCGCCGCCCACGACGAGCGCCACTCCCATCGGCACGTTGACCCAAAACCAGGCCGCGCAAACATTCTCTCTTCGCGCGGTGCCTCGCGCCTGTCTCAAACAGAACAGCCGGCGCGCTTCGTTTCGTACGCTGGTCGATTGTTTTCGTTCCCAGTGGAAGGCCGCGTGACGTGGAGGGCCGGCTAGTTGGAGTCGAGCTTGTTGATATCTCGTATCTCGCGCAGGGTCCGCCGCATATCCTCCACGACCTGCATCCGTTCGAGCGAAGCGTTCAGCGCGTCGGCTGTGGCGCGTACGGCATCCACTACGGCGTGCCGCGCAGCTTCTGTGGCAGCTCGTGCTTGCTCGCTAGCCGTGCGCGCCGTCTCGGCTGCGATCCGTGCCTCCTCGCTGGCCACCCGCGCGGTCTCAGCAGTCTCTCGCAGCCGCTCTCGCTCCTGTCGGATCGCTTCGAGCGCCTCGCGATGATGATCGCGGACCTCTCGTGCTTCCTCCGCGAGCCGCCTGAATTGTTCTGCCTCGTTCGGGGCAGTCTCGTCTTCACGGCTTTCGTTCATGACACTACCCTGCCGCCAGAGTACCGCGAGTCGACAGCCGAGCGATGTCCCAAAGCGAACGCGACACCGCGTGCGCAAGAGATCGACGTTCGGGCGCACCGTCGAGATCGCGATGCCTTGCCGGTGGTCATGGACCCATCAAAGCTTGAGGGATCATCCGCGTCGCTATCAGCGACGCCGTGCCAGCCCCTCCGCCTGCCCTTGCAGCATGTGCAGCGCCACCCCGCTGAGATCAGGGATGAATTGCGGATTCGACGTCGTTCCCTCGACGACGAAGGGAATGCGTTCGTTCTTCAATTGGCCGGTCGCGCCGGTGATTCGACCGGCGGCGCCCGAGATCTTGCTGGTGGAATCACCTCCGGTAAGCGTCCCCAACAGGTCACCGACGGCGCCGGCCGTACCAATGGCCGTGCCGAGCGCCCCTGCGCCGCCGACAGGGCGCCTGCCACTCATCGAACTCGGCAGCGTCAGATGGGTCAGCGTCGCCACCATGCCGAAATGAAGATTGTTTCGCGCATCGATTGTCCCTGCGCCGGTGATATGACCGAGTGACGCGACATCAGCACTGAAGTGATCGAAACGCAGTCCATCTGCCGCCACCCGCATGTTGGTGGTCATGGACTCGATGTCGAGGTCGCTGCCGGTGTGAAGGCCGGTGAATGCCGATATCGTCCGCATCTTCGAACCGAGATCGAATCCGGTCAGCCTTGCCTTGAACAGGCCGACGTTGCCCGCCGCGACCAGTCGACCAATCGCGCCCACGACATTCACATTCGCTTCGATCGTGCCGGCAGCCAGATGGGCGGCTTGAGGAAGATGGATGCCGAGCGCCGGCATGAAGCCTTCAAGTTCTACGGCCGACATGTGCCCGCCAGCAACCTTCATATTGACGACCGCCGATTCGCCGCGCGCGTCGTAAGTCCCCGTGAGGCGAGCGGCGGCGGCGCCCATCTTCAGTGAGGATGGATTCAGAGTTCCCGTGTGAGTACGAAGGTCATAGCTGGAATCGAACGAAACGGCGACCGGCCGAGATGCGGGTGCGCCGCCCGCCACGAGGAGCGCCTTCGACAGTGTGGCGTTGCCCACAATCGCGGCCACGCCGCCTGTGGACGCGATCGTCGCCTTCACATCAAGCAGACCGCCGGCGGAGGGATTGAGGAAACCAGTCTTCGCGAGGTTCAGCCCGTCGATGGCGACGGTGGCATCGAGCGGCGTTAGCGTCTCGTCGGTCTGGTCCATCGGGCCAACATTGCCGGTGAGACTGAAGGTGCCACCGCCAGGCACCACGGCGATCGCCGTGATTGGCCAACGCGAAACCGGCGACAGATCTGACGCAGCGACATTGACGTGGTCGTATGTGCGCTTCCGAGTCTCCGTTCCTACAAGGACCCGGCCATCCCGCAATTCGAGCTTCCTGATCGCGAAGGTCCCCGAGGTGTTTGACGAGGTCGCGAGGGAGGCGTAGTTCCAACGGCCGGCTGCATTTCGAGACAGCGTCACCACCGGCTGTTCAATCGTGATGTCGGTGACATTGAGCGACCGCGACACGATCAGGGGCCAGAGCCTGACGCCGATCGTGACGAACTTCGCAGTAAGAAATGGCGAGGAGCTGAACGCCCGATCGTCGGCGATGATCAGCGTCTCGGCCGAGAGCGACTGATGAAGCAACGAGATCCGCAGATGGCCAACGGAGACGTCGCGGCCAAGCGCCCCCGACGCACGTTGCTCGATCGCCCGACGGAACCGATCCGCAGGGATCACTGACACGGCCGCCACCAGCAGCACGGCGACCGCAACGAGGACGACGAGAGTGACTCGAACGATTCGCGCGGTTCTGAACTCCATGACGTTCCTTCCTGAACACCGGCACACTCGCGGCGCCGCCATCCGATGGCTCACAACCGCTTCTGCTGCTCCTGACCCTCCGGCGGTGTCGCCGCCCACGAGCTAACCCGTCGAGCGATCCTGATTTGCGCCTGCAGCGAGCAGTCGTCGGAAGAACGATCCTCGGATGAAAGTTGGAGCAACAAGAGAACCGGTGCCCGCCAACTGGAACGCGGCGGCTCCCTGCCCGTTTCTCGCCCTTTTCGTGCGTGTACGGGCGTCCCGGTTTCTCGGAGCTAAACGGTTGGGTTCACACCGCGGCTCACCAATCGCCGCGGACGACGACTAATTGTCACGGGGCCTACGGATACCTGACTGGTTCCGTCGCTCATTCGCCAGGCGCTGAAGAAGCGAAGGTCGTCGGGGGTGCCGCCCGCGGACACGAGTTCCCTCCTCATGCGAGTTGAACGAGGAACCACACAACTAAAGCCGCGATGATGAGGAGCAGCAACATGCGCATTCTGGTCGCAGTGCGCCGGTCATTTGCCTCACCTCGCGCCCGCCAGTTGCGCCACCGCATTTCCGCCTGCTCGTCGGGTATGAACGTCGTTTGAGTCGTCATTGGAGCACCTCCTTGTCAGTGTACGGAGATACGCTCAATGGCGCTGTTCCCGACTGCACAGACACACGCCCGATGCCACACAGGTTCTGACCAGACTGCGGGTGTCAGGTGGCGTGAACGCGAGCACACTTGGCTGAATGAGCGACAAGTGGCTCGCCGAACATCCTGCGTCGCACTCACGGTAAATGGGTTCGAACCGCAGCGATGCTGCTGTGCAATGCGATACAGACAGGCTGCAACGCGCGTGTCATGCTTTAGCTGCGTCAAAGATTAGGATCTAGACATGAACACCGCGCCTTCACTCGCCACACCTCTCTCTTCTCCACCTCAGGTGGCAGCGGCGGTGCTCCACGATGGAACATACCCTCCGCCATCCTTGATGTGCCCGCTGTGCCACACGCCTACATCTCTACCGCAGAGTGCGCTCGACACGGGCGCCGACTGGCGATGCGTCACGTGTGGCCAACGCTGGGATGCAATGCGACTGTCGACCGTGGCCGCGTATGCCGCGTGGGTCGTTGACCGTGGTGTCGCCGGCTGAATAGCTGGATCGAACGACGCTAGCGCAGCGTTCACAGAACGTCCCAATCCACGGGGCACCAGAAGTACCTTCATCATTTGCGACAATGGAGTATTAATGTCACGGTTGCACTCAAATGGCGGGTCGTAAGCTCAAGCGGAGGCCTTCGGTCGGCCGCGCGAAGAGTATAGGGAAAGGTATAAGCGGGTCGAAAGACGCATGGGCTGCGAAAGCCGGCGCGGTCATCGATTGGGCCGACGTGCGTGTGCAACGCGTCCCCTACGAGGCCAAAACAACGATCTTCGCTCAGGGCGAGCCCGCGACCAGCGTCATGTACGTCGAGCAGGGCACCGTGCGCCTATCCGTGTTGTCGCACTCCGGGAAAGAGGCCGTGATCGCCATCCTGGAGGCCGGTCATTTCTTTGGTGAGGGATGTCTGGTCGGACAGACACACCGGATGGTGACGGCATCGGCCATGTCTGCATGCACGAGCATCGTCGTGGAAAAGGAAGAGATGGTGCGACACCTCCACGCTCAACCGGCGTTCGCTGACCGGTTCCTGACGCACATGCTCACGCGAAATATCCGCATCGAGGAAGACCTCATCGATCAGCTCTTCAACTCGAGCGAGAAGCGTCTCGCGCGAACGCTCCTGCTCCTCGCGCGTTACGGTGAGCCTGAAGCGTCACACCGCGCTCTGCCACGGCTGTCACAGGAAACACTGGCCGAGATGGTTGGCACCACGCGCTCGCGCGTGAACTTCTTCCTGAACAAGTTTCGAAAGCTCGGTTTCATCGAGTACAACGGCGGTCTGAAAATCAACAACTCTCTTCTCAGCGTCGTGCTGCGGGACTGATCGCTCGTCAGTGATAGCGCGGCCGCGGCGAGCTGACGCTGATCACAAGGCGCGTTATTTCGGAACCCGAAGCGATGGCGCTTTGAACGTGTCTCCGCACAATGCGCATCGCCAAAGGGTATTTGGAGTGATCTCTTTTGCGAGCGTGCTGACTTTGGTGGACCCACACGAGGAACACGTGGGTCGCGGCGGGACCTCGGCTGAAGTCGGAAATACCATCTAACCTCCTAGTAAGTGACCAACGCCAGCCTAAGGCGCGGTCCAGGCGTGCCCGAGCGTCATGGCTTGAACGCAGCCTTGTTCGTTGCCCTGGTCTTCTCTGCAGCGGCACGCGCGGCTTCGGCTTGTTCCCTGGCGCGTGCGGCATCACGTGCGGGTGCTTCGCGCGCGTCGATGATTACTGCGGTCGCTTGTGCTTTCCTGGCGAGCGCCTCGAGCGGGATGGAGGTGATGACCAACCCGAAGCTGCCCCCGTACGTCGATTGATTGAGCGTGAGCGTCGCGTCACCTTGCCGCCACGTGGCAATCATGGTCGGCGTGTCGAGACTGTCGAACGCCGGCCGAGGAGCTACCGTCGCTGTCCGCGTCGAACGAGGCCCATACATCGCGGACAGCGCTGCGACCATGTCCTCTGTGGTTAACCCCTCCGTGCTGTTCCTGTCGTAGTCGATCGTCATCCTGAAGAGTTGGTTATCGATGAAGCTGAAGACGATAACCGCGACTGAATCGCGCTCGACGGGATTGCGACCGCTCGTATAACGTGGCCGCCACGACAATTCTTGGAGGAGTGCGGGCCGTTCGTGGACGGTCTTGAGGTCCGTTTCCGCGGCGCCGATGCGGGCGGTCACGTCGGCAGTTGAGGCTCCGATCGTGAACTCACGATAGGTGCTGAGGTCGGCAGCCACGACCGGCGACGACGCGAGCAGCATTGCGGCGACCACCGTTACGGCGGGGCAAGAGCGAGATCGCACAGGTACCAACTTTCCTTATTGGGTGTTGACGCGCCGGCACTTCATCGATGATGCGTTCGGCGCCGGCGTTCCCGGATGCCGCCGCCGCCTTCTTTCTCGCGCTCGGCAATCGTCGCGGCAGACATCGTGATCGGACCGGCCGGCATGTCGGTGGAACCAAACGCCGATCCGCCCATTGCGCCCGGCGGCCGCGGTGTCACCGTGTGCGGTTCGTAGGCACCTGGAATCAGCTTTCGAGCAGCCTCGTCGTTCGAAAGGTTCTGGCCAGGAATGGGAGGCATGTGGCCACTTTACCGGGAGTTGCGCCGCAGCGATGTTCACTTGTGTACATCACACACTCGTGTGGCATTCCCGACTGGGGACGGCGTATTAACGTTCTGGCAGATGGCTGTTCTGCTGAGCAACGAACAATTCACGCGGCGGCGTTGCGAGGCTGGGTGTCGCCGCCGCCGGCCATGGTCGCGCGACGAACAGACGACGACAAGGTCGTGCAATGAGCCGCGCCCATCGGTTGGCGCGATTCACGCGAGCGCTGTCGGTCGCGATGCCGGTGTTCGCGTACATTTGTCGATACAGCTTCGAAATCAACACGAAGGCCAGTCGTGAACGCAGTGTCGGCGCGCACCGCGAGCGCAGCCAGATTCGCCGAAGACTGTAAAACCGGTCCCATACGGCCTGCGTCCGGGCGCGAATTTCGTCCGCGGTCATGACTGGGTGTGGTGCGTAGACCTTTGGCCGCTGGGCCTGCGGGATGAGCCAATGTCGAGTAATCGGTATGCCGCCCACCCGGTCGGCCGAGGCGCCGACCTTCTTTTCCCAAGCCTCGAAGTCGACCGTGCCCGGATACGGCGTCAACATGACGAACTGCGCAAAGGCGAGTTCGGCGCGTTCCGCGACATCTGCGGTCGCGTCAAAGGTTGACGGTCGATCGCTCGGCAGGCCGAAGATGAACGACCCGAGCACGTAGACGCCGTGCTCGCGGAATTTCTTCAGCCGATCCACGAGCGCCTCGCCCGCTTCGTTGAAGTTCTTGTAGACGTCCTTCAGCCCTTCGGGTGTCACCGCTTCAACACCGACGAGCGCACCTTTGATATTGGCGCGCCGCATGGCGTCGAGAAAGGATTCGTCCTCAGCCGCTTCCATGGTGATTTGTGTGAAGAACACCATGTCGCGCGGCAGCTCCGCCAACCTCGCCATCAGCTCGAATCGCTCCGCGCGCAGGGCTCGCAGCTGTTCGAGGCGGGTTGCGTTGCCCTGCCGCTCTGCCATTGCGAGATCGGACAAGGTGACCGGATAGAAGTTGTCATCAGCAAGCGCGACGAATCGGAAGCCCTGGCGACGCAGCTCGACGATCTCGGTCACGACGCTGTCTACAGTACGTTGCCGCGGCGTCTGGCCGTCGGTGCGCCACACCGAGCAGAACGAACAGTGTTTCGGGCATCCGCGCACGGTTTGCACCGATCCCCACATGTAGCGGCCCGAAGGGAGCAGATCCCATCGCGCCGGGACGAAATGCTCAGCGGCTACCCGTCCGGCCTCATAGCGCGGCTGCAGCGTACCCTGCGCGGCATGATCGATCACCTGCGGCCATATCACATCCCCGTCACCGCGCACGACGGCATGGGCGCCACCGAGATCGTGCGCCTCGTCTGGATACAGCGTGGCGTGTATGCCGCCAAAGACTACGGTCGCGCCCCTGGCTCGCGCCGCAGTACCGATCTCGTACCCGCGTAGCGCATTGCCGGTATGAATCCCGATACCAACGACGTCGCCCGCGTTGATGGTGTCGAGATCGAGCGGCTCCAGCGTTTCATCAACGATGTGCGGCGGACTGTAGGCGGCCGGCGTGGCTGCGCCGAGCACGAAGAGCCAGCGCGGCGTAATCACGCCGACGCCGAACGAGAGATGGCTGGGATTCACGAGATGGACGGTGAGTGACCGCCCGCCGGCGGAAGTCGACTGCGAACGAACTGGGAGGTAGTGAACAGGAAATGCGTCTGACATCGTCACGCTCCTACGGTAGCTCGTCCGGCTGCCGGGACTTGGGAGGCTGAGGCGACGTCACCAATGGCGTGGCACCAGTCTGGCGGGGAAATGTAGTCTAGCGTACATTCTGAACCTGTCCCCTGTGATGGCGTGATACGCTGTCCATTCCTGCTTTCTGAGCTGTGCCCCTGTCGATTCACGACTGTGCCCTCCAGTCTCATCGAAGCACCTGATCCCAGTCAGGCTGATTCAGAGGAGAGGCCATGCGGCGGGCACGAACATCGACTCGCCTACTGACTGACGGCACGCCATTACGGAACCAGTTGCTGGCAGCACTGCCATCCGCCGATTACGGTCGTATTGCCACGCACTTGCGTCTCCGGTCGACCGTTGTTGGCGCGACGCTGCACGAGGATGGACGCCGAATCGACGACGTCTACTTCCCCAATGGCGGCGTGTTCTCCGTGACCAATCGCATGCGGGATGGCGCGCTCGTCGAGGTCGCGACCGTTGGGCGTGAAGGGATGCTGGGAGTCGGCGTCTTTCTGGGAGATCGCGCGGGCGCAGGACGCACGATGCAACAGGTGCCCGACGGGCCCGCGATCGCGCTGGCCGTCGCACCGTTCCTCAAAGCGACAGCGGTGCACGGCGTCTTTCGCGAGATCATCTCGTCGTACGTGCAGGCGACCCTGTTGCAAACAATGCAGTGCATTGCGTGCAATGCGCTGCATGACGTCTCGCAACGATGCTGCCGTTGGCTGTTGCAAATTCACGATCGAGTCGACGCCGATGACTTTGCGCTGAAGCAGGAGTTTCTTGCGGTCATGCTCGGCGTTCGCCGTCCGACGGTAACGGACGTTCTTCGTCTGCTCAAAGAGAGCGGAGTGATCTCCACTCGATATGGCCGCATTCGCGTTCTTCGACGCAGACAGCTCGAAGCCGCATCGTGTGAATGTTACGCGGTGATCTGTGGCCATTTCGTGCGATTGGGACTCGCGCACGCGAGGTGATGATGGATTCGTTGGAAGCACAGGCGAGAGTGGTTATCGCAGCGGCATTGATCATCAGAGGTGCGGTAGAAATCCCGACAATGCCGTCGGCTGGTCAGTCGATGCCGGACGCCGCTGGAGTGCGTCTGCGCGAGCTCACCGAGTACGTGTATCGACTTGTCACTGCGGATGAACCGCATGCGTCGAAGTGAGTGGCTGCGGTGCCGCGCCGCGACACCCGATTAAGACACTTCTGCACGTCGACGCCGCCCCCTGAACGTCCTCGGCCGGTCTTTTCACGCGCATGCGCAATCATCGCCGGCATGGACGTATTGTCGCGAACGAGCCGGACGCGGCGAACCTCACTCGGCTCCGGCGGCGGTCCTGAAAGGTCGCAAGGTGCGCACTGGCTCTGTCTCAGCGACACCCAGCTCCACGATGACGTGGTGAGTCGCGCCGTCTTGAACGAGCGGAATCGACGTATGGTCAACAGGCACGCCGTCGAATTGCGCGGACCGGACGCCCATGCACCGCCGATGGGGATTGAGAACCGAAATGCTGTACTGGGTCCCGCCGACATTCCACTGCATCGAGAAGTTCGGCCACATCGCAGGAATGCTGGGTTCGATCGAAAACGTCTCGCCATGACGATGCAATCCAAGAAGGGCCTCGATTGCCGCCTGGTACATCCAGCCGGCTGAACCCGTGTACCACGTCCATCCGCCGCGACCGAGATGCATTGGATGTGCATAGACGTCGCCCGCGACCGCGAAGGGCTCGGCACGATACTGCTCGAGACCGGCCGGCGTACGCGTGTGATTGACGGGATTAATCATGTGAAACAGCTCCATGGCTTCGTCGCCGAGGCCAAGCTGAGCGAGCGCGATGATCGTCCACACCCCGCCGTGCGTGTACTGACCGCCGTTCTCGCGTATGCCTGGCAAGTATCCCTTGATGTATCCGGGATCGTGCGCCATTCGATCGAAGGGAGGCGTCAGCAGCAGCACCACCTGGGCGTCGCGGCGCACAAGATGCGCGCGCACGGCTTCCATGGCGCGCGCGGTCCGGCGCGGGTCGGCCTCCTGCGAGAAGACCGCCCATGACTGAGTCAGCGAGTCGATCCGGCACTCCGCGTTCTGTGCCGAACCAAGAGGAGTCCCGTCGTCGAAGTACGCGCGTCGATACCAGTTGCCGTCCCATGCAAGCTCCACCATCCCGGCGAGCCACCGCGCTTCGCTGCGATAGTGCTGCGCGCGTACGGCATCGCCCCGCTGTTCGGACAGCGTTGCCCACTGGTTCAATACGACTACCAGAAACCAGCCAAGCCATACGCTCTCGCCACGCCCTTGCTGGCCGACGCGGTTCATCCCATCGTTCCAATCCCCTGAACCGATGAGGGGCAGACCGTGTGCGCCGTACTTCAGCGAACGATCAATCGCGCGAATGCCATGTTCGTAGATCGACGCGCTTTGCGACGATATGGACGGCAAACCGTAGACCTCGACCTCGTCTGGCTGCAGCGGCGGCGCTTCCAGGAACGGCACGACCTCGTCGAGCACCGATCGATCGTCTGTTCGCGCAACGTAGCGCGCCACGGAATACGGCAGCCAGAGGAGATCGTCAGAGCACCGCGTCCGAGTGCCACGCCCCGTCGGCGGATGCCACCAGTGTTGAACGTCGCCCTCGACGAACTGCCGCGAGGCCGAGAGCAGAAGATGTGAACGACAGAGATCGGGCCGCGAGTGCAGCAGCGCCAGGACGTCCTGCAACTGATCGCGGAACCCGAACGCTCCGCCCGGTTGGTAGGGACCACTTCTGGCCCAGATGCGACAACTGAGCGTCTGATACAGCAGCCATCGATTGACGAGCAGATCGAACGAATCATCCGGTGTCTGGACCTGAACGGC
>Ga0075424_100006850_pt1 | contig 11009 bp, 8 predicted proteins | sample SoiMethybrSBSTD3_FD_75301 | JGI IMG/M metagenome (GOLD analysis project Ga0075424, IMG submission 75301) | Bulk soil microbial communities from a Populus tree surrounding site in Tennessee, USA - Soil MetaG P. TD hybrid SBSTD3 | ecosystem: Environmental > Terrestrial > Soil > Tree plantation...
GGTAAACTTGGGGTCCAGTGAGACGCCGGCAAACCGGCTGAGGATGTCGAGCGTCCTCGGGCAGCACTCTTCTCCGTAGCGAATGGACTTACCTCTTTCGGTGTTGAATGACGGCCAAGCCGGATGGACGGTCACCTTCTGTTCGATGTGTCGCAAGACGGGCAACTTCACTGAACCCGCAGGCAGATGGGCCGGAACATTCTCCTTGCTCATCGCCTGCATGTACCGCTCGCACTGCTCCTTGTTCTTGAATCCCAGGAAGACAGCGCTTCCCAACTCACCAGCAGGGTCAGGCAAGTGGCGAAGCCGGAGATCCGGCAAATCGCGAATTCCCTCGTAGACGTACCGCGCATTGTTTCGCACTGAAGCCACGATGCTGTCCAACTTTGCCAGCTGGGCAAGCAAAACGCCGCCGCTGAATTCATTCATTCGAAACTGCGGCGCGACAAACCAATCCAATCTCGGCTGGCCCACTACTTTCTCATGCAGAGGCCGCAGGGCACCTAAGTCATGAAACCGGGCCGCGCGTTCAAAGAGCAGCGGATCCTGAGTCACCACGGCCCCACCCTCACCGGCAGTGATGGTTTTGTTCAGTTGCAGACTGTAGATGCCTATATGCCCGATCGATCCAAGTGGACATCCTTTGTAGCTGGCCCCGACGCTCTGGGCGCAATCTTCCAGCACTCGGAGTCCATGCTTGTTGGCTAGTGCCATGATCCGATCCATATCGCAGGGGTTTCCCTGAAGGTGCGCAACCATGATCACTTTCGTTTGAGGAGTGATCTTAGTTTCAATATCGGCCGGGTCGATATTGAACGATTCATCGATCTCCGCAAAGACAGGCAGCGCACCCGCCAGCACAATGGCGTTGAAACAGGAGTGCCAGGTCCACGCCGGCAAAATAACCTCGTCTCCCGGCCCAATCTGCAGGGCGGCCAAAGCCGTCTGCAGGGCGGCTGTGCCTGAAGTGACCGCCAGAGCGAAGCGGGTCTGCATCCGTTCTGCCCAGGCCTTCTCAAAGGCAGCCACTTTGCCGGGGGGCTGATCGCCGGGGCCATACCAGCGAAAGGGCTGACGGTGACTGTGGACTTCGCTTAATTGCTGGAGTTCCTTCTCGTCGTAAAACTGAGTACCCCAGTAGCCCGCCTTCAGGGGAGTCTCGCGGACAGGTTTAGAGGCATCTCCATTCGATCCGCGCTCAGCTCGCACGTCGACTGACGCCAACCCTATCGCGGCTGCTAGAACCTTTCTCCGACTCAGCATAGGCGCTCTCCTAATTCCAAATATCGGTCATGGCACTTATGAGATTCGTTCCAGGCGCTATTCAGTCTTTCATAACCCGTGCTCCGTCGAAAGGGGATCCCGACAGTAACTCTCTCTCGGAACGAAGCGCCGACTGCGACCATTCCGGCTGCCTTCGAAAAGCTGAACGCACCCTCCCGGTTCATTATGCCGGAATGGGTTGCTGTTGACCAAGCCTTTTGGCCCCTGCGGACGATTCACCTCTTAATTCATCGTGGATTGGTCTGGTCAAGCCCGCGGTGAGAAAGGCACTCAGGCAGCCCGTTGACGAACCCGATGCGGATGTAACAGGCTTTTTGGTGTGGAGTGGAACATAGATTGGTGAAGGAATTTGGTTGGAAGTACGCCCCTGAAGGAAAGGAGTGCGATGGACAACGTCGCAGGTTGAGGCCGTCTCAAGCGCGATCTGCTACGATCCACGGGAGCGCCAGTGCCAGAGCTTCTCGAAAGTCTCGAATGGAATGCTGATAGAATCGCGTTTGAAGGCTCTGGCGTCGATTCCCAGGCGGCGTAGCTGCGAGGACAATGTTGTCGGAGTTAGACCCAATATACGGGCAGCTTTTGCTTGATTTCCGTGACTCTGCATTAGAGCCTGGGAGATCAGTTGCTTTTCGTAGTCCTTAACAGCACGATAAAAGTCTCCGATCTTGCGCATGACTGACGTTCCAAGGAGCAACTTTTCAATCCGACAAGAAATTGGCCAAAAACTCGGATGTGCCCTAAACAAGAGTGATTCGAAGCCACGTAAATGTCATCACCAAGTGGTAAATAAGTGTAAAAGATGTAAATGAGTTGTAAAAACAGCCGAGCTATCAGCCGACCTGGAGGATTCGTTGTATCATAAACTTTCGAGACGACAGATGACGAGCATGCACTCGTCAAAATCCCAAATTGCCTTGGTATTTGGATGTTGAAGCTCAAATCATTCCTGAGACGATACCGCCTTTGGGTCGGGCTACTCGCAGTAATCGTCCCCTTGTTGATTATTCTGGGTCTTCAGTACTGGTCGCTGGTTAAGCTTGAGGAAACTTTACCCGTAGCCGGCAAAGCCGGACTGACAAATTATCTGACGGCAGTATCCAGCGAAATCCAGGACTTCTACCAAAATAATACGCGCGAGGTGCTTGGCGTGCCGGCGCGAGAGTTTAGCGAGAACCGGCTCTCGAGCATTGCGCTGCACTTTAAGCGAAAACCTGCGCCCGAGGCCAAAAGTTTGTTCGTCGTCTCTTTCATCGAGCCCGACACGGAGGTTCTCTTTTACAGTCCTGGCCATGAGAGGATGGAAGCCTTCCCGGAATCTTCCGAAACCAAGGCCGTCAATGTCGCCTGCGCTCCATGGCGACTTCTCAGCAAGGAAGAGACCACCATGCAGTCCGAGAAAATATTCGGGGTGTTGATTGATCAGGAACATCGGATCCTGATGAATCCGATTGTCGATCAGTCTTCCCAACTGGTTGGCGTGGCTGGATTGATCGTAGACACCGTATTTTTCAAGGAGAAGTTTCTACCGAAAGTGATTGAAACCTCCTTACGGAAGTTTTTTTCCGATCGGGAAAGGTCAAACGTCATCGTCACGGCTTATGACTGCTGTAATCGCTTAGTGCTCGGAACGCAGCCCGTCAAGGGGCAAGACGATGAGATTGGAATGCCGCTCCCGTTTGTATTCCGAGACTGGCATATCGGCATCCGCAGTCGCTACCTGACGCCGGAGCAGTGGGCAAAAAGATACTTCGCCATCAATTTGTCCCTGTCGATCCTGATGACGCTGGTTCTCATCGGCGGGATTGCGCTGGCCTTGCGGACAGCCTCGCGCGAGATGAGGCTTTCACAAATGAAGACTGATTTCGTGTCAAACGTCTCGCACGAGCTTCGCACTCCTCTCTCGTCCATCCGCGTTTTTGGTGAATTCCTGAAGCTGGGCCGCGTCCAGGAATCCGAGAAGGTGAGCCAATACGGTGAGTATATCGAAACCGAAAGCCGCCGACTTACGCAGTTGATCAATAACATTCTGGACTTTTCCAAGATCGAGTCAGGCCGGAAAACGTATCAGTTCGAGCGCGCCAGTGTCGAAGACGTAGTGGCCGAGACCCTTAAGATCTTCGAGGTTCGCCTAAAGCAGAACGATTTCTCGATTGTCCTCGAACCCTGCGAGAACGCTTTGCCCCAGGTCCTGATTGATAGAGAAGCCATCAGTCAGGCTTTCATGAACCTTCTGGACAATGCCATCAAATACTCCGGCGCATCCAGAAAAATTCTGATTCGGCTAGGGGAGCAAGATGGGGAGGTCATTGTCTCGGTAGCCGACTACGGGATAGGCATCCCCACTTCGGAACAGGCAAAAATCTTTGAGCGTTTCCACCGGGTCGGCACAGGGCTGGTGCATGATGTCAAAGGAAGCGGTCTGGGTTTGGCGTTGGTAAAACACATCGTGGAAGCGCATTCCGGGAAGGTCAAGGTCGTCAGCGAACCCGGCAGGGGGAGCACGTTCACCCTCTGTTTGCCAGTCGCTCCAAGCGAACCTCCAATCGAGCAGCACGTCATCCCTCAGGTCCTGGAGGTGTGAAGAAACTCTTCTCTTGAGCTAAGAGAGGGTCAAGGGCGCCGGGCTGCCGCCCTTCCCAAACGGGGGGATTTCTTACAGCTTTCAGCCCGGCTGAGGGAGCATCCCAATTCTCAAACCTCGGCCCGATTTTCAAACGAGCTTTCAATGGGACGGGTCTTAATTGTTGAAGATGATCAGGCCATGACCGTAGCTCTTCGTGATGGTTTCGAATACGAAGGGTATTCTGTTTTGCATGCCGGGGACGGCGCCTGTGGTCTGCGCCTCGCTTCGGAAAAGGAGTTTGATGTGATCATCCTTGACGTCATGCTGCCTAAACTGAGCGGCCTGGATGTTTGCAGACAGCTCCGCAGTTCAGGTAACGGAATTCCCATCATTATGTTGACTGCGCGAGGCCAGGAGATTGACAAGGTGCTGGGACTCAAGATTGGCGCTGATGACTATGTGACCAAACCCTTTAGCTTTATGGAACTGATAGCCCGGGTTGAGGCCTTGCTTCGACGCTCCTCAAAATATGTTGGAGCCGTAGAAAGTTACGGGTTTGGAGATGTGGCGGTGAATTTCAAGAAACTGGAGGCTACCAAGTCCGCATGCTCTCTCAGCCTCTCTCCCCGCGAATTTGGGATCCTGAAATTTCTCATTGAGCACCGCGGCGAAGTCGTCAGCCGCGAGACACTGCTCGATGCGGTCTGGGGTTATGACAACTTCCCTCTGACCCGGACCGTTGACATGCACATTGCTAAACTTCGCCAGAAGATCGAAGACAATCCTAATGAGCCGCGATATATCGTCACAGTCCACCGCGTTGGTTATAAGTTTCTGGGTTAGCCAACGAGGAGGAATCAGGCCATAGAATCGCACCGAAGGGAATCTCACCAGCCAGGCCAACAGAAAAATTAGCTACAATAACACAAAGAGCGTCGCGTTGAAGGATCGCAGCTCGCTTTTCTGTTCGTCTGTTCTTGGACGAGATGGAGCAACTGATCTTTTCTCATCTTCTTTGTAACCTGCCCCTTTGTGGTGGTCTGGTCCTTCTGTGCGATTCTGCGGCCACTCAGATTTGTTTTTGTGTCTGCTTCCCTCTATTATTTTGTTTAACGCGCACGAAAATTGTAACCTTTTCGCCACATTTGCCACTCACTCACCGATGGCGAGCTGAGTGACAAGGTGAATGCATAGGTGCTCAACGCAATGATGCTGGCAGGCCAGCCGAGCGGAACCGCTGTGGCCCTGAAGAATGACACCGACAAACTCGTTGAGCGGGCCTGCCGGGGCGACCACGATGCGTTTCATCGGATCTTCGAGCGCTATGCCCGTCCCGTCCTCGGCTTCCTGTATGACCTGGTGGGCCGGCGTGAGCTGGCTGAGGATCTGGCTCAGGAGACTTTTGTGCGCGCTTTCAGAGCTCTGCATACCCTCAAGGATGAGCGAAAGCTGTCCACATGGCTCTTCGGCATTGCTCGAAATGTGGCACGGGAGAGCTTTCGTTCCCGGCCCCGAGAAGAGAAGAAGGTCGAACTGGATGACGTGCAGGTGCTTGACTTGAGTGATGGCCAACTCCTGCCGGATGGCCAGTTATTGAATCAGGAATTGAACCAAGTTATCCATCAAGCACTGGATAAGCTGGATCAGGATAAACGGGCTGTTTTTACACTCAAGATTTTTCATCAGCGAAGCTATGAAGAGATTGCCGAGATTACAGGGTTCTCGATTCCGAAGCTCAAGACGGACCTGCATCGGGCCAAGGCAGAAATGCGCCGCCGCATTCGCCCATACCTGGAGCTGAACCATGACGTGTGATGACTGCCTGCTTCTTATGGAAGAGGATCTCGACGCCGAGTTGGACGGGCGAAGAGCTGGCCTCCTGGCCTCGCATTTGGCGACCTGCTCCAGCTGCACGCAGGAGTACCAGACTCTGAAGCGCGAGCAAGAAATCTATGCGAGATACTCACGTGATGTCGCATTCACCCCGGCTCTTTGGACCGCCGTTCGCACCCGTATCGAAAAGAACCTGAAATCCCGGCCTATTTCATTCTGGGGAGGCATCAGACATTGGGCTAAGAACCTAGCGATCATGCCACGTCTCACTCCCGTGCTGGCAGCCAGCCTGGTTGTGGCTGTGATCGTATCAACACTGCTCATCACGAAGTCTATCATCCTGCGTCAGGACCAAGCCAAGCGTGGCGTTGGCTCTCAGGAGGCGTCTACCAGTCATCCTTCTCAAGCTCGAAGCCCCTCTTCGGGCAGCATGCCTGCAAAGGAGGCAGCCGAACTGAAGAGCCAGCAAGCCCAGCCGGAAGGTGCTTTGATCGCGAAATCGCGGAGAGAGGTTGAAACGAACTCGAGTCCGGCCAAGAAAAATGTTTTGGTTGCACATCGGGTCAAACGAGCACCAACAGTCCAAGAGCTAGTCGCGCAGGCCGAGCAAAAATATCTGGCGGCCATTGCCATTCTTTCTCGAGACCTCAAGAAACCTGACACAAAGCTGGACCCTGTGCTGCGCGCGCGTCTTGAAGTGACACTGGCCGCGATTGATCGAACAATTGCCGACACTCGCGAAGCAGTTGGACGGCGTCCGACCGATCCGGAGGCTGTGCGGTATATGCTGACGGCCTACGCTAAAAAAGTGGAGGTGTTGCAGGAGATGGCGAGTTATTAGGAGCGAGAGGTTAGGGACTCGAGAAGAAGAGGATCAGAAGTCGAGCCACTCTTGGCTCAGCCCAAACCTTGGGCCAAGCGATGCGCAGGGACGCCGTTACTTATTGCTACTTTCTGGTTCCCAACCTTAGCTGCGAATCCCGAGCCCCATTTGACGTCAACTATGAACAGAACAACTTTCTTCAAACGATCTTCTTTCCTGCGCGTGGTGTTCTTATTGTCATTCAGCCTGACTGTGCAAACAGCCCTGCGCGCGCAGACGCCGGCAGTCCAGGAGCACAAACTGGAACGCGGCGGAAAGGTCTCGATCAGTAACCGCAACGGATCGATCAGTATTACAGGCTGGGACAAAGATGTCATCGAAGCTACAGTGACCGGAAAAGACCGCTCTGACCCCTCCGCCGTGAAAATTTCTGAAGACCGCCCCGGCATGGTCTCAATTACGGCGGACGGTGAACGGGGCCGGCACGAGAAGCGGCTGCAGGTAAGACTCCCCCACTACGCCGAAATCGAATCAGCCAGTGCTCACAATGGAGATATTGACGTTACTGGCATCGAAGGACCCGTCAAGATCAGCAGCGGCAGCGGCGATCTCAAGCTAACTCAGGTCGGCCCTCTCACTGCGAGCACAGGAAGTGGCAATATCCATGTCGACCAGGTTGCAGGCCGGGCCACTATCTCCGCCGGCAGCGGAGACATCAGTTTGAACCATACCGGCCCGCTCGAGGTGCAAGCCGGAAGCGGTGACATTTCACTCAGTGACATCAAAGGAAGTGCGAAGGTCCAGACGGGAAGCGGTGATGTAACAGCCGGAGATGTCGGCGGTGACTTCATCGGCAAGCTTTCCAGTGGTGACCTGGCACTGAACCGGGTCTCGGGGTTGGTCAATGTCTCAGTGACAAGCGGTAACGCCCAGGTGAATCATGGTGGGAGTGACGTTCGCGTTAACACCATCAGCGGTGATATCAGTATTCAATGTGTGAAAGGTCACGTGGAGCTCAGCAGCGCCAGCGGTTCCATGAATCTCTCCAGCATAGGAGAGGACGTCGATGCAACCACCACTAGCGGGGATGTCAAGCTCACGAGCAAGATTCGGAGCGGCGGGCGCTACCGCCTGAAGTCCACGTCGGGAGAAGTGCATATGACGGTTCCGACAGATGCCCCGGGTTTTACGGCCACTCTCTCTTCCTACTCGGGCGAAGTAGAAACCGACTTCCCTTTGAAGGTGGAGTCTTCTTTACAACGGGGTCCGGTCAATCGCAGGATCATTGGCCGCTACGGTGATGGCGAGGCCCAGATACAGCTCGATTCATTCAGCACCGGGGTGAAGCTCAGCAAAGCATCGCCGGAAACGATCAAGGACTGCCCGTGAGGCGTTGAAGCATCGTATCTTGCCTCAGCCGACACAAGGAGAAAAAGATGGAGCGACGCACGCCAATTGTCACCACCTTCTCCATTCTCGGGCTACTCCTGTTTGCCCGGGTCCTCTCTGCTGATCATCCCGGCACCGCACCGCAGAATGAATTCCGTTGGCAAGGAGGCATCGCTGCGGGCAAGGCACTCGAGATCAAAGGAGTCAATGGGAATGTTCGCGCGGAGGCCAGTTCGGACGGCCAAGTTCAGGTCACTGCGACAAAGCATGGGCGGCGCCAAGACCCCAAGTCAGTCGAGATTCGGGTTGTAGAGCATGACAACGGTGTTACCATTTGCGCGGTCTATCCGAGCGACTCCAGCCGGCCCAATGAATGTGTTCCCGGTGAAGGGGGCCGCATGAACGTTAGAAATAACGACGTTTCGGTCGATTTCTCTGTCCGCATCCCGGCTGGCGTTCGCTTTGTGGGACGAACGGTCAATGGCCAGGTTGAGGCCACGGAGCTCGGTGCAGAAGTTGAAGCACATACCGTCAATGGCAACATACGCCTAGTTACCTCGGGATATGCCCATGGGAAGACAGTAAACGGATCCATCTCTGCATCGCTGGGCAGCTTTGATTGGACGCAGCCCGTCGAGTTTGAAACAGTAAACGGCAGTATCACACTGGACCTGCCGGCCGCAACGAGCGCGTTGTTTGAGGCCGAGACGGTCAATGGCAACATCTCCACGGATTTTCCCCTGACAGTTCAAGGAAAACTCAATCGTCATCACGTGTCAGGAACCATTGGAGGCGGTGGCCGCCAACTTTTGCTCAAAACTGTGAACGGCAGCATCGAGCTGCGCCGGGGGCACTAGGTCGATCGGTCCAGGCTGTCACACTGGTATGTATGTGGCGATAAAAGTCGAAGAACATTAACCTGCCCTGCAAAAAATCCTGCCATTCATGTCCCAAACCAGGACTCTCGCTTGTCTTTGAAGCAGGACTGTTGAGAGCCGCCCACATTGCAGTTACCTGATAAGCCACTCAACTTTTGTGATACTCTGAAAGGCGAATTCTCCTATGGTGTGAAGATCATTTGAATTGTCGTTGCGAGGTGACGGGCTTATCTTTGGTCGAAGCCCGAAACGGCTGAATTCTTGTTGCGGTTCTCGAGGTGGCTGATCAACCATGTCCTTCCACGCGATTCGGACGGAGATCAGGTCAAACGGAGAACTGGATGCCAGCCTTGACTCCAGAACATCCTGTGTTGATCACGATGCCTCTGAGCTCAACCAAAGAGTGACGCAGTTGTTTGAAGAACTGCGCGACTCAGTCTACCGCTACCTGATTCTAGTAGTAGGAGGTCCGGCCGAAGCTGAGGAAATATCGCAAGAAGCTTTTTTGGAATGTTTCCGGTTCTTACAAAGCGGACAGACGATTCAGAACATCCGTGCCTGGATTTTCAGGGTTGCTCACAATCTGGCGATTAACCAGCTCAAGAGCAAGAAGTATGTTCTCACTATGGACTCGCACTTCTGGGACGAGCTCTGCAACTTGCGCTGTGATCCCCGTCCCACGCCAGAACAGACGGTCCTTCACGAGGAGGACTTCCGCCGGCTTCATGCAGCCATGGGGCAGCTCTCCCCGCAGCAGCGCCAGTGCCTCGTGCTCAGAGCGGAGGGTTTTCGATACAAGCAGATATCCGAAATAATGGGGATTAGCGATTCGAACGTGGCCAAGTCTCTGCATCGTGGGATCAAGAGGATGATGAGAGAATTCCGTGGATAGATTTTTCGACTCCAAGCGATTTGAAAACGGCTGGCATCCTGGTGAGGATGAATTGCTCTGCTTCGTAGACGGGGAGGTCCCCGCCGACACGAGTACCGAGATCGAGACCCATCTCGAGGCTTGTTGGACTTGCCGGGCGAAAACCGACAAGATCCAGCGCACGATCTCTTCCTTCGTCGGTTATCTGAACGATGGCCTTCTTCCCAATATTGATCCCCCTCCGAGAGAATGGCGAACATTCGATGCCAGAATGAAGCGCGTAGCTGACGAGACCGCTAACCGCCCATTACTTTTCAGATGGTACGATCTGGTCAGAAACCTGCATCTACCTTCGGCGGCTTCTACTCGCTGGACCGCAAGTCTCCTGGGTATACTGGGCATTGTGTTTCTTTTTGCCCATCTGCAAGGACCTTCGCCACTTTCGGCAAATCAGGTCATCCAAAGAGCCACTGAAGCACAGGAACGGCGGTTACAGAGGGTCGCTCACCCTGTCGTCTACAAAAAGCTTCGGGTCGAGCGAAGAGAGAGCACTTCTCAAATGGGCAGCAGTGTTACCTGGGAAATCTGGAATGATGCCGTTGGCGGCGGTTTCAGACAGCGGGTCGAGGACTCAAAAGGAAAGAAACTTGTCGATCCTAAATCGGAAAGCACCGTGACTGAAGGTGGATCGCCTCATCGAGAGCCGGCTATAAAGGATCCTCACCAAGCACTGACCGGGCAAAGTGACCATCAGGACCTGCCGTCAATCTTGCAAGATCTAGACCAAGTCCTGCAGTCAAATCGAATGAACCGTCGGGATCCCCTCTCTCCGACTGGCTATGCCTCGTGGCGGAACTCCATCCGTCGTCAATCCGAGGAAGTGAGAGAGACGATCTTGCCTGACGGGGAAAGAGGCCTAACTCTGCTCACGGCTGCCCTGCCCCCGCCTGCGGTGGATTCGATTGTGAGGGCCGAACTGGTGATCCGTGTCGAGGACTGGCACCCCGTGGCTCACCGGTTCCAAGTGCAAGGCCAACATGGAACGCGAAATTATGATCTGACCGAGACCGAGTTCCAGATACTGGCATCAAATGCTCTGCCCCACTCGATTTTCGAAGACACAAGCGTGGCCTCTCCCTTAGTGTTGACACCGCCTGCGACTCCGCCGTCGGCGGTTCTTCTTCCGGACCGAAACGAATCAGTTGCTTCCGAAGTCGAAACGCTGTTTGCGCTTCATCGCGTGAGAGCTTGCATGGGAAGACCAATCTCAGTTGTCAGAGCGGCCTCGGGCCGGATTGAAGTCAAAGGAATCGTAGACACAAATGCTCGCAAAGCAGAGCTCTTGGAAACGCTGAAAGGAATTCCGTG
>Ga0075424_100006853_pt1 | contig 11008 bp, 9 predicted proteins | sample SoiMethybrSBSTD3_FD_75301 | JGI IMG/M metagenome (GOLD analysis project Ga0075424, IMG submission 75301) | Bulk soil microbial communities from a Populus tree surrounding site in Tennessee, USA - Soil MetaG P. TD hybrid SBSTD3 | ecosystem: Environmental > Terrestrial > Soil > Tree plantation...
GATGAGCACCGGCATCTCGGAGCCGCGCACGTTCTCGAAGAGGAGCGCCACGTTGCGGCCGCCCGCGCTCTTGGACACCCGGTCGGTGATCTCGGCGATCTCGAGGTCGCGCGAGACCGGCGCGCTCACCCGGCGGAGCCAGCCGTGCTTCTCGAGGTGGCCGATGAAGTCGCGGAGATCCCCGAAGGCCATGGCGGCGGGCTCGCCCTACTCGTGGAAGTAGATCTTCACGAGCCAGCCGGCCACGATGGGGAAGACGAGGCTCGAGGCGGTGCGGACCGCCACGAAGCGCCAGCCCATGAGGGGAGCCTCCCACGCGATGATTCGCTGCACCCCGAAGAGGGACCACGCGGTCATGTAGGCGACCAGTGGGCCGAGCGCCATGCCCGAGTTCGAGAGCACCACGAGCAGGGGTACGCTCACCATGGGCCCGCCCGGAGTGACCACGCCCGCCGCGCTCGCGATGAAGATGGCGGAGAGGCCCGACTGCTGGCCGAAGTAGCGCCCGACCGTCTCTTGCGGGATCACCACCTGGATCATGCCGGCCAGGATCAGGGCCGGCACCAGGCGCGGGATGATGAACCAGAGCAGGGACAGACCGTTACGCACGCCCACCGCGGGGAGGCTCGGGTCCTTCGCGTAGGCGATGAAGCCGAACAGGATGGCCAGCGAGGACAGCACCAGGAAGGAAACGTCGAAGACTCCGCCCCGCGGCATGGCGGTAGTATACGTCAGCCCTCCCATCCGGCTTGACTTCGGCGGGCGCGGTCGCGTAGTAAGGGGTCCCATGATCAAGGCGGACCTCGTGACGGCGATGGCCAAGGCCTCCGGCGGCTCGAAGGTCTCCGCCGAGAAGGCGCTCAACGCCCTGCTCGGCAACGTGTTCGACTCGCTCCGCCGCGGGCGGAAGGTCACCATCGGCGGCTTCGGCACCTTCCTGGTGAGCCGCCGGGCCGAGCGCAACGGCCGCAACCCGCGCACCGGCAAGGCCATCAAGATCCCCGCGTGCCGGGTGCCGCGCTTCAAGCCGAGCCGCTCGCTCAAGCACCACCTGCAGTAGCACCCACGCGCTGAGCGCTAACTCCGCGTCCGTCCTACCTTGACACCCGTCGGCGCCGACCCGTACAATGGCCGTCGCCGCTGGGGGTTCGTCTAATGGTAGGACGCCAGGTTCTGGCCCTGGTAATGGGGGTTCGAGCCCTCCACCCCCAGCCACTTTAGTTTCGCCGCGCTGTGAACATGTAGGTTCGGGCGCGCGCAGCACGGTAGTCGGACGGCCCCATCGTCTAGAGGCCTAGGACACGGCCCTCTCAAGGCTGAAACACGGGTTCGAATCCCGTTGGGGCCACCAAATTGGTTTTGTTGATGTTTGATGACCTCGTGTTTGAGGACAGTCGGCTACAGGACTCAAACACGGAGTCATCGGTTCTGTCGTCGTCTCGCTAGGGTTTCAACACGTCGAGGGCCTTCGCTTCGAAGAACTCCACGGCCTGCTTGAGTGCCGCAGGACGGATCTGCGCGTAGAGCTGCGTCGTCTCGATTCGCGTATGCCCCAGCAGCCCACGGACCTGCTCGAGATCGTGATGCTGCTCGTACACCTCCATCGCCACGCCGTGGCGGAGGTCGTGCGGCTTCAGCATCGGGTAGCCGATCAGCCGGCCATAGGTCTTGCACAGCCGCCAGATGTTTTTACCCTCCATGGGTCGCCGCACGAGTCCCTGGCGGCGCTGCCCGAACGTCGACCAGAACAGCGGGGTGTCGAGGGTGACCGTCTCCACGACGGTGGGCAGGTACTGGGTCACATAGCCTTCGAGAAACTGCATCACCACCGCGGGCAGGGGGATGTCGCGGGTCTTGCCGCCTTTGACCGGGACGTTGCGGACGCCCCATGCACGGTCCAGATTCCTGACCCGCAACGTCGCGACCGACTCGCGGCGCATCCCGGAATAGCGCAGAATTAGTAGAATACCCAGATCCCGCGGACGACGACGGTCCCGTGCGGCCTTGATCAGCGTGTCCATGATCGCTGGTCCGGGCACTTGGCGGGGGGCCTCCCGGCGATGCGGCGGCCGGTCGAGCCGGGTGACCGGGTTGGTCGACAGCTGACCCCGCTTGACGAGCCAGGCGCACAAGCTCGACACCGTGGACTGGCGGACACGCATCGTACTGACCGCCAAGTCACCGGCCGCCATGTTATCCATCCAGGCCTGCACCGTGGTGGCGTCGAGGTCTCCCAGGCATGCTAGCCGGCCCCGGCGCCCCCGCACGAACTCGAGAAACTGCGTCAGGTTCCATCGGTAGGTCTTGACCCCTCCTTCCGTCTTGCCGCGCTGCTTGCGTTGATAGAGGCAGAACTGCTCCACCACGTCGATGAGCGGTTGGGCCATGCTCTCGGTCCTCCGGCCCGAGTCACGGCCACGTTTTCGCCGGTCGGCAGTATCCGGTGGGATCACCCACCCGTCAAGTCGCGGAGCGAGGGCGTCTTGGATGGGGGCGAGATGCCCGTGTTCGGGTCTCACGGCGGTCAACAGCTCACGCGGGACGCTCCGTCCGTGCTCTGCTCTGGCGCCTTCTCGCCTTCGTGTCGGCGCGCGGACGGATCATCGCAGGCGAACATGGCCGCCAGCGCTGGGTCTTGCTGTAGGCCCCGGTAGAGAAAGCGGGCGCTCCGCTCGGTAAACGACTGCCCGCGCGGAGTCCGGAATCCGAGGGCATTGAACTCTTCAGAGATCTTTCGGAAGGACCGGCCAGCCTTGCGCCGCTCGGCAAAGAGGCGGATCACCGGCAACTCGAGTTTGCGCAGGCGTGGGGTACCTGAGGGAAGAGGGGGAACCGTCTGGCCCCAGACGCCCAGCTTCAGGCTCTTGATCGCCCACCTCAGGCGCGCAAAAGTCCACTCGCCCTCTTCAGGTTGGGGACCCTGCGTCTGGAGCACCTGAAGGATCTCGCGCCGGGCTCGGCCTTCGATGACCATGTCGCGAATTCGCCGCAGGGCCTCGAGCCGAGGCTTCTTCATCCCGAGTCCAAGTCCCCAGTACATGCGAGAGAGAGCCTTCGGCGTGAGCGGGCCTCCCTGGTACGCGGTCAAGCCCTGCTCCGTGAGTGCGGTGAGGATCTCGCCCTTGGTCCGGCCTTCTGCGATCATCTTCTTGATCAGCTTCGTCCCACCCGGCCTCTTGAGAAGCGGCAGTCGCTCGGTCAGGCCGCCAGCCCAGATGATCTGTACTTCGAGCGCGTCCGTGTCGTTGTCGTGGAGCACCACCTTCTCGATCGCGGTGCTGAGGATGCGCTTGCGCTCCTCATTCGTCGTGGTGATCGCGCTCCAGAGGGTCTTCAGGTCAGTGGCGAGGCGCACGAGCTCGGCAGCATCCGCCTCCGTAATGGTTCGCGATCGTCCATCCTCTGAGACCGGCTGCCGAAGTCGCCGCAAGTCCTGGAGGGCCGCCTCAAGATCTTGTTCGAGCTCGAGCTTGAGCAGGTGACGGGACGAATCGATCTCCAGATAGCGCCGCTTCAGGTCATAGACGCGCTCTTCAGCGCGGTGGAGGTGTCGCCGACGGGCCAAAGCGGCAGCATCTTGCTGCTGTTGATCTCCACGGATGGCCGTCAGGGCGTCGGTCAGGTCCGGTGGCGCCAAGGCCCGGAGTAGGGCACCGACGACGACGTGGTCGATACCGGCTGCGCTGCAGCTCAAGCGGTGTTGCTCCGTCCCGAACTTGTCGGCAGGCGCGCAGCGGTAGCGTGCCAGGCGGCCCGACGGATTGGTCTCAGGACGGCCGTCGTAGACCGTACGCATCCATCGTCCACATCGGCCGCAGAACAGGAGCCCTTGGAGCAGGCCCGCTCCTTTGCCTGGGAATGGCTGCCGGGTCGAACGTCTCTTCTGGAGCAGGGATTGGACGCGATCCCACTCCTCACGAGTCATGTAGCCCTCGTGATGATCGGGGACGACCAGCCATTCATCGCGAGGGCGGAGTTCTTGATGTTTCGTCCCAGCGGGCCGCTGCACCGTCCGGCTGCGGCGGAAGGTATAGTCTGGCGTGTAGTTCGGATTGCTGAGCACCCGATACAGATGCCCGTCGGTGAGCGCCTCCCACTCGATCCGGCCTCGAACGCGTCGAGGGAAGCGCACACCCTGGGCGTGGAGATGTCGTCGTGCCTTCCTAAGGGAGGCGAACTGTAGGTACGCATCGACGACCTGTCGGATGACAGTGCTGACCGCCGGATCGGGGCCCTTTTCCCATTCACCCTGGCCGGCCTTGACGTACCCCATCGGGGGTGCGGTGATGGCTCGTCCCTGCGCGATTTTCGCGCGCCTCGCGGCCTGGAACATCTCCGTCCTCTGCTCGTTCTCGTACCAGGCCAGGAGGGTTTCGATTTCGAGGCCGAAACGGTCGGTTGCACGATCGAGTGCGGGACGTCGGAGGCGGCCGTTAACCTCGACGAGGACGTCCGCCAAGATCGCCGAGCGCCAAAAACTGGCGGTATCGAAGCGGTTTCGACTAAGGCGCGCGGCGTCGCGAACGAGGACCAGCCCCACTTCTCCCTGGTCCATCATGGTGAGGAGCCTCTGAAAGCCTGTCCGCTGAGCGGAAGAGGTTCCCGACAGCCCCAAGTCCTCGTCGATGCCCCTGATCTGCTCGGGCGGCCAACCGTACCAGAGGGCGCGGTCCGCCAGGGCACGCTGGGACTCGGTGGAGCCCGTGTTGTTCTTCACCTGGTCCAGCGTGGACTGGCGGATGTAGTAGACGGCGAGCTTCTGCTTGTACGCGGGGGGAACCGCGGGCGGGGTTCCGAATTCGTTGTCGGGCGGGGTTGCTGGCACGGTCTACCTATCGAGGTCGGTCGTTGGTCGCGATTTCGTAGGAGGGGTTCGAAGTGCCCGGAGCGCAAGGCGCGACAGAATCTGATGAACGATCTCCTGAGCCTCTGGCGGAATCCGCTGATCCTGGTCCACGCCCGTGGGCCGGGTGGGCGTTCGTGTCCGTACCTTCGGGGCGGGCTTGGGCTGCATCAAGGTGCCGTAGGATCTCCAAGATGCCGGTCAGGGAGTGCAGGGGGAGCTTGGTGCCGCTGACCGCATCCTGTTCGGTTCTTCCCAAGGAGCGATACAGGTTGCGGTTGGTATCTGTATTGATGCCAGCAGGGAGTTTCGTTTCACGGGAACGCTCCTCGGGGAACGTCGCTACGACGCGCTCATGCTTTGTGTGAAACGAAATGGGGCGATCGGGTTGCCCTGCGATGGGCGTGGCGTCCGGCGTGGCCTCGGTGCGCGGCACGGGGCTCACGGAATGGACTGAACTGGGATCGACGCATGCTTGATCGAGAGGCAGGTCGAGTTGAAGCTTGCGAGTCGTCTTGCTGGTTGCCGATCTCATTGCGCGCCTCGTCGCCGAAAAAGAAGGGGCCTCAGAACGGAGGACACGTACGTCATGTCTCCCGGTCCGAGGCCCCTTAGGGGGTAGCCCCGTTTCGACGTGAGGCGTCAGTCTCCCGCGGCCCGCCTATGCGGACCGACCGCCGCCCGCCCTCAACAAACTCAATCTATCACAGGTTGGAACTGCCGCGCCGTCTGGGGCGTGGAGCAACTGATTCGTAACTAGGTCGGGGCGGCGCGGGATTTCAGGCATTTCCCGCACCGCCTGTTTCTTGTCCGGCGCTTAGCTCAGGTCAACCAGGGACAACCGTCTCACGCGCGCCCGTCGGTCGCGCCGAAGCCGGGCTCGTGCAGCACACGGGTAGCACAAAGATTCGGGAGTCTCTCTTGTGAGCGGTAGCCGCCCCGCGAAGATCAGTGGGCGACCCGGATTTGGTGGACAGGCCAGGCGACACGAGCGGCCCAGCGCGGTGGGCGGTACTACGGCATGGCAGGCGATGAGCGTGCGCAAGCGGTAACGAACGAGTGAGATGTAGTACAGAGTTTCCGCCGACCCCAGATGTGCCTACAGTCGATCACGTGTTACGGTTACTTTGCCTTCGCCGACAGCGAAGGTGACCTTCTCCCGGTCCGCCTGATGAGCACGCGGGATGTCATAACGGAAACGACGATGAACAGCGTCCGTATATCTCCCCACTTTCGCAAGGACAGGGCGCTTTACGATGCACGCGCGGCACCGACGCAAAACGCTCTTTCCCGGTCGGAACGTGGGTCACGCGCGGATGCATCCAGATGCAGTCCTTGGCACTGGTGGCAACCAACATATCGGGCATGAACACATCATTGGTCGGTACGTTCGATTCAGCTCCGCACCAGGGGGGAGCCCCGTCGCCATCGAGACCGACCTCGCTCACCTCAACGCGGTGAGGGCGAGGCACTCGCCCGCCGTGGCGCCCCTCTGCGACGCCTACCTGGCCGAGAGGCACGCGAAGATCGTCACGGAGCTTCAGCGGGACGCGGCGCAAGGCCGCGCTGGAGCAGCACAGGACGACCGTCTTCCCCGGCTACCAGACCGCCGTCAACATCTACCTACAGCGGTTCTACGCTGGCTTCCGGCTCGACAGTGTGACTTCCACGAATACGAGGGGCGGGCCGGCCTGCAACTACAACGTGGTCATCAACAACACAGCCGTGCCGATTGCGGGCGGAACGCCCGCCGCCGGCGGGCCGTCCTTTCGCACTGCTCTGAGCGCAGGCGACCGCAACACGCTGGCGCTCGCGTTCTTCTTCGCGTCGCTCGACCAAAGGCGCGATCTCGCTGACCACGTCGTCGTCATCGATGACCCCATTTCGAGCCTGGACGAGCACCGGGAACTGACGACAGTCCAGGAAGTGAGGCGCCTCACCGAGCGGGCGGGGCAGGTAATCGTGCTGTCCCACAGCAAGCCGTTTCTCTGCCGCCTCTGGGAGGGAGCCGACCGAGCGGCCCGCGCTGCTCTGGAGGTGTCACGGGACGGGGCCGGGTCGACGCTCCGCCCGTGGGACGTCAACCAGGACTCCGTCACGGAGCACGACCGGCGGCACCTGGCGCTGAGGCAGTACCTCGACGCCAACATGCCGAACAACCGGGAGGTCGCCGCCGCCCTCCGGCCGGTGCTCGAAGCCTCGTCCGCGTCAGCTACCCTGAGCACTTCCCGCCGGCCTCGATGCTCGGCCCGTTCCGGTACCTCTGCGAGCAGCGAGTGGGCAGGCCGGATGAGATCCTCGACGCGGGAGACACGGAGGAGCTGCGCGACCTCGTAGACTACGCGAATCGCTTTCACCACGACACGAACCCCGCCTACGAGACGGCGAGGATCAACGACGCTGAGCTCCAGGGCTTCGTGGCGCGGACGCTGGCATTCACCAGGCGGTAGCCACCGGACCGACCAGGTGCCGGTGGGTAACTTCCGGTGGGTGGGTGGTTCAAGCGCCGAAACTGGGGGCCTGCTGTGCGCAGGACTTCCAATCCTGGTCGCGGTCCGTGGTCACCCTTGAGTGTTCCACCCGAAGGTCATCGAAGGCAGGTCGCCTGGACTCCGGTTCCTTTACACAGTCGATTCCTCTCCCGGAACCGACCGCAGGCGAGACAATGGGGAGCACGTCCCCGGTAGGGGACTCAGACGCCATCGTGGACGAGATCGAAGAATTCCTCACCGGCGCGCGCCACGTGGCCGAGCCCAATCGCGTGCTGGCCACGGTGCTCTTCGTGGACATGGTGGGCTCGACGGAGCGCGCGGTGGAACTGGGCGACCGCCGCTGGCGCGAGGTGTTGAGGGGCTACCGAGAGGCCGTGCGCCGGGAGCTGGGCCGATTCCGCGGCCGCGAGGTGGACACGGCGGGCGACGGGCTCCTGGCCACATTCGACGGGCCGGCCCGAGCGGTCCGGTGCGCCTGCTCGGTGAAAGAGGCGGTGGGGCCCCTCGGCCTGGAGGTCCGGGCGGGCTTGCACACGGGCGAGGTGAAGCTGATGGGCGACCGAGTGGCCGGCATCGCGGTGCACATCGGGGCGCGCGTGGGGGCGCTGGCGGACGCCGGCGGGGTGCTGGTGTCGTCCCTTCATCGCGGCCAGGAGATCTTGACGCGGAGGAGGTGTTGATATCCGACAGAATCCTTCTAAAATTGAGCCGTGACGGAAGAAGAGCGGGCGGCGCTACTCCGAGAGCTCGCCGAGACCAAGGCCGCTGCGGCTCAGGTCCGAAAGATCCTCGACACGATCCCCACCTTTGCGTCGTGCAATCATCCGGATGGTTCCAACGAGTTCCTCAACCAACGATGGCATGACTATACGGGGCTCTCCCCAGAAGAAGCCCGCGGCCGGGGCTGGCGAGTCGCCGTTCATCCAGAAGATCTGCAGAAGGTGCTGGACACGTTCCGGGCCCTCCGGGTCTCAGGGGAGTCGCGTGAGATCGAACACCGCCTGCGGCGGCACGACGGGGCATATCGCTGGTTCCTGTTCCGTATTGAACCGTTGCGTGACGAGCTCGGCAACATCGTCAGATGGTACGCAACGAATACGGATATTGAGAACCTCAAGCGGACAGAAGAGAAGTTGCGGCAAGACGAACGCGAAATCCGTCGTATTACCGATGCGATACCCCTCACCATTGTCATCCAGCAGCCGGACGGCACGCCGATCTACGCGAATCAGGCCGTGCTCGACTATAGCGGCTTCACGATGGAAGACGTGGTCGCATCCGATTTTCGCGCCCGGCTGTTCCATCCCGAAGATCTCGAACGGCTGCGGGAGGAGCGTCAGGCGGCCCTGTCACGCGGCGTGCCGTTTGAAATCGAACAACGCGCCCGGCGGAAGGATGGCCAGTACCGTTGGTTCCTCGTCCGTTACAACCCGTTCCGCGATGAACAGGGGCGTCTCGTGCGCTGGTATGCCACGGGAACCGACATCGACGATCGCAAACGAACGGAAGACAGGGTGCGCAACGAGAACGAGGCCTTGCGCGAAGACATCGTACGGTCCTCCATGTTCGAAGAGATCGTCGGCTCCTCCGAACCACTTCGGCGAGTACTCGCGCAAGTCGAGAAAGTGGCTCCGACGGTTTCAACGGTCCTGATCCTAGGTGAGACTGGAACCGGTAAAGAGCTGATTGCTCGCGCCATTCACAATCGCTCCAAACGCTCAGGCCGCGCCTTCATTCGAGTGAACTGCGCGGCTATTCCGCCTCCGTTAGTTGCCTCCGAGTTGTTCGGCCATGAAAAGGGCGCCTTCACGGGAGCACTCCAGCGGCGTCTGGGGCGCTTTGAATCGGCGGACGGCGGAACCCTGTTCCTCGATGAAGTGGGCGAGCTCCCGCCAGAGGCACAGGTTGCCTTGTTACGAGTTATCCAGGATCGCGAATTCGAACGAGTTGGAGGGAGCCAAACGATCTCGGTTGACGTACGAGTTCTCGCGGCGACAAATCGGGACTTAGGTGCGGCCGTCGCTGAGGGTACGTTCCGCCAGGATCTCTTCTACCGCCTCAACGTGTTCCCGCTTCGAATGCCAGCATTGCGGGAGCGCGGCGATGATATTCCCATGCTGGTCAAGTATCTGGTCAATCGCTACGCCGAGAGAGCTGGCAAAAGCATTCGACATATCAGTAAACGCACCTCGGACCTATTCCAGGCCTATGCCTGGCCAGGCAACGTGCGCGAGTTGCAGAATGTGATCGAGCGGGCGGTGATTCTGTGCGACGGGGAGACTTTTGCGGTAGATGACACCTGGCTTACGCCAGTAGTGGCGCCACACTCGGTAGCGACGCGTAGTCCCTTGGTCGCCAACCTCGAGGAACATGAACGAGAAGTGATCGAGCACGCACTACAAGAGGCGGAGGGCGTCATCGGGGGGCCCGCCGGCGCTGCTGCCAGGCTGGGCATACCCAGGCAAACGCTTGAATCGAAGATTAAAAAGCTGGGAATCAAGCGGCACCGCTTCAAGACGTCCTGATCTGTCCGCTCGGCTCACTGACATTGGCGCCAGCTCAGCATGGGCAGTTTGCTCAGTTCTCCAAGCTACGATGGATAGGCAAAGTCGCCCGAGACCCGCCCGAGACGCCGATGGTCCCACGCCGAAGATTCGGCAAGCGCTGAAAAAGCGGCCCGCCACCGATCCTAAAGCTCCGGCAATTAAGCGACTGTCGACTGGCGCTGCCCTTGCAGTGAACTGCGAGGATGACCCTGAGAATCGAGGCAGTGACTGACGAGCATGGCACGACGATCCGGCTGATTGGTCGAATGCAAGCGCAGCATGTGGAAGAACTGAAGGCCCAGATTGGCGCCAGCGGACCAAGGGTTGTTCTGGACTTGGAGGAATTGAGTCTGGTGGACGTCGACGCGGTGCGTTTCCTCAGCACTTGTCAAGCCGGAGGGGTCAGCATCGTTCATTGTCCGCCGTACATAAACGACTGGATTGCCAAAGAGCGGGGCCGAGACACATAGAGGTTCAGCACCGCTTCACCTCCGCCCGATCGCCTCTCACCGCTTGCAAGCTATATGGAGTTCCCGCCAAGCCCTCAGTCGTTAGCGCCCGGGTTCCAAGCCGATATTTCAGCACACGCTGAAGGAACGGCCCGTCCTCCATCTCTAAGATCCCGTGGATCATGACATTGCAATTGGCGCCGTCGTTGCAATCAGCTTTTTTCGCGTGACCATCAATCCAGTTCGAGGAGGACGCTCACGAAGGATCCCGTCGTGCGCAGAAGCGCTGCCTGGCGCCGTTGGCGGTTGCACATCGGGGCAATTCATCGGCCATTGCCGCCACTCGCGGCGCGGGCTACCCCAAGGCGTAGACCGTCCCCATCGACCGTATCAGCCTCGTGAGAGCGCGCACTCTGGAGGGGAGGTAGCCGTGGGATCGACGACTAGACAGCTCGCATCCACTAGACGAACGGCGACTCAAACTGGAGGAGGAAAGACATGGCCGACATCCTTCCCTTGAGAGCACTCGTGACCGGGGCGACGGCCGGTATCGGCCGTGCGGTCGCCCTGAAGCTGGCCGCCGACGGTTTCGAGGTGATCGTGCACGGACGCGACGCGGAGCGTGGAGCGCAAACCGTCAAGGAGATCGAACGGTCCGGCGGCCAGGCGCGTTTCCTC
>Ga0075424_100006854_pt1 | contig 11006 bp, 10 predicted proteins | sample SoiMethybrSBSTD3_FD_75301 | JGI IMG/M metagenome (GOLD analysis project Ga0075424, IMG submission 75301) | Bulk soil microbial communities from a Populus tree surrounding site in Tennessee, USA - Soil MetaG P. TD hybrid SBSTD3 | ecosystem: Environmental > Terrestrial > Soil > Tree plantation...
CGCACGTGACCGTGGACACTCGTCTGATGTGCGGGAGTGGGCGAAGCAACAGGGCATCAAGGTCAGCGAGCGTGGGCGCATCCCTGCGTCGGTCGTTGCCGACTACGAGGCAGCCCATTAAGGCGGAGCCGCCTTAGATGCTCGAGTCACTCGCCCTCTCGGGCCATGTCACTGTGGTCAACCTTGATGGTCAAGCGTCAGGTTCAAGATCTAACCCGGATCGTTTCCCAGGTGGAGCTAAGGGGACTCGAATTCCTGACCCCCTGCTTGCAAAGCATGGCCAAAGTGTCCAGCATTGTCTGTGGCCTGGCGGGAAGTGCTCCCAGCGTCCACCGGAGTACAGCAACGTCCAGGCGTGTTGGTGTCGGTTGTGGGTGTCACTACGGCCTGGTGAAAGCCTGAACCCAGGCCCGCCATCTGACCCTGGCAGAGCCGCAGATGACAGGCGACGTGGACTCGTCTGAGGTGCTTGAGCAGGTTGCGGCGAGTCTGCGGACTTGCCGGGGCGGTTCAGTCACATCCGGTGCGCTGAACGAGGTGTCGCGGCATTTGGGGCAGGCTCCGCGAGGTCACTCATCGACGTTGGATGTAACGCTCTCCGCGAAAGGGATGGCGTCTCCCCATTCTTCTATCATCGTTTCACATAGAATCTGGTCGAATTTCTTAAATGGCTCGTTATTCTTGTGAACCTCCAAAGCCTCTGGGTCTTTGTAGGTCTCGTAGACGTATACCACGTCAGGTTCCGGGCTCGTCCACACGTCGAATCGCAACGTGCCGGGCTCTGTGTCTTTCGCCACCATGGCGTCCCATCGCAGGAACTCCAAGAACTCAGATCTCATCCCGGGTTTGACAACGAACTTGATGAGTCCTCCGTACATCAGACCCCTCCCGGTCCCTCGGTGTGGCTCAGGCATCCCCTACCGATTGAATGTGGGTCTGGCGAAGAGGGTCCGCAAGGAGAGGCACACATCCGCGGTCCTCCCGACTCTCGCAAACCCTCCCCGAGGGCACAGCGACACTCCAGACGGGAGACCAGACAGGCCTGAATCCCTGCTTGCAAAGCTCAGCTGAGATGTCCAGCACCGTCCATGGCCTGGCACGGAGTACTCCTAGGGTCCACCTGAGTGCGGCAGTGTCCAAGCTTGTTGGTGTCGGCTGTGGATGTCATCGCGGCCGATCGATGAAGCAGCCCGGATCATCTGATCTGTGGCACGATTTGAAGCGTCCAGAGTCGCCGACGATCGTCGGACTAGGCTGCTCATGCTTCCTCCGGGAGGGTGGACTGTTCCAGGCACATCCAGGCTCGTCGGGCCGCTGTGCTTCCCGCTTGGCAGCTCAGTCTGGTATGGGCCAGATTCAGGCCGGGCCTGAGGCGAAGATCCTCGGATACTGATCCCTCAATGCAGAGCCCGGTCCCTGGCGCCTAAACCGGGTACTGGTCAACATCAACAGAGTGTGATCCACTAGCTGGTGGGTTATGCTCCGCCAGCTGGGGCTGGGGTTTATAGGCGATAGGGGGGATTGACATGGATGCTCATTTTATGAACCTTACCGTTGTCGGGTACGAGGTGTCCCAGAGTAGACAATTCGACAGCAACGACAACGCATTTACCAGAGCGGAGCTACACCTGAGCGTACAGGGTACGAAGTCACCACGTGGCAACCGCACGACAAGGGCAACTATTATCTTTGGTAAGCCGCTGGAAGGAGATTCCTTCAAGATCGGGCATATTGAGGAGAATGTAGGTGCCGATCACAGAGAAGCCGAATTGTCGGTGACACTCCCGGCAACCGAATTCGATAATTACTGGAATATCATCACTCATGCCCAGCAACCTCACGTGTTTTGCACTATCACACCACACAATGGGGTCAAGGTTGAGGCGCTCACATTGGCAACGGCAGGGTTCGATGAGGCCGTTAGCCATTAGCTAGAATGCTCCAGGAGACCACGGCAGTACGTACGTGCCGCACGGATTCAAGGGCTTCGTTGTGGGTGTCACCGCGGCCAGCTGAGTAGCGGAGCTGCCTGTCACAAGGCCCTCAGCTTGCGCCGGATATGCATCGCTGCACAGCACCCCGGCGGGCTGGGCCGCGAGCATTATGGCCCGCAGAGCGGCGCCGCCGACAGCCGCCTAGCTTCTCACTTGAACCCCAGCGAGGCTTCAACAGCGGGAGGGCTGCAAATGCACTCGCTGGCCGCGCCACTGGTTGCCAGAGGGTGTGGTCTGGCTGAGCCGGTACAGGTCGGTGGTGCCCGCGATCGCGTGGACAGCTCCAGTCGCTTCCCGGCGTTCAATGCCAGGGCCAGGTGTTCGAGTGTCACATGAACACCGTTCTCCTCAGCGGTCGTCGGGGATTCCTCCCAGTCCGACCAGCGGCTGCCCGGCGTCTGCTCGCGGTGATACAGCTTGCTGGATGCGGCAAGGGCACCGTCCATGGCTATCGGCCCCCCATGGTTGAGTCGAACAGCACGAGCCAGCCATCGGCGTGGGCTCCAACAGCCAGCTCGGTTGCAAGGGAGCGGCGGGGCCGATACCCATAACCATTAGCCTGCAGGCTCGTCGCCGGGCAGCCGGTGAAGCTGTTGAAATCCTCGTCACCAGCTTCAGCGCGCAGCTTGTCAGATCGTTCTAACCGCTCATCGGCCGACCTTCCGCTTTTCAGGATTAAGGATCACTGTTCACGGCTGACCATACTGGTCTCCTAGCCCGGTCACGGCCCCGTTAGCAGCCCCGATGGACTGGGTTAGACGAACATGTATGAGACTACCTCCGGGCGGCCATCCAGCCATTGCCTGTTAGCTATGGCTGCCAGCACCCACGAGTTCGTCGAGCATACGGTCGAGTGCACCGAGTCCGACCGAAAGATGCCCCTCTCCCTCTTCAAGATGCGCCAGCGCAGCGGGAAGCCGCGATACAAGCCACTGGCCGTGGGAGAAAGGCACCATCAGGTCAGCGCTTCCTTGCCAGATCATGGCTGGGACCGAGATCTCGTCCAAGCCGAACCCCCACGGCCTCAATATCGCCAGGTCATCGTCGAGCCACCCCTCCACGCCGGTGCGGACCGCCTCGCGGTAGCTGGCGGCCACGTCCTCGGCGAACTCGCCAGTAAGCACACCCCGGTCGACGTCGGGCAGCACCGTCTCGAGCGAAGCGGCCACGTCGGCGGCGGTGACATCTTTGAACTGTTCGCGGTCGCGGAGGAGATACGACCGCAACTCGTCTTCGCCTTCCAGCGCAGCAGAGAACTCGACCACGTTCTCCTCTCCCATGCCGGCCATCCAGTCGAGGCCGCCCGCGTCATAGGGGGCGGGGCAAGCGACCACCAGCACCGCCGCGACGGCGGCGAGCCGGGCTGCGCATGCGAGGGCATGGGGGCCACCGCAGGACCAGCCACCCATCAGGCAGCGCTCGGCGCCGATCGCGACCAGGACAGCAGCGGTGTCAGCGGCCACATCCACGACGCTGCGGCCCGGATGGCGGCTGGAATCCCCATACCCCGGCCGCGACGTCGTCACCAAGCGAAGTCCCCGGGCATGAGCTGCCCGGTCAAGTGCCCGCACCGGAGTGGCAGCACCAGGCGTCCCATGGTGGAACACCAGCGGAAACCCTCCAGCAGGCCCGCTGACCCGCACGTCGAGACGGCGGCCATCCGGCAACTGAATATGTTCAAAAGCGTTCATGCATGTCACCACCCTGGCATCCCGCGGGTCGCCTCCTGCTGCCAAAGTAGTCCGGTGATAGGCGCCACGAGCACTCCCGTGCACCTTGAGCTCCACGGACTGCCCCTAATGTTCGCAAACGTCCACGGGAGTCGTGCAGCCGGACATCTATAGCCGACGGATTTACAGACCTCCGGCTGCATCGCCACTGCCTGCGAGAACGCCTCCGTGAGACGTCATTCAGGCACGCATTAGGCCCATCCTCGCAGTGCGGGGTGCTGTCCTAGTCTTCGCTATCAGCCCCCGCTGTGGATCTTGACGATGGCGGCGGTGGTGGCCTTGACGGTCAGGATGCCCGCGTGCGGGTCGGCGGGCAGAGTGTTCCATCTGTCGTTCCAGGTTGTGTCGCCGGTGATGGTGGCGCCGCCGAGCGTGACCTTGGTCCCCCTGGCGTCTCCCGGCTGCCTGCCGGCGAGAGTCATGATCTCCGCACCGTGCAGTCCCGGGCCCGGCGCGACGATCGTGACCGCGGCATCCCGGGCGTCCGCACCGTGTGCCTTGTTGATGATCGTGACGTAATCCTCGCCCGCCCGGCCGACGCAGTAGGCGGTCAGGTTGAAGCGGTCCGGCTTGTGGATCTGGACCGGCTTGACCTGCCCCGCCGAGCCGAGGGTGAACGCTTTGATGCCGTAGCCCTTCGGGTTGATCACATAGCCCTGGCCGGGGTCGTGCCGATCCTTGGGGACGATCGTGCAGGTGTCGATCCACGGTTTGTTGTGGAAGTTCACGCCCGCGGCGCCGTGGAGTGCCCACCAGTGCAGGTGATCCAGCGCCCACAGCGCCGACGCATACGCGTTGCTCGCTTTGTCGACGCCTTCGAGGTAGTCGTTGGATTCGGTGAGCCGGTAGCGCAGGCCAGCCGACACCCGAGCGAAATTACTTTCGTAGAGCAAGGGATAGGGAGTGTACCTGGTGCCTGTCGGCTGAACCCCGGCCTCGGCGTCGTTCACCCATTCGCAGGACAGCATGTTGCTTCTCGCCTGCTGGTCGGTGGTGTGCCCAGGCGAATCCCCCACGTAGTAATGCTGTGTGACCTCTGCTATCCGGCCGGAGGCCCCTTCATCGCTGGCGAGCCGTTCGGTCCACGACACGCCGCTGTCCGGGTTGGGGGTGTAGGTCTCCGTGTCTTTATAGGCGCCGGTGTCTGGCCCGGACAACGGCGCCTCAGGCGCCTTGGCCCTGATCGCGTCGGCGAAACTCCCCCAGTGGTGGTGGTAGGACTGGTACGCACTGCCCGGGTACACGTGGCCCGGCTTCTCCGGCACCTCAAAGATCGCCGGATCCGACCTGTGATAGGAACGCCAGTCCGGCTCGTTGCCGATGGCGAAGCTGGCCACATGCTCCCGGTAACGATCCCAGATGTAGCAGGCGGCGTCGGCATTGGTCGACCGCAGGTCATGGATTGGATGCGGATGGGCTGGATCCGTACCGGGGTTGTGCAGGCGGAGTGTGTAGATGACCTTCACCCCGGCCACGGCGGCGAACGCAAACAGGTTGTCGATCCCGGTGAAGTCACCGCCCATGCCCGCCGGTATCTCCATATCCACCGTGCCCCTCCGATGCGGAGGCTGCCCAGGCCCAGATTGCGAAAAAGGGTGATCAGCGAGTTGTTCACCGGGGTGAACAGATTCCTCGACACACCGGCGTCGCCGGGCCCCCGCTCGAAGCTCAGCCCGGCGAAATCGGCAGGGACCACCTGCCTGGGATGCGCAGCGTCAATGGTGATCGTTACGGGATGGGTGCCCGGCCGGGAGGACGGCATCACTTTCTCCCCGGCTCTGGCGGGCAGGAAAGTGCGCCACCGCACGCCATAAGCAGCATGACCAAGTGATGCCCCGTGGCTGGAGCGGCCTAACCGCAAACCACCAGCATCGTTACTGGCGCCCGCGTTCTGGCCCCGGCATACCGGCACACCTGCGCTTGGCGATCCGAACGCACCGCTGGGCTCTGAGAATAAGCCCGGCAGAACCTCTTGACACAAAGAGACGTTCGATCACTTTGCGTCTATGCCCGCGTGATCAGCGAGCAGTTCGCCGAGACGGCAGCCATCGTCGCCCGCGCAGCCGGGCCAGGCAGCCAGCCGGTTCAGTGGACCTTTTCCAGGACGCCGTTTTGCACATTGGCGTGGTTCTGGTCCGAGGGGTTAGTGAACTTGGTCGTGATCACGATGTGGATCTTGCTGGTGACGGTCAAGTTGTCGATGGTCCCCCCGCAGGGGTGCGCGCGGGACATGCGGCCGGCGTGCTGGCTGCTCGAGGAGGCCGATTCGTTGATGAATCCCATCGCAGTGCCGCGGCCGTGCTGGCCGATGTATACGGTCCCGTCGATGGAGTACAGCCGGCCGTCCGCCTCGGTCTGGGTGGTGGTGGTGAAGCCGCCAGTGGACATGATCTTTCTACCGGAGGTGTCGCTGGGGGAGTCGCCGATCCGCACGTTGACCGTGATGGTCTGGCCGTTGGGGAACTGCAGCGCGCCCATGGCCTTAAACGCGTACATGCTGCCGGTACCCGCGTCGTTAGCGGGGATCTCGAACCGGCCGATGACCACCTCGCGGATGAGCTCGCTCTGCGAGACCGGGGTTACTCCTGACGACAGCGCCACGGCTAACCGCCTCCCGCGTAGGGGTTGCCATGAGCATGCTGCCGGAACAGCTCCTTCAGTAGTCCTCGCTGCTCTTTGAAGGACTTTACCCAAGCGGATTCCATCTCTTTGCCCCCCCGTTCCTAATGAACCACACCGCTCAAAAGGCGACACGCCAGCTGTCGACAGGCCCCGTCGCTGCGTGACACATCAACTAGATATGGATGAAAGCAAGTTTCGTATTTCTTTACCTAGTCTGTCAACCACCCTTTACCTGACAGGCGAAGCCCCTGATGGTGTGATCCGGCGGGATCATCCCGCCGGAGGTGCCGCATGACGCACACCTAACGCGGGTGGTTCAGCCGCAGGAAGCCGGCACCAGGCCGTAGTACTGCCAGCCAGAAAGGGTCTTAATCCGACCATGCGCGGTCTGGCTGCTGCGCTTCGATGCCCCGCCGCCTCGCCCAGCCAGTCAGCGAGATAATGGTCCACACGGTGAGGCTGTGCCCGCTCCTGGCCATCGTCCTGATAGGCGCGATCATGTGCCGGGCAAGATCACAGTCTGGAGTGGCGCGGAGCGCCATCACGCAGTGACGCGGAGGCCGTAGGCCACAGCGCTCTTGACGGTGATCTTGGTCGGCTCAAGGCTGGAGCGCCGGGGATGGCCGCATCCCGTGCAGGCGCGTTCCGGCGGCCGTGATGGCGGCCAGCCGGTGACGGGTGGTGCCCGGGTAACGCACGGGCGGCAGCCCGCCGTGCGCCGCAGGGTGCTAAGGCGGAGCTGCCAGTCCGGTCGCGGACAGTGTCCCGCGGGCGCTTGCACCCGCCCGCCGAGGGCGTCACCCGGAGATCGCCCGCCTGGGCGCGATCCCACGCGTGGGATCGCGCCAGACGGCGCGCGGCGCGCTCCGCGCGCCTTTAAAGACGTAGAGAAAGTCCTCACCGCACCGAAGCAAGGCACACGGGGGGGTCATCGGCACACGCGCACACCCGGGCAACACCCGGGTGTGATCCGACAACAGATGCGCGACAGATCTCCGTCAGCTGAAGTGCGACATCTGCCAGGGACCCAAGCAGGCTGCCGGAGCCTGGGAGCCCGGAGCGTCAAACTCCCCCGGGCTACCCGGTCATCTGGCGGCGCTTGACCAGCCTCGCGGCCTCCAGCGCGTGCCGACCGTCGATAACGAATCTGACGCCATGGCTGTGCGCATTGCCACCTCCCAGCCTGGTCAGGGCCTGTCTGTCATCGCGCCTGGTGAACGTGATCGAGCTGGCCCTGAGGTAGCCAGCGCCATGGGCTGGGGCCGCCGGGTCCATGACCCGCAGATACTGCTCAACTCCCCGCGGCATCCTGATCGTGTAGCCGAGCCCCTGCAGATCGCCCACGAACGCCCGCAGCTTCGGGCTGGCTGAGGGCAGGCGTTCCATCCAGGCCAGCCTCGCCTCTATCGCCTGCTCATCACCGGTCACTGCTGCCTGCTCAGACTGCGTCCGGTGATCATCCGGCGCGTCCAGGTAGACGTGGATCACCTCATCGTCAGGCAGCCCGGCTGGCACATGAATATGGATCTCCCGCACCATGATCTTCCGCTTCTCTCCGCATATTTCGTGCTGCTACCACCACGTTACCGCCTCTACAGTCGGAAGCAAACCGGAATCCGTGTAAGCTACCGCCGGGCGCACGCCGGGCGTACCCGGCGGCCAGGCGTATCCAAATGCCCTGGACAGTGGCACGTGGTCGCCTGCGACCCAGCACGCCCGCTGGCCAGCTCCCCGGAATCCCAGGCGCAGCCACGCCAGCACCTCACGAGCGCCGCCATGACCATCAAGCTCACGACTTGTCAGTTGACACCTATTCGTCGCAGGTAGCGCGCCCCATCAAGCGGGTGAAAGCCCGTCTCAACCTGGCAGGGGCAACACCCGGGCGCATGGGGGCGGGGCCATTGAGACTATGGAGGTGCCGGCCTCGCTTGAAGTGCGACACGGCGAGAGGGAGCCACTTGGACGTATCGGGGCCTGGCGGAAGCCGCGCATCCAACGGGGAGCGATCATGGCTGCCTTCGACCAAGCTGTGGATCTACGACCCAGCTTGACAGGCCAGTCTGGCAAGCGTGCATCATCGGCTGTGGACACGCCAATAGTTGTGGCACTGGTCTCGTCGTTCGCGAGCATCGTCGTAGCCAGCTTGAGTGCAGTGTGGACTGCACGGTTGCAGCGGCGACTCGTGGCTGAAGAACGCTCGGTTGGAGCCAAGGCTGAGCTTGATCGATACCGGCAGCCACTTCTTTTCGCCGCGAACGAACTGGGTGACCGTATCGACAACATACGGAACAAAGAATTTCTCTCCACCTATCTCGGCGCCCAGGACCATCGGCGCGATCTTGCACTACGTAGCACGTTGTTCCGGTTCGGGCAGTATTTTTCACGACTCGAGCTGCTGTACGCGAATCATAGCCTCATGCATTTTGCGAACGATGAAGCTACGAAAACGGTTGCGGACTTGCTAGGGGAGATCGGCCGAACATTCGCAGCTGATGAGCTAGACCGGGCTGGGGACCCGGTAAGGCCCCGCTTTATGCTCTGGCGGGAAGAGCAACATGCTATCGGTGAAATGATGTGCAAGAGCCATGATGGGAAGCCGATATCTAATATCGGATATGCGTCGTTCGCGAATGACTATGATAAGCGTTACGCGAGGTGGTTCACGACTTTTGCAGAGGATCTTGACTCATTTGCAGCGGACCTTGACTCAGACGCTGTGGGTGACAGCGAGCGGCTTCGCAGGCTGCAGGACGGCCTGGCGAAGTTGGTTCTTCAGCTTGACGAAGAGAGGGCATACGTGCAGCTGGATGATCACGGACAGCCCACGCGAGCTAGTTGGGTTACTAGGGCGGGAAAGCCCAGTCTCCGTGCGCAGTATCGAGCGGAGAGCAGGCCGGACGTGACACCGCCCTAAACCTGAGGCAGTAAGCGCTGAGAGCCGGAGGCCGCGGCGGTATCTCAACCGGTCCATGAGGCGGCTCAGACATACATCGCTTCTGGGCCTCAGCTTGCAGTACGCCGACTTAGCATCGACCCTGCCACCCGCGCCCCGCGGTACTAAGGCCTCGTAGCAGACCAATTGGCTGATCCATAAGCTCATAGTGACGATCAATCCCCGCGCTGACTTGCTATCGACCTGGCCACGGTGCTTGATCCGTTGACAAGCTACGTGGTCATTATGAGCAGCTACCGGAGGTCAATAGGAGCACCGGGAATCGCACTTCAGCGAAGCCAATCTGCCGCACATCAAGTGAGGCTCGATATTGAGGCCGCTGAGGCCGTCGGGGAACCTACTCTAATTGTCCTACCCCTCTTGAGTGGTTACCGCCGATGGCATCGGTGGCATCGGACACCCACCAACAAGGCTCCCGTGAGTAAAGTCGAGGCTGTGATCGACGTCAGCGGCGCCATGGAGCTTGCGGAGGCCAAGTTGGCGACTTCGCTGCCCCGTCGCTGGCGGCATGTGCGGTCGGTGGCCCGGCGGGCTAGGTGGGCCACCAAGCAGTTGTCGTTGTCTGATGCTCTCGTGGCAGCGGCCTGGCTTCATGACATTGGGTACGCCCCTGATCTGGTTGAGACTGGTTTTCACCCGCTCGATGGGGCGCGCTACCTGCGCCGATTGGGTGTCGACGGGCAGGTTGTGAGCCTGGTGGCCTACCACTCGTGCGCTCACATCGAAGCCGACGTCCGTGGTCTTGGGGCCGAGCTGGCGTCGGAGTTCCCTCCAGCGGACTCGCTGCTGACCGATGTGCTGCTCTACAGCGACATGACGACCGGGCCCGATGGCGACTATGTCCGGCCCGCTGACCGGCTTGTGGAGATCCGCGGCCGGTACGGTCCCGAGCACGAGGTGACGCGGTTCGTGGAGCAGGCTGCCCCTGAGATCTTGGCCACCGCCGGGCGCGTCGAAGAGATGCTCGCTGGTCATCCGAGCCAGGGGTCAGGTCGGTTGTCTAGGTAGTGCTGGATGCGCTGGCGCATCGATGGGTGCATCTGCAGGTTCGGGATGGCTGCTGGGGAGACCCACTGCGGCTCGGATGACTCGCTGCTGGGCCGCAGCTCGCCTGCGACCGGCCGCGCGGTGAAGACGATCGAGAACTCCTGCCGGACCTCGTTGTTGCTGGTGTAGAGGATCACATGCCGGGGGTCGGTGTAGATCCCGACCAAGCCGGTGATCTCGCAGGTGATTCCGGTCTCCTCCTGGGTCTCGCGCACCGCCGTGTGGGTGATCGATTCACCGAGGTCCATGCCGCCGCCGGGGACTGCCCAGTTGCCGTTGTCGGTGCGGCGGATCAGCAGGATCTCGTCCTGGTCGTTGACGACGATCACGTTGGCTGACGGCACGACGCTGTTGGCCCTCGGTGCAGCTGGGTCGTCGAAGTAGTCGATCCGCTCGGCCATGTGTCATAACTCCTCGCGCCCGGTCCAGGTCTTGTGAGTCTGGTCCCACACCCGGTCGAAGCTGCGGGCATAGGTCTGGAACAGCGTCCCGGAGCTGAGATGCCGCAGGTGCACGACCGGGGCGAAGTTCGCAGGGACTCCGTAGGCGTGGGTGTTGACGAGCATGTCGTCGTCGAACCAGTAGATCGAGTTGTACAGCGTGGTGCAGTGCAGCTTGATGTTGATGCCCGGGTGGCTGGCGTAGGGCCGGTAGTAGGCG